>Ga0079299_1000122_pt1 | contig 17894 bp, 13 predicted proteins | sample Wag4_2014_7_11_2_FD_76334 | JGI IMG/M metagenome (GOLD analysis project Ga0079299, IMG submission 76334) | Lake water microbial communities from Ohio, USA - Utica-2 Time Series LW 2014_7_11 | ecosystem: Environmental > Aquatic > Freshwater > Lake | place: USA: Ohio | collected 2014-07-11
ACCCTCAGGCCGCATTCGGCCCTCCAGGGGCTGACGCCCCTGGAGGCAGCTCAACAGGGAGCTGCAGCATGACCATGACCAACCACTCTCATAAGGCCTGGACCGATAAAGGGGGTCACGTCAGGATCGCTACGCCCTGCTGGTGATTGACGACATTGGCTACGTCCGCGAGGACGAGGCGGAGACCTCGGTGCTGTTCGAGCTGGTGATGCACCGCTACGAGCGCAGGTCTCTGCTGGTGACCAGCAACCAGCCGTTCAGCGAGTGGGAGAACGTGTTCTCCAACAGCGCCATGACGGTGGCTGCGGTGGACCAGCTGGTGGACCACAGCACGATCATCCAGATCAACGGAGAGAGCTACCGCCGCAGACGGGCACGACGGGCAGGGCGCACAGCGGGGGCGTGATTCGGCGCCCTGACCAGGCGTCAATGACTCGCCAACCGATACCCGCCAACCGAGCTCAAACCAGGCGCAGCCCACCCCCTGCCATGGCAGGGGGTGGGGGCTCCTACTCGCCTACGTAATTGGCGCGACCCGGCTTCGTAGTTGACATCGGGCAGCCAGGCCTTATGCCACTTGTAGAGGGTGATCACGTGGATCCCAAGCTCCTGGGAGATCTCGGCCACGCTCTAGCGATGGGGAGGCCCCATCCGGCTGCGGACATCAGCCTTGAAAGCCTCGCTGTAACGACGCATCGCTCTGTTCCATCAAGCCCCTGGTGGTGAAAGTGGTCGGGATGGATGGGCGTCATCTTTCCTGGCAGAGGGGGCCAGTGGAAGCTGCAGCTGCTGGAGGGGGCAGCGAGCCGTTCACCGAGGTCATGAACATCAAAGATAAAGAGGTGCAGGCAAGGAGGCAGAGCTGTTGCAGCAGTACTGCTTCGCAGAAGCCTGACAGTTACGGCTGGCTGCAGATGGAGCTGGAATGGCCCCAAAATAGTCTCAGCTTTCTGATAGCAGTGATCCCAATTGGCTTTTTATGCGTTGGCTGTGCTGATTGCGATAAGTACGACCTCGCTCCTAATCGCAACAACCATTACTGCGCAGAATCTGATGCAGTTCAGTGGCATCAATACCAAAAAGACCGTCGGCTTCAATTGGAGCACGTCCAACCGGCAGTGCATAAAAAGAAGGGGCGAACATTAATGCAATTAAATCACAATAGCGATGATGCTCTAGGAGCATTGTTCTGGTCTGAAGATTAATGTTAAACGGTGCGTCTGTAGGGCAATAGAGATTTACAAGAGGAAACTTGTCTAGTGAAGAAATAAACTGATGGATAATCCTAGCGGCTTCGCGGGTCATTATCCAAAAACGATCTCCCATCCCTCCGATTGGCGGCACAACAAATGCTTCAAGGTCTGTATCGGCAATGACGGCAATATTCTGCCGCTCGAATATGTTGCTATCATCAATAAATTCTAGAATGCGAGAAAGGGATACATCGCAGCGATGAAGTATAAGCGGCTGCTCGCAATCATCCTGTAAATAAGATTGAATCGCAGCATTTATCGTGCACCACATTTTGTATTGATTCATAAGAACTTTCTTCTGAATGTCGCTGATGACTGAACCATTGGAGACATTGTAGATAGCATTAAAATTGGCCTCTGCATCGTTTTCTTCAAGAGCATTTATCTTAAAACCAGTTAAGTCTCCGCACAGCACTGACAACGCCTCGTGAATATTCTGATTAGTCTGGCTTATTTTGTGGTGAGATGCCATTAATGCATATACCCTGTCAACTGATTCTTCCGTTAATGCTTTCCTGACAAGATTAGAGGATTCGGGATTTTTAAATAGACAAGCCAATTCTACGATGTTTTTAGGATAGCGTGCTGCTGCAGTCTGATTCCATGTTGAGAAAGAACATGTCTTGAGACGAGTATTCTTTAAACTCATACATAGCTTAAGATTATCACTCACTACTCTAAACGCGCTATGTCGCGCCTGTCCAAACATTGCGACGGCAAAACGATGTGGACGGATAAAGCTCGTACGACTATTATTCAGGATTTTGATAGATATATCTGCAAAACTGGGTAGAATCTTTGTGTAATCACAGTCAGGTGTTAACCCGGATTTCTTTATAAATGAATCAAAATAAAACGAGTTTTCAATAGAAGATAATGCGTCGGCTATTGATTCGGACATGTGTATATTATTTAAATAGCTCTTGTAAGTTTGATGTTCGCTACACAGTTCTCCTAAAAATTCGGCAGCCAAGGATGGAGGAGCCGCTCTAAGAAAAAAACGAGTTACAAGAGCTGATGATGAATATAGTGATATGTTGTTATCGCAGGCGAGATGTAAGGCGTTAATACGTTTTTCAGGTTCCTCAAATCTTATACAGATAGCGCATGCTGCGATTAGATGTGCGCCCAAATAAGAATTAGTCTTGTTTAGATCTAGCAATCCAATGCGCTTAACTAGCCAATCAACTTGATCATTAGGATCACCAAACGATTTAAGGAACGGTTTTAAGTGGTGATTGAATAGCGAGAGAGAGTCAATATTGCTTTCTTCGGCATAGACTTTGCATTTAGGTTCAAATCCATATCTCCTGGAGATATCTGACAAGTCGCTATGTATATGTATGGGGACACTATGGCTTGCGCCATTGCGAAAGTGAGGATTGTGGGTGATAATACTTGTAATATGTGCTATTACGGTCGAATCTGCTTCCAAACCAGGAAGCGACTCGCTATATGAGCAGAGGATCGCTGTAACTTCCTCTATCGTTCCTGATCGAAGAAGGGTTTGAACGCTCATCGGCATTGTGAGCAGTTTACCAGCAATTTGATCATGAACATCCGATATGAGGCCAGCCTCTATGAGTGCTGGAATTAGGGGCTTACCAAGAGAAACTATCGTTTTTAAGATTAAAGAGCGCCATCCCTCTTCTTCTGAAAATTTAGAAAGTGCTCGTATTATTAAATCTTTTGTTACTGGATGATCGGGGCCGAAAATTAAACTGCCTGTTATCCCGTGATGCATCGCGAGATGATTGCCTTCTTGGATGCCAGCTGTTGTAAGATGATGCCAGTGATACAATGAATGAGGATGCTGAACCAACTGTTCGCTTGCATCGCTTGTGAAATTCTTCTCCATAAAACATAACTTTTAAAAACCTCACTCCTAGTATGGCATGAGGCATCGACCAAGGGGGTGCCACGGAACCGTGATGAGTTTTAGAAAACCTCACATTAGTGTTATTTCAGAAAAATGGATGCTGTAAAAATACCATTGCCTAGATCATTTGCAAGACTAAATTTGGAACATACACGTTTCATCAGGTCGTGCTCAGCAAACTCTGAGTGAAAAATCCTCACGATCCTTGGTTAAATTCGGACTATAGCAAAAGTCTTGATGAAGAAGATGTCCCCAAGTCTTACTTAAATTTATCTGTTCTTTCTTGAAGCGAGCTAGCTTTTCGGGCGAGTCTTCGTAGCCACGAGTCTTTGATTCATAGTGATATAATGTAGCGTTGTGCGCATACAAGTTCACATAGCCAGCGGTCTTGACTTTAAGACAAAGGTCGACATCATTATAAGCGACTGCAAAAAGCGTTTCCTCTAATCCATTAACTTCGGCAAATACTTCGGCTCGAAGTACTAAGCACGCTCCGGTCACTGCGCTCACTTCTTGAGTGATGTGAGGCCTCAAGAAATATCCTGATGACCGATTATCAATCCCTTTATGTGAATGTCCGGCGTAACCTCCCAGCGACAATATTATTCCTGCGTGCTGGATAGTATCATCGCTATAGAGAAGCTTGGCTCCAACGCAACCGATTTCCTTGCGAACAGCATGGCTAGCAAGTACTCGCAACCAATCGGGCTCAATAACTTCAGTATCATTGTTTAAAAGACAAATAAGTTCACCTGAGCTGTGCGCAAATCCATAGTTATTTATGCGAGAATAATTGAATGGCTCATCAAAACGTAGGACATCAATAGATACTCCGCTGTCATTGCTGCCGTGAATTGATTCAAAGTATTCTAGTATAGCCGGGTCATCCGAGCCATTGTCAATAATAATTATCTCGTAGTTCCGATAGTTTGTTTTGTCGAGAATGGAGCTGATGCAGTTTTTGAGAAGGGCGTAACCATTGCGTGTTGGGATGATAATTGATACTTTAGGTTCTTTATTGCCTGGGAGATCCCAGGAAACAACGTAGAAATTATTGTGATCATGAGTTCTAACAGTAACGCTTTCCCCTCGCTGTTCAAAAGCATCTACCAAGGCCTTTTGTCCCGCTGCGACAGTATAAGGTTTAGCGCTACTGGATCCAGCTGTGGAAGTTTCGGAGATTCTCCAATGGTACAGAATCTCTGGAATATGATAAATCTCATTGTCTTCAAGAATGTTGCTGATGCGAAGCAGGAAATCATAATCCTGAGAGCCTTCTGTCCCAACTCGCAAGCCCCCCGCTTGCTTTACCAAGTCTGTGTCACAGCATACGAGGTGGGTAATATAATTATGTGAATAGAGAAGGTGTCGATTCCAGTCTGACTTAAAATGAGGGCTGATACGATTGCCATGCAGATCTAAAAAATCTTCATCGGAGTAAATCAGTCTTGCTTGCGGGTTAGCATGAATTGCACTTTCTATTGACTGAAGTGCATGTGAGGCCAAAATATCATCATGATCTAAAAAACATATGCGTTGACCAGTGACCATTCCTATGGCATCATTGGTAGCATTGCAGATATGTCCATTGTTTTCGCGAAAATGAATCTTGATGCGCGCGTCCAGATTGGAATGCGCCAATAGCTCGTCTTTGGTTTCAACACGACTGCTATTGTCGTCGACTATGCACAGTTCCCAGTTTGTGTAATTTTGAGAGCAAACTGAATTGATGCACGCTCTTAAGTGGTTTGGATCAGTATTGTAAACTGGCATCACAATAGAAAACTTAGTATGACCACTGTTTTGGGAGGCTTTGCTGTGCTTAAGCAAGGCGCTCTTTTCGATATATTTTGCCCACAATGAGTAGGGATTTTTAACTGGCTCACAATCCCCTCTTAAATAGTGAGAATAAGCATCATCAAAACTGCTAGTTGGTGTAAGTCCTGCCGCCTTGCTTAGTGCGTTGCCCTGATTCGCCTGAGTGGGATCTGATAGTCTACGAGCACAGTCTCTTACTAGTGATGCGTAAGACGCTTTTGTGCTCCATGTGTAGAAAGATAAGTTTTGGATTAAGAGCTTCCCGGGCCGATTGTCGGGATCATATCTTAGTGGATAAGCTAAAAATCGCTTGTGCAATATGTATTCCTGAGCTTCTCCCGAGGCATAAGAACGAGTGAGGCAGTTTTCCTGGCTGTAGCCAGCGCCAGTGTCAAAATACAGCTCACTTGTTATCTTGTCGTAATCGGATTCTACAACGACCCTCATTATTACATGCCCATCTAGATCATCAAGTGCTTCTGGTTCAATATGCAGTTGAATTGTTAGTGATGGATCATTTGTTGTCGCATGGCATGACCCACGTTCAAGGCATGCTAAGTTGGCCATGGACAAAATTGTATGCTGAACCCGGACTGGAGAATTAATCATCGACTTTGAAGTCATGGCGTTTGTTCTTTTCGAATGAAATAGTAATTTGATTAGACTGTTTGCAAGCGCTCGGACTCGGCATAATGGCCGCACCCACCGTTCAGATTTGCGGTCTCAATGAATCCTGTGGATCCTCTTTTTCCATAAAAGTTAAATGGGCCTGAGTTGGGTCTGTTTATGTAGAGTTTTTGTTTGGAGACGATAGTTGTGTGTTTCTCGAACTGCGAGGCTAGTAAGCTTTGTGTATGCTTCTGATATCAGTTTCGGGATTAATCCCCGTTGTCTCCTATTGATTCTGTTGGTAGTTCCATTTTTGCAATTTAGAATGGGTTCGATGCAGTGCTTTTATGGTCGCCGTAATGACATTGCTAAAAAATGAACAGCAAGATATTGCTGACTGCAGCGACTCTCGTGGAGCCTATTTGTTTATCTCGTGGTGAGCGTCGAGTTGCATCCTTCTTGCAGTGGCCGGCTCCCTGAGTCTGAGCCACATAGAGAAGCATGACGGACTGGGGACCTGCTAATTAGTTTTTAATTGTATTAAGAGTTTATTTATTCAATTTTATTTGCATATTTATCCGGATGGCAAAGCATGCAAGCCCTTGGTCTGCATCATGCTGGCATGGGTGAGGCAGGCCTATCAAGCCTATCACCCATCTTGGCTGGACAAGGAGGGCACCACCTCGGATGATGGTTTAGACGCATAGCGGGTTTGGAATGGACACCGTTGATTGTCTCTTAAGCGCTCTAAGGTCCGACTGGCCGCCACTAGCCTGCAAACGGTGTTCTCACCGTCGTCAGCGTGGCAGCGCACGACTCTACCCACTGAAGTAGCGGCTTGAACTTTGAGTTGGGTGCCTTTTACTGGACAGGCCTGCCACTAACATCGTTTATTCTGGACAGGATGAATAGGGTTCAATCTCTATGTTGACCTCATGGCTTTTGCTTCCCAGGGCGCTATGCGGCCTTAGTGGCTATCTTTCCATAGGAAGCTCGCCAGGTTGATTTCAGCCTTCCAGCCTCCGCTGCAGGCGTGAAGGTAGACCACTTCGTATTTGATCGTTCTCCAAAGTCGTTTAACGAGTATATTGTCGTGGCAACGTCACCTCCCAGACCAGCCGATCATCATCTCCTGGGCCCGTAGGCGGGCCACGAAGTTGGAGGAGGTGAACTGGCACCCTTGCTGCCCACGACTGATCGGGGTGCCTTCTATGGTCAGTTAAGCCACCATGCGGCGGCTGGCGCTGCAGCGATCCTCCAAGTCGAGGGCGTCGATCCTGGCCATGATTCGTGGCTTCGATTCCCGGATCGGCGCCGGTTGGTAGTAGAGCGTGTATTTGGGTAGGCCCAGCAGCGCGCATTGCCTGCTGCTCCTGATCACTGGATGGTCGCCATCGACATATTGGCCGAGTTCACGGACAATCAGAGCAGCCGAAATCTTTTTGTGGCACTCCAGCTCCATCTGCAGCCAACAGTAGCAGTCAGGATTGTGTGAACCATTACTGCTGGTACAGCTTAGATTCTTTGGCCTGACCTGCTTCCTTGTTCTTGATCTGATTGCCTTGGTGAGCAGCTCACTGTCCCCATCGAGTAGCTGCATCTTCCACGGGCTCACTTGAATCGGTCGCATCGATAGGTGCGCTTCCTTGCCCCAATTCTTCGGGGTGGTCGGTGGCGATCTCCTGGATCGTCTTTCGGCCACTGATCGCCGCCAACCCTGGCCTTGAATTCGGGGCTGTGGGTGCTCCGCTCGCTCAACTCCTTCGGAGAGGGCTGCGCCAACCGTGGGAGCCCCTTTCAAGGAGCGGTGCCCCGCCTCAATGGTTAACGACGGGCCCTGTCTAGAAAAACCAGCCCACCTCAGCTCATGAGGCTCGCTGGCAGCTCTATCGCCTTTAAGATCCAGAATCCCATGATGGCAAGGATCTTTGATTGGCCAGCGGACACGGTTCGGATTTTCTTATGGATGATCTACACTGAGTGGGCACCTCGGACCAGCAGGTTTCTAATTGCTTTTGTTGTGCAAGATGCACCATTGGCATCACCGTTTGCAGCGACTCACGAGATAAAAAAATCGTTTGACGCCAACTGCTAGCAATCCCTCCAGTAGCTGCCCATGAACAGCATCGCTTGAGTTTCCACAGTTTATGACTATGGTGCCTGAGCGAATTGCTCCGATCCCGATTCAAATGCCGAAGCCTTCGGACTAAACCGTCTCGAAGTGATCGACAACCTCAGCCAATCTTTGAAAGCTGATAATGCTTCCGTCGTTCCGAGTTCATGCCTGAGATCCTTGCTGCTCTCGTTTGGCTCCTTTATGATTGCCTTGTGTTCATCTGCTCAATCATTCACTTATCTGCTGGGGGCCGGTTTCAGAGGATGTTGCCCCCTCGCAAATGCGGTTGCCTTGGATGACGACCTTCGGCACCCCACAGCTGTGAGTTCCTTATCTCATCGTCATTTTAGGCACTGCCTTGCCATCACCTCTTAACATCTTATAAGATCAGAGACATGACAGAAACACGTGCTGGCATCGAAGCAATACTTTCAAATATGGCTCCGTTTGAGGGGCTTGACAGATCCCGGGTAGCTTGGTTGGCTGAAATTGTTGAGCCATGCCACTTCCCGCTCGGGCATACATTGCTTGAATCAGGCGAACTCCCGCAATTCATCTGGATAATTCTTGAAGGGAACGTCCGCAGCCTTGGCAATTTTGACGACAGTGTTACATCCAAATACCCTCGAACTCTCGAAAAGCTTGGTCCAGGCAGCATTGTTGGTTGGATCAGCCTTCTGCATCAAGCACCTCTTGAGTTTTTGCGTACGAGTACAGAGGTGTATGCCCTATCCCTTCCTGCCGTGGAAGCATCCAGGTTTATTGAGGCTGAACCCTGTTTTCAGGAGTGGTGTTCTCAGAATCTTCCCGCTGCTGAGCTTTTTTTCTTGCTTCAACAGCTCAAAGCAGAAGGCAATCCCTCCTCTTCTTCTATACTATCATCATGGCCTTCGCGATGTTCGGAAGTATCTTTTTGCTCTAAAGCTGTTGGCTCCACGAGCACTCTTGTATTGGATGATCATTATCAATGGTATCAAAGTTGCCCCCCTCAGCAGTCCGTACTCCTCGATCTTTCAAGGCTTGATCTTATCCGCCCAAAGGGGTGGTTGAGGCTTATTGGCCTCCCCAGTCAGTCTATAGTTGATGATGTTTCTCTCGTAGTATCCCAATCCCCTGATCCATCTCAGATTTCGAAACAGCCAGCGTCTGCCATCAATGTTTCCGATCCGCCTCTCCTCCTGCCGCTGAGTGGTGATCAGTTAACCAACAAACAGACGCCGCTCTCACTTGACCGTGCTGCTGGGCCACGTGATGTTCCACTAGCACTGTGCCTTGCGCTCGCAACGCATTTTCGTGTTCCAGCCAATCGCGATGCGCTTCGTGACCAGATTGATGCCATTCTGCAGCGTCAGCCACAGCTTAATCTGATTAATTACGGCCAACTAATTAGCAGCATTAGCCTGCGCGTTGTGCTCAGTGAACTCCCTGTTAAACAGCTCCACAGGGTGCCTACTCCCGCGGTGCTGATGTTTCGTCAGCAGGTAGGATTGCTTGATGGTATTGACAGATACCCTTCGGGTGATTTAGCTCGCTTGCTTGAACCCGAGCTTGGTCCAGTAAGGATTCCGGTCGCAGATCTTGCCTGCGCTGAGACTGGATTGGTTGAGTTGCTTTTGATTGAGCGACGCCCAGATAGTAAAACTAGTCGTTTTAGCTGGGGATGGTACGGACCCTATTTAAAAGCCCACAGACGTGAATTGATAGAGGTGTTGGCCACCAGTGCGGTTGTTAACACCCTTGCATTGGTAACCCCGCTAGGTTTACAGGTATTAATCGACCAAGTATCCAAGAACTCCGATTCAAGTGGCGCTCTTTTCAGCATATCAGCCGTTCTTCTTCTTTCTAGCCTTGTAGGAGCTGTGGTTCGCGGTCTTCGTAGTCTGATCTTTACTAATGTCGCGAATAGAGTGGATCAAGCTACAAAAAGTACAATCCTTGATCAGATGGTGCGTCTACCGCAGAGCTTTTTCGATAATCGTCCTGTAGGCCAAGTCACTTTTTACTTCACTCAGCTCGATCGTGTTCGCGAATTCTTGATTAGCCAGAGCCTTACTACGATTGTAGATTTTGGATTTTCTCTCCTCTATATCATTGTTTTATTCTTCCTGAACCCCCTGCTGACCTTGGTGACCCTGAGCACCTTACCCCTTTTTGTTGTTCTGGGATTGTTCGCTAACCCTGTATTTGAAAGGTTAGTTGAGCGCACTGTCCAACAAGCGGTTTCTACTTACAGCTATCTCAACGAAGCCATCACCGGAATTCAAACGATTAAATCCCAAAATGCTGAGCTCAAGACTCGCTGGGAGTTTCAAAATCGGTATGCGCGTTTTATCGGTGAAGACTTCAAGCTTCGTGTCACCGGTGAGACCATAACTGCTTTGGCTACTTTTATTAACGATCTTAATGGCTTGCTAGTCATTGGTTTCGGCATTTACCTCGTAATGCAAAACCAGTTGAGCCTTGGTGCTTTTATTGCATTCCGAATTATTAGTGGCTACATTACCGCGCCATTGGTGCGTCTTGTAAACACCTGGCAGCAGTTTAAACAAGCCAGCCAGGGATTGCAGATCGTCGGAGATGTTGTTGATCGGACAACTGAACAGACTGAGTCTGAATCTACTAATATCCCAATGCCGCCCATTCAGGGAAGGGTTGAGATTCGCAATGTTGCTTTCCGTTTCTCAGAGGATGCTCCTCGCGTTCTCCACAATGTGAATCTGCAGGTCCCTGCGGGAAGCTTCGTGGGGATGGTGGGCGGATCAGGGAGTGGTAAGAGCACCGTGCTCAAGCTGTTACCTCGCTTTTACCGACCAGAGCAGGGTACAGTTTTGATTGATGGTTATGATATTAACAAGGTTGAACTCTATTCATTGCGTCGCCAAATCGGAGTTGTTCCTCAGGATTCATTGCTTTTTGATGGCACGATCAAGGAAAATCTGCTGATGGTAAGGCCGGACGCCACTGCTGATGATCTGATCCGGGCCGCCAAAATCGCCTGTGCCCACGACTTCATTATGGCGATGCCTCAAGGCTACAACTCGTCAGTCGGCGAACGGGGGGCCGGTTTATCTGGAGGTCAAAGGCAACGGATGGCACTCGCCCGGGCGGTCCTGCAGAATCCTCGTTTGCTGATCCTTGATGAAGCCACCAGCGCATTGGACGCTCGCACGGAAAGGCAAGTATGTTTGAACCTATTTGAAGCATTTCGTGGACGCACTGTGTTTTTCATCACGCACAGGCTTTCGACTGTTCGGCCTGCAGATATAATTGTGCTAATGGATCAAGGGGCTGTGATGGAGGTTGGGAACCATCGCCAACTTATAGATAAGCGTGGTTGGTATTATGCTCTCTATCAGAGTCAAAACCAGGAGGGGCTGAACTGATGACAGATCTCGTGCCTCAGCCTCCTGAGCAATCCAAATCAGACCAATTGGCGCCTTTAGAGCCTTGGAGTTTTAATCAACCCGTTTTGCTCAATAAGTCACGGCGTGTTTCGTCTGCTTTGGTCTGGACGGCTGTAGGCGGCACATCGGCCGCCATTCTTTGGGCCTTGATTGCTCCGCTACCTCAGACCATTGCAGTTCAGGGCAAGCTGCAGCCGGGTTCAACCGTTCGAGAGATTGAAGCTCCCGCGCCCGGTGTCGTTTCCAGTGTTTTGGTCAAGGACGGAGAACGTGTGCGTGCTGGTCAGCCTTTACTGCGATTTGACCAGAGAGATGCTAATTCTAAACTTACCGCTGCAATTGAAATCCGTAATCGCCTTGTCAACGAAAATACTGTTTACCAAGCTATCCTTGGTGAAATACCCCCTTCCGGGTTGACTCTTAATCAACGGCAACAACTCATCAGCCAGCGTCAGGCCGTCGCAGGCCGTAACAGCGCTGCTCTTGAGGATCTTGCTAAAAGTCGTGAACGTTTAGCTGGTTTGCGAACGAGTCTGGTGACTGCTCGTGATATTGCCCAGCGGTATCGCGCGCTTGCGGCCCAAGGTGCGACCAGTCAGGTTCAATTTCTGGATGCTCAGGCCAAGGTTGACGATCTTCAAACCTTGATTAATACCGAAGAGAAGGAGATTGCCCGGCTGTCTGCTAGCCTCAATGCGACGACTGGTGGCAATGAGTCTGATCTCCGCTCTGATATTGAGGGCAATCTTAAGCAAATTGCTGAGCTTGACAAGCAGATTAAAGAAGCTCGCCTAACGCTAGGATACAGCCTTCTTAAGGCACCCGTTGCTGGCATTGTTTTTGATATCTCTGTCAGACCTGGCAGTGTTGTGCGCGATCGAAGTGAGAAGCCGTTGCTTAAAGTCGTGCCTCAGGATGATCTTCAAGCCAAGGTCTATCTGCCAAATGATGCTGTTGGCTTTGTCAAGCCAGGCCAGTCTGCTGACATCTCGCTCGACTCGTATCAGGCATCTGATTATGGTCGATTGCCAGCAAGCGTTCTCAGGGTTGGATCTGATGCCCTGGCGCCTGATGAACAAGTGCGTGTACTTGGGAAAGAGTCATCTGGTCTGTACTTTCCAGCCGTTCTTAAGCTCAAGCACCAGTATCTTAAAGTTGGTCAACGACGGGTTGGCCTCCAGTCTGGTATGTCCTTGACTGCCGATATTCACCTGCGGAATCGCCGGTTCATCAGCGTCCTCACCGGCTTCTTTGAGAATAAACGTCGTTCCCTGGAGCGCCTGCGCTGATCTTGATGGCTAACAGATCTCCCCATCCCTGGCTTGCCTATCACCCTCCGCATCGGCAGATGCTCGTGAGCTTTCAGCGATGCTTGCTGCTAACACGCGCTCGTTTGCGTCGGCCTCGCTATCAAATACTTTTTTTACTTGGTCTATATGTACTTGGCTGTTTGATTCCCCTCCCTTTTGGGCTGGTGACTTTGACAGGCTTTGCTATCCTGCCTCTGCTTTTGGTTCCCCCTGTTGGTTTCCTGATTTACTGGTTGGTATGGAAGGAGTTTCACCATTGACCGATTCCGCATCACGAACGGTCCATCCCCAATCGGCTGGGACTGCCATCGAGTTAAAACCGGGTGTCCCATGGGCCAGCTCCGATGAGCTGAACAGACTGTTGCGCCAGCAGGGGCTGTGCTTGGCCGTAGCTCAGGCTGCTGTCTTGGATGAGATCGCCAGAACGATCCCGCTTGAGCCAGCCGTGGAGAATGAGTGGATTGCCGCATGGTTACGAGGTCAAGGTGTGACTGATGACCAGCAGTTGGCTGCTTGGCTTCTCAAGAAGGGTTGGAATCATCTGGATCTCCGCTACTTTGCAACCAAGGCCCCACGTCTTCAGCTTTTTAAGCAAAGACTGTTTGCTGGTGAGATTGAGTTGCGTTTCCTTGAGCGCAAGCTTCAGCTTGATCAAGTGGTTTACTCCTTAATCCGAGTTAAGGAGGGTGCGCTTGCCCAGGAGCTGTACCATCGCCTCAATGATGATGGCGAAGATTTTGCTGCACTCGCGGCTGCGTATTCCCAAGGGCCCGAACGCGAGACCGGTGGTCGAATCGGCCCGGTTCCTCTGGCCCAGGCCCATGAGGTCGTGGCGAACCAATTGCGGTTCAGTGTTCCTGGTCAACTCTGGGCGCCCATTTTCCTTGTCAATATCTGGTTGATCATTCGGCTCGATCACCTTGAGCCTGCGCGGCTGGATGATGACGTTCGCCAAGCCATGTTGGATGACCTTTTCGATGAATGGCTGGAGAATCGGGTTGGTTACTTGCTTGCCGGCGAACAACCTCCCCAACTGCCCTGTCAGTTGCTTACCCCTGATTCCATTCCTCCTTCAGCCACTGCGGAATGAACTCCTCACCGTCGACGATGGAGACCTTCCCTGCCTTGAAATAGAGCAGTGCAGCCAGCAGGTTGTTGATCGCATTCGGCTGGCTGAGATCGTCCACTTGAGCGGCCATCGCTTGACGGGTGAGAGCATCCTGCTCGCTCACAAGCTCTCCGGTGAACCCGCTTGCGATCAGGCTGCGATGCATCGTGCCCACCGGCGTGCGATACAGCTTCTCCAACTGGTCTGAGCTCACATCCAACCACAGCTGGGCAATGATGTCCCGCAAGCCAGCCAGCTCAACCTTGGTTGCTGCATCATCGGGATCCAGGCCATACAGATTGATCAGGGCCGCCATCCGGTTCACCAGCTCGGGTTGCTCAAACAGCGCCAGAGCCTCCTCGCCGCGACGCTCGCTCAGCGGCGCCAGGGTGACATTTTTCACACCGCTATCCGAGGCCCCGCCCGTCGGATCTATTTTCTCCTGCGCTGATGGCTGTAGGAAGCCGACAGGACGTTGCAGTTGTGCCTGCAGATCCGGTTCGCAGTAGGCCGCGTAATCCTTGAGCAGCCAATCCGGCACCTGCTCCAGCGGTTCCTCCACGCGCATGACGCCCGGTGGGTAGTAGGGCATCAGGGCCAGCAGCAGGTTCAGCCGCTGCGGTGCTTCCCAGTGCTCGTGAAGTTGTTTGGCCAGTTGCTCACGCCATTCACCTTCATCAGGAGCGAGCGTCTGCTGGGGCAGGGGCCCAGCCAGCAGATTGCGTTGCAGGGTTCCCAACGTTCCAGCGTAGAGGCTTTCAAGCTGGTCGATCGGTGCGCCCAGCCAGAAGCAGGACAGACAATGGCGAGCATGGCGCGCCTGATGCAGGCTGTCTGCTGTGGGGATGCGCTCCGCTTCGCGGAAGATGGAGGCCAGGCGCGCGGCAGACCAGGGCATCAGCCGCAGGTGCAGATCCAGGCCCAGGTGTGCCGGTGGTGGCACCTGAATGGTCGGTTGCTCGACCAGGTTGACCGGGCCTGGAGCTTTGCGCTTCAGACGCCCGCGCAGCCATCCTCGCAGCGACATCATCCCCCGTTTTGTCGAACTGGCGCCGTAATCTAAGGGTGTGAACGGGACTCTTCCGTGTCTTGGGCGCTGCCATCCACATCCTGCTCGTTCATCAGAATTTTCCAGGCCAGTTTCGTGAGCTGGCACCTGCCTGGTTGGCCTCCGGCCATCGGGTCAGTGCAGTCGGCTCGGCGCCCTGGTCCTGCGACCCAGGCCATCGCCTCGCCGGCCTCGCTTATTTCCCGTACGCGTGCCCAGCGCACCGCTGGCGCCCCCAGGTGTTGGCGGTGCATCTGCAACGGCTGGCCCAGCAGGAGCAGCTTCGTCCGGATGTGGTGATCGTGCACAGCGGCTGGGGAGAAGCCATCCCGATCAAGGACATCTGGCCCCACACGTCGCTTGTGGTTTACCCAGAGCTCTGGGGATCTGCCCAGGCTCTCGGTGATGGCTTTGATCCGTTGCAACCGCCCCTCGAGCGTGACGCCCTGCGGCAGATCCGTCTCCAGAACAGGCGCAGTGCCTATGCCTTGCAGTGCTCTGACGCAGCAGTAGCGCCGACTCCGTTTCAGCGCAACAGTTTCCCGTCCCCTTGGCGCGAGCGGATTCAGGTCATTCATGAAGGCGTCGACTGCCACCAGCTCAATCCCGACCCAGCGGCCATGGTGCTGCTTCCGAACGGCTTGCTGCTGGACCGCTGCGATCGGGTGATCACCTATGTGAGCCGCCAGTTCGAGCCGCTGCGCGGTTTGCATACGTTTCTGGCAGCCTTGCCCCCGCTGCTTGAGCAGGACACGCGCCTGCAGGTCGTGATGGCGGGCGGTGCTGGCCCCGGCTATGGCCCCAGCGCCCCTCATCCGCACGGTCACCTGGCCCAGCAGCTGGCGCGGCTCCCGGATCACTTCGACCACAGCCGGCTGCATCGGGTCGGCCCCCTGCCTTACGCCCAGTTCCGATCCCTGCTGCAGATCAGCAGTGCTCACGTCTACCTCACCTATCCCTACACCCTGTCTTGGAGTGTGCTTGAGGCGATGGCCTGCGGGGCACCGGTGGTGGGGAATCACACCGGCCCGCTCGACGATGTGATCACCGACGGGGAGAATGGTCTGCTGGTGGATTTCACCAGCCCAGCCGAGCTGACGGAAGCGCTGCAGCGGTTGCTGAATGATGTCCCGCTGCGACAACGGCTCAGCCAGGCCGGTCGCCGGACGGTGCTGGAGAACTACTCCCTTGCTCTCTCCCTGCAGCGCTACGAGCAGCTGTTCAGCCAGCTGCTGGGCTGAGACCGGCCGGCGTTTCGCCCAGCCAGACGTCCAGATGGGCCAGCAACAGCTGGATCAGGCCATACCAATCGTGGTGGGCGGGCTGACGGAGCAGGCGCATCGTGGGGTACCAGATGCTGTCGTGGCGTTGCCGCTGCCAGCGACTTTCGGCCGCCCAGGGCAGCAGCATCCAGACGGGGCAGCCCAGGGCTCCTGCCAGGTGGGCCGAGGCGGTGTCCACGCTGATGATCAGATCCAGATCGAGCATCCAGCGGGCGGCGGTGAGAAAATCGGCATCAGCGGGCAGCACGGCTGCAAAGCTGCCGATCGAAGCTGGGGCTTGCCGATCAGGGCCGAATTGCAGATTCACCAGCTCCACCGGCCGCAGGGCCAGGGCATTGAGCAGGGAGATCAGCGGCCGTTCCGGCAGGCTTTTGCGGCGATAGTCCCGCTCCAGCAGATGCCGGTCGAGATACCGGCCCGATGCCCAGACCAGGCCGATGCGTGGCCGCTGTCGCCGTGTTTCGGCCGTTTGTCTGCCAGGACCATCCGTCAGTTTCAGGTAGGGACAGGCGTCGCTCAGCGGTGCGCCACCCAGGCGATCGGGCAGGCTCAGCAACGGGCCATGGCACGCCGCGGCAGGCAGCTCCGGTGCCGTCGGTTGGCGCGGCTGCACGCTCAGCTTGCCGCCAACCCAGGCCAGTCCCTCTGTGGCCAGGGAGACCAGGGCGGGCGCCAGTTCCAGGGTGACCGCATGACCTGCCTGCAGCAGGGGCACCGCCCAGCGCAGGTGCTGGATGACATCACCGAATCCCTGTTCGTCCGCCAGCGTGAGATGGACCGCTTCCGCCCATCCCTGCCAGTGCGGGCCGGGTCGATAGCCGTTGAATCCAGGGGTCTGTAAGCGCTGTTCCGCCAGGGCGTAGGCCGCGTCGAGGCGGCCTACGCCCATTAATGCCTTGCTGCAGTTGAAGGCTGTGCCCGGATCCGGGCACAGCTGCAGGCTCCGCTCGAACGCGGCCACCGATTCCTCAAAACGCCCCAGGTCCTGCAGGATGTTGCCCAGGCAGCGCCAGGCCACGGGATGGGATGGGTCGAGCTGCAAGGCACGCTCCGCTGCAGCCAGGGCGGCGATGGGGTCATCGTGCAGCCAGAGAGCGTTGGCCTGGTTGTTGTGCGCAGCAGCGAGGGCCGGCTGCTGCTGCAGGAGCCGGCGCCACCGCTCCGCTTCGCCCCACCAATCCCCTGCTTCGCCAAGGCCCCTCGCGTCGCCAAGCACGCCTGTGTCCCCAGGTGGCTGGCTTCTAGCACATCGGGGTCTTGGTCTTGATCTCCTCACAGGTGTGCGGCGTGGCGCCTCAACATGCCGCAACTAGGTGTAAGTTCTCATCGATTCCCTTCTTCTTTCCTCAAGGATTCGGCAATGGCCACCTTTATCTCTAAAGATGCGGTCATCACGACCGACCTCACGCCTGTGGAAGAGCAGGCTAATTTGAGCTACATCGATACTCCAACGCAGTCGGTTCTGACCAATGCAGGTACCGCTTCAAGCCTGACTGGGGAAGTTACCGGTTTTCTTGGCCTCAGTGGTGGTGTCTTCACCAAATCTGATTTCACTTTCGCTTCCGTAAGCGGTAGGCCCACTATTCAGGCTGTTGGCGCCACGGTTGAGAAGACCAGCATCACCGGTGGTGATGCCAATGAGATCTTCCGCATTGGTGGACCAGAGGTTGAGTTTTCTGATCCTTCCCTTCCTTCCGGCACTGCCAGGCTCGATGGCAAGCTTGGGGAAGGTAATGATTCTCTGCGTTTCCTCAATAAAACCTCTGAAAAATCCTCCACCTTTGACATGGGCAAAGGTGCGGATACTGTCACCTTCGGCAAGAAGGCTAACTTGTCTGGTACCACTATCAAGTTGGGCGCGGATTCCGATGCCGACAAGATCACCTTCCAGAGCGGCGTCACAACTGAAGGTGTCAAGATCACTCAATTCGGCAAGGCTGATGAGCTCAGCGTTGGCGGTAAGACCTATACCTACCAAGACATCAAGAAGGCTGGTGGCGTCATTGATGGCATCACTGTCAAGCTCGATTGATCCTCTGCTTGATTTGTCTCACGACAAACCTGCG
>Ga0079299_1000124_pt1 | contig 17845 bp, 23 predicted proteins | sample Wag4_2014_7_11_2_FD_76334 | JGI IMG/M metagenome (GOLD analysis project Ga0079299, IMG submission 76334) | Lake water microbial communities from Ohio, USA - Utica-2 Time Series LW 2014_7_11 | ecosystem: Environmental > Aquatic > Freshwater > Lake | place: USA: Ohio | collected 2014-07-11
GACAGCACCAGCACCGCGTGCTCCGCCACCGCCGCCAGGGCCAGGGGACGGGGGAGCTGCAGCGGAGCAGCGGCCCAGGGGGCCAGGGCCTCCAGGCCGGCCCGCTCCGCTGCCAGCACGGGCAGTCGGGCGCGGCTGTCGGTCTTGGCGAACAGCCGGGAGCCATCGGCGAGCTGCAGACACCAGCAGGCGTGACTGCAGCCACCGCCCACCGGCGTGATGGAGACCAGCCGCACCCCGAGCTCGCTGTCCAGCCAAGGGGCCAGGACTGAGGCGAGGGCTTCCCTCATGGCGCGGACCAACGCGGGAGCTGCCAGCATGCCTGGATGGGAGCGAACGGGGATGCCGGCGGCCAGTCCGTCGTGGTGGTGGGAGCCGGCATCGCCGGTCTGACAGCGGCCGCGTTGCTGGCCAGGGCGGGGCAGCCAGTGACCCTGCTGGAGGCTCACCATCAGAGCGGTGGCTGCGCCGGCACCTTCCGCCGCGGCCCCTACACCTTTGATGTGGGCGCCACCCAGGTGGCCGGACTGGAGCCTGGCGGCAGCCATGCTCGCCTGTTCGCCCATCTCGGCATCGCTCTGCCGGCCGCCATCCCCCTTGATCCCGCATGCGTGGTGGATCTGGGTGACGGTCAGCCGCCTGTGCGGCTCTGGCGGGATCCGGCCCGCTGGCGCGAGGAGCGCCAGCGGCAGTTCCCCGGCAGCGAACCCTTCTGGCAGCTCTGCAGTCGGCTGCATCAGGCCAACTGGCGATTCGCGGCCCGGGATCCGGTGCTGCCACCGCGCAATGGCTGGGACCTGGCCCAGCTGCTGGGCGCAGTCGGAGCCGACACCCTGGCCAGCAGCCTGGTCAGCAGCGCCAGCGTCGCTGATCTGCTGCGGCTCAGCGGTTGCGGCGCTGATCGCCGGCTGCGCCACTTTCTTGATCTGCAGCTGCGGCTCTACTCCCAGGAGCCTGCTGATCGCACAGCCGCGCTCTACGGCGCCACGGTGCTGGCGATGGCCCAGGCGCCCCAGGGGCTGTGGCACCTGCAGGGATCAATGCAGACATTGAGCCAGGCTCTCGAAGCGGCCCTGACGGCTGCCGGTGGCCGGCTGCTGCTGCGCCATCGGCTCTGCGGGCTGCGCCGGTGTGGTGCCCACAACTGGCACCTCTGGGGTGAGCGGGGGGGGAACGGCCGGTTCCAGCTGGAGGCGGCCGACGTGGTGCTGGCCATCCCGCCTCAGACGCTGCCGGCCCTGCTGGGCGACGGGCTGCCGGCCGGCTACCGGCGACGCCTGCAGCACCTGCCGGATCCCTCGGGTGCCCTCGTGTTCTACGGGGCGGTGGAGCGGGCCCGGCTGCCGGCCGCAACCCCCGCCCACCTGCAGACCGCCTGGGATGACCCAGGCTCCCTGTTTCTGTCGGTGAGCAGCGACGGCGATGGGCGGGCACCGCTGGGAGAGGCCACGGTGATCGCCAGTGTGTTCACAGCGGCGCGCCCCTGGTTCAGCCAGGAACCCCACGCGTACAACGCCGCGAAAGCCAAAGTCCGGCAGGGCATCCTGCTGGGGCTGGAGCGGGCCCTCGGCATCGGGGCCGAAGCATGGCGCCACCAGGAGCTGGCCACACCGCGCGGCTTCGCCCGCTGGACCGGCCGCCCCTTCGGCTTCGTCGGTGGCCTGGGACAACGCCCCAGCAGCTTCGGCCCCTTCGGCCTGGCCAGCCGCACCCCCCTGGCGGGCCTGTGGCTGTGCGGCGATGCGATCCACCCCGGCGAGGGAACGGCCGGAGTGACCCTTTCGGCCCTGATGGCCTGCCGCCAGCTGCTGCAGCGGCGCGGCATGGAGCTGAAGCTGGAAGGTGGCTGAACAGCGCGTCAGAGAAAGTCGGGACGCAACCGCTGACAGTGCTCCAGCGCTGCCTGCAGGCCCGGCCAGTCCTGGGCGTTGAGCAACGCGTCCAGATCGTCGAGGCTGCGGCGGTAGCCTGCCAGGGCGGCGAGAACCGGCTCCCTGTTGCAGCGAGCCATCAGGGTGCCCAGTTCGGGATTGCCGCCGCCCACCCGGGTGGTGTCGGCGAAACCGCTGGAGGCCAGCGCCCGCACCAGCTCGGAGAGCGCCGCACCGCCGACCGCCGCCGCCTGCCGATCGGCGCTGCTGAGCAGAGCAGCGCTGACAAGCACCGGCAGATGGGAGATCAGGGCCACAGCCTGATCGTGCTCGGAGGCCGTGCAGGCCAGCCACCGGGCTCCCACCGACTCAGCCAGGGCACGGACGACCGCCAAGGCCTCCCCATCGGCATCGGCTGCAGGCGTGACCACCCAGGGGCGGCCTCGGAACAAGCCACGCTGCCCGGCATCCACACCCGCCTCTGCGGTGCCGGCCATCGGATGGGAGGGGACGAAGCGGTGGTGGATCGGCTGCCAACGGGCCAGCACCGGTTGCTTCACCGAGCCCACATCAGTGATCACAGCCTGGGGCGGCAGTGCTGCCAGCAAGGCCGGATCCGGTTCGAGCAGACGATCGAGCGGCAGAGCCAGCACGACCAGGCCACAGCCACTGAGGATCGCCGGATCGGTGGAGACCACCTGCACCAAGCCCCGCTCCAGTGCCCGAGCCGCCGTGACCGGGCGATGCACCAGTCCTCGCACCTCGAAACCGAGAGCCTGGAGATCGAGGCCCAGCGACCCGCCGATCAGTCCCAGGCCGACAATCCCCACCGGCCCTGAAACGGCAGGGCAGGCAGGTGGAGCGGGACGGGGTGCTGGCACCTCCCCGGGCGGAGTGACGGCAGGGCTCGCGGCTGGGCTCATCGCTGCACGAAGTCAAGCTGCCTGAAGTCAAGCTGCACAAAGTCGAGCTGCACAAAGTCAATCGGAGCTGCTGTGGTGATTGCTGTTGTGTCTGCTGTGGTGATTGCGGTTGCCAGGGCTGTGGTGCTGGTTGCTGCAGTGTGATCCCGCCAGCTCCCTACGATTGTGCTCACCGGCTGACAGCGAGTGCTTGAGGCCCGCGCCCATGACCAGCTCAAGGCTCTGCTTCGTCACGAGGGAGCTGGTCGCTGGCCCCATCACCTCAGCCTCACCCGCCTGGTGGGACGGAGCCTGCGCCGGCAGGATCACACGCTGGTTCGCCTGGTGCCCGGTACAGATCCAAGCTGGCTGATCGGCCTGCTGGTACCCCTCGCCCTCAGCGAAGCGCCACTGGCACTGGTGGTGAGCGAACCCCTGCGCCAGCGACTGCTGCGGGTGGAGCTGCCGCGGCTGAAGGCCGCCGATCCCGACCTGGCCTTGCCGTGTTTCGAAGGAGACGACCCTGGTGACAGCCGGGTGTGGCTTCTGAACCACCAGCAGCTCGTGCAGGCGTGGCAACAGAACCGCCTCGGGGGGCGTCAGCTGGTGATTCCGGAAGTTGAGCAACTGGATGAGCAGCTGCGGCAGGCCCTGGAGATCCGGCTTGCCCCCGAGCACTGGGAACAGCTGCGCCGCGCCCATCCCCGGATTGAAGCCGCCCTGCTGGAGATCCACCAGCGTCTCAACCAACGCATCCTCAGCCATCCCCGCACCCCTGATGGCCTGGTGCCGATCGCCGACGATGCCGAGGCGCCGCTGCGCCATCTGCTCGCCCTACTGGGCAGCCTGCCGGACCCCTGGCAGCGCTGGCGCGAGCAGGCAGGCCAGGGCTGGACCAGCATGGCCCAGCGGGACGCGCGGCTGCTGCAGTGGACACTGCAGCGGCAACCACTGGAACCGCTTCAGACCTTGAGCGGCCTGCTCCAGCAGCGCGGGGCGGTGCTGATCGGCCAGCTCGGACCTGACAGCACTGCGCCCGCTCTGCTCGGCCTGGACCCTGACGTGTGCGTCGAGCTTGGCGATCCTCCGCTTGGCGATCCCCTGCCCGTCTATGCGCCGCTGCGCCAACCGCTGCCCAACAGCCCTGATTACAGCGAGCATCTGCTGAGCCAGTGCCGACGGCTGGTGTTGGGCCAGGCTGGTCTCTCCGTGGTGCTGCTCGACGACAACCTTCTGCGCCACCGACTGGCCAGTGGCCTGGCAGCCGAGTTCGGCCGTCGGGTTGTGGAGGAGACCACAGCACCGGAGAGCAATGGCGTGCTGTGCTGCCGCTGGCGCTGGTGGCTCGAGCATCAGTCGGCACTGCCTCTGCCCGATCAGGTGATCGTCGCCTTGCTGCCGATCGCCAGCCTGGAGGATCCCCTCACAGCAGCGCAGGTGCAGCGGCTGCGTCAACAGGGGCGCGACTGGTTCCGGGAGCGACTGCTGCCCGATGGTCTGACGCGGCTGCAGCTGGGTGTTGCCAGCCTCCGCCGCCATGGCGGGCGGCTGGCCATCCTCGATGGCCGGCTGCGCGGACGCAGCTGGGGCAGACAGGTGCTGCAGGCCCTGGACCCCTGGCTGCAACTGAGTCGGCTGATGCCCCTGTGACCCTGCTCTGCCGCCAGCGGGGAGCCGTTGGGCAGGCAGGGAAGGCCAGGCTCTCTAGCCTGCGTTGCGTCATTGCAACTGACCGGTCCCGACCATGGGAGAAGCCAAGCGCCGCCAGAGCCAGGGCCTACCACCGCGCCACCCGCGGCAGTCCCCCGAACGCGACGGTGATGCGGGGCCCCGTCTGGCGTCCTGGCTGCCGCTGAACCGCTCCCAGGCCGATCGGTTCGTGGCCATCACCACCAAAGGAGCCTGGATCGGCATCGGCGCCCTGGTGGTCTTCTGGCTGACGGTGCGCTTCATCGGGCCGGCCGCCGGCTGGTGGACCCTGGCGGACGGCTGAAGCGCACAAACAAGCCAGCGACTCCCACCCGGAGCCGACCGAGCCCCAGCCCCAGATCCTGAAGAAAACATTATGATTGCCGGAACCGAGGCCTTCGAGCCATGTTTCCCCGTCTGGCAGAGCAATACCGCAGCGTCGTGCAGGACCTGGTGATCAGCCTGCAGGCCCTCTCCCTGAGCCTGCAGGCCAGGGGACTGGCCGCCACCTGCTACACCTGTGGCGATGGGCGGGATGGCCAGGGTGCCTCGTTTGTCGCCAACCTGGGCGAAAACCACATGGTTCGCTTCCTGGTCTCCGATTTCGGGATCAGCTGGGTGGAGTCCCGCGATGGCCACGAACTCGTGAAGCTGGAGGGCGCTGAAGCGATCCAGGAACTGCAGCGCGTGAGCGAAGTACTCCAACAACCGGTCGCAGCGGCCCTCTGAGCCGCGGCCCCAAAGTCGGCTGCTCCGACGACCTCATCGCTTCGCTGACGGGAAGCGGGGCCAGCAGAGGCCCCGCCCCGAAGGATTCAGCGACGCCGACTCAACCTGAGACAACTGCGGGCTCAGCCACTGCCGCCTTGGCAGCTGCAGCCAGCGGCTTCATGGAGTTGGCGGTGACCTCCAGACCCTCCATGAGCTTCTGGCGGGTCTGTTGCTCAATCTGTTGAGCCTGATCTGGATTCTGCTCCAGCCAGGTGATGGTGTTGTCGCGCCCTTGGCCGATGTTGTCCCCGTCGTAGCTGTACCAAGCTCCCTTGCGTGTCACCACACCGGTTTCTTCAGCCAGATCGAGCAAACAACCGAGGGTGCTGATGCCCCGGCCAAACAAGATGTCAAATTCAGCAATCCGAAAAGGTGGCGCAACTTTATTCTTGGCCACTTTAACCTTGGCACGGATACCATACTCCTCAGTTCCGCGCTTCAACGTCTGAATTCGGCGTATATCCAGTCGAACCGACGCATAAAACTTCAGAGCATTGCCGCCAGTGGTTGTCTCAGGGTTGCCATAGGTCACACCAATCTTTTGACGCAACTGGTTCAGAAAGATCACAGTGCAACCTGATTTACCGATATTACCCGTGATCTTGCGCATCGCCTGACTCATCAACCGGGCCTGGCTACCGACCGCGAGATCGCCCATCTCACCCTCAATCTCTGCACGGGGGGTGAGTGCCGCAACCGAATCGACCACCACGATGTCGACCGCAGCGGAGCGGACCAGCTGATCGACAATCTCCAGCGCCATCTCGCCGGTATCCGGCTGGGAAACCAACAGATTCTCGATGTCAACGCCCAGGGCAGCCGCATACACCGGGTCGAGCGCATGCTCCGCATCCACAAAGGCCGCCACCCCTCCGCGCCGCTGCACCTCCGCGATGGCATGCAGGGTGAGCGTGGTCTTACCGGAGCTTTCCGGTCCGTAGACCTCCACAACTCGACCCTTCGGATACCCGCCGCCCAGCGCCAGGTCGAGCGTGAGCGCGCCGGTGGGAACGGTTTCAACCCGCATCCGGGAGGCATCACCCAGGCGCATGATCGAACCCTTGCCGAAATTGCGCTCGATCTGATTGAGAACGAGGCCAAGGGCCTTGTCCCGCTCAGCGGCAACCTTGGCCTCGGCGGCAGACAGGGCAGCAGGAGCGGGGCGAGACCCACTCAGCGAGGTGGCACCCGGCGCCGCACCACCGCCAGCGGCGGAAGCCGCAGTGGCCGGGGATCCTGTTGCGGAAGCAGGGGACGGGGCAGAAGGGCCGCCAGCAGAGCCGGTGACCTTGGAATCGGCGGGCATGGAATCGGAAGGAGAAAACAACGGACCACAGATCTGATCTGGCGCGGCGACCCGTGATGGCCCCTGCTCCGGACAAGCATCCTGCGGCTTCCTGACAGCAAGTGCCACCAGGCGAGGCCAGCGTCTCAATCGCGCTTAGTACAGACGTACCCTAGCGGATCAGGGCCACTGCGCCAGGGGGGTGGCGAACCGTTCCGGCTCGAGCCAGTGAATCGTGGCGGGCAGGTCCAGCCCATCCCGGGAACCGAGGTAGCCCCAGCTGGCCAGGTAGCAACGCACCGCGGCGAGATCCGGACGGGCGCAGACCAGTTCCAGGGTCGGGCGCCGGTCCTCCAGGAACCAGACCGGCCTGGACTGCTGCAGCAACCTGGCCAGCACATCGGGTTTACTGCCCTGCTCATGCCCGAAGAGGGCCCAGGGCTGCAGGCCGGCAGCATCGAGAATCTGGCGGGCAAACGCCTCACCCTTGGTGGTGAGCACCGCCCAGAGCGCGTCTTCGTCCTTCAACTGCCGCAGGCGCTGGAGCACACCGGGATACAGACGGTGCCGCGCCAACCAGCCGGCGCAGTCAGTGGCGATCGCGGCGGCACGCACCTGCTCAAGGGTCCGCTGCAACTGCGCCGGGGTCCAGCCCCAACGATCCAGAGCCTCCGCCAGCCATGTCGCGTACCCCGCCAGGGCCGCCTCCACCTGCGCGTCGGCACGCGACAGCTCGGCTGCCACGAGAACCATCTCCCAGCCCTGATGAATCAGGGGCCGCAGCCGCACAAAGGCTTCAGGCAGGGTTTCGGGCAGCACAAGATTCGGAGCCAGATCCAGGGCCGCGCGCCTGGCCGACCACCAATACTCGGGCAGGCCATCAACGAGCACGCCGTCAAAGTCGCAGACCAGCAGCGGAGCAGGAGCCATCGATGGGAACGCGGAACCGGAAAGGGGAGCAGTACGCGCTCAGGCGCATAAGACGGGTCAGGCGCCAGCCGCTGCCCAGTGCAGGGATGGGAAAAACTGGGCCGCTAGGATTCGAACCTAGGAATGGCGGGACCAAAACCCGCTGCCTTACCGCTTGGCGACGGCCCAACGAAACCTGCCGAGAGGAGATCCCCCAAGGCTGTCTCCGCACCAGTGATCCAGTGCTTTGCTAGTTACCCACAGCGCCGGGCCCTTCGTCAACGTCCGCAGCAGCAGCGCCCGACTCTGCAACATCCGCAGCGCCACCAGCTCCCTAACGGCGGCCTGACTGCGACCTGAGGGCGGCCTGAGGGCGGACTGACGACGGCCTGGCTGCGGCCTGGCGATAGATTGACGAACGGATGCCGCGAAACGAGCTGGCGCCGGTTCAGGCCGGGAACACCCGCAACCGCCGCTGGGCTCCGAGACCGAATTCTGCCGTCCGCAGGCGGTAGCGCTCGGCCAGCTCCACCTGCTGCCGGCGCACCCAGTCGCTGCGGGGCAGCAGTTCCACCGGCTGCCCCTGGGCCAGCACCACCCGCTCCACCGCCAGTCTGCACTCCTCGAGCGCCGCCAGCGCGTCATCACCAGCGGCAGGCGCAGCCGCAAGAGGGGCGACGGCGGTGGCATCGACCTGGGGCTCCCGCCGCTGCAGCAACCGTTCCAGGCCTCGCTGAAGCTGGTTCGGCGCAGCGCTCTTGATCACCAGGATCGGCAGCCCCAGCTCCTGCGCCTGTCGGCGCACATGGGGATCCCGGCCGAGCCGCTCCCGCACGCTCAGCACCACATCGGCGAGCTCAACGCTGGCCACCAGATCCACCGGCAACTGCCGGGCCCGCACCACCTGCTCAAGTGGAGTACGACTGATGCCGGCGGCGTACACCCGCAGAGGCAGGGGTCGCTCCGGCAGGGCAGGCAGGGGCCAAAGCGGTGCCGTCACCGCCGGCTCCGGGAGCTGGGGCTCGCCGATCCCGGTGCCGGTCGGGGTCGCCAGAGGGCGCGGCAGCGGTCGCAGAGGGGGCGAACGGAGGGGCTCAGCCTCCACCACGGCGCTCTCGGCCAGCCGCAGCCGACCGCCACCATCCAGCTCCCGCACCTGGGGCCTGGCCTGCAGGCCCCGCAGCAAGGCATCCACGGTGGCCGCCACATCCGCATGGACAAGCCAGCGCCGGCGGCTGTGCATCTCCAGCGCCATCGGAAACGTCGGTTCCGCCGCGCGCTCCAGAACGGTTTTCTGACTGCGGCGGCGGCGGGCCTCCTCATCCCCGAGAGTGACCGACTGAATCCCCCCCACCAGATCGCTGAGAGTGGGATTCTTGATCAGGTTGGCCAGCTCGTTGCCATGGGCCGTGGCCACGAGCATCACCCCCCGCTCGGCAATCGTGCGCGCCGCCTGCGCCTCCAGTTCCGTGCCGATCTCGTCGATCACGATCACTTCAGGCATGTGGTTTTCCACCGCCTCGATCATCACCTGGTGCTGCAGCTCAGGCCGAGCCACCTGCATGCGGCGAGCGCGGCCGATGGCCGGGTGGGGGATGTCGCCGTCACCGGCGATCTCGTTGCTGGTGTCGATCACCACCACCCGCTTCTCCAACTCATCGGCCAGCACCCGGGCGATCTCGCGCAGGGCCGTGGTCTTGCCCACGCCCGGCCTGCCCATCAACAGCAAGGAGCGGCCCGAATCCAGCAGATCGCGCACCATCGCCACCGTACCGAACACAGCCCGGCCCACCCGGCAGGTGAGGCCGACGATCTCGCCGCTGCGGTTGCGGATGGCGCTGATGCGGTGCAGGGTTCGCTCGATGCCGGCCCGGTTATCGCCGCCGAAGGCCCCGAGCCGCTCCACCACTGCTGCCAGATCGGCCCGTTCCACCAGGGCCTCAGCCAGTGCCACAGAGCGACCTGGGTAGCGGGCTTCCGGAACTCGCCCCAGATCCAGCACCACCTCCAGCAACTGGTCGCTGCCGGACTGCCCCCGCAGGGCGTCAGCCACGGCAACCGGCAACACATCCAGCAGCCGATCCAGGTCGTCGGTGATGCGTTCAGGCGGGGAAAACTGCAGTTCGGAGCCGGGCACCGACAGCGGCGGACAGGAGGATCAGCACCGTTCTAGCCAGGGGGTCACCAGCTCCCGGGCCTGGGCGAGCGCCAGAGGCCAGAGATCGGCTGCCTGCAGCAGCGACACTGCGCGGGCCTGGCTCTGCAGCAGCAACGGCTGCAGCAACCGCCGGGCCACCCCGCCGAAGGCGACACCAGCGCAATGGCCTGCATCGGCGCCGTGACGCTGCAGCAGCGCCAGGCTGCGCCTGTTGGTACCACCGGCCAGCTGCAGCGGCCCCGGCGGCAGCCTTCGACGCCGCCTCACCAAGAGCGCCACCGCTGCCCGCGCCGTGCCGTCCCCGACATCACCACTCATCGGCCGGCCATCCAGCTGCCAGAGAGGGCGGAAGCCAAGCCGCCGCAGAGCGCCGAAGCGCTGCCAGAGCTCGGCGGCACCCAGCTCCGCCGGGGCACTCACCGCCAGGCGACGCAGGGGCACACCACTGGCACGCACCTGCTCCAACCGCTGCCGGAAAGCCAGCTGGCGGCCGGGTTGGGTGTGCAGTTCAACCGCGTCGGGCTGGAGTTGGCGCAACAGCGGCGCCACTGAATCCGCCGCCAGAGCCTGGCCCCGTTCCTCGATCAACCCCAAGGGGCAGGCCGGCAGACAGCGACCACAGCCGTAGCAGCGCTCCGCGATCACACCGGTGGAAGCGGTGATGGCCAGAGCCGGGCACACCCGTTCGCAGGGGCGGGAACAACCGGGCGGGCAGTGGTCCGGCGCGAACCAGGCCTTGCGGAAGTGGGGGTCCTCTCCATCGCTGAGGCTGATCATCAACCAGGGACGCGACGCGCCTCTGGCTTCGGCCCAGGCCAGGCCACGCCGCGCCGCCGCCACCACCGCCGCGTCGGCCGCCACATCCACACAGTGCACCCCCGCCAGGGCATAGATCCCGGCGAGATCCTCGATCGCGGCCAGATCCTGATTGCTGGCGCCGCCGATCCACTTGACCCACCGGCCGGTGGCCAGCGCCCTCTCTCCCCGGTCAGCCTCGATCAGCACGGCACCGGCACCGCCGCCACAACCAGCACCATGTTGAGAGCCTGGGCAGGGGAAGGCCCCACGGTCCCAGGCGGAGGATTCACACCAGCTCCGCCAGCGGTTGCCAGCGCAGGGCGCGCGCACCACCCATCTCCACCACAAAACGAAGGCCAGGCCGTCGGGCACTCAGGGCGACCAGGGACCCCAGCTCCGCCCGGGACAGCACCTGCCCTTCCAGCAGCCAGACCACAATCGGCCCGGCAGTCTCCAGCAGAGAGCCAAGCAACGGCATCACGCGCTGCACCTCACCGACGGCGGCACCCCGACCCACACTCTGATGGCCCAGGTGGGGAGGGCGAACACCATGGAGCTGAAGCAGGGTGGCCTCGGGGTCACCGAGACCTCGCGCCGATGTGATCTGAGCGCGGTAACCGGCCGCCCTCAGGCGTCGCAGCAAACGGGTCTCAGCACCCCCCTCCAGAGGGGCGTAAAGAGCAAGCGCACCGGCCCGCTCCAGCTCCTGGCGAAAACCGCGGCCTGAGAGCAGGAGGGGCATCGGGCTGGCGACATTCTCCTTTGAGTCTGCCAGCCCAGATCCGTCTCGGCGGACTTTGAAGGGGTGGGGGATGTGATGAAGTATGGTTGTCAGCTGTGCTTGGAACCTGTGCCCGTCCGCTAGCCGGGCCTCCAGTGTCCAAACCACGGATCACCAGTGGTGGTGGTCCCCTCCGGCCCAGGGAAACTGCCCGAACGCGCCGCCCGGCTTCAGAGTCCGCGGTCCGGTTCCCGTAAGTCCCAGCCAACGCTGATCCGGATTCAGATCCGCTGCGCTAGCGCCTTCACAGGCTTCAGCCAGGTTTCCCACTTCTGCATCAGCAACGTCGGCCCGACGAACGTCGGGTCGATGGTCCAGCTGGCGTTGTTCCCCTTCCTATGTCCATCGGCATTCTTGGGAAGAAACTGGGCATGTCCCAGTTCTTCGACGACGAGGGCAGGTCCATCCCGGTCACCCTGATCGAGGCGGGTCCTTGCCGCATCACCCAACTCAAATCCACCGGCACCGACGGCTACAACGCCGTTCAGCTGGGTTTCGGCGACGTGCGCGAGAAGCTCGTGAACAAGCCGGCTCAGGGTCACCTGGCCAAGTCAGGCGATCAGCTCCTGCGTCACCTGAAGGAATATCGGGTCGACAGCGTCGAGGGGCTCGAACTGGGCGGCTCCGTCACCGTCACCGCCTTTGAGGCGGGCCAGAAGGTCGATGTGAGCGGCGACACCATGGGCCGCGGTTTCGCCGGTTACCAGAAGCGACATGGCTTCAGCCGCGGTCCCATGACCCACGGCTCCAAGAACCACCGCGAACCCGGTTCCACGGGTGCCGGCACCACTCCCGGCCGGGTCTACCCCGGCAAGCGCATGGCCGGCCGCTACGGCGGCAAACAGATCACCACCCGCGGGCTGGTGATTCTGAAGGTGGATGCCGAACGCAACCTGCTTGTGGTGAAGGGTTCAGTGCCTGGAAAGCCGGGTGCTCTGCTCAACATCCGCCCGGCCAACCGGGTGGGCGCCAAGGCCGCCAACTGAGAAGGAGACCGATGGCTAACTGTGTGATTCGCGACTGGGAAGGAAAGGAAGCCGGCAAGGCAAGCCTTGATCTGAAAGTCGCCAAGGAAAGCTCTGCCACCGATCTGGTGCACCGCGCCGTGGTGAGGCAGCTGGCCCATGCCCGTCAGGGCACTGCCAGCACCCTCACCAGGGCGGAAGTGGCCGGCGGTGGTCGCAAGCCCTACAAGCAGAAAGGGACGGGGCGGGCTCGTCAGGGCTCCATCCGCACCCCTCTGCGTCCCGGTGGTGGTGTGGTGTTCGGGCCCAAGCCCCGCTCCTACAACCTGGCGATGAACCGCAAGGAACGCCGCCTCGCCCTCCGGACTGCGCTGATGAGCCGCATCGACGATCTGATCGTGGTGCAAGGCTTCGGCAACGGGCTCGACACCCCGAAAACCCGTGAAATCGTGGCTGGCCTGAGCCGCCTCGGTATCACCGATGGCACGAAGGTGCTGGTCGTGCTCAACAACCCCAGTGAGGTGGTTCGCCGCTCGGTGCGCAACCTCGAGAAGGTCAAGCTGATCGCCGCTGATCAGCTCAATGTGTTTGATCTGCTCAACTCCAAGAAATTGGTTGTGAGCGATGAGGCACTCGCGAAGATTCAGGAGGTCTACGGCGATGGCTGAACGTTTTGCAGGGCGGCTCGCGGATGTGATCCGCCGACCGCTGATCACCGAAAAGGCCACCCGCGCCCTTGAACTGAACCAGTACACCTTCGAAGTCGACCATCGGGCTGCCAAGCCCGACATCAAGGCGGCCGTGGAATCCCTCTTTGACGTGAAGGTGGTGGGCATCAGCACGATGAATCCACCCCGGCGTACCCGCCGCGTCGGCCGGTTCGCAGGCAAGCGCGCCCAGGTGAAAAAAGCCGTGGTGCGCCTCGCCGAAGGCAACGCCATCCAGCTGTTCCCAGAGTCCTGAGGGGTTAACAACACATGGCAATCCGTAACTACCGTCCGATCACCCCCGGTACCCGAACCCGCGTCGCTACAGACTTCGCTGAAGTCACTGGCCGCGGGCGGGAACGTGGCCTGGTGGTCGCCAAACACCGACGCAAGGGCCGCAACAACCGCGGCGTGATCACCTGCCGCCACCGTGGCGGTGGTCACAAACGCCTCTACCGCATCGTCGATTTCCGCCGCGACAAGCACGGCGTGTCGGCCAAGGTGGCTGCGATCCACTACGACCCACACCGCAACGCCCGTCTGGCGCTGCTCTTCTACGCCGATGGCGAGAAGCGCTACATCCTTGCCCCTGCCGGGATTCAGATCGGCCAGTCGGTTGTTTCAGGTCCCGACTCTCCGATTGAGACCGGCAACGCCATGCCGCTCTCCGCAATCCCGCTCGGTTCCAACGTCCACAACGTTGAGCTCTATGCCGGCCGCGGCGGCCAGATGGTGCGCACAGCCGGAGCCAGCGCGCAGGTGATGGCCAAGGAGGGTGACTATGTCGCTCTGAAACTTCCCTCCACCGAAGTGCGGCTGGTGCGTCGCGAGTGCTACGCCACCCTCGGTGAAGTGGGCAACTCCGAGGTGCGCAACACCAGCCTCGGCAAGGCCGGTCGCAAGCGTTGGCTTGGTCGCCGCCCCGAGGTGCGCGGCTCGGTGATGAACCCCTGCGACCACCCGCACGGTGGCGGAGAGGGCCGCGCTCCGATCGGCCGGTCAGGGCCTGTCACCCCCTGGGGCAAACCTGCCCTGGGCCTGAAAACCCGCAAGCGGAACAAGCCCAGCAATCGGTTTGTGCTCCGGAAACGTCGCCGCACCTCCAAGCGGAGCCGTGGCGGACGCGATTCCTGATGAACCACACCGCTTTGCTCGCCGCTTAAACCGCTATGGGACGCTCACTCAAAAAAGGTCCGTTTGTTGCCGACAGCCTGCTGCGCAAGGTTGAAAAGCAGAACGCCGACGACGACAAATCCGTGATCAAGACCTGGTCACGCGCATCCACCATCCTGCCGATGATGATCGGTCACACAATTGCCGTTCACAACGGCAAATCACACGTTCCGGTCTACGTGACCGAACAGATGGTGGGTCACAAGCTCGGGGAATTCGCCCCGACCCGCACCTTCAAGGGCCACATCAAGGATAAGAAAGGAGGCCGCTGAAATCATGGCTAACGCATCTGCCAATCAGGCCCTTGCTCACGGGCGCTACATCCGAGGCTCAGCTTCCAAGGTGCGCCGGGTGCTCGATCAGATCCGCGGCCGCAGCTATCGCGACGCCCTGATCATGCTCGAGTTCATGCCTTACCGGTCCACTGGTCCGATCACCAAGGTGCTGCGCAGCGCCGTGGCGAACGCGGAGCACAATCTCGGACTGGATCCGGCCACCCTGGTGATCAGCCAGGCCTCGGCCGACATGGGTCCGGTGATGAAGCGCTTCAGGCCTCGCGCCCAGGGTCGCGCCTACGCGATCCAGAAAAAAACCTGCCACATCAGCATTGCTGTGGCTCCTGCCCCCTGACCCTCGAGGACACCGACCGATGGGACACAAGATCCATCCAACCGGACTGCGCCTGGGGATCACCCAGGAGCACCGGTCCCGCTGGTATGCCCCCAGCAAGACCTACCCAACCCTCCTTCAGGAGGATGAGCGGATCCGCAAGTTCATCCACAAGAAATACGGCGCTGCCGGTATTTCTGATGTGCTGATCGCCCGCAAGGCCGACCAGCTTGAGGTGGAATTGAAAACCGCCCGCCCTGGCGTCCTCGTCGGCCGCCAAGGGAGCGGCATCGAGGAACTGCGCACCGGAATCCAGACCACCCTCGGCGATGCCAACCGTCAGGTGCGCATCAACGTGGTGGAAGTGGAGCGGGTTGATGCCGACGCCTTCCTGCTGGCCGAATACATCGCCCAGCAGCTGGAGAAGCGCGTTGCCTTCCGCCGCGTGATCCGCATGGCCGTGCAGCGGGCCCAGCGGGCCGGCGTGCTCGGACTCAAGATCCAGGTGAGCGGTCGCCTCAATGGCGCCGAGATCGCCCGGACCGAGTGGACCCGCGAAGGCCGTGTGCCCCTGCACACCCTCCGGGCTGACATCGACTACGCCACCAAGCTGGCGAGCACCACCTACGGGGTGCTCGGCATCAAGGTGTGGGTGTTCAAGGGCGAGGTTCTGCCAGGGCAGAAGGAACAGGTGCCCGTAGGTGCCGCGCCCCGCCGCCGGACCAGCCGGCAGCCCCAACAGTTTGAAGACCGCTCCAACCAGGAGTGATCAGGAGGCCTGAACCATGCTGAGTCCAAGACGCGTCAAATTCCGCAAACAGCAACGCGGCCGCATGCGCGGCGTTGCAACCCGCGGCAACACCATCGCCTTCGGTGAGTTTGCTCTGCAAGCCCAGGAATGCGGCTGGATCACCTCGCGCCAGATCGAGGCCAGTCGTCGCGCGATGACCCGCTACGTCAAGCGGGGCGGCAAGATCTGGATCCGGATTTTTCCGGATAAGCCTGTCACCATGCGTCCCGCCGAAACCCGGATGGGTTCCGGTAAGGGCAACCCGGAATTCTGGGTGGCGGTGATCAAGCCTGGCCGGATTCTGTTCGAAATGGGAGGACCCGACATCACTCCCGAGATCGCCAGAGAGGCCATGCGCCTGGCGCAGTACAAGCTGCCAGTGAAGACCAAGTTCCTGACCCTTGAGGACCAGGAACCTGCTCCCGCCGCTGAAGCCGAAAGCAATCAGGCCGTCATGGCCACAACCGTGGAGTCCTGACCATGGCCCTTCCTTCCATCAGCGATGTGCGCAGTCTCGCCGACAGCGAGATCAGCACCCAGATCGACGCCACCCGGCGCGAACTGTTCGAGCTCCGCTTCCAGCAGGCGACCCGCCGCCTGGAACAGTCCCATCGTTTCAAGCAGGCCCGCACCAAGCTGGCTCACCTGTTGACGGTGCAGAGCGAGCGTGAGCGCGCCTCCACGGCAACCCCAGCCTCCTGACCCCCCTCAATCCCATGGCAACCAAGGAACGGGTCGGCACCGTCGTCAGCGACAAGATGGATAAAACGGTGGTGGTGGCGGTGGAAAACCGCTTCCCCCATCCCATCTACAAGAAGACGGTCAGCCGCACCAAGCGCTACAAGGCGCACGACGAAACCAACAGCTGCAAGGTGGGCGACCAAGTTCGCATCACCGAAACCAGGCCCCTGAGCCGTACCAAGCGCTGGACCGTGGCCGAGGTGCTCACCAGCACCGTCGCCAACTGAGGAGGACAAACCGATGATTCAACAGGAAACCTTCCTCAACGTCGCTGACAACAGTGGCGCCAAGCGCATTCAGTGCATTCGTGTGCTGGGAACCAACAGGCGTTATGCCCACGTTGGTGATGTGATCGTGGCAGCCGTCAAGGACGCCATGCCCAATATGGGCGTTAAAAAGTCGGACGTCGTCAAGGCCGTGGTGGTTCGAACCAAAGCCACACTGCGCCGGGAAACCGGGAATGCCATCCGCTTCGACGACAACGCTGCCGTGATTCTCGGCAACGACAACAATCCCAAGGGAACGCGGGTGTTTGGTCCTGTTGCCCGCGAGTTGCGGGAGCGCAACTTCACCAAGATCGTGTCCCTCGCTCCGGAGGTGATCTGAAATGGCCACTGCAACCCCAAAAGCCAAGGTTGCTGTGCGCACCAAGATGCGCATTCGCAAAGGAGACACCGTCCAGGTCATCACCGGCAAGGACCGTGGCAAGACGGGCGAGGTGCTCCGCACTCTCCCCTATGAGAATCGCGTGATCGTGCAAGGGATCAACCTGCGCACCCGTCACGTGAAACCCACTCAGGAAGGTGAGAGTGGCCGAATCGTGACCGAAGAGGCTTCCATTCACGCCTCTAACGTGATGATTTACTCCACCACCAAAAAAGTGGCGAGCCGCGTTGAGATTGTCGTCGACAAAGACGGCACCAAGAAACGGCGCCTCAAGAAGACCGGTGAAGTGCTTGATTGATGTTCTGGAACAATCATGTTCCTTCCGAACATCCGTCTGAGCCTTCAACGCCTGTCTGAGGCAATCCCACTCCACTGAACCACTTCACTGACCGTTCCCCGGCAGTCGACCAACCCTGTTCCTGTCCGCCTTCTGACCCAGACCAGAAGCGCACTCCCCTCCCCCGTCATGTCACTCAAACAGCGCTACAGGGAGACGATCCAGCCCAAGCTGCTCAAGGATCTGAACCTCTCCAACGTCCACGAAGTCCCCAAGGTGGTGAAAGTCACCGTCAACAGGGGCCTCGGCGAAGCCGCGCAGAACGCCAAGGCGCTCGAAGCCTCCATCGTGGAGCTGGCCACCATCACCGGTCAGAAGGTGGTGGTGACCCGCGCCAAGAAGGCCATCGCCGGCTTCAAGATCCGCCAGGGAATGCCGATCGGCGTGGCCGTCACCCTGCGGGGTGAACGGATGTATGCCTTCCTGGAGCGCCTGATCCACCTGGCTCTGCCTCGGATCCGCGACTTCCGCGGCGTAAGCCCCAAGAGTTTTGACGGCCGGGGGAACTACACCCTGGGGATTCGCGAACAGATCATCTTCCCGGAGATCTCCTTCGACAAGATCGATGCGATCCGTGGCATGGATGTCACGATCGTCACCACCGCCCGTAACGATGAAGAGGGCCGGGCCCTCCTCCGCGAGATGGGAATGCCGTTCCGCAGCAACTGAGCCCTCTTCGGACCTGACCATGGC
>Ga0079299_1000129_pt1 | contig 17610 bp, 17 predicted proteins | sample Wag4_2014_7_11_2_FD_76334 | JGI IMG/M metagenome (GOLD analysis project Ga0079299, IMG submission 76334) | Lake water microbial communities from Ohio, USA - Utica-2 Time Series LW 2014_7_11 | ecosystem: Environmental > Aquatic > Freshwater > Lake | place: USA: Ohio | collected 2014-07-11
ACTTCTTCATTACCTGAAGCATCAACCTGAACAAGTGCAATCAATGTTGCCCATGTGGGAACACCGCGCATAAAGTTTTTTGTTCCATCTATCGGATCAATAACCCAATAGCGACCAGAAGTTCCTTTATCGCTGCCAAACTCTTCACCTACTAATCCATCAGATTCGCGATGTGTTGCCAGTGCTTCACGGATAGCGGTTTCAACGGCGCGATCAGCATCAGTAACTGGTGTGTTGTCAGGCTTTGTTGTAACGACTAAATCTTGTGCTTGATATCTATCCAAGCTAATCGCATCTGCTAAATCAGCCAAGGCATGTGCAAGGGCTAGATCATCCAGCAAATCCTGTGCGGTGGCTTTAGTGCTCATAATGTGGCAAGTCTACTAATCTTCGATGACGGGTGCTGGAGAATCCTTTACCGCCAATAGTGAGCGAAGGCTTGCCAGACGTGCGATTCGATGAGGATTAGGTACTCCATCAGGGCTTGCCCAAGCATCTAATTTGCAAGAGCTTTCAGCGTGAGAACAGTTAGACAGACAGTTTGCAGCAACTTCAGATAAGTCGCTAAAAGCATCAACTATTCGTTGGTTATCAATATGGCTCAAACCAAATGCACGAATACCTGGTGTATCAATAATCCACCCATCGCTATCGACAAGAGGTAAAGCAATTGCGCTAGATGAAGTGTGACGACCACGGCCCGTTGCAACATTTACATCACCAGTGACGCGATCAGCTGCAGGCACAAGTGCGTTAATTAATGTTGATTTACCAACACCAGAGTGACCCACTAGCACTGAAATCTTTCCTTCTAGAACTTGATGTAACTTTTCTAAATCTTTGGCTCGTGAATCGCCTTTAATTGCTGTGTGAACAATTTCGATATCTAGTTCGGCATACTCAGCCAAAAATGCTGGGACAGGACTGATATCTGTTTTGGTTACAACGATCTTTGGAATGATTCCTTCAGTAAAGGCTGAAACCAAAAAGCGATCGATCAACCCTCGACGAGGTTCTGGATTTGCGGCAGCAACAACAATTACTAGCTGATCTATGTTTGCAACAATTGTTCGCTCAACTTGCGCCGCATCATCGACTGTACGGCTTAAAGAATTACGGCGTTCTTGAACCGCAACAATTCTGGCCAGTGATCCTTCTGCGCCAGTGACATCTCCGACAATTGAAACATTGTCACCTGTTACTACTGATTTTGGACCAAGTTCGCGCGCACGCATCGCAGTCACAATAATTCCATCATCTGTAATACAAGTTTGTCTGCCGCGATCTACCGTTGTAACAAGCGCTGAAATTGCATCACTATGTGAAGGACGATCTTTGCTTCGTGGGCGAGTGCTGCGTGCTGGGCGCACTCGCGCATCTGATTCATCGTATTCGCGTGGGCTCATACTAAAAGCGAACTCCAAAGCCCTGGAAAATCTGGCAAAGTTTTGCGAGTAGTTGCAATATTTTCTACTTCTATTTCAGGTACAACTAGCCCCAAAACCGCGCCGGCGGTAGCTAATCGGTGGTCGTCATAAGTCTGGAAAACCCCGCCGTGTAATCGTGCTGGGGTTATGTGCAAAGAAGTCTCTTCTTCGATAACGCTGCCACCCAATCCGTTAATTTCACGAGTAAGTGCGGCCAATCGATCAGTTTCGTGCTTGCGCAAATGCCCGATACCGCGCAGATGTGAAGGCGAATCTGCAAGTGCTGCCAATGCCGCGATAGCAGGTGTTAATTCGCCAACTTCATGAAGATCAACATCGATTCCATGAATCTGACCATCACTAATAATCGTCAAACCATTATCACCAAAGGAAAACTGCGCGCCCATATTGGCAAGAATGGTTCGTAGTTGATCTCCAGGTTGTGTGGTCTTTACTGGCCAATCTGCAATTGTTACCTGTCCCCCACACACCATTGCAATTGAAAGAAATGGTGCGGCGTTAGAAAGATCTGGTTCAATCACTAAATCCAAACCATGTAAGTCCCCTGGCTTAACGCTCCAGGTTTGTGCCACAGAATCAACTTCTACACTCGCACCAAATTCGCGCAACATCTCAACAGTCATTTCGATGTGTGGCATAGATGGCAATGATCCGCCTTCATGCTTAACAGTTATTCCATCGGTAAAGCTTGGAGCAACCAAAAGCAGTGCGGACAAAAACTGACTAGATTCGCTGGCATCAATTGTTATCTTCCCGCCGCCAACTTTTCCAGTGCCATGTAGTTTCAAAGGCAAGCTGTAGCGATCTTCGTGATCAATCACAACGCCTAATCCTTCAAGTGCCTTAATTACAGGACCCAGCGGGCGTTCATATGAACGTGGATCGCCATCAAAAATAACTTCTCCAGTTGCAAGTGCTGCCAATGGCGGCAAGAAACGCATAACAGTTCCGGCATTACCAACATCAATTCGCACGCCGCCCGACAGGGGTGCGGGAGTAATTCGCCACTGCAACTCTTCTTGTCCGTCGACAACCGCTGTTATCTCTTCAATTCCGATGCCGAGTGACCTCAGACCTGCCACCATTAACTCGCTATCGCGTGAAACCAGTGGACGACGCAATGTTGAAGGGCTTTTTGCTTGAGCCGCCAAAATCAATGCCCGGTTTGTTACAGACTTGGATCCAGGAATTACAACGCTAATATCAACTGGTGTTACGCCGCGATAAATCGCTGGCCAGTGAGCATTGTTTGTCATCGCCTTATTCTAACCCGTACCCATACCTGCGATACCCTTTAATTATGTGTGGTCGTTATGCGCAAACCGCCGATATGCGCGAACTTATGGAGCAGTTCGAGGTCACTGGTACTGCGCCGCAAAGCTCACTGCCACTGAACTGGAATATTGCGCCAACAAATCCGATTTACATTATTAGAGCAAATGACCGCACCGGCAATGACATAAAAGGTGAGAAAGCATTAGCAACGGTTTCATGGGGATTAATTGGTCCATGGCTTACAGATATGCACGAAGCGCGTGCTTCGCAATCAAGGGCAATTAATGCTCGCAGTGAATCGATACATGAAAAGCCAACGTTTCGAAATGCCTTTAGGTCCACCCGATGTTTAATTCCTGCATCTGGTTACTACGAATGGGCAACGGCGTTAGGACAATATCGACCTAAGCAACCTTTCTATATCTCAGCTCGCGATGGCAAGCAGCTGCCTATTGCAGGAATCTGGAGCAGTTGGAGTTCGCCTAATGGCGATGTCATTGAAACAGCATCGATCATCACCCAGGAAGCACAGGGCGAATTAGAAACCATTCACAGCCGAATGCCAGTTTTTATGCCAGCAGATCGGTGGAACGCCTGGCTCAACCCCCGCAATACTGATGTGAATGAATTGAAATCCTTGATGGTTGTGCAGCATCCAGAATCAATTGTGATCGCGCGCCCTGTTTCGGATGCGGTGAATACGGTGGCAAATAATGGAAAAGAGTTAACCGTTGAAACGCCTTTGGGAGAGCCGGAAACCCTGTTTTAACGATAGTGTTTTAGGCGATGTCAACGGATTTAGTTAAAGAGAGCTCGGCGGATCGTGCTGTCCGCTTCGAGCGAGATGCCCTTGCCTTCACCGATCAGTTATACGGCGCTGCATTGCGGTACACAAAGAATCCGCACGATGCAAAGGATTTAGTTCAAGATACCTACCTAAAAGCTTTCGCTTCTTTTCATCAATTCGAACCCGGCACAAATTTAAGAGCTTGGTTGTATCGAATTTTAACGACGACTTTTATCAATACTTATCGCAAAGATCAGCGCCGTCCACAGTTAAGTAGCGGCGAAATCGAAGATTGGCAGTTAGCCGATGCTGCTTCGCACACTAGTGATCAAGGAAAATCTGCCGAAGTTGAAGCGCTAGAAAACTTGCCTGATAGCGACATCAAGCGCGCGCTACAAGATATTCCTGAAGAGTTCCGCATTGCTGTCTACTTAGCTGATGTTGAAGGGTTTTCATACAAAGAGATTGCCGACATTGTTGGCGTTCCTGCGGGCACCGTAATGTCACGCCTGCATCGGGGAAGAAAACAGCTGCGTGAGCGGTTAACAGAGTATGCAAAAGAACTTGGCTATAGCACCGATAAGAAATCGGGGGCAAAACCATGACTTTGAGCAACTCTAATTTCAACAATATGGGTGTCGGATGTAGTGAAGTTTTGAACTCTTTCGTTTTACTGATCGAGGGATATATCGAACCAATTCAATTAAATATGATCGAAGTTCATATTTCTGCATGCCCTGCATGTGAGGCAGAACTGGTGCATGAACAAGCAATCCGTCAATTAATGCAAGAAACGCTTCGTCGCTGTTGTAATGAAAAAGCCCCAGCTGATTTGCATGATGCTATTTATCGCCAAATACATGCACAAACTGCTACAACATTTACTGAAGTCATTACTCAGTACAGCATGACCGAAGTATCAATAGAAATTGATGAGTTTGGCCAGATTGAACACCGTGAAGTGACGTTCGAACACACTGAAGAAATTCTGTTCTTAAATCAAAGTATTACAAATGGTGATGGCCATGGGATTGATGACCATGGCAACGATGGACATGGTGAAGGTAATAATCCACATGGGACGGGGCGATAATTATGTTGCCCTCTGAGGAAGTCTTAGGAGCTGTTGGAATAACTGAAATGGTTGTTCGACCTGGCGATACATCTGTTGCAATTGGAATCGGTGACCTGCCAATTATTGCGCCCTCATTGCTGATTAACTTAATGGAGCACGCTGCAATTCTTTCACTTGATCTTTATCTGGAACCGGGCGAAACAACGATTCCAATTAGTAGTGAATTTATCTCACTATCGCCGGCGAGTATTGGGGCCGAATTACGCGGAACATCACGTGTGATTGAGATAGAAGGAAAAGAACTAACTTTTGAATGCGAAGTATATGAAGGTGATCGCCAAATTGCAGCAGCGTTGATAAAAAGATCAGCGGTGGAGCGAGTATCTTTCCTCGCCCGCACCGCTGCTCTTAATCTTGTGCACGATTCCAGTAAAAACTAGAACCGCTCAATACTTTTCAAACAATAAAACACTTGCTTTTCTAAGAATTAAATCGGGATTAAGCCTTCTTGGTTGCCCAGAAGATTTCAGCAATCTCATCGATCTTTGCGATCAGTGAATCTGCAACTGCAACATCCTGAGTTCCCTTTGTGCCTGCAGCACCTGCAAGCTTTGTTGCCTCGTTAAACAATGAGTGCAACTGTGGGTATGCCTCAAAGTGTGGTGCCTTGAAGTAATCAGTCCACAGCACCCATAGGTGCTCCTTAACCTGATGTGAGCGCTCTTCCTTGATTGCTACTGAACGTGAGCGGAAATCCGCATCTGCATTTGCTGCGTACTTTTCCATGCATGCCTTTACAGATAGCGCTTCAATCTTTGCCTGCGCTGGATCGTAAACACCACATGGAAGATCGCAGTGTGCGTAAACCGTTGTCTTTGGTGTGAACATTTTCTACTCCCCTAGTAAGCACATGTGTGTAATGGATTAGCAGTGCTTATGGTGCGAGACTACCGCCCATGAGCAAATTTGGCACAGTTAAGGTCGCCGGCGGCTCGATGCTTCCCGCATATCAAGACGGCGACTGGCTATTTGTAAGTTGGCTGAGAGCTGCACCAGGTCTTGAGAAAGTTGGCACCTCTCTTCTTGGCAAAGTTGTAGTTGTAGAACGAGAAGAGCGACCTGGAATCTTTCTCATTAAGCGGGTTAAGAAATTTCATGCAGGTAATTATTGGGTGCAGGGCGATAACGAAGATAGCACCGATTCACGCACCTGGGGATGGATTCCGGCACAAGAAGTTGTTGGTGTTGTTCTCTTTAGGTATCGCAGGGCTTAACATTAGAAAAATCTTAAACTACGAAAATAGTTAATCTACGAAGACAAGCGCCCGTCGTAATTGCTTGGCTCTTGCATCACTACTTAGCGAGTGAAGGCTTCGAGCAACAATGCTTTTTGCTCATCTTCATGCAGGTGATGGCTTCCAGTTGCTGGAGAAGCAGTTGCACGACGAGAAATACGACGCAGAATGCGCTCACCAAAACCATGTCCGCCATGTGCTTCAGATGTACGTAATGCAACGTGTGACCATGGACCTTGGTTTGCTGGTTCATCTTGGACCCACAGCAAGTTAGCGTTTGGATGCTTGTTAGCTTCTGCAACCATTTCAGCAATTGGCAGTGGGAACAAAAGTTCAACGCGAACAATTGCAGTTGAGTTTTCGCCAAGTCGTGCACGCTCTGCAACTAGATCGTGATAAATCTTTCCAGAACAGAAAATCACGCGTGAAGCATTTTGTACTGAATCATCTCCGATAACTTCTTGGAAGTGACCAGAGGTGAAATCGCTCAGCTGTGATGCTGCAGCCTTTAGGCGAAGCATTGACTTAGGAGTAAAGACAACTAATGGGCGACGCGCAGGGTTCTTTGCGTGCCAACGCAGTAAGTGGAAGTAATTTGCTGGGCTAGCAGGTTGTGCAACAGTCATATTTTGTTCGGCACATAGCTGCAAGTAACGCTCAATACGGGCAGATGAGTGATCTGGTCCTTGACCTTCATATCCATGTGGAAGTAGAAGTACAACCGATGATCGCTCGCCCCACTTTTGCAGCGCAGATGAAACGAATTCATCAATGATTGTTTGGGCGCCGTTGGCAAAGTCTCCGAATTGACCTTCCCACAGAACTAGCGCTTCTTCGCGCTCCAGGCTGTATCCATATTCAAAGCCCATCGCCGCGTATTCGCTGAGCAATGAGTCAACGACAAAGAACTGATTCTCATCACTTATCAGTGCGCGTAATGGCGTCCATTCGTTGCCATTTTCTTTATCAATGATTACTGCGTGACGGTTTGAGAAAGTTCCGCGACGAGCATCTTGTCCGGCAAGTCGAATTGGGTGACCTTCTTTAAGAAGTGATCCAAAGGCCAACATTTCACCAGTAGACCAGTCGATTGTTCCATCGTTAAGAGACTCAACGCGCTTTGCCAATTGCGGAGTCAGCTTAGGATGAACGGTAAATCCTTCTGGAACCGCTAACTGAGTTGCAGAAATTTCACGGGCAAGAGTTTCAGTGATTGCCGTGCTAATTCCTTCAGGTTCTGGAGCAACAGGGACCTTAAAGTTTTCATCATGTTCTGGTTCGATGTTGTTAACTGCAGCAAAGATTGATTCCAACTGCGCCTGATAATCATGGGCGATCTCTTCGGCCTCTTCTGGAGTTATATCTCCGCGGCCAACAAGTGCTTCGGTGTACAAGGTGCGAGTTGAACGCTTTGCATCGATCATCTTGTACATCAATGGTTGGGTAAAGCTTGGTTCGTCACCTTCGTTGTGTCCGCGACGGCGGTAGCAAATCATGTCGATTACAACATCTTTGTTAAATTCTTGACGATACTCAAATGCCAAACGTGCCACGCGAACACATGCTTCTGGATCATCGCCATTTACATGGAACACAGGTGCTTGTGTGATCTTTGCGAAATCAGTTGAGTAGGTCGATGTGCGTGAAGCATGAGGTGAAGTTGTGAAACCAACCTGATTGTTAATAACAATATGAATAGTTCCACCTGTGCGGTAGCCAGCAAGGCCTGCCAACTGCAGAACTTCGGCGTTTACACCTTGACCGGCAAATGAGGCATCTCCGTGCATAAGAATTGGCATTACTGAGTAAGCGTTCTTCACATTTAGGCGATCTTGCTTAGCGCGCACAATGCCTTCTAGCACTGGGTTTACAGCCTCCAAGTGTGAAGGGTTAGCAGCAAGATAAACATTTGTTGTTGCACCACTATCGGCTGTGAATACTCCCGATGTTCCCAAGTGATACTTCACATCACCAGAACCCTGTACTTGGTTTTCTGTGTAGTGACCCTGGAACTCTTGGAAGATCTGGCCAGCAGATTTTCCAGCAACATTTGCAAGAACATTTAGACGACCACGGTGTGGCATACCGATGCAGACTTCATCAAGGCCACGTTCTGCAGCTGATGAAATAACGGCATCAAGTAGTGGAATAACAGATTCTCCACCTTCGAGTGAGAAGCGCTTTTGACCAACAAACTTTGTGTGTAGGAATGATTCAAATGATTCAGCGCTGTTGAGTTTGCGCAATACACGCAATTGCTCATCACGAGGCAACTTGGCATATCCAACTTCTACGCGAGTTTGAATCCATTCGCGCTCAGCGCGATTCTGAATATACATATATTCAACGCCAACTGAACGGCAATATGCATCGCGCAGAATTCCAAGGATCTTGCGAAGTGACATAAAGCGTTCGCCACCAAAACCACCAGTTGCAAATTCGCGATCTAAATCCCACAGTGTTAAACCATGTGTTACAACATCAAGATCTGGATGTGAGCGTTGCTTGTATTCAAGTGGGTCGACATCTGCCATCAAGTGACCAAATGTTCGGTAAGACTGAATCAACTGCTGGACACGCGCGGTCTTGCTAATTTCTTCATCGCGAGAGAATGCAAAATCTGTGGCCCAACGAATTGGTTCGTATGGAATGCGAAGTGCACTAAAGATTTCATCGTAGAAACCATCTGCACCTAACAAGTACTCGTGCATACGGCGCAAGAAATCACCAGATTGTGCGCCTTGAATAATTCTGTGATCGTAAGTGCTTGTAAGAGTGATTACCTTGCTAACAGCCATCTCGATCAAGGTTTCTTCGCTTGCACCTTGGAACTCAGCTGGGTAATCCATCGCTCCAACACCAAGAATCAAACCCTGGCCTTGGACTAAACGAGGTACTGAGTGAACAGTTCCGATTGCCCCAGGATTGGTGATGGACATTGTTGTTCCAGCAAAATCTTCAACAGTGAGTGATCCGCCACGAGCTTTCTTGATAATGGCTTCGAACGCGCTCCAGAACTGCAAGAAATCTAACTCTTCGCAGCCCTTGATTGATGGAACCAATAATTGACGTGATCCATCAGGTTTTGCCAAATCGATTGCAACACCCAAGTTGATGTGTTCTGGCTTTCCAATCGCTGGCTTGCCATCGACATCACCAAAAAATGCATTCATCTCTGGCATCGCACGGACTGCCTTGATCATTGCGAATGCGATGATGTGAGTGAAGGAAACTTTTCCACCACGACTACGCTTCAAGTGATTGTTAATAACGATGCGGTTATCAATCATCAACTTCGCTGGGATTGCACGGACAGATGTTGCTGTCGGAACAGAAAGAGATGCTTCCATTGATTGAACAACGCGTGCAGAAACTCCGCGAATTGGTTCAAGAGTTGATGCTGATGGTGTTACTAAAACCGGAACTGGTTTAACAACAGGATCTGCAGGAGTCGGTTGCGTTGCTGTTGTTTCGCGAAGAACTGGTTGTGATGCTGCAGGTGCAACTGGCGCGACTGGCTGTGAAGCTGCAGGCGCGACTGGTTGCGCAACAGGTTGTGATGCTGCAGGTGCTACAGGTTGTGCAACTGGTGCAGCTTGTTGTTGTGCCTTAGGAATTGGTGGAACACCTTTACTTGGCGCAGCTGTTGTAACTGGCGCGCCTGGTTTATTGGTTTTGAAGTACTCAATCCATGCTGGGTCTACGGAAGATGGGTTCTGCAAATACTGCTCGTACATTTCATCGACGAGCCAATCATTTGCTCCAAAATCCTGTGCCGACACTGGCGAACTCCTTTTGCATTGATTACAGCCCTAAGCCTATCGGCAGGAACTGGGCTCCATAAGCACGATCTGAGGCTCACAAGGCGAGATTGGCCACATTCACCTGCCCCTCCAGAATTCGGCCCGGGTTAGATCCTCGGTTAGCCCTTCGGCTAAGTACTGGGCTCCATATTGAATTCAGTCTCCATTTCATCGGTTTCTGGGGCAGGCTTTGACCATGGTTCTAGCGGTGGTTACTGGTGCAAGCCGAGGTTTGGGTTTTGAAAATGCCAAATCTTTAGCTGCCCTCGGTTATGACATCGTGATGATCGCTAAGGATTCTGAGCGACTCTTAGCGGCTCAGCAACTTCTGCAAAATAAATACCCGAATCAGCAATTCACGACCTACCCAGTTGATCTTGAAAACATGCAAGCAACTCGGTCCGCTGTTACAACAATTGCTCAACAACATCCCGCCCCACAGGTAATGATTTTGGCTCATGGAGTAATGAGCGAGAAAATGTCTAAGACATTAAAAACAACTGATGCCGAATGGCGCCGAGTTATGGCAATTAATTTGGATTCAGTTTTCACACTAGTAAATGGATTGGCACCGGCGATGGTTGATGCCCGATCAGGTCGAATAATTATTTACTCCGCATGTCTGGGCAGAATGTCAGGCCCTGGAAATGCAGGAGGTCTTGCCCCATACAGAATTAGTAAGGCTGGAGTAAATGCATTTGTTAGAAATCTTGCACACGAAACCGGGTTAGGTGCAAGAGGTGTTCTAGTTGATGCTGTGTGTCCTAATCATTCACGCACTGATATGGGCGGAACAGATGCCCCACGAAGCGCTGAAGAAGGCGCTGCATGTGCACTGTGGTTAGCAACAAGAGAATTCAATGCCGGTGATATCAGTGGAGTTTTGTGGGAAGACAATCAGATTGTCGAGTGGTAATTAATTCTTTTCAATTAACGCCGATCGAAGGTTTTGCGCTAGAGATCAGTAGGGATAGCGCGCAAAGCTGAAATCAAAGTCGTACCGGCCAGTGCCGCCAAAGGAATCGCAACAAACCACAAGTGGGCTTCAATTTGATAAGAAACTACGCCTAGCGCAATTAAATTAGCTAAAACCGTTGGTGCTCGGCCGTAGTACTTGCCGCTCTTGTAGAAAAGGGCACAAAGCAAAAGCCCGCCGCCCCCCAATATTGCAAAAAGCAGTACTCCTGCAAAAGGTAATACTTCAAAGGAGTCAGAGATGAATGTCAGCACAATCAGCCACAGCGCCAGCAAGAAAACGATACCTGCCTCAACAAAGAGTAGGGATGCCACTAGTGCGCGAGCTTTGGCTGCTTTGACAGGATCTTGACTCATACAGCAGAGATTAACTTATTGGAGGCCATTGCAATGCTTTTTTCTCATGATGGGATCCACGATTCACAAACTCATTTGGCCTCTCCTTCATACTTTTATGAGCAGCTCAAGCGCGAAATCTCACTTGCTAATCGCTCTCTCAAGCCGATTGCATTGATAAAAATCATTTTTGAAAAATCTGATCAAGAGGATATTCGTGCCTACGACATTTTACATTTTTCAAATGAACTCACTCTTTTAACCAGGAAAGAAGAGTGCATTGGAAGGCTTGGGATTAATGAGATTGTAATAATCGTTCGTGACGGAATTGGGGACAGTAACCACCTAATAAATCGCCTTCTTGACTCAACCGCCCTCACCGTCAATCACACGCTTTGTGTAAAGATCGCAAGAGTTTTTGGGGAGGTTGGAGAAGGCTCTCTTGCCCTGTTAGACCGATTAGATCGCACCGAGGCCATTTCTAGGTGAAAGGCCTCTAGGTTACTTAGCGAAAGATTTCACTAGCTTTATCCACGGATTTGAAGATGAGCTCTGCCCTCTTCTTTCATCAATCTAGGTTTGCAAACATGGAACTAGACCTAAACATCACATTCGGCGCGATCGCACCTTTTATGAGCGACCCAACCATCGAAGAAATTTGGATTAACTCACCTGAACGAATATTTATCGCGCGAAGTGGCCGAAGTGAGCTGACAAATCTCTTGTTATCAGCCGATGATGTGCGCAACATAGTTGAACGGGCATTGATGTGGAGCGGTAGGCGTTTAGATCTATCGCACCCTTTTGTAGATGCTCGATTACCTGATGGAAGCCGACTTCATGTTGTCATTCCAGAGATAACTGCCGAGCACTGGGCTGTCAATATTCGAAAGCATTTGCTGCGTAATTCAAGCATTAAAGATTTGGTTGAACGCGGGGTTATTAGCACCGAAATCGGCACCGCACTTACTTATTGCGTACAAGCTGGTTTAAACATTTTGGTGTGCGGCGGCACACAAGCAGGAAAAACCACTGTGTTGAATGCACTTGCTGGATCCGTTCCTCGTAATGAACGAGTAGTCACCATAGAAGAAGTTTTTGAATTGAGCCCTAATCTTCCAGATGTTATTCAGATGCAAACGCGCAGTGCAAACCTGCAAGGCGAAGGCGAAATTCCGTTGCGACGCTTAATTAAGGAATCGTTGCGCATGCGTCCCTCTCGCATCATCGTCGGAGAGGTCCGCGAAGCAGAAGCTTTGGACCTACTTATCGCACTGAACTCTGGCTTACCCGGAATGGGAACTCTTCACGCAAATTCACCAAGAGACGCAATTGTAAAACTGCAAACCTTGCCTTTGCTTGCTGGTGAAAACATCTCTCATAAATTTATCGCCCCAACCGTTGCTTCAGCGATCGATTTGATTGTTCACGCAACACTTGATGTACAAGGTACAAGACGGATCAATGAGGTATCAGCTGTAACCGGGCGATATGAAAATGATCGCGCTGAAATCGAAATGTTGTGGAAATGGGATGGAAGCCAATATCAAAGAGGCGTTGGTTCCCTGCCTAGTCCGGAGAAATTTGCTGCAATTGGTGCGCCACTTTCGCAATGGTGGCATGCATGAAACTATCGCTCCGAATAGGAATCTCTGCATCTGTTTCAACGGCATTACTCCTATTGTTGACCAGATCCGTCGTTATTGCACTGGCTTTCGGTTGCCTGGCTGCCGGAATCTCTTTCGTAACAGTGCGTTCAAAGAATCAATTAAATGAAGCTGCATTGATTGCAGCATGGCCCGAAGTTATTGATCATCTAATGTCAGGGATTCAATCAGGTCTATCGCTGACTGAATCCCTGGCCGGGCTATCTACTCGAGGTCCTGAACTTCTTCGACCAGCATTTACTCAATTTAAGGCCAGTTTGTACGGAAATGGAGATCTAACTCAGGCCATTGAAGAGCTAAAGAGTAATTTTTCACATCATGGCAGCGATCAAATCTTTGAGGCGTTGATCATTTCCAAAACATTAGGTGGTAGTGAACTTTTACAAATTCTTAGAACTTTGGGCGATTTCCTTCGCCAAGATTTAGCACTTCGACGTGAGATTGATGTTAAACATGGTTGGATTAAAAATTCTGCTCACCTTTCTGCTGCCGCGCCATGGATTTTGCTGCTACTGCTTTCGACTCAGCCAAGTACCGCTGCTGCCTATTCAACAACAACAGGTGCAATTATTTTAGGTGCCGGATTAGTGATGACAGCAATAGCGTATATTTGGATGAATCGCTTAGGCCGTCTGCCACAAACACCACGAGTTTTTATTGGTGGTGCTCGATGACATCGATGCTGCTTCTTACAGCTTTGCTCGTAATCCCGGCAGCTTTTCTAATTGTCATCGGAGATGAAGTAGACCCGATTGATCATGCTCGTGGGATTGTTCGCAAAAATGCCAAAAACAGCGGTGATCGATCTCAGTTGCGATCTCGATTAGAAGAGCTTGGACGAGGCTCCGAAAAGGAGTACACCGATTTTCGAATAAAACAGTACGGATATAGCGCGTCGGCTATTTCACTTTCCTTAGTTTTTTTGCTTGTAACCACTGGAAAATTGATCACGGCAGCTTTCGGTAGTGTCGTAGTTGGTGGCTTGGTTTATGTTTTGGTTGATCGTAAACTTACAAAGGCGATAAAGAAACGACGCGAATTAATTGAATCCGAATTTCCTGCAGTAATTGAAATATTGACACTTGCAATAGCGGCAGGTGAAACGCCAATGAGCGCCATGCTTCGGGTGGCAAATTCAGCAGAAGGAGAATTAGCTCACGAGTTCCAAATAGTCGTAGCCGAAATGCGTTCTGGAGTCCCTTTAAATGTCGCTCTTGATTCAATGGGCCGCAGAGTGAAATCTGTAATGATCCGCCGTTTTGTGGACGCCTTGATTACAGCCACTTTACGAGGTGCGCCATTGGTGGAGGTGCTTTCAAGACATGCAATTGAAGCTCGCGGCAATCAACGCAATCAGGTGATGGCAGCAGCGGGAAAGGCTGAAATATCAATGATGATCCCAGTTGTCTTCCTTATCCTGCCAATCTCCATAATGTTTGCATTGTGGCCGTCACTCACAAACTTAAACATGTTTGCTAGTTAAGTAATGCGGAAAGAGTGATGCTTTCGAATCTATATTCGATCACGCACTTTAGGCAGCACTTTCCTCGCGATCTTCGCCAATGACATTAAGTTCGATCAATTCGCCCTCTGCATTTAATTCGCCTTGTGCATTGCGCTCGGCTACCTCTTTGGAAGTTGGTCGTCCAGCTTTACGCTTCTTGGCGATGATGCGACCTTCTTCAAATAGTTCGCCGCCCCAAACGCCTGCTGGCTCTTGGCGAGATAATGCGCCTTCTAAGCACTGAGTACGCACGGGACATCCACCGCAGAGCGACTTCGCCTCTTGCACCTTCATCTCATCCTCAGAAAAGTAGAGTTCAGGATCTGCTGTATGGCATGGCAAATTAAATGATGAGCCGTCTGTGTATGTGCCAGTTACGGCATCCAAACCGATCTTCTCATCTGCCCAACCTGGTACTAGTAGTTCGCTGTAGAGAACGCTCATGTTCTCACCTCTTCTTCCTGTAGTTGTTTACTGATTTGTTTTCCGGAGAATGGAAAAAGGGCTCCGAATCCTTTTGGATTCGAGGCCCTTGGCTTCTAGTTCTAAATCGAATTATTCGATTGAACCACCAGTGGCCTCGTATCCGGCATAAAAAGCTGCGTAAAACGCTGGCTTTGTGGCATGCCAAGTTGAAGGCTTGTTGGTTGTATGAGCAGAAGGAATCACAGCAGAACGCAATGCGTTTGTTGATACGAATGATGCGTTAGACATATTCGTTCACCTTTCCACTCACTTCATCTTCGCCATGAGGATGAAGGCTTAAGGGTAAAGCATGGGCTGGGCTACTGGCAAGGTAATTAATTGAGCGTGAAATTAGCCAATTAAGCCGGCCTCGGCCAAAAATCTTGAGGCTTTACCGCGATAGCTAAGCCGTAGATCTGATTTTGCGCGGGTGATTCCAACATAGAACAAGCGGCGTTCTTCATTAATTGATGCTTGATCTCCCGTGGTGCTGTTGTTTTCAAGGGGCAAGATTCCATCGCTAACGCCCATTAAGAAAACCCGTTCCCACTCAAGGCCTTTTGCGGCGTGCAATGTAGCAAGGGTTGTTACAGGCATTGTTGGTGGATTGTTTTGCTGCACTCGATCTTCAACTTCGCGCAAGTATGTGCGCAGATTCTTTGGAGAAAATCCACTGTCATCATCTAATTCGCGGGCAAGGTGTAGCAGGGCTGCGATTCCATCGATTGCTCCCCCAGTTAAAAATGGTTGAGCAAGGGTGCGCAGTTCATCTAGCCATGAAACACCTTCAGTTGGAATAACAGATGCTGTGCGAACTTGCTTTAAGAAATCTCGAACCTCTTTACGATCAAAGAATCGTTCAGTGTTGCGAACTTGATAGGGCAGGCCTGCCGAGTTCATTGCTCTTTCTAATCCATTTAATTGGCTATTAGTACGAGCTAAGACGGCGATCTCTTGGGCGGGAGTTCCTTCAGAGATTAAATTAGTGATGTCACGGACGATTCCGGCAATCTCTGCGGGTTCGTCGTTGTAAGGGGTAATCGTTGGCTTGCTTCCGTGATCGTTAGTTGCAACTAGTTCATTGCCCATGGCACCTTTTCTAAGGATGCTGTTGGCGGTAAAGATAATTTCAGGTGTTGATCGGTACCCAGTTGTTAGACGCACAACTTCAGCTTCTGGAAAACGTTGAGTAAATGAGTTTAAGAAAACTGGCGTTGCTCCAGCAAATGAGTAAATAGTTTGCGCGGGATCGCCAACAACGCACAATTCTTGCCGTGAACCCAGCCAGGCGTTGATTAATCGTTGCTGCAGCGGAGAAATATCCTGGTACTCATCAACTGTAAAGAATCGGTACTGATCTTGAACGCGTTCACGAACTTCGCGTTCCTCTTCGATCATGGCAGTTGTTAGAAGTAATACGTCTTCGAAATCGATCGCTCTTTCTTGGTGCTTTACGCTTTCATATGCGGTGTAAACCTTGGCCAACTGTTCTGGATTAATGCGGGGCTTTACGGAGCGCTTTTGTGATTCGCTCAAGTAATCAGAAGGTGCAACCTGGGAAACCTTGGCCCATTCGATCTCAGTTGCGATATCGCGCAGTAAGTCACGAGAGGTAATTGATAGTTCGCCCTGCAACTGAGCGCGCTTAATCGCTTCAGTGAGAAAGCCGCTTTTGGTTGTTAGTAGATCAGGTGTGCGTCCACCGAAAACCTGTGGCCAGAAAAAGGTGAGCTGCTTAAGGGCTGCTGCGTGAATGGTACGGGCTGCAACTGCTGGAACTCCAAGGGAACGCAATCGTGTGCGCATTTCACCAGCAGCGCGGGCTGTAAATGTCAGCGCCAAAACTTTATGTGGATCCATCGTGCCGATGGCTGCGGCGTAAGCAATGCGGTGAGTAATTGCGCGGGTTTTTCCTGTTCCGGCACCGGCGATTACGCAGACTGGTCCGCGGGTAGCAAGTGCGACCGCGCGTTGTTCATTATCTAGCGCTTCCAGAATTTCTTCGGCGCGTAAGTTTCCTACGGCCTCCACGATTCACCACCGCGCAGTTGTTCACGGGTATAGCCATCAACACTTGTATACCAAGCTTGAATCATGCGACGGGCAACAGAAATCGTTGGAGGCAACAAGAGATCTCCAGTAGCTACTGCATTTTTTATTTCATCGCGAGAAAACCAGCGTACTTCAGTAATTTCAGTGCCATCAGGGCGGGCCTCTTCTGGGCGCTGAGTAATTGCTTCAAAGGCAATCATGATCGATGCTGGAAATGGCCAAGGTTGGGAAGTCAAATACTTAATGTTATCGAGGTAAACACCGGCTTCTTCAAATACTTCGCGCGATACGCATTCTTCAAAAGACTCGCCTGTTTCTACAAAGCCGGCAAATGTAGAAAAGCGCTTATCTGGCCAAACAGGTTGATGTCCCAAAAGAATTCGATCATCTTTATCTTTTACTAAAACAATTACAGCAGGATCAGTACGTGGATGGTGTTGCGTTGAATCTTCAGGACAGACTCGAACCGTTCCACCAAGATCACTTTTTGTTAACGCTCCGCACCGCGCACAATGAGTATGCGTTGCATGCCAATTGGCTAATCCAACTGAATGCATGGCCAGTGCTAATTCGTCGGCATCTAGATTGCCACCGACTTCGCGCAAAGTTTTAAATCCTTCATACTTTCGCTTTTCAAACTCTTCAGTTCCATCATCTTTAGGTGCACTAATCCAGGTGGTGTGCCAAGCAAAGTACGCCTGATCATCATCGCGGCCGATTCCTAAAAAGAATCGATCACCTTCGACAAAGGTATCCTGCGCGGCATCGACGGCAGCGGCATCAATAAAGGTCAATGAGTCATCGGCTGCGCTTAATCGAGCATCGACAAGGTGAATGATCTGGGCCGTTTTCCACAGTTCAGCCAATTTGTCGGGGTTGGTGCGGATCTCGCTTTCGCGATTTATAGGCGGCAGCGAAGCTGTATATG
>Ga0079299_1000135_pt1 | contig 17262 bp, 15 predicted proteins | sample Wag4_2014_7_11_2_FD_76334 | JGI IMG/M metagenome (GOLD analysis project Ga0079299, IMG submission 76334) | Lake water microbial communities from Ohio, USA - Utica-2 Time Series LW 2014_7_11 | ecosystem: Environmental > Aquatic > Freshwater > Lake | place: USA: Ohio | collected 2014-07-11
AGGTTCGCTTTCGCGGCTTCCATTCCCGGCTGCGCCGCTCTGCGGTCCTGGAGTCCCAGTCCTGCGTCCGATCCCCGCGTCCGAATTCCTGAGTCCTCGATGTCTGAGTCGCTCGCCTTCAATCTCAACTTCGTGCACCCGCTGCTGATGTGGGTGTTGTTCGGCCTGAGCGGATACGCGATGGTGCTCGGCATCAAGACCAAGAAAACCCGCACCGCTGACGCCGACACCCGCAAGCAGCTGATCAAGGGGCAGTTCGGCAAGCGCCACTTCCAGATCGGTGCCCTGCTGCTGGCCCTGATGGTGCTGGGCACCTTCGGTGGCATGGCCGTCACCTACCTGAACAACGGCAAGCTGTTTGTGGGGCCCCATCTGTTGGTGGGCATCGGCATGACCTGCCTGATCACCCTGGCCGTGGCGCTGATCCCGCTGATCCAGCAGGGCAACCTGATTGCACGCAAGGCCCACGTCGGGCTGAACATGCTGATGATGACCCTGTTCCTCTGGCAGGCCGTCAGCGGCATGCAGATCGTCAACAAGATCTGGGAGAACCGTCCGGCCTGAGCGGGCGTCCCCCGTCGGGACGCGATTCGCACTTCAGAACTGGGCTCGGCGCCGCGGTGGGCAAGCCAGCCCGTGGCTGGCGTGGAAATCTTCCTGCACCTTCCAGGTGAGCCGCCGGGAGATCTGGCGCACGATCTGGCGCAGCAGGTGCTCGCCACTGCTCTGCACCAGGTTGTCCGGCAGCAGGGTGATCACAGCCGGCAGCCGGATCCACACGCTCAGGTCGAGCTGCCAGCGCACCTTCGTTGTCTCCGGTGCGATCGCGTCGTTCCGGGTTTCGGCTGTCTCTTCATCCAGCTCCAGGGAGGCGTTGAACTCCACGTCGTACAGACCGGCCAGAGCCGATCCCTCCATCCCGCAAGGCACGGTGAGGATCCGGTAGATGCCTTCACTCTGGGGCAGCAACTCCAGGCCGATCGTCGGTTCCACTTCGAAGCCGAAGTTGCCGAACCGGCCGAGGGTGAGCCGATAACCATTGCTGCCGAGCGGCTCCACCGTCATCGGTGCGGCACAGCGGCGGAACCAGCCCTCGTGTCGATCGAGATAGGCGGCCACCAGCTCTGCCGGCGCCCGCATCTCCATCAGATCGGCGAACTGGCTGGCGTAGCGGCGCACCCGGCTGTCGTCGCTGTGGCGCAGCAGGGGGGTCGCCGCGGCGTCAGCAGCGACCTGTTCCGGATCGGAGGATGACAGCGGCGGGCTCGACAACGTCACTCAGCGGGCACACCGACGAGGGCAGGTGAAACGGGGTGAGTGGCACACCCCCCTGGGCCACCGGCCCGAAGTGAACCAATGTAAAGCCACCACCGCTCCCCTCAGGCCTCGCTCAGGGCGATCAACCGTTCGATCACCGCTTCCACGATCCGGTCCGGTGTGGAGGCACCCGAGGTGATGCCCACCCGGATCGGCCCCTCCGGCAGGAAGGGTTCCTCCAGCTCCAGGTCGCCGCCGAGGGGCATGTGCTCGATGCGGTTGCCAGGACCGATGCGCTCCGGCGTGTCGATGTGAAACGAGCGGATGCCGCGGCTCACCGCGATTTCCTGCAGGTGGGTGGTGTTGGAGGAGTTGTAGCCACCGATCACGACCATCAGATCCAGAGGTTCATCCACCAGGGCGAACATGGCGTCCTGGCGCTCCTGGGTGGCGTCGCAGATCGTGTTGAAGGCCAGGAAGTGGTCGTTGAGGTCGGCGGGGCCGAAGCGCTGCAGCATGGTGCGCTCGAACAGCTTGCCGATCTCTTCGGTTTCGCTCTTGAGCATGGTGGTCTGGTTGGCCACGCCCACCCGCAGCAGGTCGCGGTCGGGATCGAAGCCCGGTGAGCAGGCTCTGGCGAATCGCTCGATGAAGGCCTGACGCTGGGCGGCCGAAGGGCCCTCGGCCTGAGCTCCGGCCAGGATGTAATCGCAGACCAGCTGGGCTTCGGCCAGGTCGAGCACCACCAGATAGGTGCCGGCGAAGCTGCTGGTGGCCAGGGTTTCCTCGTGCTTCACCTTGCCGTGAATGATCGAGGTGAAGCTGTGCTTCTTGTGCTTCTCCACGGTGTTCCAGACCTTCGACACCCATGGGCAGGTGGTGTCGACGATGTGGCAGCCGCGCTCGCTCAGCAGCTGCATCTCCTGCACGGTGGCACCGAAGGCGGGCAGGATCACCACATCGCCGCCCGCCACATCGGAAAAGTCCTTCACGCCCTCATCCACCGGGATGAACTGCACGTTCATCTCGCGCAGATGATCGTTCACCGAGGGGTTGTGGATGATTTCGTTGGTGATCCAGATCCGCTCGCTCGGGTAGTGGCGACGGGTTTCGTAGGCCATCGCCACGGCCCGCTCCACCCCCCAGCAGAATCCGAAGGCCTCCGCCAGCCGCACGGTGAGGCGGCCCTGCTCCAGCCGGTGGCCATGGCTGCGCAGCTGGCCCACCAGGTCGCTCTGGTAGGCCGTCTGCAGGCTGCCGGCCACCTCGTCGCCCAGCCCGAAACCGCGGCGGTTGTAGCGCTCCGAGTGATGCAGGGAGCGCTTGAAAGCTCGGGTATCCACGGCATGCCGCAGCTGGGCCACCAGACTCTATGGGGCACGCTCAGTCGACGGCCGGATCGCACCCCTGCACCGCGGCCAGGCCCAGCCAGGCGATGGTCGGCCCGTTGAAGGCGTAGATGCAGGGCAGCACCTCCACGCCCGCCGCCAAGGCCCGACGGAACAGCTCGCCGTAGCGGGGATCGGCCGCGTCGCCCGGGGCGAAGCGGCGCACATCGGCCCGGCTCAGGCACGGCACCAGCACCGCCCGCGCCTCGGGCAGCAGCGCCGTGAGTTCCTCCAGGTGCTTCTGACCCCGTTCGGTGACGGTGTCGGGAAACAGCGCCAGATCGCCGCGGCTCCAGGTGGTGTTCTTCACCTCCAGGTAGATCGGTCGTGGATCGGGTGCGCCGGCCGCTGGGGTGAGCAGCAGGTCGATGCGGCTGCGGCGGTTCGCGCCATAGGGCACTTCCGCCCGGATCGTGTCGATCGGCCCCAGCCAGGGTTCCAGGCAACCGGCCTCGACCGTGGCTCGCACCAGCCGGTTGGGCAGGGCCGTGTTGATGCCCACCCACACCGCCGAACCGCTGGCGCCCGGCACCTCGGCCTGTTCCCAGGTCCAGGCCAGCTTGCGGCTGGGGGAGGGGTCGTGGCGCAGGCGCACCCGGCCGCCGGGGATCAGCACGCCGGTCATCGGGCCGGTGTTGGCGCAGTGAGCGGTCACCACAGTGCCGCTCGGCGAGCCGTCCGGGCCCGGCTGCAGCAGCTCCACATCGGCCAGGAAGCGCTTGTAGCGCCTGAGCAGCACACCCTCCACCAGTGGCCCGGTCGGCAGGATCGGCGTGGCCATGGGCGGCTGGCGGCGTGGCCGCGGCAGGAACGGCGGCCATACTGCCGCTCGATGTTGATGAGCCCGGGCCGCCCATGGCGAAATCCCTGCGACGCATCGCCCTGATCGTGGCGGTGGCCACGGCCCTGAGCAAGGTGGCCGGTCTGGTGCGCCAGCAGGTGATCGCCGCCGCCTTCGGGGTGGGCGCCGCCTACGACGCCTACAACTACGCCTATGTGCTGCCGGGCTTCCTGCTGATCCTGCTGGGCGGCATCAATGGCCCGTTCCACAGCGCCATGGTGAGCGTGCTGGCCCGCCGGCCGCGGCAGGAGGGGGCCCATGTGCTGGCGGCTATCAACACGATCGTGGGGGCCGGTCTGATCGTGGTGACGCTGCTGCTGGTGCTGTTCGCCGATCCGCTGATCGGCCTGGTGGGCCCCGCCCTCGATGCTGAGCGCCACCGCATCGCCGTGCTGCAGCTGCGCTGGATGGCGCCGATGGCCCTGCTGGCCGGCCTGATCGGTCTGGGCTTCGGGGCCCTGAACGCCGCTGATGTGTTCTGGCTGCCATCGGTGAGCCCGCTGCTCTCCAGCGTGGCGGTGATCGGCGGCATCGGCCTGCTGTGGTGGCAGCTGGGCAGCAGCATCACCCTGCCCGCCACGGCGGTGATCGGTGGCATCGTGCTGGCGGCCAGCACCACGGTGGGGGCGGTGCTGCAGTGGCTGATCCAGCTGCCGGCCCTGGCCAAGGAAGGCCTCAACAAGCTGCAGCTGGTGTGGGACTGGAAGGATCCCGGCGTGCAGGAGGTGCTCAAGGTGATGGGGCCGGCCACCCTGTCGTCGGGCATGTTGCAGATCAACGTGTTCGTGTCGCTGTTCTTCGCCTCGGGCATGCCGGCGGCGGCGGCGGGCCTCGGTTACGCCAATCTGCTGGTGCAGACCCCCCTTGGCCTGCTCTCCAACGCCCTGCTGGTGCCGCTGCTGCCGGTGTACGCCCGGCTCACGGCGCCGGAGGACCGGCCCGAGCTGATCGGCCGCATCCGCCAGGGCCTGATGCTCTCCAATGCCTCGATGCTGCCCCTGGGGGCGCTGATGGTGGCCCTGGCGGTGCCGATCGTGGCCCTGATCTACGAGCGCGGGGCGTTCGATCGCAGCGCCGCCGACCTGGTGGGTCAGCTGCTGATGGCCTACGGCATCGGCATGCCGGCCTACCTGGCCCGCGACGTGCTGGTACGGGTGTTCTATGCCCTCGGCGACGCCAACACCCCGTTCCGCTGGTCGGTGGGGGGGATCGGTCTCAATGCGGTGTTCTGCTGGGCCTTCACCGGTGGCCCCACCCCCGCCTGGGGGCTGCAGCTGCCGATGCTCAATGCCGGTGCCGCCGGGCTGGTGCTGGCCACGGTGGCCGTGAATCTGATCACCTGTGTGGGTCTTCTGCTCGCCCTGCAGCGGCAGCTGGGAGGGCTGCCCCTGCGGGTCTGGGCGCTCGACAGTGGCAAGCTGCTGCTGGCAGCGGCGGCCGGTGCGCTGGCCTGCTGGTGGTTGTCGAACGGGGTGAGCTGGCCTGCCGGGCTGGCCGGACTGCTGCTGCAGAACGCGATCTGTGCCGGCCTGGCCGTGGGGCTGTACGGGCTGCTGGCCACGGTGGCCGGCGTGCCGGAAGCTCAGCAGTTGTTGCGGGTGCTGCAACGACGGCGGGCCTGAGCCTCCGGCGCCCGCGACCCTCAGTCGCCGTTGGGGGGGGCATTGCGGACTCGCCGCAGTTCCCTCACCTCCACGGGCACCTCCAGGTGGGAACGGCCGATCAGGCTCGCTCCCTCCACCGAGGCAATGCGGGCCTCGATGCCGAAGTCTCGGAAGGCGGTCTCCAGCTCCTGGATGAGCGCTTTCTCCACCTGGGCCTCGGCGTCAACCACCTTGCCGATCAGCCGGCTGCCGAGCCGGCCGATCCGCTGGCCGATCACCTCGCGGGCGTTGGTGACTTCGATCAGCAACACGGACGCCCGGGCGTGGCATGGGCAACCCTATCGGCAAAAGGGCTCCAGCACCTCCTCCAGATCCTGCAGCTGCCCGGCAGGCACCAGCCTGGCCAGGGGCAGGCGCGTGCTGCCGTTGCCGATCGGTACCAGCACTGCCTCGAGGGCCTGGCGGGCACAGATTGCCGTTCCTTCGCCGAGGCGGGCGGCGCACTCGATCGCCAGGGCCTGGGCCAGGCCGGCGTCCCCGAGATACAGGTGCCAACCGGCCACCTGGAGATAGAGCCGGTCGGCAAGGGCCAGTTCCAGATCCTTGAGTTCTGTGGCGGAGAGCGTCATGGTTCGGGGGGGCGAGCCGGTCGGAGCGCCACCACCATGCCTGCATGCACCAGCAGCAGCGCAAGCCAGCTGAAGCTGAACCAGTTCAGGTGATCCCAGGGGTGACGCAGCTCCTGCACGACCCAGGCGCCGCTGTTGATGGCGGCGAACAGGGCGGCGTGCAGGGTGAGGTTCACGATCCGCTCGAAATGCCGATAGGTGGGGTCGGCGGGGTCGGCCGGGCCGTACCAGCGGATCGGCATGGGGGGAAGAGCCGTAACGACCTCCGAATCATCGCGCCGCGTGGCCTGGTTGACGGAAGGGCCCCCTGTGCGGTGAGAATGCTTGGGTGGTTGAGGGGTTGGCTCCGGTCAACGCCTTCACGCTCAGGCCCATCCCAGCCAGGCGTCGGTCACACCAGCACCCGGTGCTGATTCACCAGGCGAATCGCCGTCAAGCGATCCACTTCAAGTGGGCCGCCACAAGTGATTCATGTCAAGTGGGCCGCCGCAAGTGGTCCGCTATCAGGTGACCCACCAGCAAATGGTTGGCTGTTAAATGATTTCCATTTAATGTTCTCCATTTAATGGTTATTCATCAGGTTGATCCAGCCAATCGCCATTTTTCGGCGCTTCAGCTTCCGTGAGCTGATTGCTCCTGGTACGCCAGGGTTTGCTGTTCCATCTGGACCATCTGCCTGGTCCTGCCAGCTGGCTGAATCACCCCATTGGGCAGTCGCAGTTCTCTGCGGCCTTCCATGGTCAACCGATCTGCAGCTTTTCAGCATCAGGATCGGGTTTTCATCGATCTGATTCGTTCGGTCTCCAGGGTGTCAGCTCAAGAGGTCCGTGGATTAGGATCCCCCAAAAGCATCTGCGCTTGTAGCTCAGCGGATTAGAGCATCTGACTACGGATCAGAGGGTCGGGAGTTCGAATCTCTCCAGGCGCGCTTTCAAGACACCGTCCCGCTCCGGCGGGGCGGTTTTTTGTTCGGATCCTGATTGCGGGCCCCGCGGTTGGCCCCTGGGTCGGCTGCGCCGCAGTCGCATCCTTACGATTCTGAACAGCCCATCTCCAAAACCCTGCCTCCGATGGCCGACTCCGCCGCGATCAACCACTCCCTGGCGACCGGCGATCCGGCAATCGCGGCCTTGATCGCCAAGGAGCTGGAGCGCCAGCAGACCCATCTGGAGCTGATCGCTTCCGAGAACTTCGCCTCCCGGGCCGTGATGGAGGCCCAGGGCTCGGTGCTCACCAACAAGTACGCCGAGGGCCTGCCCGCCAAGCGCTACTACGGCGGCTGCGAGCACGTGGATGCGATTGAGGAGCTGGCGATTGAGCGCGCCAAGGAGCTCTTTGGGGCCGCCTGGGCCAACGTGCAGCCCCACAGCGGCGCCCAGGCCAACTTCGCCGTGTTCCTGGCGCTGCTGCAGCCCGGCGACACGATCCTGGGCATGGACCTCAGCCATGGCGGCCACCTCACCCACGGTTCGCCGGTGAACGTGAGCGGCAAGTGGTTCAAGGCCGTGCATTACGGCGTGGATGAGGCCACCCAGCAGCTCAATTTCGAGACGATCCGCCAGCTGGCCCTGGAGCACAGGCCCAAGCTGATCGTGTGCGGCTATTCCGCCTACCCGCGCACCATCGATTTCCACGCCTTCCGTGCCATCGCCGATGAGGTGGGCGCCTACCTGCTGGCTGACATGGCCCACATCGCCGGCCTGGTGGCCGCCGGCGTGCACCCCAACCCGGTGCCCGTCTGCGATGTGGTGACCACCACCACCCACAAGACCCTGCGCGGCCCCCGCGGCGGCCTGATCCTCTGCCGCGATGCCGAGTTCGCCAGGCAGTTCGACAAGGCCGTGTTTCCCGGCAGCCAGGGCGGCCCGCTCGAGCATGTGATCGCCGCCAAGGCCGTGGCCTTCGGCGAAGCTCTGCAGCCGAGCTTCAAGACCTACAGCCAGCAGGTGGTGGCCAATGCCCGGGCGCTGGCCGAGCGCATCCAGGAGCGGGGCATCGCCGTGGTGAGCGGCGGCACCGACAACCACCTGGTGCTGCTCGATCTGCGCAGCATCAACATGACCGGCAAGGTGGCCGACCTGCTGGTGAGCGATGTGCACATCACCGCCAACAAGAACACCGTGCCTTTTGACCCCCAGTCGCCGTTCGTCACCAGCGGCCTGCGGCTGGGCACCGCCGCCTGCACCACCCGCGGCTTCGATCAGGCCGCCTTCCGCGAGGTGGCCGATGTGATCGCCGATCGCCTGCTCAACCCGGAAGACGCCGCGATCGAGCAGCGCTGCCGCGAGCGGGTGGCCAGCCTGTGTGAGCGCTTCCCGCTCTACGCGCCGAACCGGATCCTGCAACCAGCCTGATCGGCCCAGCCTCCGTAAGGTGGCGCCGATGGGAGGACGTTCCATCTGCTCCTCCGGCCAGTCGCGGTGACCCTCGCTTACAGCCCCAACGCTGCAGCCCTGCTCACCTTCGCGGTGGCGGCCCTGCTCACCGCCCTGATCGTGCCGGTGGTGCGTCGGCTGGGTCTGCGCTGGGGGCTGACCGATACCCCCGATGCCCGCAAGCAGCACACCCGGCCGATGGTGCGCCTCGGCGGCATCGGCATCGTGCTGGGCTTCAGCCTGGCTCTCACGCTCACCTGGCTGCTCGGTGGGTTCGCCGATCTGGAACCCAGCAAGGACCAGCTGATCTGGACCACCCTGGCGGGCTGTCTGTGCTTCTTCGTGATCGGTCTGGCCGATGATCTTTTCGCCCTGCCCCCCCTGCCGCGGCTGGTGCTGCAGTTCGGCGTGTCAATGGCCGCCTGGCTCGAGGGGGTGCGCATCGGCACGATCGAGCTGCCGTTCGGCTGGGGGGAGCAGGCCCAGGCCCTGCTGGTGCTGCCGCCCTGGTTGAGCCTGCTGGCGACCCTGATCTGGATGGTGGGCATCACCAATGCGATCAACTGGCTGGATGGTCTCGATGGCCTGGCCGCCGGGGTGAGCGGCATCGCCGCCGTGGGGCTGCTGTCGGTGAGTTTCAGCCTGCACCAGCCCGCCGCCGGCCTGCTGGCGGCGGCCCTGGCCGGCAGCTGTCTGGGTTTCCTGCGTCACAATTTCAACCCCGCCCGCATCTTCATGGGCGACGGTGGTTCCTATTTCCTCGGTTTCGCCCTGGCGGCGATCAGCATCGTTGGACCGGCCAAGGGGCTCACCAGCGTCAGCCTGCTGCTGCCGCTGCTGATTCTCTCGCTGCCCCTCGCCGACATGTCGGCCGTGATCATGGGCCGCCTCAGCGAGGGCCATTCACCCTTCTACCCGGATCGGCGGCACCTGCACCACCGCCTGCTGCGCACCGGCCTCAGCCACCGTCGCACCGTGCTGGTGATCTATGCCTTCACCCAGTGGCTGGCCGCCCTCGCCCTGGTGCTGGTGAACGCCGAGATGCGCTTCCTCTGGCTGGCCCTGGCCACGGCGGTGCTGATCTGGGTGCTGGTGAACACCCGCAGGACTCTGCAGAAGGCCGATGGTGGCCAGGACACGCGGCCGTGAACCGATGAGCGCTGAGATCCTCTGCATCGGCACTGAGCTGCTGCTGGGCAACATCACCAACGGCAATGCCCGCTGGATTGCCGAGCAGCTGGCGGCTCTCGGCATCGCCCATCACCGTCAGCAGGTGGTGGGGGACAACCGCGAGCGCGTGATCGCTGCCGTGCGCGAGGCGGCTGGCCGTTGCCGGCTGCTGATCACCACGGGCGGCCTCGGCCCCACCCCCGATGACCTCACGACCGAAGCCATCGCTGCCGCCTTCGACACGCCTCTGCGCGAGCGGCCGGAGGTGTGGGCCGACATCCAGGCCAAGCTCACCTCCCGCGGCCGTCCCGTCACCCCGAGCCTGCGCCGCCAGGCGCTGCTGCCGGAGGGCGCGGCGGTGTTGCCCAATGGCACCGGCTCGGCGCCGGGCATGATCTGGAGCCCGGAGCCCGGTTTCACGATCCTCACCTTCCCGGGGGTGCCGAGCGAGATGCAGGCGATGTGGACCGCCACGGCTGCCCCGTGGCTGCGGGATGCCGGTCTGGCCGAGGGTGTGTTCGCCAGCCGCATGCTGCGGTTCTGGGGCGTCTCGGAATCGAGCCTGGCCGAGCGGGTGGCCGATCTGCTGGAGCAGGGCAATCCAACGGTTGCTCCCTATGCCGGTGCCGGTGAGGTGAAGCTGCGGCTCACCGCCCGGGCCGCCACGCCGGAGGACGCCCAGGTGCTGCTGACGCCGCTCGAGGCGGAGATCCGCCATCGGGCCGGCGATCACTGTTTCGGCGCCGACGGCGACAGCCTGGCCTCCGTGGTGCTGGCGGAGCTGCGCCGGCGCGGCCAGAGCCTGGCGGTGGCCGAGAGCTGCACCGGTGGTGGGATCGGTGCGGCGCTGGCGGCGGTGCCGGGAGCTTCGGACGTGTTTCTGGGCGGGGTGATCGCCTATGCCAACGCCCTGAAGCAGGGACTGCTGGCGGTGCCGGCCGACCTGCTGGCGACGCACGGAGCGGTGAGCGATCCGGTGGCGGAGGCGATGGCCCAGGGGGTGCGCCGCTGCACCGGGGCCGACTGGGGCGTCGCCGTGACTGGCATCGCCGGCCCCGCTGGAGGCAGCGCCGATAAGCCCGTGGGCCTGGTGCACATCGCCGTGGCCGGTCCGGATGGCTGTGTGGCCGGCCCCGTGCGCTTCGGCTCCAGTCGCGGCCGCCAGTGGATTCAGTCGCTCACGGCCGGTGAGGCGCTCGACCGGCTGAGACGCCGGCTGCTGGAGCCCTGATGGCCCCCCTTCGCGGGGTCACTTGTGCACCACCACATCCACGCCGCTGGTGCGCCGCTTCACCAGCACACCGGTGTCCTGCTCGCCCCGGTGCAGGGCCAGATCGATCTCCTCCTCCCCCAGCCGCAGTCCCTGGATCTCCAGCCGGTTGATCCGCTCCGGCAGCACGGGGTTGCGGAACAGCACCTGCACCCGGCCGCTGCCGGCATCGCGGCCGATGCCCATGCCGGTGATCGCCTCCAGCAGGCCGAAGGGGGCGCCGCTGGCCCAGGCCTGGGGGCTGCAGGCCACCGGATAGAGGGTTGGCCCCTGCTCCAGCTGGCGGGGGAAGCCGCAGAACAGCTCTGGCAGGCGGCAGAGGGGCAGGGCCTGGGCCGCGTCGAACAGGCCCATCAGGATCCGCATCGCCCCGCCGGTGTGGCCGTAACCGGCCAGCCCCAGGCCGATCAGGCTGTTGTCGTGGGGCCAGATCGAGCCGTTGTGGTAGCTCATCGGGTTGTAGCGGGCCTCCCGCTCATCAAGGGTGCGTACGCCCCAGCCGTTGAAACTCGTGGGCGCCAGCAGCTGGCGGGCCACGGCGGCGGCGGCGTCGCGGCTGGCGATGCCCGTCCAGAGGCAGTGCCCGGCATTGGAGCTGCGCACGTCGCAACGGCGGCCCTCGCCGTCGATCGCCAGGGCATAGGTGCCCAGCTGCTCGCTCCAGAACGCTTCATGGAAGCGGCGGCGCAGCTGTTGTGCCTCCTCCAGCAGGCTCTCGGCGGTGGAGGCGTCGCCGAACTGCCGGGCGATGTGGGCCATCGCCCGCCGGGCGCCGTAGCTGTAGGCCTGCACCTCACACAGGGCGATTGAGCCCTCGGCCAAGCGGCCGTCGCTGTGATGCACCGCGTCGTCAGAGTCCTTCCAGCCCTGGTTGCGCAGGCCCCCCTGGGCGGCGCACAGGTAGCGCAGAAAGCGGTCGGGTTCCCGGGCCTCGGCCCGGTGGATCCAGGCCATCGCCGCCTCCAGGGCAGGCCTGAGCTGCTGGATGAAGGCCCTGTCGCCGCTGCGCAGCAGATAGTCGCCCGCCAGGATCAGGAACAGGGGCGTGGCATCGACGCTGCCGTAGTAGCGGGCGAAGGGCACCTCGCCCAGGGCCGCCATCTCGCCGAGACGCGCCTCGTGCAGGATCTTGCCAGCCTCGGCGTCGCTGGCCGGGTCGCCCTGGCTGGCCTGATGCTCGGCCAGGAAGCCGAGCACGCCCCGGGCCAGCCGCGGCTCGAACAGCAGCAGCTGGCGGGCGGTGATCAGGCCATCGCGGCCGAAGGGGCAGCTGAACCAGGGCACGCCGGCGTAGGGATAGAGCCCGTGCTCCAGCTGGCTGGAGAGCAGATGCACATCGGAGAAGGAGCGGGCGATCCAGGTGTTGAACGCCGGGTTGTCGCTGCTCACCTCGGCCGCCAGCCGCCGCGCCTCCCGGAATCGGTCGACGGTCGCCTCCAGGGCGCCGTCGAAGGCCTGCTCGGCAGTGCTGTCATCGCCGCCGGGCCGCAGGTCGAACACCAGGCACAGCCGCCGCGGCAGCCTGGGTTCGAGGGCGAGCTCCAGCACCAGCTCCTGGTCCCTCACCTCCTCCAGGGGGCCGCCGAGCCGGACCAGGGTGTGGCGGTCCTGCCCGTCGAGACCGCTGTACACCAGCTCCAGCCCTTCCCGGCTGCAGCTGCGCACCGTGCAGCCCCTGCGGGGCCGCTGGGCCCCTCTGATTTCGAAGATGTCGCGGAAGTCGGCATCGAGGCTGATCCGGATCGGCACCCGCAGGCTGTGGTGGGCGTAGCTGTGAAAACGCAGCTGCTGCAGGCAGGCCGTGGGCGTGAGCACGGTGGTGCGCTCCAGGTGCACCCGTCCGGCCTCATCGCTCTGGTGGCTGATGTGCACTCCCATCTCGCCCCGTTCGGTGGCACTGAGCACCGCTGCTGGGCGGTCCCACAGCCGCAGCTCCAACCGGCTCAGGTGGCGGGTGCCGCGGTGGAACAGGCCGGAATCCGGATGGGTGGCCGGGCAGATCTCGCCACGGCCGTCGAGCATCGCGAAGGTTTCCCCGTTCTTGAGCACGAACGGGGAGAGCTGGTCATGCGGCATACCGCAGCGGATCGATGGGATCGAGCAGGGGGAGGCGGCGCAGGCTGAGGTCGCTGCGGGCCTGGATCTGGTGCAGGTAAAGCCGTTCGTAGTCGGCGGCCTGGCGGGCGGCGCTGAAACGCTGCTCGAAATCGGCCCGCACCGCGCTTCGCTGCAGCCGATCGATCCGGCGTACCGCCGCCACGGCCGCCTCGATCGACTCCACCAGTTCGCCGTTGCAGCCGGGCCTGACCACCTCCGGGGTGGACCCATTGCGCCAGGCGATCACAGGGGTGGAACAGGCATTGGCCTCAATCATCACCAGGCCGAAGGGCTCGGGCCAGTCGATCGGGAACAGCAGGGCCAGGGCATGGCCCAGCAGCTCCTGCTTGCCGGCGTCATCCACTTCACCGATGAACTCCACCAGGGGATTGCCCTGGATCAGGGGCGCGATCGCGCTCTCGTAGTAGCTGCGGTCGACACTGTCGATCTTGGCGGCCACCTTCAGGGGCAGCCCCACCGCGGTGGCGATGGCGATTGCCCGGTCGAGCCGCTTCTCCGGCGACACCCGGCCGATGAAGGCCAGATACTCCTGCGGCTCCGCCACCGGCTGGTACAGCTCCAGCGGCAGGCCGTGATACACCGTGCCCAGCCAGTGGGCGTTGGGCACCGGCGTGCGCTGGGCATCGGAGATCGACACCAGCGGCACCCGCTCGAAGTGGCCGAACAGGGCCGCCTTGTCGGCGGCATTCAGCGGCCCGTGCAGGGTGTTCAGCCAGGCCACCGGCAGCCGGTGCAGCAGTGGATAGTGCAGGTGGCCGGTGTGGAAGTGCACCACGTCGAAGCGCTCCAGCTGGCCGGCGAGCCGATCCAGCTGGATCAGTTCCGGCACGAGCGGATCGCCGGCGTAGCCGGCCAGCCTCAGGGCTTCCGGCACGCAGGGCTCCAGCACGGCGCTGGTCTGGGAGTCGCCGCTGGCGAACAGGGTGACGTCGTGGCCCCGCCGCACCAGTTCCTCCGTGAGGTAATGGACCACCCGCTCGGTGCCGCCGTAACGCTGGGGTGGAACGCTCTCGTAGAGGGGTGAGATCTGGGCGATGCGCATCGGTCTGATCGGGCGGGACCGGGGGCCGGCGGATCTGGGCAGAACAGCGTCCGAGCGGCTGGGATGGGAATGGATTGCGCAGGATTCTGCAGCCGGTGCGGCGGTGCTGTGATGCCCGGTCGCCGAACCCTGATCGGCTGGCGCGGCGATCGGTTTCAGCGTCGCCGCCTAGGGTGGTCGGTCAGCTCTTGTGGGAGGGCCACGGGTGAGCGCGGCAACGCTGTACGACAAGGTCTGGGATCTGCACCGGGTGGCGGAGCTGCCGGGCGGTTCCACCCAGCTGTTCATCGGCCTGCACCTGATCCACGAGGTCACGAGCCCCCAGGCCTTCGCGGCTCTCAAGGATCTGGACCTGCCGGTGCGCCATCCCGAGCGCACGGTGGCCACCGTGGATCACATCGTGCCCACCACCAGCCAGGCCCGGCCCTTCGCCGATCCCCTCGCCGAGCAGATGCTGGCCACTCTGGAGGCCAATTGCGCCGCGCACGGCATCACCCTCCATGGCATCGGCAGCGGCCGCCAGGGGATCGTGCACGTGATCGCCCCGGAGCTGGGCCTCAGCCAGCCGGGCATGACCGTGGCCTGCGGCGACTCCCACACCTCCACCCACGGCGCCTTCGGCGCCATCGCCTTCGGCATCGGCACCAGTCAGGTGCGCGACGTGCTCGCCAGCCAGAGCCTGGCGATGAACAAGCTCAAGGTGCGCCGCATCTGGGTGGACGGCCAGCTTCAGCCGGGGGTGTTCGCCAAGGATCTGGTGCTGCACGTGATCCGCAGCCTGGGGGTGAAGGGTGGCGTGGGTTACGCCTACGAGTTCGCCGGCCCGGCGATTGCGGCCCTGTCGATGGAGGAGCGCATGACCCTCTGCAACATGGCGATCGAGGGCGGGGCGCGCTGCGGCTACGTGAATCCTGACCAGACCACCTTCGACTATCTGCAGGGCCGGCCGTTTGCCCCCAGCGGCGAGGCCTGGGGGCGCGCCGTGGCCTGGTGGAGCAGCCTGGCCAGCGGGCCCGAGGCCGTGTTCGACGACGAGGTGCGCTTCGATGCCGCCGCCATCGCCCCCACCATCACCTGGGGCATCACCCCCGGCCAGGGCATCGGCGTGGACGAGGCCGTGCCCACGGTGCAGCAGACCCCGCCCGAGGAGCGGCCCCTGGCCGAGGAGGCCTACCGCTACATGGATCTGCAGCCCGGCACGCCGATCGCCGGCACGCCGGTGGATGTGTGCTTCATCGGCAGCTGCACCAACGGCCGTCTCTCCGACTTGCAGGCCGCCGCAGCGGTGGCCCGGGGACGCCGGGTGGCCCCCGGCATCAAGGCCTTCGTGGTGCCGGGCAGCGAGCAGGTGGCCGCGGCGGCTGAGGCGGAGGGGCTCGACCAGGTGTTTGTGGAGGCCGGTTTCGAGTGGCGTGAGCCCGGCTGCTCGATGTGCCTGGCCATGAACCCCGATCGCCTGGAGGGCCGCCAGATCAGCGCCAGCTCCTCCAACCGCAACTTCAAGGGCCGCCAGGGCTCGGCCACGGGCCGCACCCTGCTGATGAGTCCGGCGATGGTGGCCGCCGCCGCCGTGACCGGTCGCGTCACCGACGTGCGCGCGCTGCTGCAGACCTGAGTGCGCCGGCTGCTTCGTCCTGTTCCCCCCGCTCCGTTCTGGATCGTTTCTGCCCCTTCCCCTGCCATGGCCAGCTCCGCCCCGTTCCCCACCGGCCCGATCCGCACCCATCGCGGCCGCGGCGTGGCCGTGGTGGGGGCCGACATCGACACCGACCGGATCATCCCGGCCCGCTTCCTCAAGTGCGTCACCTTCGACGATCTGGCCTGCGGCGCCTTCGCGGATGACCGCAGCGAGCTGGCCAACGCTGCGGCTGGCCCCCACCCTTTTGATCGACCGGAGCACCGGGAGGCCTCGGTGCTGGTGGTGAACAGCAACTTCGGCTGCGGTTCCAGCCGCGAGCACGCCCCCCAGGCGCTGATGCGCTGGGGCATCCGCGCCCTGATCGGCGAGAGCTTCGCCGAGATCTTCTTCGGCAACTGCCTGGCCCTGGGCATCCCCTGCCTCAGCGCCGAGCCAGCTACGGTGCGCGCCCTGCAGGAGGCGATCGCCGCCGACCCCGGCGCCGAGCTGCTGCTGGATCTGGAGACCCTGGAGGTGGAGCTGGAAAGCGAGTTCGTGGGCGCCAACCGCTGGCGGGTGCACCTCGATCTCGGCCCCCACCAGATGCTGGTGAGCGGCCAGTGGGATGCCACCGGTCAGTTGCTGGCCAACGCTGCCGCCCTGGGCGATACCGCCGCTCGCCTGCCCTACCTGGCTGGTTTCAGCGCGGTCTGAGCTCAGCCGCTGGCCTGGGCACGAAGGGGCTGCCACTGCCACTGAAGCTGAAGTCGTTGAGCTTGATGCGGATCCCGCCGATGCCGTCGTAAGGGCTGTAGTACACCCCAAGCTCGTACGAGCGCTGCTGCAGTTTGAGCTCCACGTAGGAATAACTCACATCGCCGTAGAAGCGTGAGCTGTCGTCGATGTTCACCGTGGCGCCCGCTTCCACCACCAGCGGCCCGTAGAGCTGCTGGGCGGCGCGGAAGCTCAGCGTGCGCAGGTCCACAGCCCGATCGAAGCCGAAGGGACTGAGGCCGTCGCGCCTGGTGCCGCCCAGCAGCACGGCCACCTGGGTGTAGTCGAACCAGGGCTGACGGAACCGCCCCAGGGTGAAGGCCGGTCCGCCATAGACCGTGAGGGTGTTCTGGCGGGCGCCGTCTTCGTAGCGGGCCAGCGATGTGGCCAGGCCGAAATCCAGCGCAACTCCGGGCCGGATCGGCAGCGCCGAGTAGCGCAGCGCCGGCAGCGCCTCCCGGTCGGGATCCGGTTCCGCGTCCCAGAGCCGCAGCGTGCCGTTCACACCGGCGTTGAAGCGAGCCCGCCAGAGCGTGTCGAGTTCGTCGCTGCGGAACAGGGCCGCCTGGTAATCGCCGGCCACGGCCCGCCAGTCGATGCTCCACGGACCGAGATAGGGGGTGCGCCGCCGATCCCCGGCCCGGTCGGCGGGATCGGGATTGAGGGTGAGGCCTCCCTCGAGCTGTCCGCCGTAGGCATACACCACGGTCTGCAGGCCGAGGCTGCCGTTGTAAACCCGCTCCCGGTAAGCGCCGAACAGCTGGCCCTGGGAGCTGGTGTGGCCCGGCAGCCCCAGGGGAGTGCTCAGCCGCACGATGCTGCGGGTACCGGCGGCGATGTTGTCGGGACTGAAGGTGGAGAGGCTGGTGTCGGCCTTCAGGCTGAAGCGGCCGAGGGGGGCGTTGAGCACCGCCACCAGACCGAACAGATCGCCGCCCTGCAGGTCCTGGTTCACCCGGGGGCCTGCCAGGCTTCTGCCGGGGGCGGTGTAGCTGTCCGTGCGGCCCTGAATCGCCCGCTGCAGCAGGACCTGGGGCTGAAGCTCCAGTCTGCCCCGTTCACCCAGGCGCAGGGGCGGCAGGTTGTAGCCCAGGTAGATGCCATCCCGATCGCGCTGGTCGGTGTCGAGGGTGAACTGCAGAGCCTCCTCGCCGATGGCAGCCCGTCGGATGCCGG
>Ga0079299_1000136_pt1 | contig 17241 bp, 16 predicted proteins | sample Wag4_2014_7_11_2_FD_76334 | JGI IMG/M metagenome (GOLD analysis project Ga0079299, IMG submission 76334) | Lake water microbial communities from Ohio, USA - Utica-2 Time Series LW 2014_7_11 | ecosystem: Environmental > Aquatic > Freshwater > Lake | place: USA: Ohio | collected 2014-07-11
AGGTCGAGAGGGAAATAAAAATGGCCGCACTCGATATTGAGGCGGCCACTGATCGATAAAGACCTGTCATTCGGGATTATTTGAGCAAGGGATCCGCACGACGGTTCTCGGCCCAAGCGGCTTCGGTTGATCCCTTCGCACGCGGTTTTTCCTCCCCATTGCTCACCGCCTCAACTCGGTTTGCAGCGACCCCTAAAACGCCAAGGGCCTTGCTCACAGCCTCTGCGCGTTTCTGACCAAGGGCCAGGTTGTATTCTGTTGTCCCGCGCTCGTCGGCATTGCCTTCAATCACGAGCCGCGCCTTGACGTCCGCTTTGAGATAGTTCGCAAACGCGGTGATGGTGGGCTGATACTCTGACTTGATTTCAAATTTGTCGTAATCAAAGTAAATGCTGGGCTTGACCTTGCCAAGAGCAGCTTTTGCAGCGGCAATCTGGCTCGCGGTTGCTGCGTTAGCGGCAGAGGACGCAGAGGCAGATGACACCGCGGCCTTCTTATCGTCCAAGGGAACCTGTGAGGCGCAGCCGGCGAGAACAACAACCGAAGCCGTGGCAGCTAAGAGTGGCAGCCGAGCGAAAGTTTTAAATAGGTGATGCATGGTTTCTCCTTAAAAATTTAATTTTCCACGCCGTATTGTCACATAAAGTTAGGGGTTTCTTGAAATAGCGCCCTACGTCTGAGCGAATTACCCGCTTTTTAGGGCAGGCGACCCCAGGCAGGCCCTTTGACTTCACTCTCGCCTGCAGATAGCCGAGTACGGAGTTTTCCGTCGAGCGAGACCGCGGAGAGTACGTTGCGACCCTTGAGTTGGCTGCTGTAGATAATCCATTTACTGTTTGGGGCAAAGCTTGGGGAGTCGTCCTTTGGGCCGTCGCTGACAATCGTCTCTTGTTGTGAAGACAGTTCCATCACACCCACGCGGAATTGCTTTTCTTTGCGGGTGATGTAAGCCAGGTATCTGCCATCAGGGCTGACCTGCGGGCGGGCATTAAATGCAGCATTAAATGTAACCCGCTGCGCCTCACCACCTTCCACCGGAACACGATAGATCTGTGCGGAGCCTCCCCGATCAGAAGTGAAGTAGATGGTTTTTCCATCGGGTGAGAAAGTGGGCTCTGTATCAATTCCATTGGTCCTCGATACCCGCCGAATTCCACTGCCATCGGCGTTGACGAGATAGATCTGTGAGTTACTGTCTCGGGTGAGAACAACAGCAAGGCGTTTACCGTCGGGGCTCCAGGCGGGTGCGCTATTGCTGCCACGCTCATTGGCAACAATGGCACGCTTGCCCGAAGCGAGCGTGTGGACGTAGACAATGGGTTTGTTGACTCCATTGCGCTCTTCAAACGAGACGTAGGCGAGCTGTGTGCCATCGGGAGACCACGCCAATGAAATTAGCGGCTCTTTTGATCGCAGGGCGATCTGGGTATTCTGGCCATCCGAATCCGAGACAACCAGGCTATAGACATCTGCGTCTTTGCGAACAAATGCGAGGCGTGTTGCAAAAAATCCAGGCTCGCCTGTGAGTTTCTCGTAGACAAAGTCCGCAATGCGGTGGCCTGTCCGGCGGGCCTCGAGCTCGGAGCTCGGCGCGTTAATGGCAAGCCCACCCAGGCTCTCATTGCGCAGCGTATCGAGGAGAATAAATCGGGTCTCAACCCGACCATCCGCCGAGATTGAGTTGCTTCCAATGACCACGGCCTGAGCGCCCTTTTGCTTCCACTCGACAAAAAGCGGTTCTGTTGGAGTGCGCTCGTTTAATGCAGGCGTTGGTGTGCCGGCATCTACGATGGAGATCACACCGCTTCGCGCTAGGTCAGCTCGGATAACATCGGTAATTGTTCGGGAAAACTTCAGTGCCGGTTCGGTGCTATCAAAGGGCGCAACGGCGACAGGAATCTGTCGTGTTCCCACCCCGGTAATATCAATTCTAAGCGGTGTCTGGGCTGCCGCTTGAGAGATACAGAACACACTGCAGAGCAGGCCCCTCACCACCCAGGGGCGCCAGCGCTTTAGGGCGTCTACAAATTGCGAGGTGGGAATCGTCATGATGCTGTCCATTATAGACAGCCGATATTTCAGCGAGATTCTTTTGGTCGAAACCCGAGCTCGAGCCTTCTCGCAACTGTCCCGTCTTTTCTCTTGGGTAGGGGGCTAGCCGCTCGGATAGCCCGCTGCACCGCAGCGTCCCAGCCCGGGTTACCACTAGGCTTAACCAGGCGGATCTGGGTAATCTCTCCGGTGGGCAGTTGTTCAACTTCGACGACTGCCTCCGGGTTTCCTGGTGATTGGTCCGGCCAGTTGATTCGCGCCTTGATCTTTGCCTGGATCTGCGCCTCATAGTCAGCATCAATACCCGTCTTAGCGCCGAGTTCTGCGCCTGTTACAACACCTGATTTGGTGGCGACATCTTTACCCTGAGCACTTGGCTTCGCATTAGGATCGATCCCGAGCCGTTTGAGTTCTGCTTTTCGTTGGGCCTCAAGCCGCTCGGCGGCGCGTTGACTCTCTAAGGCCTTGGCTGCAGATTTCTTCAGGGCCTCTTGTTTTTCTCGCTCTTTCTGCAGCTCCGCCTTGGTGGGCTCTGGTTTTTTTGGCGGCTCTGCTTTTTTCTTCTGCATGGAAATATCGGCTTTGGTCTCCGGTGCGGGTGGTGGCGGCACGGGTGGTGTTGGCTTAGCCGCTGCCGGTGGCGCGGGTGCAGGCTGAGCGGGCAGGTCTCGTGGGAGACCACTCCAGAGTTCTGCCTGAACGGGCTTAGGGGCCTGTCGGCTCCAGTTCAGAGAAATCAAGAGGCACGCCAGCAGCAGGGCATGCATGAGAATCGCTGCACTTGCCGCATGCCGAGTCTCTCGCGCTTCAATCGCGTACATCGTTGCTCGAACCTTACTCGAGGCCGACGTCAAGCCCAACTCGGGTAAGCCCAGCACGCTGCAAGACATTCATCGCGCCGATGACATGTTCGTAGCGCACGGCCTTTTCGGCCGCGATAATGACGGGCGCATCGAGGGCTGGCGAGAGTGCTTTGACCGAACTCGCAAGCTCATCGCGGGCGACAGGGCGTTCGTTTTGGCCCTCTACATTCTTACGTACAGTAATGGAGCCGTCTTGCCGGATTGTCACCTTAATGGCTGCCACGGGCGCCTGGGAGGCCTGACGGACTTTCGGCAGATCTATCGTGCCGGTGACAATCATCGGGGCGGTTACCATAAAAATAATGAGCAGCACCAACATCACATCGATGTAGGGCACGACATTGATTTCACTCATCATCCGTCGACGGCGATGACTACGTGGGCTTGCCTGCGCCCCCATTATCGGATCGCCTGCCGCTGCAAGATATTGGAGAATTCTTCGATGAACCCTTCAAATCGTATGCTCAGATGATCAATGTCTGTTGCATATCGGTTGTAGGCCACCACAGCGGGAATGGCTGCAAATAGACCAATCGCTGTTGCCACCAGTGCCTCGGCAATACCGGGTGCCACGCTTGCGAGTGTGGCCTGCTGCACGTTAGCGAGCCCAGTAAAGGCATGCATGATTCCCCAGACCGTGCCGAATAGACCAATGTACGGTGATACCGATCCGGCTGAGGCGAGAAACGGCAGGTTCCGCTCGAGGGTATCGAGTTCTCGTTGAAATGCAGCGCGCATCGCACGGCGCGCACCATCGATGGACATCGCGGCATCAGCCCCGGGGCCGGACCGGGTTTTTAGAAACTCACGCATTCCAGATTCAAAAATTTTGGGTAGCGCGCCAGGCAGACTGCCCTGCTCGGCCTGCTTGTAGAGGCCCATCAGCTCACCACCCGACCAGAAGACTTTCTCAAAGGCCTCGGTGTCTTTGTGGGCGCGCCCAATGGATTGCCATTTCTTAAAGATGACGGTCCATGAGAGCACCGAGATCACGACCAAGAGCAACATAATTAATTGAACCGGAAGACTTGCATCAATAATGAGCGTTAGAACGGAGAGGTTAGCGGTAGGGGTCATGCTTAAAAGAGCCTTGTGGTGGAGGAGTCAGTCGGAGCAATCTTGCCAAAGTGGGTATAGGCCGCCGCAGTTGCAATTCGACCGCGTTGGGTGCGCTGCATAAATCCTTGTTGAATGAGGTAGGGTTCCAAGACATCCTCAATCGTGTCTTTTGCTTCGCCAATTGCGGCGGACAGATTATCAAGCCCAACCGGACCGCCATCAAACTTTTCAATAATGGCCTCTAAGAGTTTTCGATCCATCAGATCGAATCCTTGGCGATCAACCTCAAGCAGGGAGAGGGCCTGATCAGCGATCGCAGCAGTGATATTCCCATCGTGTTTGACTTGTGCGTAATCTCTCACCCGTCGCAACAAACGATTCGCAACCCGTGGTGTTCCACGTGAGCGTTTTGCGATTTCGAATGCACCAGTCTCGTCAATTGAGGCATTGAGCAGTCCGGCCGAGCGCTTCACGATGGTGGTGAGATCTTCGGCGTTATAAAACTCGAGTCTTGAGACGATGCCAAAGCGATCCCGTAAGGGATTGGTGAGCATGCCGGCCCGGGTGGTCGCGCCAACCAGAGTAAACGGCTGTAGATCGAGCTTGATCGATCGGGCGGCGGGCCCTTCTCCAATCATGATATCAATCTGATAGTCCTCAAGCGCGGGATAGAGAATCTCCTCGACGACGGGGCTGAGCCTGTGGATTTCATCAATGAACAAAACATCATTACGTTCGAGATTGGTCAGGAGCGCTGCGAGATCACCGGGCCGCTCAAGTACCGGGCCAGAGGTTTGTCGAAGATTTACGCCCAGCTCGCGGGCAAGAATATGGGCTAGTGTTGTTTTACCAAGGCCCGGCGGGCCAAACAGCAAGACATGGTCAAGTGCCTCTGCCCGCTGTCGCGTTGCCTCGATAAATAGGCCAAGCTGCTCACGGACCTTGTCTTGACCCACATAATCCGCGAGCCGTTGTGGTCGCAACGCCCGCTCGATGGCCTCCTCGGCGGGGGTCTTGGACTGCCCGGAAATCAGGCGGTCGTCGCTATCGGGCAGGCCAAGCTCATCGTGTTCGATCATGGTGCTAGTTTACTGCGCTTGGGCCGTCTCACTAAGCGAGAGGCTTGGCGAGGATTACTTGGCGAGATGCTTTAGGGCCTGCTTGATACCCTCTGAGACAGAGGTGGTGGAGAGACCTTTGGTTGCCGCAAGGGCCTCGCGTTCGGAGTAGCCGAGTGCCAATAGGGCGTTTGTAATATCAGCGGATTCGCCGATGAGATTTCCAGGGGCTGACCCCACCGACTGACCCAGCCGGCCTTTGAGCTCAAGAATTAATCGTTCGGCGGTTTTTTTGCCAATCCCGGGGACGCGGGTGAGCAGCCCGGATTCTTGCAGCGAGACGGCCTGGACAAGCTGATCGACTGTTAAGCCAGACAAGACCGCCAAGCCGATTCTCGGGCCCACACCACTGACTTTAATTAATTCGCGAAAGGCGCTGCGTTCCTCGGACGTGATGAACCCATAGAGAAGCTGTGCATCTTCTCGCACCACCATATGGGTCAGTAGGCTGACGCCTCTGCCCACCTCAGGGAGGTCGTAAAACGTGCTCATTGGAACATCAATCTCGTAGCCTACACCTTGAACGTCCACTAAGACCTGGGGTGGATTCTTGCTAATAAGTGTTCCGCTGATGCGTCCGATCATGATGGGGTCTATTGTGCGTTAAATCATGCCGTCGATTGAGCCCGACTCTTTAGTCGGGCTGCGTGGCCCGACCCACCGCGGCGCTGTGGCCAAGGGTCTGCCACCAGGCGAGTGCGCAGGCAAGCGCATCCGCAGCATCAGCCCCGGGGGGCTTGGCCAGGCCTAGATGCCGTTGCACCATCCGTTGAACCTGCTCTTTTGTTGCCCGTCCCGATCCCACAACGGATTGCTTCACACGCAGTGGTGTGATTTCGCCGATTGGAAGTGCCTCTTGAGCTAAGGCAGCGATCGCAACACCTCGGGCCTGGCCCAGGGATAGCGTGGATTTTGGGTTAACGTTGACAAACACGCGTTCAATCACGGCCTGGTCTGGCGCGTAGTGGGTAATCAGTGTCATGACCCCGCGAAAGAGTTCTGCAAGCCGTTCAGGCTCAGTGCCTGTGATGGTAGGTCGAATGACGCCACTGCCGAGGTAGCGGACTTTCTGGCCGCTGACATGGATCACACCAAACCCGGTTCGTCGCAATCCCGGATCAATACCAAGTATTTTCATGGACCAGTGGGTTTCTAGTGCCGGAAATGCCGCATACCCGTTACGACCATTGCAATCCCTCGGTCATCTGCGGCGGCAATCACTTCATCATCGCGCATCGAGCCGCCTGGCTGAATGACACAGCTTGCACCCGCATCGGCAACGGCATCAAGCCCATCTCGGAATGGAAAAAATGCATCAGACGCCACCGCAGAGCCCTCGAGGCTGAGGCCCGCATGCTGCGCCTTGATTGCCGCGATTCGTGCCGAATCAATGCGGCTCATTTGTCCCGCACCCACACCAAGCGTCATCCCATTAGCGCAGAACACGATGGCGTTGCTCTTCACCCAGGTGGAGACCTTCCACGCAAATAAAAGATCGCCAAGCTGGCTGGCTGTAGGCTGGGTTTTTGTGACTACCGTGAGTTGTTTTGCAGTAAGGGTGTTGCGGTCGGGTGTCTGGACTAATAGACCACCGCTGACACGCTTGATATCCCGGCCCAGCGCGATTGCATCGTCAGCGCCGAGCGGAACCTGAAGGAGTCGGAGGTTTGTTTTGGCTGAAAATATGGCGAGAGCCTCGGGATCAAAGGAGGGCGCAATAATCACCTCGGCAAATTGCTTTGAGATTTCCTGAGCGGCGGAACCTGACAACGCCGTATTGAACGCAAGAATTCCGCCAAAGGCTGAGGTTGGATCTGTCTTGAAGGCCTTCTGGTAGGCCGTTAGACCATCGGCCGCAACCGCAACGCCGCAGGGGTTTGCATGTTTAACGATCACGCAGGCCGGCGCAGAGAAACCCCTGACACAAGACCAGGCGGCATCCGCATCCGCAATGTTATTAAACGATAGGGCTTTACCTTGTAACTGCTGGTAGTTTGCGAGCGTGCCATTTCGCAGCTCTTGGTCTCGGTAAAAGGCCGCGCTTTGATGCGGATTCTCACCGTAGCGCATCGCCTGGACTTTATCGACTTGTATCGTGAGCACGTTCGGGTATTCGTTGGCCTGCTCGGGAGCGGGCGGCATGCAGCCCTGCGCATCCGGGGGGCAGGATACCGGTTCGAGGGAATTTAAAAAGTTACTAATCGCACCATCGTAGGCTGCGGTGTGGGCGAACACCTTTTTTGCAAGCCGCTGTCGGGTAGGCCAGCCTAAGGTCGTTTGATGTGTATCCAACTCGAGCAGCAAATCCGTGTAATCCGCGGGGTCGACGACCACCGCGACCCCATCATGATTTTTTGCACCTGCCCGCAACATTGCAGGCCCACCAATGTCAATATTTTCAATCACATCCTCGTAGCTCGAATTGCTCTTGGCGAGGGTTTCGCGAAAGGGGTAGAGATTGACCACCAGCAGATCAATGGGCCAGAAACCCGCATCCGAGAGTGCCGCGGTGTGGTCTGGCAGATCACGCCGGGCAAGAAGCCCCGCGTGGACCGCTGGGTGGAGGGTTTTGACACGACCATCTAGCATCTCTGGAAACCGGGTGATGTCCTCTACCGGCGTGACGGGAACGCCATGGTCTTTCAGCAATCGGGCGGTGCCGCCGGTGGAGAGCAGGCTGATTCCGCGGCTCGCAAGCGCCTGCGCAAATTCAAGAACTCCAGCTTTGTTCGACACACTAATGAGTGCACGGCGAATTGCAATTCGGTTTGGGCGTGGTGATGAGACCACAGGTGAAACAGCAGACATAAGAGCTCCAGCAGATCGGATTAGGGTAAGGCTTACAGTAAGGTCAGAGTTTAGGGGTGGGATGAGGATTCGCAATCGCGTGGAGTGCTAATTTTTTACGCAGTGTGTTGCGGGTAATTCCGAGGGCTAGCGCGGCATGGCTCACGTTGCCACTGTAGCGTGCCATGACATATTCCAGCAGCGGGCGCTCGGCAGCCGAGACCACCATGTCATAGAGGGCATGGGGCTTTTCGTCACCAAGCGTCTGAAAGTAGCGCTCTAATGCCTTTCGCACCGTAACATCAATCTTGGGAATCGATTCGTCGGCTGAATTCTGGACTGGCGTTGGATTAATGGAAGCGGGGGACATGCTGGCCTGAGAAAAAGTCATCAATTGCACGGAGTTGTTCGTCGGTCGATTCCAGTTGATTCAGAAAATCTCGAAATACCTTTACCCCAGGTAGACCCTTTAAATACCATCCAATATGTTTGCGTGCGGTTCTCACGCCGGTGAGCTCACCATAGAATTGATAATGGTCCATCAGGTGATCCCTAAGCCAGCCCGCAATCTCGCTTTCTGATGGATCTGGGATTAATTCCCCGGTCTCGAGATAGTGCGCAATTTGCCGAAAAATCCAAGGCCTTCCCTGCGCGGCACGGCCAATCATTACCGCATCGGCTTTGGTGTAATCAATCACAGCCTTGGCTTTCTCGGGGCTGTCAATATCGCCGTTTGCGACGACAGGAATATCGAGCTGTTGTTTCACTAGCGCAATCGTGTCGTATTCGGCGTCGCCCTGGTACTTGTCTGCACGGGTTCTTCCGTGAATCGTGATCATGCTGATGCCGAGATCTTGGGCCATTCGAGCGATCTCTGGCGCGTTTCGATTCTCAGTATTCCAGCCTGTACGCATCTTCAGGGTTACGGGAACCTGCGTACCCCTCACGGATTCAATGACGGATTCCAATATCTCTCGAATCAGTGCTGGGGCCTGCATGAGGGCCGAGCCTGCCGCGAGCTTGCAGACCTTTTTTGCGGGGCAGCCCATATTGATATCAATAATCTGTGCACCCCGTTCGACATTAAAGCGGGCCGCCTGCGCCATCATCGTGGGGTCGGCCCCTGCGATTTGGACGGCTTTTGGGGAGGCCTCTCCATCGTGATTAATTCGTCGGGTCGTTTTATCGCTGGCCCATAAGAGCGCATTGGAGGCGGCCATCTCGCTCACGGCATATCCTGCGCCGAGTCTTTTGCAGAGTTGTCGATAGGGTCGGTCGGTGACACCGGCCATCGGCGCAACAAATACCCGATTCGCCAGATGGTGTTGCCCAATCTGTAAGGCTTTGGTGTGGACAGGAAAAGATTGTTCCGCCATGATCAACCGCCGTACATCAACACTTGACCAAGTAGCCGCTTAGCGCCTGGTACGAATGCAACGCCGCCGATCGCGCGTCGAACCCAGGCCTGACGGGCAAGCGTATCGGTAGCAGTTCTTACGGCCCATCGGTCGACCCGTCGTCGACGTGCATAGTCTGCGAGTCGCTCTGTGATCGTTACACCGCGTTGCACAAGGCAGCTTGCCAGTGTTTGCGCATCTCGAAATCCTAGATTGAGTCCCTGTCCCGCAATCGGGTGCAGGGTCTGTGCGGAGTTCCCGATCCATACCGTATGACCCTGGGCAACTGTTTCTCGCCATTTAAGCCCAAGTGGGTAGGTTCCCGTAAGTTCAATTGCGTTGATTCCCGAGATTCTTCCCCCCATGACCTCATCGAGCAGTTGGGCGCGGCTTACCTGAGAGGCGTTTGTAAACGCCTCTGCTCGCTGGGGATTGCAGCACCAGATTAATGCATAGCGGCCCCCCAATGGGAGAAGCGCAACGACGCCGTCGGCAGTAAACCTCTCCCAGGCGGTATCCCCAGGCGGAGGTGTTGTGGTGACCCAGCCGAGCAGGGCCTGCTGGCCGTAATCACGCACTAATTCCATTGCATTGTTGGTCTCGCCAAACGAATCGGAATTCGCATTTGCGCCTGAATTCCCGTCTGATACTGCGGCCGAATAGATTCCACCTTCGGCGATCACGACAACATCGGCCGCGGCTGTGGATTGGGGTTGAATGCGTAAGCCCACTGCGTTCACTGTCTCGCGTAGCTGGCCGAGCAGGGCGCTGTAATGGGCGAGGCCACCGAGATCGCTCACCCCCACCCGATCCGTATTGATCTGCATACTGCCAAAATGACCTTCACTTGAGACCCGTATTTCCTTGATGCGTGTAGCCTGCGGATCGATACCGAGTTGGCTGAGGCGAACGAGTGTCCCGTGTGAGAGTGCCAATACGCGCGGATCATTTCTGAAGGAGGGCTCTGGGGAGTGAATCGCAGGATCGATTAACTCAATTGAATCCTTATTCCAGCCGAACTTCAACAGAAAGAGGGCGGTCAACAGACCTACCGGACCTGCGCCTTGAATGCGAACGGTCGAATCAGTCATTGCAGTGGGTTCTGATGGCGGCTGGGCATCGCGTTAATCACGATTGCGCATGAGTGCTTCAATGGCTTCGGCCGCAACCGGCACCCCTCGGGTCAGTAACTCGGCATCGCCCAGAGTCACTAAGGCGTCATCTTCGATCCGAATACCGGTATTCCAGAATCCAGGATCGATATCTTCTGCGGGACGAATGTAGAGCCCCGGTTCAATCGTCAATACCATACCTGGTGTAAGTCGCGTGTTGTAATCGCCGACATCATGAACATCAAGGCCTAACCAGTGGCCGGTTCGATGCATATAAAAACGTTTGTATGCGCCGGATTCGATAGCACCCTCGAGCGATTGCTTTGGAATTAACCTCAGATCAAGCAGGCCTTGCGTCAGTACTCGCACTGCTGCGTCGTGGGGAGCTGTAAAGGCCTCACCAACCCGGGTAGCCGCAGTCGCTGCATTCTGGGCAGCAAGCACAACATCGTAAGCAGCACGCTGATGCGGTGTGAATTTACCGTTTGCTGGAAAGGTTCTTGTAATGTCGGATGCGTAGCCATCGAGCTCGCAGCCCGCGTCAATAAGAACAAGCTCCTGATCTCGAATGGCGCGGGAGCCTGCGCGATGATGCAGGATACAGCTATGCGGACCACTCGCAACGATTGATCCATAGGCCACCGATTGTGCGCCGGCCGAACGAAACGCATGCAGGAGCTCTGCCTCAATCTCGTATTCGCGATGTCCGGGTCTGGTGAACTCCATGGCGCGGACATGGGCTGCAGCCGAATAGCCAGCGGCTAAACGCATGGTGGAGATTTCAGAGGAATCTTTAATCAGGCGCTGACGCGCAATCACCTGCCCGACATCGACGATTCGGTCGGGTGCGTTTACGCCCGCACGACCCTGCGCCCGCAAGGCATGCAGCCATTGTCGAAGCTTTTGGTCAATATCGTGATGGTTGCCGAGATGGGCGTAAAACGCCGGCAGGTTCGCAGCAAGTTCGATCACGTGATGGTCGAGCTCTGTGACATCGACAGCACAATCCATTCCGAAACGTTCTGCCGCCTGCTGCGGTCCAACACGGATGCCATCCCAGATTTCTCGCTCTGTATCCCGTGGCCGGCAGGCGATGACATTCTTCGTCTGCCCTTCGGCGTTGACCTGCATGATCCACCAGGCATCGGGCTCCGGGAAGCCAGTCATGTAGAGGAAATCACTGTGGCTTCGGAAAGGAAATGTCGTGTCGCGGTTACGAACGATCTCCTCACCTGCCGAGAGGATCACAAGGCCGCCGCCTTGTTGTGCAATCCACGACGCGAGAGCCGCTCGACGCTTGCCGTGTTGGTCTGCGTGGGTCGGGCCTGCCACCTCGAGTGGTTTTAACTCGGGGGCAAGTTTCGCAAGAAAATCGTTCTGGTGATGGGGGTCAGGCGTTGTCATAAGACTTATTCTCGGCCCGATTCGCGCGGCGATTTAGTATCACGGGGTTCCTGGTTTAAATCCATCAGTCGCTCCGGCGACCCCACGTCGGACCAGAGGCCTCGATGATGAGAGCCTGTGCAATGACCCTGCGCGATCATCTGAGTTAATAGGGGCGCGAGTGCAGCGCGCTGCCCCGGTGTAATCGTTGAGAACATGCGGGGATCATAGACCCCAATCCCAGAGAAAGTCAGGTTTCCGGATGGGTTTTTTGGGCCAATCGCTTCGCCTCGGAGGCTGAAGTCACCCTCGGGATGGTGAACTGGATTGTCGACCATGATCAGATGACATCGGCAGCTGGAGGCAGGGCTATCAAAAAACGTCTTTCTTATGTGATGCGCATAGGCCAGTGGCCAATCAGTCCAGATATCAGCATTGAGCACAAGGAATGGCTGTGGTTGCTGGACATTGTCACTCGATAACCAAGGCTGGGCCTGCGCGATACCGCCTGCTGTCTCAAGTGCACCGGGGGGTTCTTGAGAAAAACGCACGGATAGCCCAAACCGATCGCCTGAACCGACAAACGCTTTAATCTGCTCGCCGAGATAGGCGAGGTTAATCACGACATGATGAATTCCTGCTGCCGCCATTGCCTCGAGATGCCATGCAATCAGTGGCTTACCCCGCACGCTCAACAACGGCTTAGGCGTGGTATCGGTGAGTGGCCGCATCCGCTCACCCCGTCCTGCTGCGAGAATCATGGCGTGGGTGATGGTCTCTGTGCCACTCATGCGCAGCGCTCGAGAATTTTTGCCAGCGGCCCAAGTCCCTGATAGCGACGTGCAACAGCGACGGCATAACGCATAACGACTGGTAGGTCATTTAAGTAATTCTCTTTGCCATCGCGGTGATATAGCCTTGCAAAAATTCCGAGTACTTTGATGTGACGTTGCAATCCCATCCACTCAAAATCCTTCCAAAAGTCGGCGAAATCTTGCGCAATGGGAAGGCCCGCCTGTCTTGCGTCTTGCCAATAGCCAATCGCCCAGTCAATCTGTAACTCTTCGGGCCACTCGATATAGGCATCACGCAGAAGTGATACGAGATCGTAGGAAATTGGGCCGATCACTGCATCCTGAAAATCAAGTACACCGGGGCCATGCGGCGGGCAGATCATTAGATTGCGGCTGTGATAATCCCGGTGAACGATGACCTGCGGCTGCGCGGTGCAACGGTCGCAGATCAGGCGATAAACCGTTGCAAGCTGGTCCTTTTCCCTTGCGCTGAGGACTATTGGCCGGTGGTGACCGAGAAACCACTGGTCAAAGAGTTGCATCTCTTGGGTGAGTTTTGTCGTGTCATAGTCGGGCAGACCGCTGCGATCACCATAGGTTTGCAATTTCACAAGCGATCGCCAGGCCTCACGATATAACTCGGTGCGGGTCTCGTGCTGGTGGTCGTCGTCTAGCCCGGTGTTTTCGGCAAGTCGTTGCAGGTAGGTCTGCTGACCAAGATCGGTGCAGAGTAAGAACCCGAGTTCCGGGTTGGCCGCGATAATCTTTGGGACCTGCAATCCAGCAGATAGAAATATCTCGGCAACCTTGATGAAGGGTCTAATGTCCTCTCGATCGGGCGGGGCATCCATCAAAATCAGAGAGGTCGCTTCGCGGGCGTCTTGCCTTGTCGAATCGCCTTCATGAGGGGCTTGTCCATCAATCCGGAAATAGCGACGAAACGACGCATCGCTCGAGGCGGGCCTCAGGCTATCGAGGTTAGGCCACCATCCTTGGCGACCCAAACCGGGCATCTGGCTGGCTACCCATTGGCGGGCAAGGTCGCGCCGGGGATCAGAATCAATGAAACCGTCGGTCTTCATGGGGCAAAGCGGGTGATAGTCCGGTGGAAGGGTAACGAGGCTCCCTATAATAGAGCATGGTTTTTTTCTGGAACGCCACCCTGCCGGGGAGTCGCGCTGTGGCGCACTCCAGTTTGGTCGCTTTGGCGATTGGCTTGGGCGTTCTTGTTCTTGGGTTCACACCGTCCAGCGAAGCCGCGCCCTCGATCGGCACCTGTCAGCGCGTGGAGCTTGCCCAGGCGATCGCAACGGAGCCGCCACCAATCTCCTTGGCAGTTGATGTTGCAAAACCCCTGGGATTGAAATTTGATCCCATCCTGAATCTTGAGCCGTCATCGGTGAACGATACGCCGGTCTACATCTTTGGAAAAGATGTATCAGGGCTCACTGATGATGTTGTGGAATCTCGGGGCAATGCCGAGTTTCGAAAGCTTGGGCTTTTTATTAAAGGCGATTACATTCGTCATGACCTTGTTCAAGATGAGTTATTTTCACAAGGCCAGGTGAAGTTATTTCGTGATGGTGAATATTTTGAAGGCCCACGACTCCAATTAAAGCTCGGGACAACGCAAGGGGTGTTTGATAGCGTCACCTACCAACTGATCTCCACCGGTGGCCGGGGCACCGCTAAACAGGCAGAGTTTATTCAGCCCCTCGAGACGAAGTTAACGCAGGCCACCTACACGACCTGTCCTCGGGATCGGCCCGCCTGGGAGTTGCGTACGAATGAGATGTTGGTGGATCAGATTCGGGAAGTTGGATCCACTAAATCATCAACACTCTATTGGGGCGATGTTCCGATTCTCCCGTTTGGTGATGTCTCCTTCTCGATCGGTGATCGACGTAAAACAGGATTTCTACCACCGTCATACACGACATCAGTCAAGCTCGGGTTCGAGGTTCAGGTGCCGTTTTACTGGAACATTGCACCAGAGCATGACATGACGCTCTATCCGCGTCTTATTAGTAAGCGCGGCGTGCAGCTAGGTTCAGAATTCCGTTTCCTTCGGCCTGATAGCCTTGGAACGCTCGTCTACGAGGTCCTGCCCAACGACAATGCGAATGGTAGGACCCGGCAGTTTGGGTCAATCACCAGTACCTATCGGCCGATGAAAGATGTGACACTAGGCATTAATGCACAGCGCGCATCGGACGATAAGTATTTCTCTGATCTTGGTAATTCCTTATTGGCGTCATCGCAACGTCTCTTGCCTGCGACCTTGTCGTTAACTACGGCGAAACAAGGCTGGAATATCCAAGCCCAGGCCCAGGAATACCAGCTGCTCCAAGATACGGCATCTCCCTTGATTACGCCTTATAGCTGGGCACCCCGGGTAGCCGCCTCAAAGGCTCACCGAGCGGTTCCTGGCCGAGATGCGATCCCTCTGGATTGGAATGTCAGCGCGGAGGCGACGTCTTACCGTCATCCGACTCTTGCCGAGGGGGAGCGTTACGTGGGTTCGGGTTCGGTGGCGTGGCGCCATTTTCAGCAAGGGTTTTACATTACGCCGAAGGTATCCGTCCACGCGACCCACTATGCGCATCGTGAGAGCGGAAGTTCAACCGCAACGGCTACGAAATTTAACAATGCTTCACTGGGTATCTACCAGAACAATGTGGGGACAACAACGCAGTCGTACACCCGTATGCTGCCGACCTTTAGCACAGAGGTCAGTACGATTCTCGAGCGCGACCTCAGGGTTGGTGAAAATGCAATTGAGCAGACCTTAGAGCCAAAGATTTCTTACATCTATACGCCCTATAAAGACCAGTCGCGTTATCCCGTTTTTGATACGGGCTCGCCGAGTCTGAATTTTGCCCAGATGTTCTCGGATGCAGCCTTTAATGGACAGGATCGGATTGCGGATTTGAATCAGGCTACTGTCGGTGTTACCACACGATTTATCGAGGACCGCAGCGGAGCTGAGAAGCTTCGCGCTGCCGTAGGCCAGCGGTTTTACTTTGCGGATCAACGCGTCACGCTGCCAGGGGGCACGGTGCGGACCGATCGAAAATCAGATTTGTTGGGCCAGATCTCTGCGCGGCCGCGTACGGATTGGACAGTCGATTCCCAGGCGCAGTACACACCTTCAAATTCCAAGTGGCAGAATGTTTCATTGGTAAATCGGTTTAATCCAAAGCCTGCCAGTATGTTGAGTGCGGCCTATCGTTACGTTCGTGGGTCATCCAATACGATCGATGTTGCCTTTCAGTGGCCTGTTGCCCGGCATTGGTATGCAGTTGGGCGCTATCAGCATGCCATGCGTAATCTTGGTGGTGGGGCAACCAATCAGAACTCCGGGCTCGTCGAGGCCTTGGCGGGGTTTGAGTACGATGGCGGGTGTTGGGTCGGCCGTGTGGTTGCGCAGCAATACGTAACGAGCGCTACGGAAAAGAATACGGCGTTGTTTTTTCAGATTGAACTCAATGGAATGGGCCGGGTCGGAACCAATCCCCTCTCGGTACTGACGCGGAGTATCCCCAACTATCAACTCATCAACCAGATCACGCCATTGCCATCGAAATTTGATAACTTCCAGTAATCTACGGTCTTGACTAATTTCTTCCGACACTCCGAGCCTTAATGCCACAGCGAACCGTTATCAACATCTTTATTGCGATCACCTGGTTTATGGCCGGATTGGGCGTTGTCAACGCCCAGGTGGTTGCACCATCGTCTTCGGGTGCGCAGGTTAACCCCCTAGGGTCGGGCGCCCAGGTAAGGCCCCTGGCGCCGCCTTCGCCAAGTCAGGGGCTGAAGGCCCCCACAAGCCCGCTGCTCATCGATCGTGTCGTAGCGATCGTGAATCGAGAGGTCATCACGGCAAGTGAGTTGGCTCGCCGTGAGCGGCAATTTGCCTTGAATTTAAGGCGTCAGGGGGCAGCGGTTCCGAGCCCCGCGAGTCTGCGTGAGCAGGTCTTAGAGCGCATGATTAATGACCGGGCCATGCTCCAACTGGCACGGGAGACAGGGGTTCGGGTCGACGATGTCACCCTAGACCGAAGTATCTCCAGAATCGCAGACCAGAACGGGTTGTCGGTTGCCGGACTTCGAAATCAGCTCGAGTCTGAGGGGGTGTCATTTGCAAGTTTTCGCCAAGACATTCGAGAGGAAATCATCCTCACTCGGCTGCGCGAGCGAGAGGTCGATAACCGTTTACAAATTAGCGACAGTGAGGTCGATACCTTCCTTGCGGCCCAGGGCCAGTCGATTCAGAGGATTGATGAGTTAAAAGTCTCACAGATTCTCGTACGGGTTACTGAAACAGCCTCAAAAGAAGAGATTGCAACAGCACAGGCAAGGCTTAGACAGGTCGAAGAGGCCCTTCGCTCGGGTCGGGCATTTGCGAGTGTAGCCCGTGAATTCTCGGATTCCCCAGACAAGGATCAGGGCGGCGATCTCGGTTGGCGTAATCGTGATCGATTGCCCAGCCTATTTCTCGATGCGGTGGCCTCGCTCGAGGCGGGGAGAATTAGTAAGACCGTCAGAAGCCCAAACGGTTTTCATATCCTGCGGCTAGACGATAAGCGGTCAACCCTTAAAACCCAAGAGGTTGCTGTCCATCGTGCGCGCCACATTCTTGTCCGCATTGATGCCCAGGTCTCCGAGGAGGC
>Ga0079299_1000146_pt1 | contig 16696 bp, 14 predicted proteins | sample Wag4_2014_7_11_2_FD_76334 | JGI IMG/M metagenome (GOLD analysis project Ga0079299, IMG submission 76334) | Lake water microbial communities from Ohio, USA - Utica-2 Time Series LW 2014_7_11 | ecosystem: Environmental > Aquatic > Freshwater > Lake | place: USA: Ohio | collected 2014-07-11
CTCCGCGAGGGTTCGCCCTCCAGCCTGGTCCGCGAGTTGGAGGGCCGGGTCTGGCGCAAGGTGGTGGACAAGGCCGACCTGCCCGCCCTGGCCCAGATCGCTCCCGTCATCTCGACCCGGCTCTCGGCTGGAAGGACGGTGGCGCATCTCCTGTCCGACACCTCGCCTGGTCCTGGCTTCGAGGCGGTCCAGGGTGGTCTCGAGGACGTCTATTTCGCGGCCCTGCAATCCGCCCGCCTGACGGCCTAGGAGCGCATGATGTTAGGCCGGATCGCCGCCTTCGAGTTCCGCTACCAGGTCCGCCAGCCCGTATTCTGGGTGGCGGCGGCCTTCTTCTTCCTGATCGTCTTCGGCTCGATGACCGTCGACAATATCCAGATCGGCGGCGGCGGCGGCGGGGTCCACAAGAACGCCCCGACGGCCATCGCCCTCACTCACCTCGTGATGTCGATCTTCTTCATCTTCGTGACCGCCGCCATGGTCGCCAATGTCATCGTCCGGGATGACGAGACAGGGTTTGGCCCGCTCATCCGTTCCACCCGGATCACACGCCTGGACTATCTCCTTGGTCGCTTCACAGGTGCCTTCGGCGCGGCGGCCCTCGTCTTCCTGGCCGTTCCCCTGGGCATGTTCGCAGGCAGCCTGGCGCCTTGGGTCGACCCGGAGACGCTTGGCCCCAACCGGCTGGGGGCCTATGCCTACGCCTATGGGGCCCTGGCCCTACCCTCGATCTTCCTGACCTCGGCCCTGTTCTTCGCCCTGGCCACGACAACGCGGTCGATGATGGCGACCTATATCGGCGCCACCGCCCTGCTGGTCCTCTGGGTCATCATGGGAACCCTTGCCACCCGCAATGAAATGCGTGAGCTCGCCGCCTGGCTGGATCCGTTCGGCGCGATCGCAGTGGGTGAGGCGACCCGTTACTACACAACCTTCGAGTCCAACTCCCGACTCCCCCAGCTGGCTGGAGTGCTGCTCGCCAACCGCCTGCTGTGGACCGCCCTCGGGCTGGTTGCCCTCGCCGCCGCCTGCCTGGTGTTTCGCTTCGAGACCCGGCGAAGCGGTCCGGCAAAACAGAGGCGTAATGCCGCCGAGGCGGCCCTTTCTGCACCCCGGCCTATCCCCCGGGCGATCGCAGCTGGGGTCGCGACGCCGCAACAGGGGCTGCTGGCCCAAGGGGTCCAGGCCCTTCACCGGGCTCGCTTCGAAGCCGGCCAGATCCTTTACAGCCCGGCCTTTGGCATCCTCATCGTCCTGGGGCTCGTCAATGCCCTGGGCGGCGTCTTCCTGGGCCTGGAGCAGAACGGGTCCGTCCTCCTGCCCACCACCCTTCGCATGATCGAAATGCTGCAGGGTGCCTTCAGTTTCGTCGTCGTCCTGGTCGCCATCTACTACGCTGGCGAACTTGTCTGGCGCGACCGGGAGCGTCGCTTTGCCGACATCGTCGACTCCACCGCCGCCCCGGACTGGACCTTCCTGGTCCCAAAGGTCCTGGGCCTCGTCATGGTGCTCGGTGCCATGCTCCTCGTCAGCGTCCTGGCCGCCGCAATCGCCCAGGTCCTTCTCGGCTTTCCGCATCCCGACTGGGGCCAGTACATCGGCTGGTATGTGCTGCCGACCCTCGCCGACTGGGCCCTGATCGCAGTTCTGGCCATCTTCCTGCAGACCCTGGCGCCCAACAAGTTCGTAGGCTGGGCCCTGATGGCCGTCTTCCTGGTGCTGCAGTTGAGCCTGTCCAGCGCCGGCTTCGAGCACAATCTCTACAGCTTTGGGGGCGGGCCGTCGGTTCCCCTGTCGGACATGAACGGCCAGGGCGACTATGCCGGCTTCGCGGCCTGGTTCCGAGCCTATTGGACGGCGTTCGCCATCTTCCTTCTGATCCTGACACAGGGGCTCTGGGCCCGGGGCGCCCGGGACGGCGTCAAGGCCCGGGTGGCGCGCCTCGTCCAACGGCTGCAGGGCCGGACGGGCCTGGCCGCCGCCGGTGCTCTCCTGGTCTTCGCCGGTCTGGGGGGCTTCATCTTCCTGAACACCAATGTCTGGAATCCCTACCGGACGCAGAAGGAAGGCGAGGTTTTTCTGGCCGAATACGAGAAGAGCTTCCTGAAGTACGAGCGCCTGCCCCAGCCCAACGTCACGGACGTCACCCTGGTGATGGACCTGGACCCGCACGCCCCGCAGCTGGCAGTGACGGGGGCCTACGACCTCGTCAACAGGACCGGGGCACCCCTTTCCGAGATCCATGTCCGGTTCGACCGCGACGTAAAGGTCGAGCGCCTTTCCCTTTCGCGGCCCGCCCGAACGGAGGTCTTCGCGCGGTTCAACTACAGGATCCTGCACCTTGCCACGCCGCTGGCACCGGGCGGGACCGCTCGCCTCGAGTTCTCTTCCCGTCTCGGCCAGAAGGGCTTCAAGAACTCTGGCAACACCACCCGACTGGTGGACAACGGCACCTTCATCTCCAATGACGAGTTCGCGCCGGTCCTGGGCATGTCCCGGTCTGGCCTGCTTCAGGACCGGACCAAGCGTCGCAAGTATGGCCTGCCCCCCGAGCTTCGCCCCGCCAGGCTGGAGGACGAAGGCGCCCGGGCTCGCAACTATGTTGGTAACGCCGACTGGGTAAGGGCGGACATCACGGTCTCCACTGTTGCCGATCAGACGCCGGTCGCCCCCGGCTACCGGGTCTCAGACACCACGGCGAACGGACGCCGGACGGCGCGATTCCATACTGACGCCCCGGTCCTCAACTTTTTCTCGGTCCAGTCCGCCCGCTACGCCATCCGTCGGGAGACCTACAAGGGCGTCGACCTGGCGGTCTACCACCACCCCGATCACACCTGGAACGTCGAACGGATGATGGCGGCCATGAAGCGGAGCCTGGATTACTACCAGGCCAACTTCAGCCCCTACCAGTTCCGGCAGGCCCGGATCCTGGAGTTCCCGGGCTATGCCAGCTTCGCCCAGGCCTTCGCGAACACCATTCCCTTTTCCGAGTCCATCGGCTTCACGGCCGACCCGGAAAGGACCGACAAGATCGACTACGCCACCTATGTCACGGCCCACGAGATGGCCCACCAGTGGTGGGCGCACCAGATCGTCGGCGCTGACATGCAGGGGGCAACGGTCCTGTCCGAGACCCTGGCCCAGTACTCCGCCCTGCTGATCATGGAAGAGACCTACGGCCCTGAGGGCATCCGCAAGTTCCTGCGCAACGAGCTCGACGCCTACCTCTCGGCGCGCGGCGGCCAGGCGGTGGAAGAGACGCCCCTGATCCGGGTCGAGAACCAGGGCTATATCCATTACCGCAAGGGCTCCCTGGTCATGTACCTGCTGCGCGACCAGATGGGCGAGGGCAGGGTCAACGCAGCCCTGCGCAGCCTCCTGGCCCGTTACGCCTTCAAGGGCGCGCCCTTCCCCACCTCCCGCGACCTGGTGGACGCCCTGCGCCGCGAGGCCGGCGATGATGCCCGGGCCCAGGCCCTCATTACCGACCTGTTCGAGAAAATCACCCTCTACGACCTTCAGACCGACGCGGCGGAGGCCCGGCGCAGGGCGGACGGACGCTATGACGTCACCCTGAGGGTCACGGCGCGCAAGCTCTACGCCGATAGCAAGGGTGCCGAGACGCCCTCGCCCCTCGGTGGCGAGACCTTCGACGTCGGCGTCTTCACAGCCGAGCCCGGGAAGGCCGGCTTCAGTCGGGCATCCGTTCAGAGCTTCACCGTGCAGACCCTGAAGGACGGCGAGCAGACCCTGACCCTGACCGTCGAAGGTAAGCCCGCATTCGCCGGGGTCGATCCTTACAACAAGCGGATTGACCGCAATTCCGGCGACAACGTCACCCGGGTCAAGGTCGCAGGATAGGCTTGCACCGCATGAACATTTAGGGAACATTGGCGAGGTCGCCGGAGCCCCGTCATGCCCCCATCCGACCTGCAGGAAGCCCCGCTCTTCGGATCGGCCACCGACGTATCGCCGCCCCAGCTTTCGCCCCATTCCGGACACCGCGCCCGCCTGCGTCACCGCGCCCGCCACGGCGGCCCGGGCGCCCTGCCAGACTATGAGCTTCTCGAGCTCCTGCTGTTCCGGTCCCTGCCCCGCGGCGACGTCAAGCCCCTGGCCAAGGCCCTGCTGGCGCGTTTCGGCTCCCTCGCCGGGGTCTTCGGTGCCCCCCTCGAGGACCTGGTCCGGGTACGCGGCCTGGGCGAGCAGGCGGCGCTGGACCTCAAGCTCGCCCATGAGGCCGCCGTCCGGATCAGCCGCGAGCCCGTCGCCCGGCGCACCGTCATCACGTCCTGGACCCAGCTGTCCGCCTACCTGCGCACCGCCATGGCCCATGAGCCGCGTGAGCAGTTCCGCGTGCTCTTCCTCGACCGCCGGAACCAGCTGATCGCCGACGAGGCCATGAACGAGGGCACGGTGGATCACGCCCCCGTCTATCCCCGCGAAGTGGTCCGCAGGGCGCTCGAACTGTCGGCCAGCGCCCTGATCCTGGCCCACAACCACCCTTCCGGCGATCCCACCCCCTCCAAGGCCGACATCGCCATGACCCGCGAGGTCATCGAGGCCGCAAAGGTCCTGGGCCTGTCGGTCCACGACCACGTCATCGTCGGCCGCGATGGCCTGACCAGCTTCCGGGCCCAGGGACTGATCTGAGGGCGGGTGGCCCACCCGTCGGTGCCGGGCTAGAATGTCGACAGGGCCCGCTTGGCGGAACAGGTAGACGCAACGGACTTAAAATCCGTCGCCATCGGCGTGCCGGTTCGAGTCCGGCAGCGGGCACCATCAAGTCTGCGACATTTTGTCGCATAGGTGGACCTGCGTGGTGGCAAGGTCTTAACCTTGCAGGTGCACAAGGCTTCAAAGCCTGCTCGGTACACAGATCCCTGCAGGTTCCCCGGGAACGGAGCAGAGTGGAGGTCTCCGGCATGTGCAGGCGTGGGCGTCCGGATTGCGAGCGCATGCCTTGACGGCGTCGACGCCCCGCCTGGAGGACGCCGGCGTTGCCCGGCTCCTGGGTCTTGCCTTCGCCGGAGCGGACCTGGTGTTCGAGATCGACAGCGAAGGCTCCATCACCTTTGCTCTCGGCGCGGCGGAGCGTCTGACCGGGTGCCCCGACCAGGACCTCGTCGGACGCGACTGGGCGGCACTCTTCAAGTCCTCCGAATTCACCCTCCTCGACACACTCCGCACCACCCTGGGGCCCGGCGAACGTCGCGGTCCCCTCCAGATGGCCCTTGCTGAACGAAAGACGCCCAACGCCCCGGAGTCGGCCTCGCTTTCGGTCTTCCGCCTTCCGCAGCTGGGAACCCGTCTGTCCTGCGCCCTCAGTGCGGGCGGGTCCGGCGGCGGTGCCCCCTATCCGCGCGATGGGGACGGCTTTACGCCCGCGGAGTCCTTTTCCGCCGCCGCCGAGTACCTGCTCAAGGAGGCCGAGAAGGCAGGGCTGGTGCTCACCCTGGATCTCGTCGAAGTCCGGGGCCTTCGGGAGCGGTTGTCCCGCCTCAGTCCCGACATGGCAGAGCGCACCCGACGCCAGATCGAGGCGACCCTGAGGGCGGAATCCTACGCCGGAGTCGGCGGCGCCGAACTGAGCTCCGACCGCTTCGCCATCATGCGCCCCGCCGATGCTCCCAACGCCCGACTGGTGGAGGGCCTGAGCGCCGCGTCAGGAGGAAGCTCACGCCCCCAGCTTGCACGGATGTCGCTGGACGGCGCAGCGTCCAGCCAGAACATGCGCACCCTTAGGCTCGCCCTCGACCGATACATCGAAGCCGGCAGCGACGCGGCGACTACAGGCTTCCGCGACGCCGTGGCGCGGACCCTGAGGGACAGCGACCGGTTTCGCGACATCGTCGCGCGCGGTGCCTTCCAGTTGGCCTACCAGCCCGTCGTCTCCCTCGCGACGGGCGAGCTCCACCACTTCGAGGCCCTGGCGCGGTTCTCCAGGGACACCAGCCCGGCGGAGACCATCCAGCTGGCAGAGGATCTGGAGATGATCCAGGCCTTCGACCTCTCGGTGGTCCGCAGGCTGCTGAGGGAGCTGCAGTCCCTGCCTGTGACCACCCGGATCGCCGCCAACCTGAGCGCGCATTCCCTCATGATTGAGGGCTTTCTCGAGGAAATCCTTGGCCTGGGCGGCGGCGGCGGACTGCGCGGCCGGCTGATCCTGGAAATCACCGAGACCCGGCAGCTTCGCGACCTCGACCAGGCGAATGCCCGGATCGCCCGGCTCCGCAGCGCCGGCCACGTGGTCTGTCTCGACGACTTCGGAGCGGGCGCGGCCTCCCTGGACTATCTGCGCCGGCTGGAGGTGGACTTCATCAAGATCGATGGCCGGTACATCCAGTCCATGACCGAGGGTTCCCGCGACGCCCTGCTGGTCAAGCACCTGGTGGCCCTGTGCAACGACCTTGGGGTGGCGACCATCGCCGAGATGATCGAGACCGAGCCCGTGGCGCGCCTCGCCCTCGACCTCGGGGTCCAGCTCGGCCAGGGCTGGGCCTTCTCCAAACCCCTGGAGAAACCTAGGTGGAGTCCGCCGGCTCTGGCGCCGGCACCCGCAAGGACGCGCCCAGGCTCGCGTGAGTACTGGGGCTGAAGGTGGCCGTTGCCAGACCCCGCCGGCCTGGCGCATGGAGACGCCATGACACCGGTCCTGCTTTGGTTCCGGCGCGACCTGCGCCTGTTTGACAATCCCGCCCTGGCGGCGGCCCTGTCTGATGCCGCTTCAGGCCGCGGACTCCTCCCGGTCTTCATCCTCGACACGGGACCCGAGGTCCGGCCGACCGGCGCAGCCTCGCTGTGGTGGCTCAACCGCTCTCTCGCGGCCCTCGCCGCTGACCTTGAGGCCCGGGGATCGCGCCTCATCCTGAGGCAGGGGGACCCCGCAGTCGTCCTCCCTGCCCTCGCCGCAGAGACCGGTGCCCGGATCGTCCACTGGAACGACCTCTTCGACCCGGGGCTCGCAGCCCGCGACGAGCGTCTCGCCGCCAGGCTCGAGGCAGAGGGCATGAAGGTCGGGCGCTGGAACGGCGGCCACCTGCTGCGCCCCGACCAGGTCAGGACCCGCACGGGCGGAGCCTTCGGCGTCTTTACGCCCTTCTGGCGAGCCGCCCGCCCGCAGATCTCCCCGCTGGCGCGCACAGAGGCACCCGGCAAGCTTCCGGCACCAGAGGCCTGGCCAGCCTCGGAGTCGCTCCGCTCCTGGGGCCTTCACCCCACAGCTCCGGACTGGTCGAAGGGATTCTCCGACTGGACCCCGGGCGAGGTGGGCGCGCGTAGCCGGCTGGGCACATTCCTGTCCGGTGGGCTGTCGGGCTATGGTCGGGCGCGGGATTATCCGGCAGAGCCCGGTGCCTCGCGGATGTCTGCGCACCTGCACTTCGGTGACATCAGCCCCTTCGCCCTCTGGCGCGGTGCCCTCACAGCGGTTGAGCGGGGGGCAGCCCCCGAGGCCGATGCCGAGAAGTTCCTCGCAGAGCTCGGCTGGCGCGAGTTCAACGCCCAGATCAGCGCCCGCGGTGCCGACCTGGCCAAGTCCAGCTTCGATCCGCGCTTCGAGGCCTTCCAATGGGCGCAGGACGATGCCGGTCTCGCGGCCTGGCGACAGGGCCTGACGGGCTATCCCATCGTAGATGCGGGCATGCGGGAGCTCTGGACCACCGGGTGGATGCATAACCGGGTCCGGATGATCTGCGCCTCCTTCCTGGCCAAGCATCTCCTGGTCGACTGGCGGCAGGGCGAGGCCTGGTTCTGGGATACCCTGGTGGACGCCGACCATGCCTCGAATGCAGGGAACTGGCAGTGGGTGGCTGGCTGCGGGGCGGATGCGGCACCCTATTTCCGTATCTTCAGCCCTATGGCCCAGGGCACCCGGTTCGACCCGGACGGGCGATATGTCCGCCGCTGGGTCCCCGAGATCGCCCGCCTGCCCGACAAATGGCTTCACGCCCCCTGGACGGCTCCGCCCATGGTCCTGGAGGCCTCGGGCCTGAGGCTCGGTCGGGACTACCCCGCCCCGATCGTCGACCACGAGTTTGCCCGGGCCCGGGCGCTTGAGGCTTACGCGCGGCTGCGGGGCCGATAGACTGCAATCCCGAAATGGAGATTCCCCAATGCTTGGTTACGTCACGCTTGGCGCCAACGACTTCGAACGCGCCAAGGCCTTCTACCGCAAGACCCTCGAGCCCCTGGGCGCCCGACCGGCCATGTCCGGCGAGCGGATGGAGCTCTATTCCAACGGCACCGGAGCCATGATCGGCGTCTGTATCCCTTACGACAAGGAAGCGGCGAGCCCCGGCAACGGGGTCATGCCCGCGATTTCCGCTGCCAGCCGCGAGGTCGTGGACCAGGTCCACGCCGCGGCCCTGGCCAATGGCGGGATCTGCGAGGGTCCGCCCGGTGAGCGCATGCCCACCTTCTATGGTGCCTATTTCCGGGACACCGAGGGCAACAAGGTCTGCGTCTACAAGATGGGCTGACTGGTGTCGGCGGCGGGCCCTGGGGATCAGGTCTCCAGGCGCCCTGCCGCCTCCCACTCCAGGAAGTCCGGCCAATTCAGGAGCCGGTCCATATAGTCCGCCAGTTCCGGCGAGCCCGCCTCGATCGCGTAGGTCCGGAACCGGGTCGCAACCGGCGCGAAGAAGGCGTCGGCGATCGACCAGTCTCCCAGCAGGAAGGGCCCGCCACTGCGGCCGAGGAGGTCGCTCCAGAGCCCCCGCACCCGGGTGATATCTGCAAGGGCGTCCCCCGAAAGCTCGGTTGGCGCGGGTTCCCGGGCGAGATCCATGGGGCATTCCAGGCGCAGGGCGCGGAAGCCCGCGTGCATCTCGCTGGCGGCGGCCCGACCCAACGCCCGGAGGGCCGGATCTTCAGGCCACAGCCTTGCCCCGGGAAAGGCCTCGGCCAGGTACTCGCAGATGGCCAGGGACTCCGGGATCACGAGGGTGCCCGTCTTCAGAGCCGGCACCCGTCCAGAGGGCGAATGCGGCAGGATCTGCGCGCGGGTCTGGCCCTCGGCCTGGTAGAGGCGGATCAGGCGCTCTTGGAAGGGCGCGCCAGTGTGCCTGAGCGCCAGCCAGGGCCGCAGCGACCAGCTCGACCACCGCTTTGATCCGATCACCAGTTCCAGCATGTCAGGCTCCCGTGTCGGGGCGAAAGGTCCGCCCCAGGACTAAGGCTCGTACTTGCCCCCGGGCGGCGTCGGCGTCCAGACCGGTTTCAACTCGCGGAGTAACCGCCCACGAGGTCCCGGGCGGGTTTCAATTGAAAGTTAACGCCGCGCGGGCAATCTCGACCCGCGGGGCAGAGATTCGCCCCGTGGGAGAGAGCGACATGTCGACCCGCAAGTCCGGCTTCACGCGTTACAGCTCTGATCACTTCGAGCCCCAGGAGGACATGGACCTCACCGCCCAGCGTCGCCTGCGCGGACAGCTCGAGCATATCGACTACACAGTGTTCGCCTCGAACCGCGAGGTGATCCACACCGCCCTCGGCAGCGCGGACGCCGAGAAGTTCCAGAGGCTCGCCGTCGCGGCGGCCCTGGCCCGGGCCCAGTGGGTCAAGGAAGCCCTGGACATGGCCGAGCATCCCACCGGATTCGAGACCCGCCAGGTGATGCGCCTTGCCGAGCTGCGCACCCGCTACGAAGAGCTGTCCAGCGTCTACGAAGCCCTGCGCCGCATGGTTGAGCGCGGCTACGTCACCTACACGACGTAGGCGACCTGACGGCCAACCGCCGTTCGGACTTGTGACGGCCGGCCAACCCGGTCCAATCTCCGGATCCCAGCTGTCTCCGGAGTCCCCCATGTCGCTCAGCCGCTCGCTCAAGGGGTCCATCGCCCTCGTCACCGGGGCGGGTTCCGGCATGGGTCGCGCCACCGCCGAGATCTTTGGTGCCGAGGGTGCCCATGTCGCGGTGACCGACTTCAACGCCAGGACAGCGGAGGCGACGGCGGAGGCCATCCGGCAGGCCGGCGGCTCTGCCCAAGCCTGGGCCCTGGATGTGTCCGACGCCGATCAGGTCCGTACCGTCGTGGCGGCCGTCGCCGACCGGTTCGGCGGTATGGACATTCTGGTCAATAACGCAGGCATCTCGGCCTTCAGCCCCATCGACTCCCCGGACTACGATGCCGTCTGGGCGAAGTCCCTGGCGGTCATGCTCACCGCCCATCAGGTGACGATCCGCACCGTCCTGCCCTGGCTTCGTCGGTCAAAGGCTCCGCGGATCGTCAACATCGCCTCTACGGAGGCCCTTGGCGCGACCAGCCGCGACAGCCCCTATGCCGCCGCCAAGGCAGGCGTCACCGGGCTGACCCGGGCGCTGGCGGTCGAACTGGGCAAGGAAGGGATCACGGTGAACTGCATCTGTCCCGGCCCCGTCCTCACCGGGATGACCGACCGGATACCCGACGCGGACCGGGCCACCTACGCCAGGCGCCGGACCGCCCTCGGCCGCTACGGCGACCCGGCCGAGGTCGGCCACATGACCGTGAGCCTCTGCCTCCCCGCCGCCAGCTTCATCACGGGCGTCACCATCCCCGTGGATGGCGGCCTCATGGCGCGCAACGCCTGACCCCCCAGAGACAGAAAAGCCCCGGGTTCAGGAACCCGGGGCCCTCCGTCGATGGAGATCGCCAGCCACCCGAAGGCGGCTGGCGTCCTCACCTTATTTCACGCTGACTTCTACGCGACGGGCTTCCTTGAGGTCGCCACCGCCATCGGTCGAGATCGGCTTGACCAGGTCGATACGGTCCGCAGCGACGCCAGCAGCCACGAGGGCGGCCTGGACGGTCTGGGCCCGGGACTTGGCCAGGTCATGGTTACGTCCCGCCGATCCGGTCGGATCATGGTAGCCGGTCACGACGGCGCGGGCCGCCGGGTTGGCCGCCAGCCAGGCGACGACCGGATCCAGGAGCGGCTTGCCCTCGGCGATCGTGTCGGAGACATCGACGTCGAAGTAGAGCCGAGCCACGGGCGGGGCCGTAGCCTCGACAACGGGAGCCGCAACAACTGCAGGGGCCGCAGCCGGAGCCGCAGCCGGGCAGGTACCGCGCGGCGTGGCGATCCCCGTCATCCACAGGATGGGCAGGAGCAGGGCCAGGACGGCGGCAACGATCTGGTGCAGGCGGTTCCAGGAGGAGAGCGCGCTGTTAACGGAGTTGGAGGTGTAGGTGGTGTTATGGTTCGAGTTATAATCGGACATGGGTCAGGTCTCCTTCAATCAGCGCCGAACGCCGGCGTCGAGGCGTTCCTGCAGGTTGCGCAGGTCCTGCCAGCGGTTCTTCGCCGCGAGGCCAGCCTGTTCAGGCCAGGTCTCGGGGTTGGCGACGTCGTAGGCAGGCCCGCCCTTCTTGAGGATGGCCAACAGAGCCGGCTGGCTGGCCGCGGCCAGCAGGGCGAAGGTGCCCACGCCATTGGAGCGCAGGAGATGGGCGATCTTCGGACCCACGCCCTCGATGATTTCGAGGTTGTCAGTGCCGCTGACCACATAGCCGGCGGCCTTGGCCGTAGCGAGGTCGATACCCGGGGTGGAAGCGACCGTGCCGCCGGTGAAGCGGGGGCGGCCAAGCAGCCAGCTGGCCAGCCAGCCGAGGAGGCTGCCGAGCAGAAGCCACCAGAGGTTGCAGAGAATGAGATTAATCATGAAGCCTTCCTGGTTCCAGAGGTCAGAGAGTTTACTAAGCAATAACTTTGCTCTCGGGGCAACCCACTCTGTCAGATCGCCCCTCCGTCGCCCCCCCTGTGCGGGCGGGGGACTACCCCTCGCCCGCAGCCAGCCGGATCGACCTCACCAAAATAACAGCTTTAACAAGTGATAAGCATAAAACTTCTAGGACACTCCCGTCAGGCGGCCTCAATGGCCCGTCGGTCCACCCGCGCCTTCGGGAAGATGCGAAGGAAGTTCTCGGCATAGAACTTGTCGCGCACACTCGCCGGGCGATCTCCGAGGGAGGCCTCGAAGCGGCCGATCGGGTTCCGCCCGCCCTCGATGTGGGGATAGTCGCTCGAGAAGAGATAGAGGTCCTCGTTCGACTGGTCGATGAAGTTCCCCACCTCCTCGAAGACGAAGGGCGTGAAGGCCAGCTGCTGGGTGATCTGCTCGGAAGGCGTCCGGTTAAGGCCCTGGAGGTTGGCGTCGTTACGGCTCCAGTGCTTCACCACCCAGTCCAGGCGGCGCAGCATTTCGGGAACCCAGCCGGCACCCAGTTCCACCGCCGCGCCGCGCAGGCCCGGATTGCGGTGCAACACGCCGTCCAGGATCATCATGGTCAGGAACTGCTCCGGGCCCTCGTGCAGCAGGGCAACATCCTTCGTGCGCAGGTTCTCACCTCCGCCGAGCCAGTCCTTGGTGGGCGGCCGGCCATTGTTCATCCAGGACTTGGCCAGCTGCAGGGGCGCGCCGCCCACGTGCAGGACGAAGGGCATCCCGGCCTCGGCCATCTTCGCCCAGAAGGGATCGAAGTCGATGTGCCCCGGAGAGCGGTCCAGGGGCGCCCGGTGCGGCACCCAGACGGCCTTGAGGTTGCTTGCCAGAATGAAGTCCAGCTCCTGCAGGGCCAGCTCCGGATCATCGAGTGGGATGACACCCACCCCCATCAGCCGGTCGTCGGCCGCGCAGAAATCGATCATGTGCCGGTTGTGCGCCCGGGTCGCGCCATAGCGCAGGCGGTTCTCCAGCTTGGTCGACGGCGAGAAAGGCATGCGCAGGCTGTGGGTGGCGAACACCAGCTGCTTGCGGAAGCCCAGCAGGTCCATGGCCGTGCGGCGGTCAGAGGGATTGAAGGCCCCCAGGGCCTGGATCTCCTTGGACTTCTCGATCAGGGCGTCGCCCAGGGCCACCTGGGCCGCCACATGCTCGGGGCTGTGCGTCCCGCCCTGGTCCATGATCACCGCCACCTCCTCGTCGGTGACAATGGAGGCCGAGTAGGACACCTCGGGGATCTCGTCCCGCAGGCCGGGGTCCGCATAACGCTTCAGGAAGTCCGGCAGCTCCATGATGTGGCTGTCGGCGTCATAGATATCGCGGTCCGCAGGCGCGTAGGCCATGGTCGTCTCCTCCGGGTTTGCCGTTTCTTGCCGAAGACTATGCGGCGAGGACGGCGCGGCGGCAAGGCGGGGGGGACCCAGCCCCAGGCATGCAGCTTCCATTGCCAGGCCATGCCGGTGGCGTGGTCGGCGTAGACGCGGGTCAGGGCCCGCCGGCGGGCGCGAAGGTCCGGGGTCAGCTACCGGTCCAGCAAGGCCAGGACCTCGTCCCGGAAGGCGCGGTCCGCGTCACTCCAGGCGAGGTCCATGGGTCCTAAACTCGCTCAATGATGATGGCCGGAGCCATGCCACCCGCGGCGCACATGGTGACCAGGCCGCGCTTGAGGTCGCGGCGCTCCAACTCGTCAAGCATGGTGCCGATCAGGATCGATCCCGTGGCGCCGATGGGGTGGCCAAGCGCCATGGCGCCGCCGTTCACGTTGACCTTGTCGCGATCGAGCTTGAGGTCGCGGATGAACTTCTCGGCAACGACGGCAAAGGCCTCGTTGATTTCCCACAGGTCGATGTCGTCCGGGGTCAGGCCAGCCTTCTTCAGCACCTTATGGGCGGCGGGGACCGGGGCGTTCAGCATCAGGGTCGGGCTATCGCCCATGTTGGCCATGGCCACCACGCGGGCGCGGGGCTTCAGGCCGTTCCTGCGGGCATAGTCCGGCGAGGCGAGCAGGACGGCGGCGGCACCGTCGACCACGCCCGACGAGTTGCCGGCATGGTGGACGTGGGTGATCTTCAGGTCCGGATAGACCCGCTGGATCAGGCCGGCCAGGGTGGTGCCCTCCTTGTCCATGGGCACGTTGGCCATGGCCTCGAAGGAGGCCTTCAGGGAGGCCAGGCCCTCTCGGGTGGTCTCGGGGCGGGGGAACTCCTCGTGGTCGAGGGCCACCGAGCCATCCTCGTTCAGCACCGGCACCAGCGAGCGGCTGAAGCGGCCTTCCTTGATGGCCTGGGCGGCGCGCTGCTGGCTGACAAAGGCCAGCTCGTCCAAGGCTTCGCGGGGGATGTTCTCGAGGGTGGCGATGGCATCGGCGCAGACGCCCTGGTGCGACTGCGGGTGCAGCTTGCGCAGGTGGGCGTTACCGGCATCCATCAGGGCCGGGCCGTCGAAGAAGGCGGCGGCCTGCGGGGCGCTGGAGGCGGTGTAGGACATCATCTCCGTACCGCCGGCGATGATCAGGTCCTCCATGCCGGCCATGATCTGGGCGGCGGCAAGGTTCACCGTGGTGATGCCCGAGCCGCAGAAGCGGTCGAGGGTCATGCCGCTGGCGCGGACGTCGAAGCCGGCGGCCAGGGCGGACATGCGGCCCAGGTCATTGCCCTGCTTGCCGCGCTGGGACGAGGTGCCCCAGATCACGTCGTCGACTTCGGCGGTCTTGATGTCGTTGCGCTGGGCGATGCCCTTCATGACCGTGGCGGCCAGGTGCTGCGGGTGGAAGTCCGCCAGGGCGCCCTTGCCCACCTTGCCAATACCCCGCGGCGTGCGCGCCGCGTCGATGATCCAGGCTTCACCCATCTTGCGTCTCCCGTTCCTTGGCGCCGTCCTGCGGCGATGAAGGCGCACTGTGACCGACGGACGCACCGTCAGGGAAGCCCCTTTCGTTGGATTTGCGTGGCGGGCCGGGCGCGCTAGAAGGGGGCCATGAGCGAAACACCTCCCGCCGACACGCCCCCCGCCCGCCTCTGCGTCGATCCCGACAGCCCCTGGCACGACGCCGACGTCCTCGCCCGCGGGGTGGGGGTGCGCTTCAAGGGAGCCGAAAAGACCAATGTCGAGGAGTACTGCATCTCCGAGGGCTGGGTCCGCCTGGCCGTCGGCAAGACGGTGGACCGGCGCGGCAAGCAGATGACCATGCTGCTCAAGGGCCCGGTCGAAGCCTGGTTCGAGAGCTGAGGCCTTGGCACCCGGGCCTGTCGATCCCACCCGCCGGGGCGTGGTCGCCGGGGCGGCGGCAAGCCCCCTCCTCGCGACCTCCGCAATGTCGGCACCTGACCTGATCTCCATTCGGACCGACCTCGAAGCCTGGGTCTCCATGGGCGACAAGGCCTCGGGTGGACCCGGCGATACGGACTCCGGCGCCTGGATGGAGAGCCGCCTGCGGCTGTTCGGCTACCGGACTCGGAGGCAGGCCTTCGAGGCGCCGACATGCAGCCTCACTGCCGTTCGCCTGACGGTGGGGGATGTGGCCCTGGAGGGTTGGCCCCAGGCTCCCGTCAGGGTCACCGGACCGGTGGGGGTCCACGCCCCTCTGGCCCTGGCCGGGGAGGATGCGCCCCGGGGTGCCCTGCTGGTGGCCAACCTGCCCGCCCGCCGCTGGTCGAGCGTCCGGCAAGCCGAGATCGCGGCCCTCGCGGAGACTGTCCGGCGAACCGGCGCCGCGGGCCTCATCCTCGTCACGAACGGCCCGACCGACGAGGCCATCGCCCTCAACGCGCCGGCCGGGGTGCCGCCCTTCGGGGTCCCGACCCTGGTCCTGGCACCCAAGGACGCCGGGCCGGTCCTCGCCGCCGCCCGGGCGGGGCAGACCGCCCACCTCGTGATCGACGGCCAGCCCGGACGGCGCCGGGCCTTCAACCTGATCGGCCGGATCGACCGGGGCGCGGGGCGGACGGTGGTCCTGTCGACCCCGAGGTCCGGCTGGTTCACCTGCGCCGGTGAGCGGGGCCCCGGGATCGCCCTCTGGATGTCCCTCCTGCCCTGGATGGCGAAGACCCTGACCCGGCAAGACATCGTCGTCGTCACCGCCAGCGGCCATGAGTACGAGAACCTCGGCGCCGAGGCCTTCCTGCACCGGGAGGCACCCGCACCGGAGCGCACAGCCCTCTGGGTCCACCTGGGTGCCGGCATCGCCGCCCGGGACTGGGCGCAGACGCCCAAGGGCCTTGAGCCCCTCGACCGCCCCGACCCTGCCCGGGTCCTGATGGGATCGGCGCATCTCGTTGAAACCCTGAAGGAAACCTTCGCAGGCGAGGCCGGGCTCGATGCCCCCCTCCCCGCCGGCCCCAACGCGGCGGGCGAGCTGGCCGAGATCCTGAAGGCCGGCTATCCCGCCGCCTTCGGCGTCTTCGGCGCCCACCGCTTCCACCACACCACCCTCGACGACGCCCGCTGCCTGGACCCGGCCTTCGTCGAGCGCCTCCTGCCCCGCTTCCAGGCCGCCATCCTGAAGGCCCTCGGCGAGGCCTGACTCCCCCCTCTTGCTTGACCGGGGGTCAGCACGCATCAATTGCGGGAACACGAGGGGCGAGGCCCCCGGGGAGGATGCATGACCTACGAGACCCTCATCTGGGAACAGGACGGCCCGGTGCTGACCCTGACCCTCAACCGACCCGACAAGCTGAACGCCTATACGGCGACCATGGGCCTGGAGATCGAGGACGCCTTCGTGCGTGCCGACGAGGACGACAGCGTCCGGGCCATCATCGTCACCGGCGCCGGCCGGGCCTTCTGCGCCGGGGCGGACATCTCGTCAGGTGCCGGGGCGTTTGATTCCCAGGCTGAGGGCTCGGTGGCCTTCGGCGACGCCGGAACGACGGCGCGGCGGCGCTCGGGCGGCGGCTTCATCGGGGCCCTCTTCAACTGCCGCAAGCCCATCATCGCCGCCCTGAACGGCGCGGCGGTGGGGGTGGGTGCCACCCTGACCCTGCCCATGGA
>Ga0079299_1000147_pt1 | contig 16603 bp, 14 predicted proteins | sample Wag4_2014_7_11_2_FD_76334 | JGI IMG/M metagenome (GOLD analysis project Ga0079299, IMG submission 76334) | Lake water microbial communities from Ohio, USA - Utica-2 Time Series LW 2014_7_11 | ecosystem: Environmental > Aquatic > Freshwater > Lake | place: USA: Ohio | collected 2014-07-11
CCGGCAGCACCACCCGGTCCCGCCAGGGGCGCAGGCGGTCCACGAAGGCCCGATCGTCCGCCATGCCGAAGCGACTGGGCCGGGGGTAGAGGAGGGTGAACACCACCTGGCGCGCACCCTGCTCCAGCACCAGGGCGGCCAGCTCCGCCTGCAGCGCCCTGGGCCAGGGCCAGGCAGCGTCCATGCGCCGCCACAGGGGCGATGCTGCGATCTGCTCGGGAGGAAGACGGTCCGCCACCCCCAACGAGGCTTCGTCCACATCGAGGATCACCAGCGCCGGCGGCGGCCGCCGCACGCCCCGCAGCCGGAAAGCCAGCGAACGCCAGCGGGCATCAACCGTCTCAACCACGGGTGCGGCGACGAGCGACCCGAGCAGCAGCGATCGCCAGACCCAGCCCCAGCGGCCCAGGCGAGCGGATGCCATCAGCGCGTGAAGCCCAGCTCCTTCTCGAGCACCGGCAGGGTCTCCATCGGCGCGTTGAACCCATTGAGCAGGATGCTCCTGGCCCGCCTCTGGTCGAGTTCGGCGCGGCTGAGGCGCGTCGGCCCCTGCCAGCCCTCCCCGCCGGCAGCGCTTGCCCGGTGGCTCACCTGCTCACCGCTGCGCAGCACGAAGCGCTGGCCGGAGTCGGTGGTCACCGCCACCGTGCCCTCCCAGCTGAACACCTTCACATCGGTTTCGGTGGCGTCGATGAACACGGTGGTCCCCTCGATCGAGGCCGTGCCGACCCTGGTCCTGACCCGCAGCGCCGGGCCGCCGCCGCTGCCAGGGTTCACCCAGGCGATGATCTGGCCGCGGCGCAGATCGAGGGTCCCGGCCGACAGCCGCAGCAGCGCATCACCTCCCAGGCGGAAGCTGCGGCCGTCTGGGAGACGCACCTGCAACCGACCGGGCTTCTGCGTGCGCAACAGCGTGTTGAGCTGCAGGATCTGGCCCACCCGCGCATCGGTCTCAGCCCGTCCGGGGGGCTGCACAAAAGCGGGGCGAGTCGGCACATCCACCACCGTTGGCAGTGCAGGCGCCTGTCGGGCACCGACCTGGCTCGCTGCGGCGAGTGCCATGAGGCCGCCTGCCGAAACAGCGATGGCCGTTGCCCGCACCGGCCCTCGAAGCCCGAAGCGAGCCAGAGCGGAGACGGTTCGATCCACAACAGATCGATCCACAACAGATCGATCTTCAATCGATCGATCTTCAATGGTGGTGTGATCAGACACCAATGGCGGGGACGAACGGGTCGCCCCCAGGCTGGCAACTCACCCCTCGACGCGCCACACCTGATCGGCGGGGGTCCAGTCGCTCAGCTCGGAGGGCTGGAACCACAGGCCGATCTCGAATTCGGCGGTTTCGGGGGCGTCGGAACCGTGGATCACGTTGCGGCCGATGTTCACCGCCAGGTCGCCGCGGATCGTGCCGGGTTCAGCCTCCAGGGGCTTGGTGGCGCCGATCAGCTTGCGGGCGCTGGCGATCACGCCGTCGCCCTCCCACACCATCGCCACCACGGGGCCTGAGGTGATGAACTCCACCAGGCCGGCGAAGAAAGGACGCTCCCGGTGCACGCCGTAATGGCTCTCAGCCAGCTCGCGGCTGGGGGTGAGCTGCTTGAGACCCACCAGCTTGAAGCCCTTGCGCTCAAAGCGGCCGATGATCTCGCCCACCAGGCCGCGCTGCACCCCGTCGGGCTTGATGGCGATGAAGGAGCGTTCGGCGGCCATGGCGACAGGGCGGGAGAATGGGGCCATCGTGTGCGGCGGGGCTGCCGGTTGGCAAGCGCAACCCTGGGACGCCGGCTCGAACCACAACGCTTTCTGCGCCTGCAGGCCCCGTCCACGCTCGGGCCGTGCCGAAACGCAAGCTGAATGTCAACCTGGCATCAAATTCCTCCAGACGATCCATCCAAGAGACCAGACAGGCAAGACGCGAGGTTTTCATCGGGCGGCCCTCGCCACACTTGGGACCATCTGCACAAACATGCTGCAAGCGTTCACAGTTCGCGCGAAAAGGCGCGTTGAAGCCAGGGACTGGGGCTGTTCTGAAGGATTTCCCCCCAGTGCTTTCCTGGAAACTGGGCCCTCGCGCTCCCTGGCCGCGTGGCCACCAAAGCGCCGGGATCCCGGTCGAAGCGAGGGAATTCTGTACCAGATCGTCAGCCTTGGTGATCCATGGCTTCCTCCGCATAGATACACGTGACTAGCGAGGTGATCCTGGCGTTGAGTACCCTGATTCCACTAACTTCGACCCAGCCCCGCCGCTCTTGTCTTTTTGCTGATGAGTGGGATCAGTGTCATTATCCCCACCTATAAGCGCCCTGAGTCATTGGAGCGTTGCATCCAGGCGCTCGGCGCCATGAAGCATCCAGAACTGGAAGTGGAAGTGATCGTCGTCAACGATGGCGGCTGTCCTCTCGATGGCCGACTCCTCAGTGCCATGTTGCCTGGTTTGGTAATTATTGAACAGCGCAACAGTGGGCCTGCGGGGGCACGCAACACCGGGATCGCAGCCGCTAGCTACCCCCACCTGGCATTCACAGACGACGACTGCCTCGTGGATCCGGGTTGGATCCAGGATCTGCACTCGGCGCTCCTGCAGCACCCGACCGCCCTGATCGGTGGGCAAACGTATAATTTATTACGCAACAATCCATTCTCGGAAGCCAGCCAGCTGGTGGTGGATGCGTTCTGCCGCTGGCAGAACAAGGATCCGGAGAACCGTCGATTCGTCCCCAGCAACAACATGGCCTGTTGTCGCGAGCAGATCGTGGCCCTCGGTGGATTTGACACCGTCTTCACGCTGGCTGCCTCGGAAGATCGGGAGATCTGCAACCGTTGGCGGCAGGCAGGATGGCCGATTGTGCAGCTGGATAACCGCGCTCTAGTGGGCCACAGCCACTGGCTGGATCATCATGGCTACTGGCGACAACAGGTCAATTACGGCAGGGGCGCCCGCACCTTTCACAGCCTGCGACGCGCCCAAGGTCAGTCCAGTGAGAAGGCGGGCGCTGACTTCCTGGTTTTCTTGCTGGTGATGGCGCTGCGACGCCGGGGAGAACAGGGGCGCCTGCAGCCCCTGCTCATCCTGCTGGTACTGGAATCACAGCTGGCGATTTTGGTAGGGAACCTGCACCAGCGTTCTCAACAGCACCAGTCCTCCTGAGCTGATCCGGGCTGGCCCCACCGCCGCTAGCCCAATGGCTCACGCGGCAGGGCAGGAGGTCCGCGTACCAACTCAGCCCTTCAGCCATACCGAGGGTGCAGCCCGCTCATGTCGCTGTTAGCACTGGTACTCAGCAGCCGACACGGGTATGGCGGAGTTCGCGGCGCAGCAGCCGGCGAGCTGCTTGGAGCACAGCAAGCGGAGCCAGACTTTGTTCCAGTCGCGCCAGCAACTGTTCTGCGGTCTTCTCCGAACCCAAACCTGCCGCCGCTGCCAGCCGCTCACGGGCCCAATCAGGCAGGGCAAGGAGGGATTCCAAATTTGTCAGGCCCCCACCATCAACCGCTGTGCTGAGGGGCAGGGTGATGCCGTAACGCTCCTGGAGCCCGGTGAGATGCCGCTGGATTCCGGGCAGAGCCTCCCCCAGCACGGATGGATGCAGCCGCAGGCAAGGCCGGTCGCGGAAGATCCGCTCCAGCTGATGCAGCAAGGCTTCACGCCGCAGCAAATCCAGAGACCCCTGCAGACTGCGGCCTAGAGAGATATTGCGCAGGTGGAGACATTGGCTGGCCTCCAGGCTTAAGCTTTCGTTCTGGCGATGAATAGTGTCGGGTACCCCACGCATTCCCACCACCTGACAGAAATCGCGCACCACGCAGCCGCCCAGCATCTGGTCACGCAGGAACGGCCGCACAATCAGCGCATTCTCACCATAAAGTTCAGCCAATGCATCCAGAGTATTGCTGTACAGCAGCTTCTGTCCAGCCCCTATCTGGAGACAGTGGTCTATGATCTGAGCCTGACTGACATGACGAGCGTATTTCAGGCCTTCCGCCAGCGCAGATCCCAGCCAGTCCAGCGGCGGCCGAAGATACACCACAATTCGCAGATCGAGGCCATGATCATGCGCAAATTGCCGCCAAAAGAGGTGTTGGTGCCGCGTCCAGCCATAGGCCAGCTCAGCTGAGAGGATCAATGCGGCTCCGCGCGCTCTGGCCCGCGTCAGGCAGCGCTGAAAGCGAATGTGGATTCGTTGGTGCTTGAGGCTCTAGCAACGATCCCCGTCCGGCTGACGAATGGCGGCGATATGGGTATCGTGCCCCACAAGGGACGATAAAGCGAAGCTTCCATTGACTTCGCCGAAACTACAATAGACAAAATCAGGATCTTTAAGCTCGTAGTAGAGCGTTTCCTGAATGGATGTGGAGCCTGTCTTGGGCATACCGATGTGAAACCAGCAGCGGGTCATGCCAGAGCACACTCCAGAGCACAGCAAGCGTAATTCCGGTGGTAAGGCGACGGCAATGAGGCTCCGGCAGGCAGCTGGACCAGTCCAATCCAGTAGGGTTCATGGAGATGCTCAATGACTGCTTCGGAACGCACAGCCCATCGTCGATCTGCCACCGTCAGGTGTTCTTTTTTGCCATTCCTGTCTGATCGCCAGGTCTCCTGCCTGTGGTGTGGCCAGCTGCTGCGAGCGTCTTCAGCAGGTCGCCCCATTCGCACGCGCGACTGGGGCGGGGATGACACTGTTTATACCTATGTGCCCTGCGGCCACTGCCGCTCTCTGGTCTTGATCAACCCACCGCCAGAGGAGTTGATGGGCCAGCACTACCGCGACGATTACGGGCCCTACCAGCAACCCTTGGCCACCAGCCTGGCCCCGCTGAGACTGCCGGACCCGGAGGCCCTCTCCGCACGCGCGACTCCCAGGCAACCTCTGCAAATTCTCGACTACGGACCTGGATCGGGTGCGTGGCTGGCCTGTGCACGCCTCACCTTCCCGGACATCGCCATGGCCGCCGTCGACTTCGACATCGCCGCCAGCGCCCAGCGTCTGGCCTGGCTCCAGCAGCCGGTGGCGCTGTTGAATCCGGCAGAGTTTCTGGCAAGCACGCACGGCTGGGATGTCATCAACTTCAGCCACTCGCTCGAGCACATCACCAACCCGATCCAGGTGCTGCAGTGGGCCATCAAGCATCTCAATCCCGGCGGGCTTCTCGTCCTTGACGCCCCCTCCGTGGACAGCCTTTCGCTGAGGGTGTGGGGGCCGTTCTGGCAGGGGTTGGAGGCGCCCCGCCATCTCTCCATCCCAGCTGCGAATCAGGTAGTGCGGCTGCTGCGCCGTCAGCGGCTGCAGCTGCGCCAGCGATTCACCTATGGCTCGGCCGAGCTGTTCAGGCGCACGCTGCAGCAGGCGGCCCAGTCGCCCTGCCCCTGGCCCCGCCACTTTCTGATCCGGGCAAGCCGGGCCGTTTGTGGTGACGGGCTGCTCAACCGCTGCTGCGGCCGCCTTGGACTTTCCACCGCTTTCCGGCTGATCGCCAGCAAGCCACCATCCAGCCGATGAGCCCAGCCGCGATCAGGCCGGTGGATCAGCCCCGGGTGAGCGTTGTGATTCCTGCCTACCAGGGAGGGCAGGAGTTGTTGGAGGCCGTGGATTCGGCCTGGGCCAGTTACAGGCGGCCTGAGGAGGTGATCGTGGTCGACAACGGCTCGGAGGATGGCTCGATCGAGGCCCTGCGCGATCGGTTCCCCGACGTGCGGCTGCTTTGCAATGGGAGCAACCTGGGGTTCGGAGCGGCCTGCAACCGGGGCATCGAGCTGGCTCGCCGCCTGGGGCACCGCTTCACGCTGCTGCTCAATCAGGACGCCCGCCTTGATCCGGACACCCTCGGCTCCCTGCTGGAGCTCGCTTACCGCCAGCCCCGGGCCGCCGCCATCGGTTGCCTCACGCTCTCCAGCGATTCCCGCAGCGAGGGCCACTCGCGCATCCTCTACAACGGTTCCTGGCGCCGCTGGCTGCCCACCTGGCAGCGGCTTCCAGGCCTCGGTGGCAGCGCAGCCACGGCGGAGCGCCAGCCCCGGAAAGCGGATTACGTGTGGGGGCACGCGATGCTGCTGCGGCAGGAGGCCCTGGCGGAGCAGGCGCCCTTCGATCCAGGTTTCTTCATGTACTACGAGGATCTCGATCTGTGCTGGCGTTTGCAGCAAGCCGGCTGGGAGATCTGGTGCGATTCAAGGGTTGTTGTCTGGCACCGTCAGAGAGACTCGGCCCGGGCTCAGGGTTCCTGCCTACGTCGCTGGCGCATGAAGGCCGCCAGCAGCCGATATTTCTACCGCAAACGCCACCGACCCATGCGGGCTGATGCTCTCTGGCTGCTCCACAACCTGCGAGAAGTGGCTCCACTCCTGCTGGCAGGCCACTGGCTGGCGGTGGGCCACATCGGCCGGGCCACATTGGGGGAGCTGAAGCGACCTGCTGGCTCAGAGCCGATCTGAAAGGCGCCGCCAGTGCTGCCGCGCCAGAGCGCGGATCCGACGCGGCCCGAGCGAGCGCAAGCCTCTCACCAGTTCCACGCGAGCGGGACGATGGCGGAAGCTTCCCCAGTAGCGCAGGGGCATGCGGGGTGGCTCGTAGGGCTGACCTCGGATCAGGGCGTAGTCCTCGCAATGCTGGAGCCAGCCACGCACCTGCCTGGGACTGTTGGTGGCAACGCCGCCATGAAACTGGTGAAAGGTGGACTCCCCCAGCAACAGGATGGGCAGGGTGCCAGGCGCCTCGCAGGCCCGTTTCCAGAGGTCGAGATTCACCAGTCCGCCGCCGGGCAGCTGAAAGCGCTCGTCGTAGCCCCCCAGCTCCTGCCAGAGCTCACGGGCCATGAATACGGCGTTGCTCTCTGTGACATCGGCATCAAACCAGGTCAGTCCTGACGACTCATCGAACACCGAGTGATCGAACAAGCGATAGCCGTCGTGCTTCCAGTTGCTGCGGGCCAACAGGCGGTCTTCTGTTCGTTGGTTGTAGCCGAACCGCATCGTGACCGACTGCCGCCCTGGCCCCAGATAGCGACCGCGGCTGCCCACCACAGCGCGGGGCGAAATCTGCAGGGCCTCCAGGGCCAGCGCCAACAGGCCCGGCGAAGCGAGCCGGGCTCCGTCGATCATCACCGCCCAGTGGCTGCCCCGGGCGGCCCTAAGTCCCTGATTGATAGCCGCCACCGGCGACGAGGAGGGAGCAGAGCAACGGAGCAGGCTCAGATCGAGGCCCAGATCGGCGAAGGCGGCAGCGTGGGGGGGCTCGCGGGAGCCATTGTCGACCACGATCACTTCGTAACGCTCGCGACTGATGCCGCGTTGATAAGCCGGCGCGAGCGACAACAGGGTGCGCGGCAGCTCCCGACTGTTGTTGAAGGCGATCACCACAATCGAGAGTTCTGGGCCCATGGGTGTTCGATAAGCGGCGGTTAACAGCCGTGCTGAAGGTGAATCAGACGCGCCCGCAGCCGCTGGCTGGCCCGACTGGGGAGGGATAGGCGATGGGACCACCGGCCGGTGAGCCGCCGCATGGCGGCCGCCACCAACCGTTCCGATGGGGGGGAGGCGGCACTGGCGAGGACCTGCACACCGCTGCGCTGGCCAAGCCACTGCAAGGCCTCCCGGGGCACGGCCAGCAACTGGTCGGCGTCTCCCACCGGGGGGGGGATGGATGAAACAGCGGTGGCCTCAATGGCAGATGGGCTGAGTCGTAAGCCCAGCTCCCGTTCCAGCCAGTCCTCCTGGCGGACCAGGGTTGGAGCCCAGCGCTCGAGCACTGTCGGATGCAGCCGCAGCGAGGGTCCCGGCAGCCGTTGCAGATGGCGCAGGATCGGGGCGTACTCCACTGCCTGATGCATCCCCGTGCTTGGCAGCAGAGGGCGCTGGCGGTTGTAGGCAAGCAGCAGCCCGCAGGCTGAACGGCTGAGGCTTTCGTTGACGGAGGTGCGGTAGCCAGGAGGGCAGCGGAATCCGATCTGGCGGCAGAAGTGCTGGACCACGCAGCCACCGGGGAACGAGGCGGCGTCGTAGGGATAAATGGTCACATTGGCGCGGCCGAACACCAACCAGAGCTCTTCGATGATGGCTTTGAAGTCCTGTATATCGAGTCGGAACTCAGCGTTTGCAAATTTGAGTGACTGTTGATAGAGGCTCGACAGCCATGGCAGCAAGGGGCGCAGATAGCCGATCACCACCACCTCAAAGCCCTGCCCTACCAGATAGGCTCGAAGCCGCCGGAAACGACCAAAGTCCTCGGGGGAAGACCGCCAGAGCCCCTCGGCTGAAAGGATCAGATCAGAGCCTCGTAGACGACATTGGGCCGTCGCCCGATCAAGGCGCTGCTGAAGCCGCTGGCGATAGAGATGGAAGGGCCCCATGAAAGAAGCAAGATGCTTTTCGTAGAGGTAGCGGCAGTGTGGCTCTGCGCCGAAGAGAGCCTCAATGGCATGAGACCCGTTGTCGGCAAAGCCTCCCGAAAAATACTGGAAACGGGGATCTCTTAAATCAAAAAACAAAGCTTTCTGCAGGGCAGATGTGCCCGTCTTGGGAGTCCCACAGTGAATGATGCAGCGCATGATGGGTATCTTAGGACGGAACATGAGTCCCTGCTCTACATAGAGTTAGGGAAGGGCTGCTGCCGAACGCCCTCATCGCGGCCCGGAAGAAGCAGCTGGGGCCAGTGAGTGCCACCGGGCCGGAGCTGCAGCTCGGCCTCATTGTCCCCCTCCGCATCGGTCCAGGAGCTGGCAAGGACGGACAAGTGCCGGCAGGGCTTGAGACCGGCGTAAGCCTTTTGGAGCAGGGGGCCTAAGCTGCATAATGCCCATGAAGGCTGCCAGCGTGGCGAGAGTCTTAGCAAGTTTCGCGGTGGATTCAGCCGGCAGCTAAGAACGGGAAGAACGAGAGTTACAATGTTTGCAAATCAATTCAAGCCCCCCTTGTTAACATTCAATTATGCTCGGAAAGGACCAGCAATGCGCCTCTCAATCCGTTGCGGTTATCGGCGCCGGTCCCGCAGGCCTCACGGCTGGCTACTTGCTCAGCAAAGCTGGCATTGCTGTTGATGTTTTTGAGGCCGACCCCTTCTATGTAGGCGGCATTTCGCGCACTGAGGTGCACAACGGCTTCCGATTCGACATCGGCGGACACCGATTTTTCTCGAAATCCAAGGAAATCGAAGCCCTATGGAGCGAGCTGCTACCCAGAGACATGATCACACGTGATCGACTTTCGCGGATTTACTACAAGAAGAAATTCTACAATTACCCTCTTGAGGCCGGCGAAGTCGTTGCCAATCTAGGCAAAGGCGAGTCTTTTTTGTGCGTTGCCTCCTATCTCAGGGCCAAGCTCACCCCCCGGCCGCAGGCCCGCAACCTGGAGGAATGGGTCACCGCCAAGTTCGGCTCCCGCCTCTATCGCACGTTCTTCAAGAGCTACTCCGAAAAGGTGTGGGGCAAGCCCTGCCGTGACATTGCTGCCGACTGGGCCGCCCAGCGCATCAAGGGCCTGTCCCTCACCACCGCTGCACTCGCCAGTATCCGCCCTCACCGCACCGTAAAACCAGCAGGGGATCGGGCAAACCAGATCAAAACGCTGATCACCGCTTTTCGTTATCCGCGGCTTGGCCCGGGGATGATGTGGGAGACCGCGGCCAAGCGGATCAGCAGTCTTGGCGGCAGGGTGATGATAGATAGCCGTGTGCAGCGCCTGGAGCACAATCCGGCCGAGGGGCACTGGCACCTGGAGCTGGCGGGCAGCACCGGCGACCGCCATGGCCCCTACCAACATGTGATCAGCTCCGCTCCCCTGGGCTCGATCATCTCCGCCATCGCCAATCCGCTGCCAGCCGAGCTGCACACCGCAGCCAGCGGCCTGACCTACCGAGACTTCCTGCTGGTGGCCCTGATCCTCCGGCCAGGGCCCAGCTTCCCCGATCAATGGCTCTACATCCACGAGCCCGATCTTCAGGTAGGTCGCATTCAGAACTTTGCCAGCTGGTCGCCAGAGATGGTTGATGGATCAGGCCGCCGCTGCTATGGCATGGAATACTTCTGCTTCAGCCATGACGTGATCTGGAATCTTTCCGAGCAAGAGCTCATCGCCCTGGCAGAAAAAGAACTCGAGGCATTGGGTCTGGCTGAGCCCGGCGAGGTGGTCGATGGCTGTGTCGTGAGGCAGGCCAAAGCCTATCCCGTCTACGACGATACCTATCAGAGCCGCATCAATACCATCAAAGCTGGCCTTGCCCGTCACTGCCCAGGCCTGCATCAGGTGGGGCGCAACGGCATGCATCGCTACAACAATCAAGACCACTCGATGATGACGGCCATGCTCACCGTGCGCAACATTCTGGAACCCAAATCAACTCTGGATCCCTGGCTCGTGAATCAGGATGCCGAATACATCGAAGCCCAAGCCTCTTGCTGAGATTTCGGTGCCTCCTGTGAAACAGCCTGCCTCCCGGCACTTCGCCGCATCGCTCGGCACGGCATGGCAGTCGCTCAGCAGCCTCACGCTCGGCCTGCTGCCGGCATGGCAGGGTTCCTCTCCGGTGGCCCGTCTGATCCGCCACACGGCGCGCAGTCAGAAGAAGATCCTGCTGCTCAATGGCTGTGCAGCGCTGCTGCGCAGTGCCTCCGAGGCCCTTCTGTTTGCCGTGATCTACCAGGCCGTGCGGCTGATCTCCGGATCGTCCCTGCCGGCCATCGCCCAGCAGGCCCAGCTGTCGCGCGGCAGCACGTTTCTGCTGCTTCTGGTGGCTGTAGCCAGCATCCAGCTGATCGCCAGCGGCAGCCGGGCCCTCAACGGCATGCTTTCAGGCCGCTTTGCCGCCCGTTGCCAGGCCGAAATCCTCCCCCGCATTCACCACCACCTCCTCAGCCTCAGCTATGGCTGCGCCAGCGGTTTCAAGGCCGGGGATCTGGCACGGCAGGCCTCGATCGCGCCCCTGGCAATCAACACCGAAATTGAGCAGGCCAGCTTCATGGTGAGTGATGGCCTGCTGGCGCTGGTGTACATGCTGGTGCTGGTGCGCATCTCGCCATGGCTGCTGCTGCTGGCCGGAGTTCTGGCCATCGGCACGGCTTTGACCCAGGCCTGGTTGCGACCCAGGATCAGATCCGCCTCCAGGGAGGTGGAGCAACAGCAGCGCCGGATCGGTGCCGCCATCACTGCCGATCTGCAGGTGCTGCGCCTGCTGCACAGCAGCGCCGGCACGGCGGCAGCAAACCGCAGCTTTCAGCGCCAGCTGCAGGGGGTGGACCTGCGGTTGCGGCGGTTGAGCAACCTGCGCAGCTTGATGGAGCCGATCGCCGAACTCCTGCCCACCCTGATCGCCGTGGTGCTGGCCCTGTTCAGCTGGCAGCTCAGCGGCGGACGCAGCGAGTTGCTGATCCCTGGCCTGGCCACCTTTGTGCTGGCTCTGCAGCGCCTCAACCTGCGGCTCGTGCGCATCGGTCAGAGCGCCAACCAGCTTGCCGAGAACCTGCCCAGGATTGCGTTGCTCAATGATCTGCTGGCTCCCGAGGACAAAACCTTCCGGCGCCGCGGTGGCCGTCCATTCCCAGGCCTGAACCGAGGGATCCGCTTTGAAGGCGTGACCTTCCGCTATCCAGGGCGCTCCCAGGCCGCCCTGATCGATGTGAGCTTTTCGCTGCCCCGCCACGGCACCGTGGCCCTGGTGGGAGCCTCCGGCGCCGGCAAATCAACCCTTGTGGATCTGCTCGTGGGCCTGATCGATCCCTGCGCCGGCCGGATCACGGTGGATGGACAGGATCTGCAGAGCCTCGATCTCGACAGCTGGCAGCGGCGGCTGGGGGTGGTGAGCCAGGACGTGCTGGTGGTGCACGACACCATCGCCGCCAACATCGCCTTCGGGCTGGGGGATGGGGTGAGCCTGGAGGTCATCCGCCGCGCCGCGGCGGCCGCCTGCGCCGATGATTTCATCGAGGCTCTGCCAGACGGGTATGACACGGTGATCGGCGAGCAGGGCCACCGGCTCAGCGGCGGCCAGCGCCAACGCCTGTCGCTTGCCCGCGCCATGCTCCGGCAGCCGGAGATCCTGATTCTTGATGAGGCCACCAGCGCCCTCGACAGCCACACCGAGGCAAGGGTGCACAAGGCGATCGAGGGCTTCCGCAGCGGCCGCACGGTGCTGGCGGTGGCCCACCGGCTCAGTTCAATCCGCGATGCAGACCAGATTCTGGTGATCGATGGCGGAAAGGTCGTGGAGCGGGGGAGCCACGATCAGCTGTTGGCTCAGGGTGGTGCTTATGCAGGCCTGTGGCAGCGCCAGCGGAAAGGCGAGCCTCACGCTCCCGCTCGGCCCGCCAACACCAGCCCATGACGACCATCAGCCTGATCATGCCCACGGTGGACTGGGGCCCCACCTTCGCGCTGTGCCTGCAAGCGGCCCGCGCCGCCCTCGCCCCCGACGATGAGCTGCTGGTGGTGTTCGATGGCATGCCACCACCACCACCCGAGTGGCTGCAGGAGAGCGGTGCCGTGCTGCTGCACACCGGTGCCCGCAGCGGCCCGGCTGCCGCCCGCAACCTCGGCGCCTGCCAGGCCCGCAACTCGATCCTGCTGTTCGTGGACGCCGATGTGGAGCTGCACCCCGATGCGGTCGAGCGCATCAAGGCGCACTTCAGTGCTGATCCCCAGCTCGCAGCCCTGTTCGGCAGCTACGACGATCACCCCGCCGCACCCGGCCTGGTGAGCCGCTTTCGCAACCTGCTGCACCACCACACCCACACCAGCCATCCCGGCCCGGCATCCACGTTCTGGGCCGGCTGCGGAGCCGTGCGCCGCGAGTCGTTCCTGGCCCTGGGCGGCTTTGATGCCAAGGCTTACCGCCAGCCCTGCATCGAAGACATCGAGTTCGGGCTGCGGCTCCACGATGCCGGCGGGCGGATCCTGCTCGACCCCGCCATTCAGGGCACGCACCACAAACGCTGGACGCTCAGCCTGATGCTGCGCACCGACATCCAGCAACGGGCGATTCCCTGGAGCCAGCTACTGCTGCGCCGCCGCCAGCTGCCGGCAACCCTCAATCTTTCCACCTCAGCCCGCCTGAGCGCCGCCGCCAGCCTGTTGATACCGGTTGCGCTCATGGCGGGCACCATCACCCCCTGGCGGGAAGGAGCATCCCTCATGCTGGCGGTGAGCCTTGCCCTGATCCTGCTGCTCAACCGCCCGTTCCTGGCCCTGCTCTGGCACCGGGGCGGAATCCGTCTGGCCGCCGGGGGCACCGGCCTGTTCATCCTCTACCTCGTGTATTCCAGCCTCACCTTCGCGGTCGTTGCCCTCGCAGAGTTTGCAGCGGCCCCGGTTCGAGCGCCGAGCTGGCTCCGGGGCAGACCCGAGCTGCAGCGCAGGCTCTGCTGGGCAGGGCTGGCCCTGCTGGCCCTGATCGCGGCGGCAGCGATCGTGAGGGGACTGGTGCTCCTTGGCCTGGCCGAGGCCGGGAAGGATCTTCATCAACGATTTGATGAATGGCGCCTGTTTCGCGATCAGATCTACCCCTCGCCCCACCTTGCAGACGCCGAAGCGCGAGCACTGCCCTATTTCAGAACCACGGTTTACCTGCCGTGGGCCCTGCCGCTGTTTGGTCTGCTGTTCGCCGGTGGAGGGATGCTGCAGGGAAAACTGCTGATCAGCACCGTCAGCCTGGCTGGGCTGGCGCTGATGGCCGCCATCGGCTGGAGGACGTTGAGGCCGTTGGGCCGGAGGGCGGGTTGGCTTGGGTTGCTGACGCCCGTGGCGATTGCGGGCAATGGCAACGGCCTGGCTCACGGCCAGTTTTCGCTCCTCTGCATGGGCCTGATCAGCCTGCAATGGCTCCTGGTTGCACGCCGACGACCCCTCTCCGCAGGAGTGTGCTGGGCTCTGGCGATGCTGAAACCGCAGATCGCCCTGCCCTTCGTCATCCCCCTGTTGAGGCGTCGCAACTGGGCAGGCCTGGTGGCGGGCACTGGGCTGCTGCTGGGTTTGGCCGGCATGGCCATGCTCCAAACCCGAACAGCGGCCGGTGAACTGATGGTCAGTTGGCTACGCACCCTGCCCGCATTCATCAGCGTCGGTCATCCCAATGCAATGGCGTCCCTTCTCTCATTCAACCCAGACCCATGGGGTCCAACCCTCGCAACGATGGCCCTGGCCTGGATCCCCATCCTCGTGACGCTGGTATGGCTGGGGCGCCGGTTGAACTTCATCTCTCTTCCCATACGGGTTTGGCAGACACTGAATCGCCATCCCATGGAGTTGGCAGCTCTCTGCGGCCTCGTTGGCCTGCTGAGTTTCTACCACCGCAATTACGACAACATCATGCTGTTCCCTGCCCTCTTGGCGGCCTGGCAAGCCAGCCTGAGAGCACCGCGCTGGGGCAACCTGCTGATCACCCTGCTGTTGGCCTTCTCGGGCTGGACCCCCCACAACCTGCAGGAAGCCATCCCTGGCTTCCGCTCACTCCATGTGCTGATCTGGAGCCTGAGCGGCATCTGGCTGTTGTGGGGTATGCTGACCAGATCCAGGTCATGGGCCGAAGCACCACCGCTCAACTGGAAGAACTGAACCACTCCTGAAGCGGTGCCAGCAGGCGACGGTTGAGGAGGCCGTACACCTCCAGAGAGAGGTGACGATGGAGGGCTCCGCTGCGAATCAGGCTGCGATGGGCCACGACCCAGGAGAGCTGACTGCCGAGCACCCAGCTCCAGGGCCCAAGACCCCACTTGCGCCGAAAGTGCGCAATTCCCCGGCGCTGAATCCGATCCGACCAGCGGTGCGCAAACAACGGCCTGTTGGCATCCAACACCCACGCCGGGGTGAGGAACACCGCCACAGCCGCTGGTTCCAACCAGCACCGTCCCCCAAAACGCTGCACAGCAAGTGAAAAATCGAGAACTTCAGGCAGGCTCTCGATAGCGGCGTCGTGCAGGGGATGAGCGCGAGCGAAGGAGGTTCTCAGCAGCAGGGCGTGGTATTCCGCCAGCTCAGTGGCACAGGGCTCTGAGGGTTGTTGCTTCAGAGCCCTATGCCACTGGTGCTCACGAACATGCAGCCGCATCCCCCCCCACGTCCTGCGCAGCCGGCAGGTCCCACCGGCCAGATGGATCCGTTGGCGCCCGCGGTCGTTCTCCTCCATCACCAGCGGCACCACCACATCGGCCCAATGCCGCTCGGCGGCAGCCACCAGCGCCTCCGCGCAGCCCGGCGCCAACCTGACATCGTTCTCAACACACAGCAGATAGGAAACGGACAGGCGCTCAAGGGCCAGCAGGCGGGCCTGATTGGCGCTGGTGAACGCCTCGCGCCGGAGCAGTGCAAAACCCCACTGCTCAGCCGAACGCTGGAGAACGTCGCGCACGGCCGGCGGTGAACCGCCATCGACGAACAGCACCGGAGTTCCTGCCGGCAAGTTCTGAAAGAGTGCGGCGATCAGAGCTTCAGGCCAGTCGTAACGGTCGCGCTGATTGACAACCACACCGAGAGAGTGGACCATCAGCGCGTCGCCTGCTCGCAGATCTGCGCCAGCACCTCCAGCTGATTGAGCCCAGGCCAGGTGCTGCTGCCAGCACGCGCGAGTCGACGCAAGAGGTTGGCGCTCCAAGTGCCCCGCAATACTGGGGACAGCAATGGATGCGCCACCAGTTTCAGCGAACAGGGTTCGGCAGCGAAACCGGCATGACGCTTGAACCGATCCAGTTCCGGGCGAGCAGGGATGGTCTGGCGGCCCACCATCACGGCATCGATCGTGCCTCGGGCGAACAGCGCATTCAGGGCTCCGTCATAGAGGCAGTGGGTGGGATGGGCCCAGGCCAGGGCTGGATCCCAGTGCAGGGCGAACCCGTGAGCAGTGGGCGTTTCGATCCACAGCAGCAGGAAGGCTGCCAGCTGGCCTTCCACCCGACAGCCCCAGGCTTCCATCTGGGGATCACAGGCCAGGGCTCGGCAAAAGCGACGCCACCGCTCAGGTCGGCACCAGCTCCGATGGCTGGAGCGCCCGGCTCCGACCGCCGCGCAATTCACGCGCAGGCCCTCACGCTCCAGGTCTGGCCAGGCGATCGGACTCACCAAACAGAACCGCCCTCCAGAGCGCAACTTCTGTCTGAACTGCCGCTGCTGACGGGCAGGGCCGTGGCCCTCGCGACGGGCGACGTAACGGCACAGTGGCTGTACCGTCGGCGCAGCAGAAGAGGCGAGCGCCACAAGCCGCCCACTTCTCATCAGCACGTCGCGCACCTCCTGGGGTGAAGGATTCACGGCAAGAGCGCCGGGGAAACTCTGCAGCGAAAACCGACCGACTGGCCGCCAGCAGCACCGATCACCCAAGACGACAGGCTCCCCGGCGGCCTGCAGTGTCCGCGCCAGGGAACGGTGGGCTAAGGCGGGGTCCATAAAGCGCAAAGCCAACCCGAAAAACAGCAGAGCAATGACTGGTCGGAAGTCAGTTCATCACAGGGGCCGCGTTGATGTCACCCCCGGGCCGTTTCCAACAGCATTGAGCAGCGGCGGTCCATCACCATGGAGGGCAACAGGGACTGGCGGCAGGCCCTGACTAGGCTGACCCCACCCGAATCTGGATTGCAGCGGTCTGATGGTGCTCGCCAACCACCAGGGCACCACGCCCCCCAGCCC
>Ga0079299_1000152_pt1 | contig 16389 bp, 18 predicted proteins | sample Wag4_2014_7_11_2_FD_76334 | JGI IMG/M metagenome (GOLD analysis project Ga0079299, IMG submission 76334) | Lake water microbial communities from Ohio, USA - Utica-2 Time Series LW 2014_7_11 | ecosystem: Environmental > Aquatic > Freshwater > Lake | place: USA: Ohio | collected 2014-07-11
CCTGCCAGCGCGCCAGCAGCTCCTCATGCAGCAGTTCGGTGCGCGCCAGCAGCACGGCGGCCTCCTCGGCGGCCTCCTGCTGGCGCTGGCGCTGCTCTTCCAGGCCGGCGATCACCTGGTTCACCTCCCCCTCGCCGCGGGGGGCCAGCTGGGCGGCGGCCCGCTCCAGCACCGCCTCCGCCAGGCCGAGGCGCTGGGCGATCGCCAGGGCGTTGCTGCGGCCGGGGATGCCCCACTGCAGCCGGTAGGTGGGCGCCAGGGTCTGCTCATCGAAGGCCACCGACGCGTTCTCAAAGCGGGGATCGGCGTACTTCAGCGCCTTGAGTTCGCCGAAGTGGGTGGTGGCGATTGTGAGCCGGGCCCGGTCGGCCAGATGCTGCAGCAGCGCTGTGGCCAGCGCCGCTCCTTCGGTGGGATCGGTGCCGGCGCCCACCTCATCGAGCAGCACCAGGGCGGCACCGCCGGCAGCCGCCGAAGCCGCTGTCCCGACCGGGGGCAGCGCTGCCAGGATGCGCGAGATCCGGCGGATGTGGCCGCTGAAGGTGGACAGGTTCTGCTGCAGCGACTGCTCATCGCCGATGTCGGCCAGCACCAGGGCGCACCAGGGCAACCGCGGCGTGCCGGCGCAGGGCAGGAACAGGCCGGCGCGGGCCATCAGCGCCGCCAGCCCCACGCTCTTGAGCGTGACGGTCTTGCCGCCGGTGTTCGGCCCGGTGATCGCCACCACCCGCAGCGCCGGCTCCACCTGCATGGTGACCGGCACCACGGGCTGGCCCCCCTCGCGGCGCTCCTGCCAGAGCAGCAGCGGGTGGCGCAGCTCGCGCAGGGCGAAGGGGGCATCGTCCTCTTCCAGCAGCTCCGGCCGCACCGCCCCCAGCCAGGCGCCGTAGCGGGCCCTGGCCAGGCCGGCATCGAGCTGAACCAGCACCGCCTGCAGGTGCTCCAGGGCTGCAGCCTGCTCGCCCACCAGGGCACTGAGCTCGGCCAGGATCCGCTCCACGATCTCCCGCTCGCGGCCTTCCAGTTCGCGGATGCGGTTGCCCAGCGGGATCACCGGCTGCGGTTCCACATAGACGGTGCTGCCGGAGGCGGAGCTGTCGTGCACCAGGCCGCCGATCTGGCCGGCGGCGCCGGCCCTCACCGCCAGCACCGGCCGGCCGTTGCGCTCGGAGACCACCGTGTCCTGCAGCAGGGCCGCCCAGCGGCGGATCAGCTCCTGCAGCCGCTCGCGCCGCTCGCCGCGCACCGCCTGCAGCTGCCTGCGCAAATCCGCCAGTTCCGCACTGGCCCGGTCGGCCACCCGCCCCCCCTCCTCGAGCGCAGCGTGAAGCCGCTGCTCCAGCTCCGGCAGGGTGCGCAGGTCTGCCACCAGGGCTGAGCACACCGGCCGCAGGGCTTCGTCTTCGATCTGGCGCCGCAGCCGCCGCGCCGCCGCCAGGGTGCCGGCCACCGCCAGCAGCTCCTCGCCGCCGGCGCTGCCCCCCTTGGCGCAGCGGGCCACGGTGGCGGCGATGTCGGCCACGCCGCGGAAACTGAGGCCCCCTTCGAGCACACCATCAAGGCCGAGCAGCTCGGTGGTTTCGGCCAGCAGACTGCGGCTTTCGGCGCAGCTGGCCGGCAGGGGCAGGCCGGTGCAGCGGCGCTGTCCGGCGGCGGTGCTGGCGAACCCGGCCACCTGCTGCGCCAGCCGCGGCCACTCCAGCAGCTCCAGGGTTTCAGCGGCGATCGGGGGGACGAGACCGGTGCTGGTTGGGATGCCCCCCTGCAGATTCTGGTGTTGCCAGGACAGCCCTTCCGAGTTGGTTATCTGCACCTCGGTTTTGGATATTTTTCAAATCGTAAAGGAGCGGACAGCCTCCGACGGTTGAGCCCCAGGCATGCCTATCAATACTAAGCCAAATTGATTCGCGTCAGCCTGGTGGATTGTGTTGCAGGGTTCATGTTGATAGACCCGTGTTGATGGATCGTGGTAGCGATCTGTCCTGTGGGACTGGGCCTCCATGCACTTCAGCTCTTTTAAGTTCTTGCTAAGATCTGGAACTTGCTTGCAGGTGGCGGTTTGAACAGTAGTTGCAATCATGGCTAGTGTTTGGTCGGTCTTGGCCTCGGAGTTTGCGATTTGGTCATTGATCTGTTGGTGCCCCATTCTTTTGGGCTGATTTCCACGCCTAAACTCGGATTTTGGGTGACATCATCTCGATAGTCAGGCGCCAGCACATTGGTCTATTAATTGATCTATCAGCGGTGCTTGGCCGGGCCACGCCGCCACTCTGATTTCGGTTGTCTCGTTCGCCATCTCGGCTCATTTGGTGATGCCCCGATCGCCAGCGTCAGCGTCAGCAAATTCCGCGGTCCAATGGAGCTTCGTGCTAGCCGGGCAGAGGTCATGCGCGCTGGCTTCTGTGATCTGCATTGAATGGAACAGGCTTGCGTCCTTGTCCAATACTGGGGCGACCTAGCGCTTCGTGGGCAAGCCTGCGTTTGAAATGGTCTTGTCGTTCTCAAGGATCTGCTCTTCCATCTCGCGGATCTCCAGTCGGTTGCGGAGGATCAGGATCGTCGTCAGACCAGCGATCTCAGAGCGAGCGCCCCTGAAACGCTGGGGTTTCCACCGTTTCCCCTGGCTGTCAACCCTTAAAGCCAAGCCACCCCCGCTACAGCCCGGTCCGTCCTATGCCTTGTGCCAGTTTTTAAACCGACCCCTCTGGCTGCTGCACGATTGATCGCTGGTAACATCTATGTACTTATCTATTGCTTATGAAACCCGTATCTTTTTTTCTATCTTCTCTGGCATTGGGTTTAGCTCTCCATGCAGGTGACTCGAAAGCAATTCTTCGAATTGATCTCATTTCCCTTGACGACAATTCTCCGGTACAAATTAGATTGCACGGCAGTCTAGATAGAACAAAGCTCGGAACTAGTGTTGCATCGGATTATAATTCTGCGAATGCTGGTAACTTGCCGGGTATCAACCCTAGCATTGATAGTCTCCGAGTAAATGCTCCTTCTACGACTTCACCCGGTGGAACAATAGCTGGTAGGTCTTATTTTTTCAATACTCCTCGCAACGAAAATCCTTTCACGGGTTCGGCTGCTAATACTTTCGCTGCATCTAGTACTACTACATCTTCGGGCCCGTTCTTTACCTTCGCATTTGGTACCTCGGGTAACGCCGGTGCCCAGGCTGGAAAAGTTTGGATCAGTAACAGCTACGTTTCCAACTCTTCTGTAGATTATACTCTCAGTTTTGCCACTCTTTCGCTGACAGATATTGGTTTGACCTTGGGTAGTTCTCCAATTGTTTACACCTTGGGTACGTCTCCCAATCAAGAGCAGGTTATTATCCAGTCACTTTCTGTTCCCGGTCCTCTTCCGTTCGCTGGAGCGTTTGCGGCATTCGGCTTTGCCCGTCGTCTTCGCGCTCGCACAAGGCTTGAGATTGCTTGAGGCCTTCTCACGGCTCATTAATGGCTTGTTAAAGTCATCTGAGCATAGGTTCGGGCCTTTTGAGTGCAAATAAGGTTCTGTTTTCTGACCTGCTAGGGGCTGGTAGACAAGTGGATTTGTTGATAATTTATTTTTTGCATTTAGAATGCTGCCTCTATTGGTTTGTGTTGTCTTGGTAGTGCGATTGCATTTTGTTGAGGTCCTCTGCTAGCGCGATCAGTACTCGGCATTGATGCCAGTTTTGATACAAGTCGTCAGTCAGCCCTCAGTCTTGAAGTTGGGCGCCGCAGTCTTGTCTTTATTCGCTATTCGACCACTAGATCATAACGGAGGTTTTGGTCGGATTCCTGTCTGCCTTTCTCTGGTGCGAATCCCAACAGGTGGCGGCGCGGTTGGCAACGGTTCCATGGGTAGGCAATGCATGGGCAAGATCCTGCGGTCGGGGGCTGCTTGTTTTGAGGGCTCACTCAGCCTGGATCGGTTTCGCGGCGATGCCCGCCATCGCCTGGGGTGAGCGAGGGGATGGGATCGCAGCCGGTGTTGGCAGGGATGCCGGCGGGGGGCTCATAGAGGATCTCCAGCCAGTTGCCTTCGGGATCCTGCAGGTAGAAGGAGGCGGTGCCGTCGCGGTGGTCGTGCACCGGGCCCACGGACACTCCGCTGGCGCTCAGCCGCGCATGAACCGCATCCACCGCGGCGCGGTCGTCGAGGTGGAAGGCGAAGTGGGGGCCGGCGGCTGTGTAGTCGGGGCTGAGCAGGGCGATGCCGTCGCCGGTGAGGGGCGACTGCAGGTAGGCCCAGTCGGCCGCATCCCAGGTGAGCTGCAGCCCGAGGGCGGTGTAGAAGCCCTTGGCCCGTTCCATGTCGGCCACCCGCAGGGCTACATGGCCAAGGCGATGGACGGCGGCCGGGGCCATGGCGCAGGGAATGACTGCTGTCATTCTCCTGCAATGGGCTGGCGATGGTGAGCGTCGCTGCGCATCGCCCGAGTCGATCCGATCGCCAGGCGTGCCGCGCTGTTGCTGGGCAGGCAATGAGGTTCAGAGGTAGAACTCATCAACCACTCAGCTCGATGCTTGAGCCGCTCTCCCTCGTCTGCCGCTGATGCCACGACGGGGTTCCGCTCCCACGATGGAGTTGTCACCCTCGGCCCCTGCCATGCATCGATCGTTGCCTTCGCGGATCACGGCTCCTCTGTTGGTGGCCATCGCCCTGAGCTGAGCCGGCATCGGCGGGATGGCCCCCGCCCAGGCCCAGCCGATCCGAGGCGGTGTTGGTGGTCTCGCCTCCGGCGCCGGGGTCCTTCCAGGTGCCGGCTTCGGGCGGCCGGGCCTTGGGCGCTGAATTCCTGGAGTCGCAAGGTCCGGCACGCCGACCCTGGCTGGCCTCGGGAGCTGGAGCGGCGCCTTCAGTCGATCGAGCTCACCCGCCAGGGACTGCAGTAGCCCCTGCCGCAGCTCCATCCGCCAACTCACCATCGAGGAGTGAGTGCGGCCCTTGGCCCCAGTTCGCCCCCGCCGGCGCATCGCTGCCCGTGTTTCCGCTCGGCCAGCTGCGCCAGAGCCAGCACCTCCAGCCCATCGGCCAGCGGGTAACCGCCGTCCCCGGGGATTACCACAAAGGTCTGCTTCGGAGGGAGATCGACCCGGGCCTGATGGAAACCTCGGCCCAGCTGTGGACTGAGGCTGCGATTCATCTCGATCGCCCACAGCCGCTGATCAGCAAAGCGGTGAAGGGCGGAGTAGTACACCTCCGAGGCCAGGGCCCCAGCTCGGGAAAGAGCAGCAGCTTCAGGGCGCTGTCCTGGGCCAGGGGAGACATCCCCGCCAGAAACAATGCCGTGGCCAGCTAGGGGCGGGCCATTGGAGAGACATCTGCCGCCAGATGGAGCGTTGGACCGCCGGGCCTCGGGGCGGATCCAGGCAGGTCGCACCACCACGGGGCATGAGCGCACCGCGAACGATCGGGCGGACAGACTCCTCATCGCAGAGAGGCTGTGCATCCTTTCCCAGCCCACTCGATCGCCTTGCCGATGGGGCCCCGCGCCAGCACGGCGGCTGTCTCAGGAGCAGCGATACGCCGGACACGCCCGTACGATCGCGGCGCGCTAGGTCCACTGCGTGGGACCATGAACCTCTCCCGGTCGCCACTAGGCCCATGACTCGGACCAATCCGAGACCCAGACCCGCCTTTCACGCCCCGTGACACAGGGTCCCAGTTTGCAAAGCGTCAACAGCGACCAACTCCAGCCGAGGTGGCTGATAAGGTTATGATATTTGTATTCACAACAATGAAGCCTGCATGCTTACTTTTTGGACTTGCAGGCATTTCTGCAGCAATCCTTTTGGACGCTGCGCCGTCTAAAGCTCTGGTGTATATCGATTTTATCCCTCTAAGTCCAACGCAAACGCGCATCCAGGCATCCGGCACCATTAATCCATTTTTGCTTGGCACCTCCGCTGCAGCTAGCATCGGTGTATCCCCGAGCTCCCCTACCAATTCATCCAGAATTAGTTTAAACAATGATGATGTTAGGTTTAATTATAACTCCACCACTGTCACCGAAGCTGGCCGACGTTACGGTATTTCTGGAAACTCAAATCCGTTTACTGGCACATCATCAAATGAGGGCTGGACTGGAACTACCCCAGCGAATAATCCTCCACTCTATTTGCGCTTTGGCAATTTTATGGATCTGTGGCTTCCGAATTCATTTACTGGCGGAGCTAATGCCGACAATCAAGTCAAAAATGTAAATGGTTTTTTTGATGTAAATTTAAGCCTGGCGCAGATTGGCCTCGCCTCGCCAACAATTTCTTTCACTTCTGGCACCGAGCCAATCATTCTTCGTAGTGATCCCGCTCAAGTTCCAGGACCTGTTCCTCTTCTTGGGGGCGCGGCCCTCTTTGGCTATTCACGCAATCTTCGCAAACGCATCCAAAAATCCTCACCTTCGCGGATAGCTTGAGTACCGCCAATACATTTACTTAATATCACCACATCAAAGCTCTGTGATTACAGGGCTTTTGTTTCCTAGGCATGTGCGCTCGAAGCCTGAGCCGCCCTTCCTTGGTATTTCTGATTCTATATGTTCTGCTGGTGGTTTCGACTGCCACTCTCGTAAAATTGCTGGCTTGCGACTGGTTGAATCGCGTTACCGCCACCTTGATCAATGGCTCGATCATGCCACTGTTCGCGCTTTTTGTATTTGTGGTTGGAAACCTGCTCTATCATAACAATAGACTTCTGTGCAAGCGCCATAATTTCTTTGCTGGCCTCGCCGTCGTTGCTGTTTACGGCTTCCTGCTGCTGATTCCCCTTAATGTCTTCACAGGTCTTCTGAAGCAAATCACCATCTCTGGTCATTTTCGCGCTCTCGATAAAGCAGAACGACAACTCGATTCCTATCGCCAGGCTGCCAATCAGGCCACCAGCGTCAGCGAACTTCAAACACGCCTTGCCAAGCTCAGTGCGCCTGTACTCAATCCATAAATCCTTGCCCGCCCCCTTCCGGAAGTGAAGGCTCAAGTGAGTGGTGCTTTCAATCAGGTTGCCGCCTGGATTGCCCCAGCAGCGCCAAGCCTTAACGGCAGAAAACAGTTGGAGCACTCGCGGGCCTCAGGTGTTGCCCATTGTCATGGCCTGTTTAGGAGCCTGTCGCGCATAGATCCGCGCACGCCCCTCCACAGACGCCCTTAGATCTGCCCGGATCCCAGTGACGGCAACAGTTCTGGGTGAGAAAATGGGCCGTGAGCAAGCTCAAGACCTTCCGTTCCTGGAACCCGGCGCAGACCCTGCTGTTGCCGCCATAACCGGTGGACTGGCTGCCGGAGAACCATCTGGTGTTCTTCCTGCTGGACATGGCCGCCGAGCTGGATCTCTCAACCATCTATGCGGTCTACGAGGCCAGGGATCCCCGCGGGGTCAAGGCCTATGACCCGCGGATGATGGTTGTGCTGTTGCTCTACGCCTACTGCGTCGGCATCCCCTCCTCATGCCGGATCGTGAGGGCCTGCTGGGAGGATGCTGCCTTCCGGGTGCTCACCGGCAATCAGCAGGCCGACTACAGCCGGATCAGTGATTTCCGCCTCGAGCATCTTGATGCGCTCGCAGACCTGCTTGTGCAGGTGCTGCGCCTGTGCCAGAAGGCGGGCTTGGTGAGCCTGGGCAACGAAAGTAGCCCGACTGCATCGATGCCGATCTTTCGGAGGGTTCCAGCATTTTCTCGAAACACCTCCACCATTCACCCCTGCCGCAGCCAGGCTGCGGCGTCGCAGGCGTGGTAGGTGAGGATCAGGTCGGCGCCGGCCCGCTTGAAGCAGAGCAGGGTTTCCAGCACCACGGCTCGCTCGTCGATCCAGCCCCGCTCGGCGGCGGCCTTCACCATCGCGTATTCACCGCTCACGTTGTAGGCGGCGATCGGCTGCTCCGATTCGCCGCGCAGGCGATGGATGATGTCGAGATAGGCCAGGCCAGGCTTCACCATCAGGATGTCGGCTCCTTCGCTCTCATCGAGCTGGGCCTCGAGGATCGCCTCGCGGCCGTTGGCCGGATCCATCTGATAGGTGCTCTTGTCTTTGGGGATCGGCTTGGCGGCGGCGGCGCGGGGCGCCGAATCGAGCGCCTCACGGAAGGGGCCGTAGTAGGCGCTGGCGTACTTGGCGGTGTAGCTGATGATCCCCACATGCTCGAAGCCCTCCTCATCGAGAGCCTCGCGGATCGCGCCCACCCGGCCATCCATCATGTCGCTGGGGCCGATCAGGTCGGCGCCGGCGCGGGCCTGGGCCACGGCCTGCCGGCAGAGGATCGCCACGGTCTCGTCGTTGAGCACCACGCCCTCGTCGCTGACGAGGCCGTCGTGACCGTCGCAGGAGTAGGGGTCAAGGGCGACGTCGGTCATGATCGCCATCTGGGGATGCACCTCCTTGAGGCGGCGGATGGCGCGGGGGATCAGCCCGTGCTCGTTGAAGCACTCGGCGCCGTCTTCGGTCTTCAGGCCATCGGCCACCTTCGGGAACAGCACCACGCAGCGGATGCCCAGCTCCCAGGCGCGGCCCACCTCCTGCACCAGCCCCTCCAGGCTCCAGCGCAGGCAGCCGGGCATGGCGCCGATCGGCTCGTTGCTGGCCCCTTCGTGCACGAACAGGGGGTAGATGAAATCGGCGGCGCTCAGCTGGTGCTCGCGCACCATTGCCCGCAAGGCCGGCGTGCGGCGCAACCGGCGGGGGCGATAGCTGAGCTCCATGATGCGGGTGTCGCTGGTGCGGATCCTACGGACCGGAACCAGCGCAGCCCCTCGCGATCCATCAGCGGAACCAGGCCACCACTGCCACCAGTGCCAGGGCGAGCAGCCCGCCCATCTGAAAGCGCAGATCCACCTGGTTGATCCGCCGCATCACCCGCTCGCGCTGGTCTGCCGGGGCGGACTCCAGCTGGTTGCTGCCCCAGAGGAACAGCATGAACAATCCCACCGATACGGCATAGCCGTAGGTGTAGAGCTGATCGAGAAAGGTGAGGTAGGAGGTGGGCGGCATCTCTGCCTTGTAGGTCTGCTGCAGGAACACAAGCGTCAGCAGGGCCGTGGGTGGGATCGCCAGCCGGGCATCCCCCAGCGAGCCCTCCAGACTCGGTGCCAGCAGCACCAGGCTGAGCACCAGCAGCAGGGGCAGGATCCACTGCATCACCATCGCCCAGGTGTTGGGGGCATAGGTCACCAGCATCTGCAATCGGCTGTAGGTGCTGGCGCTGGCGGTGCCGAATGTGGTGGGGTAGCGATGCTCCGCCGCGCCGATTGAGACGCCCCGCAGCTCGTAGCCATAAAGGCTGCTGTAGTCGCCGAGCAGCCCGCCGCGCGCCGATTCGGGCTGGAGACGCACCCGCGTTGCCGGGTCTGCCAGGGCTTCCGGGCTGATCTCGAGAATCAACGGCAGGCGGATCAGCTCAAAGGGGGAGCGGCGCTGGTCGATCTCAGGCACGTAGAAGGCCGCGGCGAAGCGGAAGCTGAACAACCGCGAGCCATCGGCGCTGGGGGCGTCGCTGTCGACCGCTTCGATCAGCCCATCCCAGTTGTCGACCTGATTCACAAATTCCACCAACTCCGGCGGCTTGATGCCGCGGCGTTCGATCAGGTCCTGCACCGCCACCGGCACCCGCAGCCAGTACCAGCCCTCGGCCTTGAAGGTCTGCTCCGCCAGGGAGAGCCCGTAGATGTTGCGCACGTGCAGGCCGACGCGGATCGCGAGCGGGTCGGCAGGGACAGTCGCAGCCCCCTGCCCGGGCAGCAGCAGGCCCAGCAGCAGCAGGCCCAGCAGCAGGCCTGGCAGCAGCGCAACAGCCAGACCCTGCAGGCGAGCCCCGGCGCGCCGGGGCCACGTCGGCCTTCGGTGTGCCATGGCCGGGCCGTCAGAGCCGGGCGGCCGCGGCCCAGCCCTGGCGTGGATCAACGCTGCGGGCCTGCCGCAGATCGGCGAGCAGCTGTTTCTCCCGCTCGCTCAGGGTTTCCGGGAGCCGCAGGGTGGGGGTGAGCAGCAGATCGCCGCGGCCGGCGCGCAGCGGCCAGCCCTTGCCCCGCAACCGCAGGCTGCGGCCGAGGCTCATGCCGGGGGGCACCTGCACGGTGGCCTCCCCATCCGGTGTCGCCACGCTCACCTCACCGCCAAGGGCCAGCTCGTCGAGGCTGAGGGGCAGCTCGCCCCGCAGCTGGTCGCCATCGAGACGCCAGATCGGATGGGCCTGGAGCTTGAGGGTGAGATAGAGGTCGCCGCGGCGGCCCGTGCCGGGCTGGAGATTGCCCTTGCCCTTCAGGCGCAGCCGGCTGCCGTCCTTCACGCCGGCTGGGATGCGCACCTGCACCCGCTCCTCATTCACCGCCAGGGTGCGCTCGCAGCCTCGGAATGCGTCGGAGAAGCTGAGGGTGAGCGTCGCTTCCGCATCCAGATCCACCGGCACGCCGCGCCCGCTGCCTGGAAACCCGGCCCCGAAGCCGCCGGGCATGCCGCTGCCGCCGAAGCGGCCGAGCAGATCGTTGATGAAGTCGTCGAAGTTGCCGTAGCGGCCGAAATCCACATCCATGCCGCCCATGCCACCTGAGCCGGCGCCGGCCTGGTTCCAGTACTGGCCGAACTGCTCGTAGCGACGCCGCTTGTCCGGGTCGGAGAGCACCTCATAGGCCTCGCTGATCTCCTTGAAGCGGGCCTCGGCGGTCTTGTCGCCGGGGTTGACATCGGGGTGGTACTGGCGTGCCAGCTTGCGGAACGACCGCTTGATCGCCTCGGCATCGGCATTCCGCTCCACCTCCAGCACCTTGAAGTAATCGCGGTAGCCGTTGGCGTTCATCGACAGGTGGCGGTGATGGGGGGAGACCGATGCGGGTTCCGGCCAGGCTGGGACCTGGCACAGATCCATTTATTCTCTCAGTCGCTCTCCGGCTGCGGCGGCGGCGGCGGGGGCGGAAGGCCGAACGCCGCCGCCGGCGATCTGGCGGGAATCGGGCCGAACTTCTAAGGTCAGTTGGCAATTCAGGCCCCCCATGCCGTTGTTCGGGTCCAGGCGTTCCGCCCTGCTGATCACCTGCACCCTTGGACTGCTGGCCGGCCTGACGACCGCTGGGGCTGACGCCAGGGCTCCGGCTGCTGCCCCCCCGGCCAGCACCTCGCCAGGGGTCGGTGAACCCTGGCGCGCCTCCACCGCTGAGCAGGTGGCCCTCGGCAACCACCTGCGCGCCGCAGGGGCGATCTTCTACGGGGCCTGGTGGTGCCCGGCCTGCTTCCAGCAGAAGAACCTGTTCGGTAAGGAAGCCGGCAATCGACTGCCCTACGTGGAGTGTGATCCGAAGACCCCGCCGCCGCCGCGGCCCGGTGAGGGCCGGCAGCGTTGCCTGGCGGCCGGGATCCGTGCTTTTCCCACCTGGGTGATGCCCGGCAGGCCTCGTCTGGAGGGGGTGCAGACGATCAGCGAGCTGGCGGCCTGGAGCGGCTTCCGGCCGGGTGCCTCACCCACGAAACTGCAGGGGTCCAATCGATGAGCGTGACTGATGCGCGTGACCCGATGCGCTTGAAGCAAGCCTCTCGCACCGCTGCGGCTGCGGCAGTGATGGCGCTGCTCGGCTTGGGCAGCATGGCTGCGCCTGCGGTTACCGCCCAGATCGAGACGCCGTCCCAACCCCAGCCGACCGCCCCATTGACAGCCGCCACGGTCCGGGTCAACGGTCGCAGCATCCCCGTCTGCTCCCATGGCCAGCTCTGCCAGGGCGCCTTCCTCAGAGCCATCTCCAATCGCCCATGACCCTGATGGCGACCGGCGAGCGGCTGTTCCAGCGATTGCGGCAGCTAGGCCGTGAGCTCAAGCATCAGATGAGGCGGCTGCTGGCGCCGGCGCCGCCAGCGAGCAGCCTGGATCGGCGCCAGGGGGACCGGCGCCGCGATCCACGCATCCTCAGCCAGGACCGCCGCGTGCCTGTGTTGCCGCGTCCGCCGATCGCCCAGGGCAACGATCTCTCGCCGCATGTGACCGTGCTGATCCACAGCGACGGTGTCCACCTGGGCAGCGGCTGCCTCTGGGATCTCGGACCAACCGGCATCGGCGTGATGCTGATCCAGCCTCTGGCGCTGCCCTGGGGGAGCATGGTGGAGCTGGTGCTGCTCACCGGCCGGGATGCAGACGAGTTGCGCGTCCAGGCGGAACTGCGCTGGTTGGAGCAGACCGATCACCAGGCCCTGGCCGGATTTCGGTTCGCTGCCGAGGCCCTGCCGGCGGATTCATCCCTGGCCCGTCTGCTGGCGGAACACAGCCCATCCAACCCGTCCCAGAATCAGGAACGGAGCAGCTGCGGCTGATCGGAGCTGGGAAGGCCCCTTCCAGGGCCCATGGGTCATTTGGGTGACAAGGCTGACCTCACCCCGTCTCCGTTAAGGGTGTCAGGCAGCCACAGGGGCGGCTTGACGGGAGAAACGAACGATGTTGTTCGCTGTTACGGGTTTGCTCTGACCGAGCAGGCTTCAGTCACCCTCCTCATGCCCCGTCGAAACCATTGCAGCCCCAGGATGCTGCCGACCAAGCCGGAAGCGGGGAAATGGAGCTGAGCGGAATCGAACCGCTGTCCGAAACACTGGTGTGAGCCACCTAGTCCGGCCGAAACCGGACATCTGAATCATGGCACCTGCCGCCAGCCAGGAGGTGCGGCTCTCCGCCTGCTGGGGCAGACAGGCTTCGGCTCCCGGAACCATGGCTCAGCCGGCCTGCAGATTCAGCGAGACACTGAACCCACGCCGCGCCTGCGCCCCGGCTGCCACTGGCTGGCCGCCGTTCAGCAACGCCACGGTGGTCAGCAGCGGCGATCGGATGTCCGGAGAACCGCCCCAAGAGGGCCGCAGCAGGAGACTGAGTCCTGATCCAGCTGCTCTGAATCGATGACCGTGACCTTTCCCACCGTGGCCGGGGTGCCCCCGGGGCTGGAGGAGGTGGCGGCAGCTGAGCTGCTGGCCCTTGGTGCCGCCGCGGTGCGGCCCCTGCGGCGGGCGGTGGCCTGCCACACCGATCTGGCCACCTACTACCGCCTGCACCTGCGCGCCCGCCTGCCCTTCCGGCTGCTGCGCCAGCTGGCGGCCTTCCCCTGCCGCGGCCGCGACGATCTGCATGCCGGCGTGCAGGCCGCCGCCGACTGGGACCGCTGGCTGCCGCCTGAGCGCAGCCTCAAGGTGGAGGCCAGCGGCAGCCTGCCCGGCCTGAACCACAGCCACTACAGCGCCCTGCAGGTGAAGAACGCCCTGGTCGACCTGCAGCGCCAGCGCTGGGGCGCCCGCTCGGCGGTGGATCTGGAGGATCCGGACCTCTGCCTGCACCTGCACCTCAGCGCCGGCCGCCCCGGTCAGACGCCCCAGGCCCTGCTCAGCCTCGATGGCAGCGGCAGCAGCCTGCACCGCCGCGGCTACCGGCCCGCCATGGGCCTGGCGCCCCTCAAAGAAAACCTGGCCGCTGGCCTGATCGCCCTGACCGGCTGGGATGGGTCGGTGCCCCTGGCCGATCCCCTCTGCGGCTCCGGCAGCCTGCTGATCGAGGCGGCGGCGATGGCCCTGGGGCGGGCACCGGGGCTGGAGCGGCCCTTCAGCCTGCAGCGCTGGCCCGATTTCGATGCCGACCTCTGGCAGCGGGAAGTGGCGGCGGCCCGGGGGCTGGCGCGCGAGCGACTGGCCGACGGCCGCCCCCTGCCGCCGCTGCTGGGGCTGGAGCACGACGCCGCGGTGCTGGAGCAGGCCCGCCACAACGCCGCCGCCGCCGGCGTGGCTCCCTGGCTCGAGCTGCAGCGGGGCGATTGCCGCGACTTCCAGCCGCCGCCGGGGCCTGGCGTGCTGGTGTGCAACCCGCCCTATGGCGAACGCATCGGCGAGGCGGACGCTCTGGAGGCGCTCTATGCCGATCTGGGCGCAATGCTGAAGGAGCGCTGCTCCGGCTGGACCCTGTGGCTGCTGAGCGGTAACCCCCAGCTCACCGGGGCCCTGCGCATGAAGGCCAGCCGCCGCATCCCCGTGAGCAACGGCGGCATCGACTGCCGCTGGCTGCGTTACGACATCCGCTGAGCGCGCCCCGGGCCGCCCCGTTCAGAAGCGGCCCACCAGGGTGCGGGTGGTGCGGCTCAGCCCGGCCATCGTCTGCGGCAGGTAGGGGCCCTTGAGCATCAGGCCGCCGACGCGGAAGCAGATCGTCGCCAGCACGGCATCGATCAGCGCCAGCCAGAGGCTGGCCTGCAGCCAGCCCAGGCTGAAGCGCTCGCGCAACCACAGCAACAGCGCCAGCTGCAGGGCGACCGTGGCCAGGCTGGCCAGCCCCGCCCCCATCGCCACGAACACGCCGCCACCGATCAGGCGCCGCTTCTCCCGGTCGGCCTCCTGCAGCGCGATGCGCACATGCAGGTCCATCACCGAGGTCATCAGCCCGGAAACCCGGGCCCAGGCACCGCGGGAGCGGCCCCCCTCCTCGGCGCCCCGGGCGATGGCGTCTTCGAAGCTGCTCATGCTGAACGTCGGCCCGAGGAGAGCAGCATGCCCAGCACCATGCCCACGCCGGCGGCAATGCCCAGGGCCAGCAGCGGCCGCTCCCGCACCGGCTTCTCGATCCGGGGCCGCAGGCTGGTGTTGAGTTCATCGAGCAGGCTCTCCAGCTGCTTCTCCAGCGGTTGGAGCGTTTCGCCGATCCGCTGCTTGCTCTCCCCGGCGAGGCCGGCCAGGTCGTGCAGCTGGTGGCGCACGGCGCTCACGGTGCGGCCCGACTGATCGGCGATCACGTGCGCCACTTCATCAAAGCTGCCGCGGGTGGATTCAAGGGTGTGGCGCGCCACCTCCGGCCAGCGGCGCTGGATCTCGGGCAGCAGGCTCTCGAAGCGCTCGCGGAAAGCGGTCACAGTGCCGGCGTGGGCCGGTGCGCCCGCCTCGGGCAGCGGGGCGGGTGGCGCCACCGTGTTGCCGTTCATGCCGGTCTCGGTTGGGGTTTCAAGGGTGCTGTCGGCAGCCATGGCGATCGCGGGTGGGGGACAACGAGGCAGGGAGTCGGGACGTGAAATGTGGGGCGCAACGCGTGAGGCAACGCCGCCGCTGTGGATCTGAGCTCAAACTAGGAATGGGGTTGAGCTTCGGGAACCCTCCGCTACATTTCTGCTGCTCGGCGCTCGGGCCTGTTGGTTCACATCAATCAGGTCGAGCTGCACCAGTTCAAGTCGTTCGGCGGATCGATGACGATTCCGCTTGAGCAGGGCTTCACCGTGGTGACGGGCCCCAACGGCTCCGGCAAGAGCAACATCCTCGATGCGGTGTTGTTCTGTCTGGGTCTGGCCAGCAGCCGTGGCATGCGCGCCGAACGCCTGCCCGACCTGATCAACAGCGCCATGCTGCGGGCCGGCAAGGCGGCTGAAACAGTCGTGAGCGTGCGCTTCGATCTGGCCGACTGGCGGCCTGATCAGGCCGAGGCCGGTCTGGAGCCGCCCGACGACGGGCCCTGGATCCGGCCCGGTCAGCGGGATTGGACGGTGACTCGCCGGCTGCGGGTTGCGCCGGGCGGCACCTACGCCAGTAGCTTCAGCGCCGACGGCGTGCCCTGCAACCTGCAGCAGCTGCAGACCCAGCTGCGCCGCCTGCGGGTCGATCCCGAGGGCAGCAATGTGGTCATGCAGGGCGATGTGACCCGGATCGTTTCGATGAGCGCCCGCGACCGGCGCTCCATCATCGATGAGCTGGCGGGTGTGGCCCTGTTCGATTCCCGCATCGACCAGACCCGCGGCAAGCTTGATGAGGTGCAGGACCGGCAGGAGCGCTGCACGATCGTGCAGCAGGAGCTGCTGGTCGCCCGCACCAAGCTGGAGCGGGACTGCACCCGGGCCCGCACCTACCAGGAGCTGCGCCAGCGGCTGCACAGTGGCCGGCTGCAGGAACAGGTGCTCGTGGTGGAGGCGGCCCGCACCGATCTGGCCGCCCTCGAACGCCGCCAGGAGGCCCTGGCCCGCCAGCAGCTGAGCGATCAGGACGCGCTGGCGGCGGCGGAGCAGGCGGTCAGCAGCGGTGCCGCCGCTCTGGATCGGCTGCAGGCGGAGGTCAAGGCCCTTGGTGAAGACCAGCTGCTGGCGGTGCAGGCGGAGCTGGCCGGTCTGGAGGCGAGCGGCCGTGAGCTCGCTCGTCAGTCTGAGAAGCACCAGCAGCAGGCCGAGGATCTGCAGCGACAGCGCCTGGCGCTGCAACGGCAGCAGGGGGAGCTGCGCCAACAGCTCAGCGCCCTTCACGGCGACAGCGACGCGGCGGAACTGGAGGGGGCCGAGCAGGCCTGCCGCCAGGCGGAGGCCGCCGTGGAACACTCGCGGCGGCGCCTCGCCGAGGTGGCCGGCCGCTCCAGCAGCTGGATTGAGGAACAGAAGCAGCGCAGTCTGGAGCGTGAGCGCCTCGGCGCCGCCGCGAGTGTTCC
>Ga0079299_1000157_pt1 | contig 16193 bp, 16 predicted proteins | sample Wag4_2014_7_11_2_FD_76334 | JGI IMG/M metagenome (GOLD analysis project Ga0079299, IMG submission 76334) | Lake water microbial communities from Ohio, USA - Utica-2 Time Series LW 2014_7_11 | ecosystem: Environmental > Aquatic > Freshwater > Lake | place: USA: Ohio | collected 2014-07-11
CGCACCAGTCTGTTTCTGCTCACCAACCTGGCGGTGGTGGCCACCATCGCCGTGCTGCTCGGCCTCGCCACCGCCATCGGTCTGCTGCCGCCCGACCTGCCCTTCACCCCCCTGCTGATCGGCAGCTTCTTCTGGGGGGCCGTGGGCTCCTGGATCTCGCTGCAGATGTCGCGCGAGTCGGCGATCAACGGCATGGGCGTGCAGCTGGTGGATGAACACAGCGGCCCGGAGGCCCGCTGGCTGGTGCAGACCGTGGCCGGCCTGGCCCAGAAGGCTGGCCTGCCCATGCCCGATGTGGGCATCTACGCCGCCCCCGAGTTCAACGCCTTCGCCACTGGGCCCTCGCCGGACCGCGCCCTGGTGGCGGTGTCCACAGGCATCCTGCGTGGCATGCCACAGGCCGAACTGGAGGCCGTGCTCGGCCATGAGCTCAGCCACGTGGGCAACGGCGACATGGTGACCATGAGCCTGCTGCAGGGGGTGGTGAACGCCTTCGTGCTGTTCTTCGTGCGGTTGCTGTGGATGGCCATGCCCCGCAGCACCGACGAGCAGGGCCGCGTGCGCGCCCCCTCGCTGGTGCTGGTGCAACCGCTGGAGGTGTTGCTCGGCCTGGGCGGATCGCTGATCACCGCCTGGTTCTCCCGCCATCGCGAATACCGGGCCGATGCCGGCGCCGCCGCCCTGGTGGGGCCCGACGCCATGGTGGGTGCCCTGGAGCGCCTGGGCGGTGCCGTTCAGCTGGCCGATCGCCGCGACGGCCCCGCCTTCGACAACCTCAAGATCAGCGCCCCGCCCCAGCTGCTGGGCCTGCTGGCCAGCCACCCTCCCCTGGAGGACCGGATCCGTGCCCTGCGGGAAGCCCAGCAGAAGGATTTTCAGACCGTCTCCCCGTAGAGGCTGCGCAGCCCCTCCTCGCTGGCGGCCACCACGCCCCGTTCGGTGATCAGGGCCGTCACCAGCCGGGCGGGGGTGACATCAAAGGCCGGGTTGAAGCCAGCGCTGCCATCGGGGCTGAGTTGCACGCTGGTGATCGCCCCATCGGCGCCCCGACCCTGGATGTGCGTGACCTCGGCGGCGCTGCGGGCCTCGATCGGGATCTCCGCCACACCGTCGCTCACCTGCCAGTCGATCGTGGAGGCGGGCAGGGCCACGTAGAAGGGCACGCCGTTGTCGCGGGCGGCCAGAGCCTTGAGGTAGGTGCCGATCTTGTTGCACACGTCCCCCGTGCGGGTGGTGCGGTCGGTGCCGACGATCACCGCGTCCACCTGACCGTGCTGCATCAGGTGGCCGCCGGCGTTGTCGACAATCACCGTGTGGGGCACCCCCTCGCGGCCCAGTTCCCAGGCGGTGAGCGAAGCGCCCTGGTTGCGCGGCCGGGTCTCATCAACCCACACGTGGACCTGGAGGCCGGCGCGGTGGGCCTTGTAGATCGGCGCCAGGGCCGTGCCCCAGTCCACCGTGGCGACCCAGCCGGCATTGCAGTGGGTGAGAACGTTCAGCGGCTCCCCCTGGCGCGCTGGCGGCCTGGCCGCAGCCAGCTGCTGCAGCAGCTGCAGGCCGTGCTCACCGATCGCCTCGCCCATGGCCACGTCTTCGTCGGCGATGGCCCCCGCCTCCACCCTGGCCGCTTCGGCCCGCTGCTGCGGCGGCAGGGGCTGCACCTTGGCCCGCACCCGCTCCAGGGCCCAGCGCAGGTTGATCGCCGTCGGCCGGGTGGCATTGAGCTGCTCGAAGGCCGCCGCCAAGGCCGCATCGCTGGCGTCGGCCTGGAGCGCCAGCATCAGCCCGTAGGCGCCGGTGACGCCGATCAGCGGAGCACCCCGCACCACCATGGAGCGGATCGCCTCGGCGGCCTCGTCGCAGCTCACCAAAGTGCGGGTGCTGAATTGATGGGGCAGCAGGGTCTGGTCGATCACGCCAACCCTGTGCATCCCCGGGGTCCCGTCCGGCTCCAGCCAGATCGTGCGCCAGGGCTTGCCGTCGATGTTCATGGCAGGAAGGCAGGAGAGGAGGACAGAGCCTGATCATCCCTGGGGGGAGCGCCACCCATGCTCTGGCGGCTGCTGACCAGGGCGTCAGATCGGCCGGTAGCCGAACCAGTCCGGCACCTGGGGCTGGGAGTGACCCTCAGGATGGGGGGCGAGTCGCACATGCCAGCGCTCGCCGCCGAGCAACACCAGCTGCTCGATCGCCAGGCAGTCATCCACGGCGGCCAGATCATCCTTGTGCTGCTGCAGGCTGCCACGCAGCCACTGGCGCCTGGCCGCCGCCTTGGCCGCCTGGGGCGAGCGGGCCACCACCAGGCCGAAGTGGTGCAGCTCAGCGAGGGAATCGGGGCGGTAGGCGCCCAGGTTCACAAACCACAGCCGCTCGCCCCCGGGCGCGCCGGGCTCGCGCCCCAGGCTCACCGTCCAGCCATCGATCGCCCGCACCGCCATGAAGGCATCCAGGTGCAGGCCCTCACGCCTGCCGAACCACTGACGCCGCAGCTCCGGGATGGCCGCCTCGATCGTGGCGCCGGCCACGAAGCGCACGTCATGCAGCTCGATCCGGCAGCCAGAAGCGCGGCCACCCAGCACCGCCAGGAACAGCCGGGGCTCAGCCGGGGGAAGCGGGCTCATGGCCAGGGACGCAACCAACACCTGCGCAGCTTGCCGATCAGGCTGCTGCAGCGGGGGCAGCCGCCCCAGCCCTGCGCGACAGGCGGCGTCAGGATGGAGCCAAGGACCTCTGGGTTGGGAGGTCGGGGTGAACCATGGATCTGTTCGAGAAGCAGTGGGCCTCCTACAGGGCCGTTGTGGAGCATGACCTGATGGAGCACCGGGCGCTGGCCGCCGCCACCGCCGAGTCCCTCGACGCCTGGCTGGCCCGACGCCCCGCCAGCTCCGCCGCTCCCCGCCTGGTGGATCTGGGCTGTGGCGATCTGGCCCTGCTGGCGCCGCTGCTGCGTCGCCTGCCCCTGCGCTCCTACACCGGCCTCGACCTCACGCCAGCGGTCTTGCCCCTGGCCGAAGCGGCGCTGGGCCCGGTGCCCTACCCCACCGACTGGCAGCAGGGGGAACTGCTCGCCTGGGCCACCAGCGAGCGCACCACCGAACCGGTGCAGATCCTGCACTCAGCCTTCGCCGTGCACCACCTCAGCGATGAGCAGAAGGCCGCGTTCCTGGGCGCGGCCCGACGGCGCATCGCCAGCGATGGTCTGCTGCTCTGGGGCGACGTGTTCCGCGAACCCGGCGAAAGCCTGGATGACTATCGCCAGCGCTATCGCCAGCGGATCCGCCGGGACTGGGAGGAATTGACGCGACAACAGCAGGACCAGGTGATCGATCACCTCTGCACGTTTGACATGCCAGCCGAGCGGGGTCGCATTGAAGCCGAGGCCGCAGCCGCCGGCTGGCACTGGATCTGGCTGTGGCAGGGCCAACATCGGGCGGAGGCCCTGGCCATGCTCCTGCCGGTCTGATCCGGCCGCTCAGCTATGCTCCCGCAGAAACTGGATCGTGCCCTCCAGTTCGTCGGCGAAACGGTCGATCTCCTCGGGGGTGGTGGTGAAGCTGAGGCTGGCCCGGGCCGAACCGGGAATGCCGTAGTGCCGATGCAGAGGCTGGGTGCAGTGATGGCCGCTGCGGATACAGATACCCGCCGAATCGAGCAGAGCCGCCAGGTCGTTGGCATGCAGACCCTCAACCGTGAAGGCGGCGAGGGCGCCGCGATCGGGCTGCTGCTCGGGTGTGGGACCGAGGATCCGCACGCCGTCGATCGCCCGCAGCCGATCGAAGAGCTGGCGTGTGAGCACCTGCTCCCAGGCGTGGATGCGATCGAGTCCCAGCTGGCTGAGGTAGTCGAGGGCGGCGCCCATGGCGATCGCCTCGCCGATCGCCGGCGTGCCCGCCTCGAATTTATGGGGCAGATCAGCCCAGCTGCTGTGGTCCAGATACACGTCCTGGATCATCTCGCCGCCGCCCAGGAACGGTGGCATCGCCTCCAGCAGGGCCTCGCGGGCCCAGAGGAAGCCCATGCCGGTGGGGCCACAGAGTTTGTGGGAGCTACCCACCAGGAAGTCGCAGCCCAGCTGGGCCACATGCACCGGCAGGTGGGGCAGGCTCTGGCAGGCATCCACCAGCACCAGGGCGCCGGCGGCGTGGGCGAGAGCCACCACCTGCCCGATCGGGTTGAGGCAGCCGAGGGTGTTGCTGACCTGCACCAGGCTCACCAATTTGGTGCGCGCGTTGAGCTTGCTGCGCAGATCCTCCAGATCCAGTTCACCGGTATCGGTCAGGCCCACGTGGCGCAGCACACAGCCCGTGCGCTGGGCCAGCAGCTGCCAGGGCACCAGGTTGGAGTGGTGCTCCATCACCGTGAGCAGCACCTCATCGCCTTCGCCCAGGTTGGCCTCACCCCAGCTGCGGGCCACCAGGTTGATCGCCTCGCTGGCGTTGCGGGTGAACACGATCTCCCGCGGACTGGCCGCCCCCACGAACGCCGCCACCTTGGCGCGGGCCGCTTCGAATCCCTCGGTGGCGCGGGCGCTCAGCTGGTGGGCGCCGCGGTGCACGTTGGCATTGTCGTGGTCGTAGTAGTGCTGCAGTGCCGCCAGCACCTGGCGCGGCTTCTGACTGGTGGCGGCGTGATCGAGGTAGATCAGGGGCTGGCCCAGGCAGGCCGTCTGGGCCAGCAGGGGGAAATCGGGGCGGGTGAGGACCGCAAGGTTCTGGGCAGGAGCGGAGAGCAGCGCCGCCGGAATGGTTTCGCTGGCCGTGTCAGGAGTTGGAGCCAGGGAAGCAGCGGACGCACCGTTGCGATCCAGCGCAGGTGTGGGAACCATGGCCGTCAGCCCTCCCCCAGCAGCCGATGCAGGGGCCGGAGGGCCGCGGCGCCAGCAGGCAGGTCGCGCAGCACCTCCGCGCAGAAGGCCCGCTGCAGCAGCTGGGCCGCCTGGTCGGCAGCGATGCCGCGGCTCTGCAGATAGAAGAGCTCCTCGGCCTGCAGGCGGCTGACGGTGGCGCCATGGGCACATTTCACATCATCAGCCACGATCTCCAGCTCCGGCTTGGTGTCGATCCGGGCGCGATCGGAGAGCAGCAGGCTGCGGCTGAGCTGGGCGGCCCGGGTGCCCTGGGCGGCCCGGGGCACCCGCACGGCGCCGTTGAAGACGCTGCGGCCCTGATCATCGGCCACGGCCTTATGCAGCTGATCAAGTTCGCCGTCCGGGCCGTCGAAACACACCCAGCTGTGGGTATCGGCCAGCTGACGATCACAGCACACCTGCAGCGCGCGCAGACGCGTACAGGCCCCGCCCTGGCGCTGCAGGATGCGTGGCTCCTGGCGGGCCAGGGCCCAGCCAGCGCTCACCGTGACGTGCTCGAACCGACTGCCGGGCGCCTGCACCACGGCGGTGTGCTGCAGCAGGCAACTGCCGGCAGCGCCGATGGCCAGACTGCCGAGCGTCAGCTCGGCGCCTGGCTCCAGAATCACCTCACTCACCAGGCTGATGGCATTGACGCCGCCGGAGCTGGGCTGCAGCAGCAGCTCCAGTTGGGCTCCGGCCTCCACCACAAGCAGCAGGCGGAAACGGGCCAGACCGGGTTGGTCGCCAGCATCGAGGGGCAACTGCAGGCGACCGGCCGCACCGCTCACCCGCAGGGCCAGCAAGGAGGTGGGCTGAGCTGCGGCAGCGCCAGCCGAGGCGCCGGCGTTGAGCAGAACCGGCCAGTGCTTGAGGCTGGTTGTGGCGGCCAGGGCCTGGCCAAGCCAGGGGGAAGCCGCCGCAGGGCTGAGGCACTCCAGACCGTCGGGCAGCGCCTGGGCCGCCAGGGGATCGGCGAGGCCGATCAACTGGGGGTCGATGCCCGTCAGGGCTGCCGGATCAGTGAAGCGCCAGTCTTCCTGGCGGCGGTTTGGCAAGGGAGCCCCGGCCAGGGATGCCAGCCAGGCGGCGGTGGCAGAAGCCGAAGCGCCCCCGGCAGCACCGGCGTAGGGCGTGGCAGGGACGACGGCCACCATCAGCCCACCTCCAGCGGGGCCCGCCCGGTCTGCTGGCCTTCGGCAGCGAACCGCTCGAGCTCCTGGTCAACCCAGTCGTAGCCAGTGCGCTCCAGCTCCAGGGCCAGCTCCCTGCCACCGCTGCGCAGGATGCGGCCAGCTGCCATCACATGCACGTAATCGGGGGTGATCAGATCCAGCAGACGCTGGTAGTGGGTGATCAGCAAGGTGGCGTTCTCGGGGCTGGCCAGCTGGTTGACGCCACCGGCCACGATGCGTAAAGCATCAATATCCAGGCCGGAATCGGTTTCATCCAGAATCGCGACCAGAGGCTCCAGCAGAGCCATCTGCAGAATCTCGTTTCGCTTCTTCTCGCCGCCACTGAACCCCTCGTTTACCGAGCGCTCCAGAAAAGCCGGATCCATCTTCACAACCTCCAACCGCTCGCGCACCAGGTCTTCGAAAGCAAAGGTGTCAAGCTCCTCCAAACCGCCCTCACTGCGGCGGGCATTGGTGGCCACCCGCAGAAACTCCAGGTTGCTCACCCCAGGGATCTCCACCGGATACTGGAAGCCAAGAAACAGGCCGATGCGGGCCCGTTGCTCGGGAGCAAGATCCAACAGATCGTTACCCCGATAGTGGACGCTGCCACCGGTGACGGTGTAGGCCGGATGGCCAGCCAGCACCTTGGAAAGGGTGCTCTTGCCGCTGCCATTGCGACCCATCACCGCATGGATCTCGCCGGCCCGAATCGTGAGGTTCACCCCCTTCAGGATCGGCTGATCGTCGACAGCGGCCTGCAGGTCGCGGATCTCAAGCAGTACTGGAGCGTCGGGGCAGATCACAGCGGAGAAAGAGAGGAGATAGCAGAGATGGGAGGGGAAACGGAACGCGACTGCAAGGAGCAGGAGCCGGAAGGCTGATGAACCCCTGCCTTCAGCCCACGGAACCCTCAAGCTTGAGAGCCAGCAGTTTGTCGGCCTCGGCGGCGAATTCCAGCGGCAACTGGTTGAACACATCGCGGCAGAAGCCACTCACCATCATCGAGACAGCCTCCTCGAAGCCGATGCCGCGGCTCTGCAGGTAAAACAGCTGGTCTGCGGAGATGCGACAGGTGCTGGCCTCATGCTCGATCGCCGCATCTGGTTGCTGACAGCGAATGTAGGGATAGGTATTGGCGGCGGCCTGATCGCCGATCAGCATCGAGTCGCACTGGCTGTAGTTGCGGGCACCTTGTGCCTTCGGGCCGATCTGCACCAGACCCCGGTAGCTATTGCTGGAATGGCCGGCGCTGATCCCTTTGCTCACAATTGTGGAACGCGTGCGCGGGCCCACATGCACCATTTTGGTGCCGGTGTCCGCTTGTTGCCTGTTGTTGGTCAGCGCCACTGAGTAGAACTCACCAACGGAATCCTCCCCCTGCAACACGCAGCTCGGATACTTCCAGGTGATGGCAGAGCCGGTCTCAACCTGGGTCCAGCTGATCTTGCTGCGATCACCACGGCATTGGCCGCGCTTGGTGACAAAGTTGTAAATACCGCCTACACCGTTTTCATCACCTGCATACCAGTTCTGAACAGTGGAGTATTTGATTGTGGCATCGTCAAGAGCCACCAGCTCAACCACAGCAGCGTGCAATTGATTGGTGTCAAACATGGGCGCCGTACAGCCCTCCAGATAACTTACAGACGCCCCTTCCTCAGCCACTATCAAGGTGCGCTCAAATTGACCGGTATCACCCGAGTTGATTCGGAAGTAAGTTGAGAGCTCCATCGGGCAGGCAACCCCCTTTGGGATGAACACAAAAGATCCATCGCTGAAGACAGCCGAATTGAGAGCTGCGAAGAAATTGTCATTACCGGGAACCACCGTCCCGAGATACTTTTCAATCAGATCTGGATACTCCTTAACAGCTTCGCTGATTGAGCAAAAGATCACCCCGTGCTCAGCCAACTGCTCACGGAAGGTCGTGGCGATCGAGACGCTGTCGAACACGGCATCCACCGCCACATTCGACAACCGTTTTTGCTCACTCAGCGGAATACCAAGCTTTTCAAAAGTTTCGAGAAGTTTTGGATCAACCTCATCGAGACTGGCCTTTTTTGCCTGCTGTCTTGGAGCCGCATAGTAGACCATGTCCTGATAGTCAATCGCCGGGTAGCCCAGCTGCGCCCAATCGGGCTCTCGCATCTGTTGCCACTGGCGAAACGCCTTCAGACGGAAGTTGAGCAGGAACGGGGGTTCACTTTTCTTGGCTGAAATCAGCCGCACAACATCCTCATCAAGCCCCTTGGCGATCTTATCGGTTTCGATATCGGTGACGAAGCCATACTTATACGGCTGCGAGACCAGATCCCCAACGGTGGCGGTAGACATGAATAGAGGGAAGGGGTTGATTCAGGACAGGGTGAACTGCCGCATGGACGTCATTGAGCAGCAGTCGCAGCCTGGATCTCCTCCATGGAGATCGTTTGCTGGTCACCGCGGAAGGGGTTGTCCTCGGTGAGGAACAACATGCAGTGGCACTCCTTACGCTCGCGCATGGGCACGCAAGGGCAATTCCAGAAAGCCTGAGAGACCTCGGCCTCCTTGTCTTCGTAATGCCGGCAGGGGCAGAGGGCGCCGCCCAGCTCGTCCTTGTGTCGGGCCAGTCCCTCCAGCACCACCGCCGTGACACCGGGATCACTGCAGAAGTAGGTGCCGGTGCGCTGGGCGTAGGTCTCGGCGAACTTGCGAATCACCTCCAGGCTGTCGGCCCCGGCAGCCGGGCTGGGAGAGGCACTGCTGGTGGAGCTGATCTCGGTCATGGCGGGATGACAGACGTCTCGACAGTGGATGGGCGGCAGCGCTGGAACGCCGGAAGCTGGGATGGAACACCACTGGGTGGACCGGAATGCCCTGACGGGCACCCTGATTACGAAACCAGAGGGTTTCCTATTCGTCAGCGTAGGGCAGGAGCGTGGCGGAGTGGGCCACGGCCATTGTGCCGTGGTGCCGCGGCGCCGTGGTGCCCGAGCCTGCCGCGCACCCCCAATCGCCTGCCGACCATGGCATCGTGGAGGCGCCAGCTGGGTTCCATGGCCAGCACCTCCTCCTGCACGCCAAGCCGCACGCCAACCCGAGAGGCGGCGCTAGCTCTGCTGCTGCGGCTGGGCGAGACAACCGCTGCCGATCTGGCCGAACGCCTCGCTGTTTCCGTGCAGGCGATGCGCCGTCATCTGCGCAATCTGGAAGACGAAGGACTGGTGGAAGCCAGCGCCGGCGCGGCTGGTCCGGGGCGCCCCAGCAACCGCTGGCAACTCACAGGGAAAGGGCAAGCCCAGTTCCCGGATGGCAGCGACGATTTCGCCCTGGGCCTGCTCAGCTCCATCGCCGGCACCCTGCCCCCTGACACCGTGCAGGCCCTGCTGGCGCACCAGGCCCACGAAAAAGCGGCGACCTATCGACACCAGCTTGGGTCAGGGCCTCTGCAGCAACGGCTGGAGCGACTGGTTGACCTGCGGCGGCGGGAGGGATTCGTGGCCGACTGTCGGGCTGACGGCAGGGAAGGGGCCTGGGTGGTGAGCGAATTTCACTGCTCAGTGATGCGCCTCGCCGAACAGTTTCCCTGCATCTGCGATCAGGAACTCCTGCTGCTGCGCCTCACCTTCCCCGATTGCCAGGTTGACCGCGTGCACTGGCGTCTGGAGACGGGCCACTCCTGCGGCTTCCGGCTCATGCCCAGCCCGTGAGCACCTCGGCTGACGCCCCGCACGCAGGTGATGGGCCACTGAGCATCGCCGAGCTGGCTGTACTGGAGGCCAGCCAGCTGCCGCCCCGGGAACTCCACCGGCTGCGGCTGCTCGCCCATGGCCTGCGCACCCTGCAGCAGATCGCCGGACGGCGTGCGGGCCCCGTACCCGACACCAGCACCATCGCGCTGTGGGCGGCGGATCAACCCGCCATTGCCGCCGATCAGGCCTTCCAGGCCCATTTCACCGCCCAGCTCCGGCAGCTTGCGGATCAGCTCGGCGCGATCGCTGGAGCGCGCGGGATGCAGGCCCTGGATCTCGACCTGAACGACCTCCGCGCCTGGGCCCTTGCCGAGAAGGCCTCGGCTGCGACGACGCAGCGTCAGGACAACGGAATCAGCGCGTAAGCAACACCACCGCCAGCACGCTCAGACAGGCAGCCAGCGCACCGACCGGGCCGGGCCGGTCCCCCTCCCAGCGGGCCAGCGGCAAGGCCAGCACCGGCGCGGTGGCCAGCAGGGCCACCGCCAGTCCGCCCGGCAGACGGCTGAGGGCGAACTGCTGCAGAACAATGCCGGCACTGGTGCCCAGCAAGGTGGCGCACAGCACCAGCGGCCAGCGCCGCCTCGGCGGCCGCGGTCCCACGCCGCCGCTGCTGCCGTGCCGCAGCAACGCTGGCAACAGCGGCAGCAGAACCAGGGTTCCGCCCAGCAGGCGCAGGGTTGCGGCGGTCAGTGCGGAGGGTCCGTCAAGGCGCAGCACCGAGCGGGCCAGCAGGGCACCGGCCGACCCGCAGATCAAAGCAGCCAGCGCCATCCCCACCCCGAACCGCTGGTCACGGCGAAGGCGGGTCGCTTGGGCGGTATAGGCCGATGGCGGCAGGCGCTGCCGTGCCACCAGCAAAACCGCCAGGCTGATCAGAGCGATCCCGAGCCACTGGCGCAGCAGCGGCACCTCCCCCAGGAACACCGTGCCGGCCGCCGCCGTCACCGCAGGCCCCCCGGCATCAAAGGTGAGCGCCCGACGGGTGCCCAGCCGGCGCAGGGCCGCGAAGTACAAACTGTCCCCCGCAGCAATCCCCAGGGCGCCGCTCACCAGCAGGAGCAGCAGCGCGGACAGCGGCAGACGGTCCAGAGGGCCGCCGCCGATGAGCAGCAGCAACGGCACCTGGAAGCCCAGAGCAACAAGATTCTTGAGCAGATTGAGCTCGGATGCGCCCAGGGAGGTGGGCAGACGGCGCCAGAGGCTGCTGGCGAGGGTCCAGCACAGAGCCGCACCAAGAGCGGCCATCACCCCATCGCCGCTTGCGATCATCCTCAGAGCCTCGCCCCAGCCGGTCGCCCCACCGTGATCCTTTCCATTCCCGACGCCATCAGTTTCTTCAGGCTCAGCTGCGGACGGTGGCGCTCGCAACGCAGCAGCCACCACCTGCTGCACCGGCGGGCCGAAGCCGGTGGTTCCTTCATCGAGGTGGTGGAACTCCAGCCCGACGACCCCCGCCTCGGCGCCATCGCCGCGCTGCACGGCCAGGATCCGGCCGGCCTGATCGGCGGCTGCCAGGTGCGCTGGAGCGGCTCGATGGCCTGGGACAAAGCCGGTGAAGCCCACGAGGGCGAGAGTGTGTTCGGTCTGATCCCCAGCGACCAGAGCGGCCGGAGCGGGCTGCTGCTGCGCGACCGCGGCTACGCCGAAACCGCGCCCGTGGCGGGGCAGTTCGCGATGGACGATCGAGATGGCCTGCTGCTCACCACCAGCTACGAAACGATGGACAGTCTGGAGCGGTTCAGCTTCGCCGGGCCGGACGTGCGGCTGCGCACGAGCACGGTGCAAGGCCTGAGCAACACCGCCTCGTTCTGCGTGGAAACCCGCTGCCTGGACTGCGGGGCAACAGACCGCGCGGCAGAACAGCAGGTTGGGCAGCAGGGCCCCGCCCCGGCGACCGAGGAGCGGAGCGCTCCCGGAACTGGCGACTGCCTCTCACCGCTGGGCTGGTGAGGGTCGAACGTTACGGACTGTGAGCCCTGCCTGAAGGGTCTGATGGGCGCCCGGGCCGCACTTCTACGATCCCCGACGACGGATGCCGTACTCGCGTGGCCCTGCCCCTCCTGCAATACGCACCCACCACCCAGAACTCCAGGGTGGATCCCCTGCGGGTGGGTTCGGATGAGGATCCCAAGGCTGTGTCCATGGACAAGGCCATGGATCGCGAAGATCAGAACTTCGTGATCGAAGCGGCCTACCGCCAGATCTTCTTTCACGCCTTCAAGGTCGACCGCGACCGCACCCTCGAATCCCAGCTCCGGGATGGTCAGATCACGGTTCGGGATTTCATCCGGTCCCTCTGCCTCTCGGACACCTTCAACCGCAGCTTCTACAACCTCAACAGCAACTACATGGTGGCCCGCCACCTCGTGGAGAAGCTGCTGGGCCGCAAGACCCACGGCAAGTCCGAGGAAATCGCCTGGTCGGCCGTGCTGATGACCCGAGGGGTCAAGGGGATGGTCGATGACATCCTCGATTCCCAGGAATACCTGGATAACTTCGGCTACGACACGGTTCCCTATCACCGCAATCGCGTAGTGGGCAGCCGTGACCTCGGCGAAACCCCCTTCAACATCACCAGCCCTCGCTACGAGTCGTACTACCGGGGCATCCTGGGCTTCCCGCAGGTGGTCTACACCGGTCCGGTCAAGGCCTTTCCGGAGCGCTCCCGCCAGCGACGGGGCGGCTTCCCCGAGGACTACCTCTCGATCGTGCGCAGCCTGCCGGCCATGCGCGCCAGCAGTGCTTCAGCCAGCGCCGACATGGATTATCTGGCCAAAGTTCCCTATCGCAGCCTTGGTCGCTGAATCGTAGGCATGGCTTTCCCGCCCATCAACGCGGCCTGACGGCCGCTTTTTTGATGGGCCGCAGCCCCTGGGCAACCGGCTGCAGCAGCCTGATCCCCGCCGCGGCGGGTGGTCAGTGGATCCTGACCACCCGCTGACCGATTCAGCAATTGGTGGGAGAGTCGACCACACTGATCCCAAAAGAAACCTGTTGCTGTGAGTCCTTCCTTCAGTGCCCTAGCCCGAATGACCCTGCGCCAGCTTCGCCAGGTGGCCAGCGACCTTGGTGTGGCGCTGTATAGCCGCAAATCCAAGGAAGATCTGGTCGCGGCGATCGAGGAGCGTCAGGACGTTCAGGACAAGACCCCGAGCCTGTCGGCGATCGAAGCCGAGATGGCGCCAGCTTCCCGGCCGGCTCCTGAAACCAATGTGGTGTTTCTGCCGCGGGATCCCCAGTGGGCCTATGTGTTCTGGGAGATCGCCGAGAGCGACCGCCAGCTGGCCCTCGATGCCGCGGCAACCCAGCTGTGCCTGCGGGTGGCCGACGTGACCGGCCTGCCGGGCGGTTCCGCCCACCCCCACACGCTTCAGGAGGTGATGGTCGACAGCCATGCCACCGAGTGGTATCTGCCCGTTCCCCTCAGCGACCGCGACTATCGCGTTGAGCTGGGCTACCGCAGAAATAACGGAGGCGGTTGGATCTCCCTGGCCTTTTCCTCGGTGGCTCGGGTACCGGCCCTGCATCCGAGCGAACAGATCCTCGATCAGTTCGTGCCGTTCTCCCTTGAAACGGCACCAGCGCCACTGCCGACGCCGGTGGAACCTGCCGATGCCGGTCTGCACGAGCGGCTCTACCAGAGCGCCACGTCCCAGTGGCGACGCATCAGCCGCGGTTCCGAAGCCTTCCACGAACTTGAGGCAGCTGGATTCGAGTCCGGTGAGCTGAACGCCTCCGGTGCCGGCCTCTGGGCCAGCGGTCGCGATTCGGGGATCGGCGGTGTGGCGCCACGCCAGCGCTCGTTCTGGCTGGTGGCTGATGCGGAATTGATCGTCTATGGCGCCACCGACCCTGCCGCCCGGCTCACAATCGGTGGCGAGAGCGTGCCTCTGTCTGCCGATGGCACCTTCCGGGTGCAGGTTCCGTTCCGGGACGGACAGCAGCTCTACCCGATCGAAGCGACCGCCGCCGACGGGGTCCAGAAGCGCAACATCACCCTGGAGTTCAGCCGCACCACCCCTGAAGACAACAGCAATCCCGCCGACAAAGCCGTGAATGAGTGGTTCTGAGACAACGGTCAGCCCTGTGCGCAGCAAACCCGTTCAACGGGCCATCGTGGCCTTTACCCCCCTGGTTGGCGCCATTGCCTTCCCGGTGGCGATCCCCCTGCTGATTCGATCCGCTGGCCTGCCCGCCGCCCTGCTCTGCGCCGTGGCCCTCGCCAGCGTGTGGTTTGTGCTGATGCTGCGCACCGCCGAAATGCCCGGTCACCACTGAGGATTCCCCTGGGGAACCTCAGTGCGCCATGGCCATCGTCGTCGCGACGTCATCGCCAAGGCCATCGTCGAGAGCAGTGGGTGGCAACCCTGAGGCCAGATCCGCGCCTGGGATGCCCCTTCGCTGGCTCAATGCCCCTGCCGCCCCAATCGGGCTGCCATTGTTCGCACTGCTGCTGGTCGGCTGCGCCGCCCAGGCCGATCTGGTCGGCCAGCCACCGGCCCGGCCACCGCTTCCCCCTGGCATTGAGGTGGCCTTCAACCACCGGGCCAGCGGGCGTTACCGCAGCCCGATTCACGGCCAATGGCGCCCCGGCGACGATCTGGAGGCCTTTCTGCTGGAGAGCATCAGGGGGGCCCGGCAGGAGATCCTGGTAGCGGTGCAGGAGCTGTCGCTGCCGCGGGTGGCTGAGGCCCTGGTCGAGCGTCGCCGGCAGGGCCTGACCGTGCAGGTGGTGCTGGAGCACCTCTACAGCACCCCCTGGAGCGAACAGCATGCCGCCGATCTCAGCCCCCATCTGCGTCAGCGCCAGCACCAGCTGCGGGCCCTGGGAGGAGGTGATGCCATTCGCATCCTGCGCGATGGCGGCGTGCCGATGCTCGACGACACGGCCGATGGCAGCGCCGGCAGCGGGCTGATGCACCACAAATTCATGGTGATCGACCGCCGGCAGGTGATCACCGGCTCCACCAATTTCACCAGCTCCTGTGTGCACGGTGATCCCGACGATCCCCGCACGCGCGGCAATGTGAACCACCTGCTGCGTCTGCAGAGCGCGCCTCTGGCCGAGCTGTTTCACCGCGAATTCATGATGCTGTGGGGTGACGGTCCCGGAGGAGCGCCCGACAGCCGCTTCGGCATCGCCAAGAACAGCCCCGGCATCCGCTGGACCACGGTGGGGCAGGTGCCGGTAGGCGTGCTGTTCGCCCCCCATCGGCGCCAGGACCCCCACCATGGTCTGCGGCTGCTGGATGAGCTGCTGGCTCGCACCCGGCGCGAGGCCGATCTGGCCCTGTTCGTGTTCTCCGATCAGCAGTTAGGCAACCGCCTCGGCGAGCTGCACGATCGGGGTGTGGCGATCCGCCTGCTTGCCGATCCCGGTTTCGCCACCCGTTCATTCAGTGAGGTGCTGGATCTGCTCGGCGTCGCCCTGCCCGACCACCGCTGCCGCCTCGAAGCTGGAAACAGGCCTCGCTCCACCGGGATCGACGGGGTCGGCACCCCGCGCCTGAGCCCTGGGGACAAGCTGCATCACAAGCTGGCCGTGCTGGACCGCCGGTTCGTGATCAGCGGTTCATTCAATTGGAGCCCATCAGCCGCGCACCAGAATGACGAAACCCTGCTGGTGATCGATTCACCAGCCCTGGCGGTGCACTTCCGTGAGGAGATCGACCGGCTCTGGCAGGGCGCGGAACTCGGGGAGACGGCCAGGCTCGAACGCAAGCGGCAGCGGCAACGGCTCAGCTGTGGCAGCGGCCGCGCGCTGCGGTCCTAAGTTGGACAGCCGACCGACTGCGTGACAATGCCCGCGCTTCCGGATTCCAGACAACACCTGGCCACACTGGATGCGATTCAGCTGATGCTCCGGGATCTGCACACGCGACACGACGAAATCCGCCATCGGGCAGCGTTTCGCGGCTGCACCAAGGAGCTGCTGGATGTGCAGCAGGAACTGGTGAATTACCTGCTGGCCAAAAAGGGGGCTCTGATGGGCCAGCAGAACCCGGAAAGCCAGAGCAATCCCAGCTACACCGCTTTCCTCTGATCCGTTCCCGTCCCGCCGCCGTCTGACGCCGCTGAACGCTGTTGCTGAACCACCGGGGTGGGTCGCTGAATCCTCGGCCTGCGTGATCGTGGGTGCCGGACCCGGCGGCGCCTGCCTGGCCCTGCATCTGGCCAGGCAGGGCGTGCCGCTCACTCTGGTGGAAACCATGCGCAGCCCCGGCGGCCGCTTCCGCGGTGAAGCCCTGATGCCCCATGGGCTCGAGGTGCTGGCGGCCATGGAGCTGCTGCCCATGCCTGCCCCCATTCCGCAATGTCCGCTGCAGGGTTGGCGCTACGTCGTGAACGGACACGACTGGTTCCGCCTGAGGGAGCCCCTCGAATCGGGTGGGGGGCGGCGCTGCACCCTGATCAGCCAGCCGGCACTGCTGCAGC
>Ga0079299_1000166_pt1 | contig 15807 bp, 16 predicted proteins | sample Wag4_2014_7_11_2_FD_76334 | JGI IMG/M metagenome (GOLD analysis project Ga0079299, IMG submission 76334) | Lake water microbial communities from Ohio, USA - Utica-2 Time Series LW 2014_7_11 | ecosystem: Environmental > Aquatic > Freshwater > Lake | place: USA: Ohio | collected 2014-07-11
CATTTCCAACTGCATTTGATGAAGCCATGATCTCTCTTTTCCGTTTCGCACTTTATAAAGTAAGTGCCTGATTTTGGTTTGTTAAGTAGTACAAGTCTGCCCCTTACCACCGACAATTGGCTAGATCGCCACGAAATAAAGGTTTGGGTTAGCCAATGATTACTGCTGAAAAAATGGTAAATACGCCAAGGCCAATCATTACCACCCCGCCAAATCTGCGCATAAATATCAATCTTCTAACATCACCTGATAACCAAATTCTGATGGTGCCAGCTAATACGCCATAGGCTCCATCTGAGATCAGGGCAACTAAGGCAAAAATCCCACCCAGTAGAAGTAATTGAGCGGTGACATTGTTTTTCTCTTGATCGACAAATTGCGGCAAGATTGCAGCGAAGAAAACAATTGATTTTGGATTTAATGCGCCAACCCAAAAGCCATTTTTAATTGATGTGAAAAAAGATGGTTTGGCCCCATCTGTATTTTGCAGATCTTCAGCGTGGGATTTACTAGCCGCAATTGCGGCATAACCTAGGTAGATCAGATAGCCACCACCAGCCCACTGAATGCCGTGGTAGAAAAGTTTTGAGCTTTGCAAAATTGGGCCAAGACCCAGGGCGACTAATACTGAGATTAAAAACATTCCAGCGGCATTGCCAATAACCGTTGCAATTGCAGCCACCCTGCCCCAAGCGATCGCCCGGGCGATGGTGAAGAGCACTGAGGGGCCAGGAGCGAGAATGATCAAAATGGTGGCTATTAAGTACTCCCAGAGCCGCGATGGGATGGCATCTGAGAGGAACACGCCTTAATCCTAAGGGTTGCCAATCTGAAGGGAATGGGTTTAGATACTCGATAGTATCGATTCGATATATCCAGTAGATAGGAAGCCTGTGAGATCTCGTTCTGAGTCCTTGGAGTTTGCTCTCCTTGGCCTGCTCTCACAAGGCCCATTACATGGGTATGAGTTACGAAAGCGAATGAGCGCTATCTATGGACCATTTCGAGCTTTAAGTTTCTCTGTTTTATATCCGCAGCTTCGCAAAATGCTTGAGGCAAATTTAATTGAGGAGTCATTTGCAGATGCTGGTGGCTTATCTAGAAGATCTCGAATTGTTTATGACTTAACTACAAAAGGCAGAGAGCGTTTTTCATCCCTTATGCAAAGTGCTAGCCCAGATTCCTTTGAGGATGAGGGGTTTGAGGTGCGCTTCGCATTTTTTGGACCAACCCCACGAAATAATCGGGTAAGAATTTTAGAAGGACGCCATCGAAGATTAGTTGAGAAGGCAGAGATCGTCCGTAAGGACTTAGGGAAAATTCCAGAGGGTATTGATACCTATTTAGTTGAGTGGCGCCGTCACTCATTGGAATCAGCAGAGCGAGAGATCGCTTGGCTGGAAGAGATGATAAAAACCGAAAGGAAGAGCTCGTGAGCGTAGAAAACAAAGGGGAGATCCGGGTAGCAATAGTTGGAGTAGGAAACTGCGCCAATTCATTGATCCAGGGAATTACCTACTACAAGGATGCTACTAACGAAACCGAGATTCCTGGTTTGATGCACCCTGTTCTTGGTGGCTATCACATTAAGAATATTAACTTTGTCCTAGCCCTAGATGTTGATGCCAAAAAAGTGGGCTTAGATCTAGCAGATGCGATTTGGGCAAGTGAGAACAACACAATTAAGTTTGCAACAGTTGCTAAGACTGGTGTCGTGGTAAAACGAGGAACCACACTCGATGGTCTTGGCCGTTACTACAAAGAGACAATTAAAGAATCAGATGCGCAAGCTGTAGATGTCGTAGCTGAGCTAAAGGCGAACAAAGTTGATGTTTTAATCTGCTATTTGCCAGTTGGTTCTGAAGAGGCAGCAAAGTTTTATGCCCAGTGCTCAATTGATGCTGGCTGCGCCTTTGTTAACGCCCTACCAGTCTTTATCGCCTCTGATCCAGTTTGGGCCGATAAGTTCACTAAGGCTGGAATTCCAATTGTTGGCGATGATATTAAATCCCAGGTTGGCGCAACAATTACCCACCGAATCATGGCAAAACTATTCCAAGATCGCGGTGTTCATCTAGATCGCACCTACCAATTAAATGTTGGTGGAAATATGGACTTCAAAAACATGTTGGAGCGAGATCGCTTAGAGTCTAAGAAGATCTCTAAAACTCAATCAGTTACCTCACAATTAGATTACGACTTAGGTGATAAGAATGTGCATATCGGACCATCTGATTACATCCCATGGCTAGATGATCGAAAGTGGGCCTATGTCCGCCTTGAGGGCAGGGCATTTGGAGATGTGCCATTAAATCTTGAGTACAAGCTTGAGGTATGGGATTCACCAAACTCAGCTGGCGTAATTATTGATGCCCTGCGATGTGCCAAGATCGCACTAGATCGCAAGATTGGTGGACCACTACTTTCACCATCTAGCTACTTTATGAAATCACCACCTATTCAATACACCGATGAGCAGGCATACCAAAAGGTAGAACAGTTCATCGAAGGAAATATCGAAAGATAAGTAATATTAAGTTATACCCCTGGGCGAATTAAAGCCTAGGGGTTTTCCTTTTCCTACATTTTTTAGGCATGAAGCGGGTAGCAGAGATTAATTCTCCACCACATGTTGAGTGCATATTCGCTCGCCATTTGGCCCAATAGATAAATGACTACAAGCAATTCCTAATTTATCAAATGCTTTATCGCCAAAGTGTGATCGGTATGCCAAAGCTAGAAGTACTCGTAAATTTACCTCACCATTAGATTTAATCCCAAATGCATGAGCCACCCTGGATACTGTGTTCTCAATGACTTTTTCAGTGTGTGCGGTTGTTTTTGCGATTGCAGAGTTGGTTAGCCCATCACAGAGATGTTCACAGACCAACTGCTCAAACGGGGTTAGCTCCCGTAGCAGGATATTTACATCCAAGGTCACTCTCCAATGATCTGACCCCTATTTTGCTCCTTAAACAGGCCATTCTTCAACTAGGTGGAAAGAGTGTGATTTCGGCTTACTATTGCGCCATGAGTTTTATCAAATCAGAGCAGATTGGCGCAGTTTTGCGCCTTACCTTAGATCGACCAGAGAAGAAAAATGCGATTACGCAAGAGATGTATCAAACTTTGGCAAACAAAATTAATGAAGCGGCCTCAGATTTTGGAATAAGAGCGGTAGTTATTTCTTCAAATGGTGATTCATTTACCGCTGGCAATGACATAAATGATTTTGCTAATGATCCACAAATGGACTCTGGATCACCGGTTTTTAACTTCTTATTTGCCATTCATAACTTCCCAAAGCCACTGATTGCAGCAGTTAAAGGTCGAGCGGTTGGAATTGGCACCACCATGTTGATGCACTGCGACTTAGTTACGGCAAATCCTGATACTAAATTTTCGATGCCCTTTGTCTCACTTGGCTTAGTTGCAGAAGGCGGCTCAAGTTATCTATTCCCAAGGCTGGTTGGCCATGCAAAGGCAGCTGAGATTTTTTTTACCGGCCGAACATTTTCTGCTCAAGAAGCACTAGAGATGGGTTTGATTAATTCAGTTGCGCAAGATGAACTAGCTGCTGCGATGGAGTTTGCGCGCGAGATCGCCGAGCAGCCACCAACAGCTGTTATTAACACCAAAGCATTGTTAAAGAGTTCATCTCATGAAGCTTTAAATCAGGTGATACTGGCAGAGGGAGAGTTGTTTAAGATGGCAACGCAGTCTGAAGAGGCACAGATGGCGTTTATGAACTTCTTAGCTAAAAAGAGTAAGGTCAAGTAATGACATTAGCTGGCAAGCGAATATTTGTAACAGGTGGCTCACGCGGTATTGGACTTGCTATCGCATTACGTGCGGCAAAAGATGGTGCATCAATTGCCATCGCTGCTAAAACTGCTGAGGCCCACCCAAAATTGCCTGGCACAATTTTTACCGCAGCAAAAGATATTGAGGCAGCTGGCGGCAAAGCCTTGGCAATTCAATGTGATATTCGAGATGAAAATCAAATAGCTCAAGCAGTTGAGCAGGCAGCAAATGAATTTGGCGGAATTGATATCTTGATTAACAACGCCTCTGCAATCAATTTAACCAATACTGAAAACACTCCAGCAAAAAGATTTGATTTGATGATGGGTGTAAATACCCGAGGCACATTCTTAACCTCACAAGCTTGCCTGCCGTACTTGAACAAGAGTGCACAAGAGGGCAGAAACCCACATATTTTGATGCTCTCACCACCATTATCAATGAAGGGCAAATGGTTTAAACCCCATCTGGCTTACACCATGGCAAAGTATGGAATGAGTATGTGTGTATTGGGATTAGCAGATGAGTTGAAGCGAGATGGCATTGGTGTTAATGCGCTATGGCCAAGAACTGCAATTGATACAGCAGCCCTTGCGATGATTCCAGGGGTAGATACTGCATTTTGCCGAACCACTGAGATTATCTCTGACTCAGCTTACATAATTTTAAATCGACCAGGAAAAGAGTGCTCTGGTAACTTCTTTATTGATGATGAGGTGTTGGCTAGTGAAGGAGTAGTTGATTTAGATAAATACGCGGTAGTTCCTGGCACAAAAGAGTTTATAAAAGATTTATACGTAGATTAGAGTCTAATCTCAGTATGTTGATGCTCCGTCTCCTTGATACCTGAGGAGTAGCGAGCCTCATATCTTCCAAGGCGCCATATCAAGACTGAGATAAGCCAGGCGGCTACAAATGAAGCAACTATAAAGTAACCGACACGATTTAAATCAAGTGAGGCAATGAAAGTAAATGGCTGGTAATTATCAATATTTGTTTTATTTGCAAGTACGCTGACAAATTGAATTGTTCCAATGACAAATGCTACAAAGATAGATAAGCCAGTTGTGGTTATGTTGTAATAAATTTTACGAAGCGGTGAGGTGAAGGCCCAGGCATAAGCTTTAGTCATGAAAATTCCATCTAATGAGTCCATTAGCGTCATACCGGCAGCAAAAATCAGAGGCAGAGCAATTATTGCAAGTGGCGGTAAAAAACCTCCAACAGTTCCAACTGCGGCTGTTGCAGATAATGCAAGAAGTGCAACCTCTGTAGCAGTGTCAAATCCTAAGCCAAACAAAACGCCAACTGGATATAACTGTCTGGAGTTATCAAAGCCTTTTTTGAATACTCCCTTAAATACTCTACGCATCAAACTTCGTTCATTTAATAGATCGGTTAAATGTTGGTGGGAGAATTTGCCACTTTTTGCCTGGCGCCAAACTTTAATGATTCCAATCAAGATGACTAAATTTAGAATTCCAACTAGATACAAAAAGATTGTTGAAACTGAGGCACCAATTAAACCGCCAGTTTCTGCAAAATCTTTTTGAAATTTAGCAGCTTGTCTGGCAGCAAATGCCACTCCGATACATAGTGCAAGCACAATTGTTGAGTGGCCCAATGAGAAAAATAATCCAAGAGCAATAGGATTTTTTCCCTTAGCCAGCATCAGTCTGGTGGTGTCATCAATGGCGGCAATATGATCGGCATCAAATGCGTGACGTAATCCAAATGAGTAAGCAAGAGCGCCAGCACCGGCGTAAACCAAAGCACCACTTGAATCGGCCAAGGCGCTATATGCTGGATTTGAGTTGTAGTGAATGAATAATCCCCAACCCACAATGTGAAGCAAAGCAACGACAGTTATTACACCTATGAGTGAGGGCAGCTCCTGGCGGGTAAAGCGAAGGTGGTCCCGAAGTTTGTTTTCTTTGCTCATAACTTAAGGTTATTGCAAATGATTTGCATCTGCAACTATTTACTAAAAAGCCTTGCTAGAGTGTCGGTGTGATAAAAATTCAGCAGAAAAATTCTCTGTTAGCAGCTGCGCTTACTCTTCTTATAACTGGTTTAAGCGGAATGACACCTTCGCTGGCCCATACCAACCTATTGGTGCAAACACCTGCTGCAAATAGCGAGGTTGCCACTTGGCCATCTCAAATAACTTTGGAGTTTGATGAACAGTTACAAAATTTAGGTGATGAAAAAGCCAATTTCCTAGTTGTAAACAACGCAGCAGGAGATCAGGTGAGTGAAAATGATGAAACCCTTTTAGGAAACACAATTACTGTGACCCTCTCACCAAATCAGGTGCAAGGTCCGGTGTTGGTTTACTACCGAGTGGTGTCAGGGGACGGTCACCCAGTAGAGGGTGAGTACACATTCACTTATGGAATTGGTGTAGAAACCGCTGAGGGAGTAGTTGAAGAGGTAACAACTGAGTACCCAATCGCAGTTTATTTAGCTTCGGCCGCTTTTATTGTTTCTGGATTATTTTTTGCTATCTACTCATACCGCAGAAGAAGTAGGATTTAAAAAAATAATGCCCCGGTGGTTAACCGAGGCATTATCTGTAATCTCTTAGAGATCGTAGTAAAGCTCAAACTCAGCTGGATGTGGTCGCAATCTTACGTAATCCACCTCTTGCTTGCGCTTGAAGTCAATCCAGGTATCAATTAGATCCTTAGTAAATACCCCACCGCGAGTTAAAAACTCATTATCTCGCTCTAAGTTATCAAGTACGGCATCAAGTGAGCCAGGAACCTGTGGGATAGATTTTGCTTCATCCCCCTCCAACTCATATAGATCTTTATCTACTGGCTTTGGTGGTTCAATCTTGTTTTGAATTCCATCTATTCCAGCCATCAACATCGCAGCGAATGCTAAATATGGATTAGATGATGGATCTGGACAACGGAACTCAATTCGCTTGGCCTTTGGATTAGATCCAGTAATTGGAATACGAATACAAGCTGATCGATTTCTTGCTGAGTAGACCAGATTTACCGGGGCTTCATACCCTGGAACTAAGCGCTTATATGAGTTAACTGTTGGATTAGTAAAGGCAAGCAAGCTTGGCGCATGCTTTAACAATCCTCCGATATACCAACGAGCCATATCTGAAAGATTTGCATATCCATCTCCCCAGAACAATGGTTTGCCATCTTTCCAAAGTGATTGGTGAACATGCATACCGCTGCCGTTATCGCCAAACAATGGCTTTGGCATAAATGTTGCAGTTTTACCAGCTGCCCAAGCGGTGTTCTTAATGATGTATTTAAACTTCATTAACTCGTCCCCAGCAGTCAAAATATCGCTGAAGCGGTAGTTAATCTCCATCTGGCCAGCTGTGCCAACCTCATGGTGGGCTCGCTCAACTAGTAAACCAACCTTGCCAAGATTCATAACCATCTCATCGCGAAGATCTGCAAATTGATCAGTTGGTGAAACTGGGAAGTAACCGCCTTTAATTCTGGTGCGATAGCCACGGTTTGGTGTGCCATCTGCATCCTCTTCAATACCGGTATTCCAAGCACCTTCATAAGAATCGATGTGATGGAAAGCCTGATTCATACCAGTTAAAAATCGGATGCGATCAAAGACATAAAACTCTGCCTCTGGTGCAAAGTATGCAGTGTCGGCAATTCCAGTGCTGCGCATAAATTCAACTGCTTTTGCAACAATACCGCGGGGATCTCTTGAGTATGCGGTGTTGTCATCTGGGTTATGTACGGAGAAGAGGATGATTAAAGTTTTTTCCTTACGGAATGGATCAAGATAAGCAGATGATGGAACTGGTAATAACTTCATATCTGATTCATGGATTGATTGGAAGCCTCTAATTGATGAGCCATCAAACATTAAGCCATCTTTAAAAACGCTCTCATCAAATGATTCCACCGGCACATTAAAGTGATGTTGAATACCTGGTAGATCGATAAATCTGACATCAATCAACTTCACATCATTTTTTTTGATGTAATCGAAGATCTCTGTGGAATTCTTAAACATCTATTCTCCTTGGATAAATTTTGCTGAAAGAAGGGCGACTTTGCTCCGCTTCAGATGGGTAAAACCTAGTAGAAATTAATGAAAAGTCCGTAAAGCACGTGTTACATCTATGTTTCGCTTACCCCAGGTGGGCTAGGGTTGCCCGCATGAGTTGGGAAGATAACCCGAATTTGTTGCCTGCTGCATCCCTTGGCCGGCGGCTATTGGCCCTGGTGATTGATTGGACGATGTGCCGGTTAATTGCAGCTCTCCTTAGCCCGTCGGTGATTCCAGATAACACCTTCTCCACCCTGATCATTTTCTACCTTGAGGTCTGTTTATTCACCATAACTTTTCAAGCATCAGCTGGCCAGAGAATTATGGCGATTAAGGTTGTTACCTATCCTGATCAACGACGGGTTAGGCCAACAAAAATTCTGTTGCGCACATTGCTGATCTGTTTAGTACTACCGGCAGTTTTTACCAACAATGGCAGAGCACTTCATGATCACTTTACAAATAGCCAAACAGTTAGAGAGCGTTACTAAACCCTACCTACGTGGCATCTTAAGATTTGTTGGCATTGGACCCTTAGGCATCGGCAGATTTAAGCCACCAACTGATTTCAATCTAGCTCGCACCTCTCGAAGTTGCACAGTACTTAACTTCTTTGGCAATTTCTTTAAATGTTTTTGTAATTTTCGTATTGAAACCTGGCCTTGAGCGCTACCAACCACAATCTCGGTTACTGGCACTCCAGATAAAAATCTCTCCATCTTTCGTCTTTCATCCTGCATTAATGACTTAACACCAAAGCCACCCTCGCCAACTAAAATAATGCCAGCTTTAGCAGATACTCGGTGGACCATATCTTGATCGCGGTTAACATTTACTGCTGGTGTGGTTAGAAAGCCTCGGCGAATGGACATTAAAACACTTGCCCCAGCGCCAACCTGACCTTCAATTGATGAGAATGCAGCTGAGTTTGCATAGCGAGTGAAGAGAAAAAACGCTGCCAAAAATGCCATGGGTAGCGATAAAAAGCCAGCATAAATTGGATGACCTAAATTATTACCAATAATAATTCCAAAGGTTAAAACTAAGATGAAAACAACGGCACACCAAAGAATTGATAGGGGAGAGTCTTTTTTAACTAATCGATAAGCATCCTTTACAACCGCTAATTGGGATTGTTTTTTTGGCGCATCAGCTTTACCAGCTGCAGCCGCTGCTTCCTTCTTTTTCTTTCTGCCAAACATCTCTCTCCCTTACTTAACTGCCCGGGCAGCCATCGCTTGGTTGTACAGGCGACCTGCTCTATAGCTAGAACGTACCAATGGACCACTCATAACACCAAGAAATCCTATTTCTTCCGCCTCTTTACTCAACTCCACAAACTCATTTGGCTTAACCCATCTCACCACTGGATGGTGTTTGGCAGTTGGCCTTAAGTACTGGGTGATTGTAATCAAATCACAACCAGCACCACGTAGGTCAACTAATGCCTGGGTAATCTCCTCCCGAGTTTCACCCATTCCTAGAATTAAATTTGATTTGGTAATCAAACCAAAATCTCTAGCTTGGGTGATGACCTCTAATGATCTGTCATATCTAAAGGCAGGACGAATCTGCTTAAATATTCTTGGTACCGTCTCTAAGTTATGTGCAAAGACTTCAGGTCTGGTTTCAAATACCTGATTTAGTAAATGAGCATGGCCACTAAAATCAGGGGCCAACATCTCAACTCCAACACCAGGATTTAATTGGTGAACTTGGGAGATAGTCTCGGCATAGAGCCAAGCACCCTCATCATCTAAATCATCACGGGCAACACCGGTGATAGTTGCATACTTTAAATTCATCACCTTTACCGATTCGGCAACTCTTCTTGGTTCATCTCTATCTAATGGCAAAGGCTTGCCAGTATCAATATTGCAAAAGTCGCACCTTCTAGTACAGGCCTCACCACCAATGAGAAAAGTGGCCTCCCGATCTTCCCAGCACTCAAAAATGTTTGGACAAGCTGCCTCTTGGCACACCGTATGCAAACCCTCTTTAGCAACTAGGGAACGAAGTTTTGTGTACTCAGGTCCCATGTGCGCTCGAGTTTTAATCCACTCAGGCTTTCGCTCAATCGGTGTTTGAGTATTTCTAGCTTCGATTCGAAGCAACTTACGACCATTTGGCGCGGTGCTCATTGGGATAATCTCTCTAAAACAGGGGTTAACTGCTTGATTAAAGTTGGCATAACTTCATCAACAGTTACTGATCGATCAAGTTCTTTAGCTAAAGATGTGATCTGCGCATCGGCAATACCACAAGGAATAATTTTGGCGTAAGCAGAAAGATCCGGATTCACATTTAAGGCAAATCCATGCGTGGTTACGCCTTTGGCAACCCGTAACCCGATTGCGGCAATTTTACGATCTCCCATTTGATCTCTTACCCAAACACCGCTTCGCTCGCAGTAGCGATCAGCTTTAACTCCAAAAAGTTCACATACTTGAATTAATGAAGTTTCTAACTCTCGCACAAAGCCGACTACATCAGCTGAATTCTTTAATCTCAAGATTGGGTAACCAACAATTTGTCCGATTCCGTGCCAGGTTATTTTTCCTCCACGATCAACATCTATCACTGGCGTGTTATCAATAGGACGGTCGACTAATTCAGTTCTGCGCCCTGCGGTATAAACCGACGGATGTTGAAGCATAAGTAATCTATTTTCAATTTGATTATTTGCAATTTTTTCTTGTAACTGTTTTTGCAATTCCCAGGCAGTTAAATAATCAACCACACCAAGCTCTTCAACCTTAAGGCTCTTAACAATAGATATGGTTGAACTCACATGCCTAGCCTAATTGGCTCCTTAATTTTTAGCGAAAGTTTGCTTAAAAGCGCAGGGCTGGTGTGAGCAAAATGGCATGACTGATAGATTTCACCCCTCACCAAACACCTTGAAGGGCTCAATTTTCCATGACTACCAAAATCAAATCAAAAGGCTCCGTTAAGAGTCGCAAACCACTTTGGATTGCGATTGTGGCCATCATCGCCTGGTTAGGTATCTCATCTGTTGCAGGACCAACATTTGGAAAACTCTCAACAGTTCAAGAAAATGATAACGCTGCTTTTTTGCCCGATAATGCTGAGTCCACGCTGGCTAGTAAGGTAACTGTTAAATTTACTGACAGCTCAAATGATCAAATCCCTACCTTGTTAGTATTTTTAGGTGATGTTGATCCAAAGAAAAATCCGGCCAAGTTAGCTGAAATCCAAAATTATTTAGATAAATTGGGCGATAAAATATTGCCAGAATCAGGCAAGCCAATTAGTTCTTACATTGTTCCAGGATTTCCGATTCAAGCTATCCCATCCGAGGATGGCAAAGCAGCGCTGGCGAATATCGCTCTTAATTCCAAAATTGGTCAAGAGAACATTGAAGAGAAGCCAACCTTACCAATTCTTATTGAGTTTATCCGCGAGGATTTGAAAGAAAACTTTGAGGCAAAGAGTCTGACAACCCATGTAACTGGTTTTGGTGGAATTTTTGCAGACTTATTTGGTGCTTTTGGATCAATTGATACAACCTTGCTGTTAACAACATTGATAGTTGTATCGATTATTTTGATTGTTGTTTATCGCTCTCCATTGCTCTGGATTCTGCCGTTGTTTACTGCAGTTACAGCATTGTCATTAGCTGGAACTGTGGTTTATTTCTTGGCAAAGGCAGGGACTATTGATTTGAATGGACAGTCGCAGGGAATTCTTTCCGTATTGGTGTTAGGCGCTGCAACTGACTATGCCTTGCTGCTCATTGCCAGGTATCGAGAAGAGTTGCATCACCATGAGTCAAGATATGACGCGATGAAAGTAGCATTACGTGGCGTAGTTGAACCAATTCTTGCTTCAGGATCAACTGTTATTGCGGGTCTATTGGTACTACTTTTAAGTCAATTGTCTGGTAACAGAGGCTTAGGCCCAGTAGGTGCAATTGGAATCGCATCAGCCATGATCACCGTACTTACATTTTTGCCAGCACTTCTAGTCGTATTTGGTCGCTGGATCTTTTGGCCAAAAGTTCCCCGCTTTGATGATGTTGATGAACAATTAGGTGGTGTGTGGGCGAAAATTGGCGCTACAGTTGAAAAGAACCCAAAGCGAATTTGGATTTCAACTGCATTAGTACTAACCATTTTTGCTGGTTTTTCTTTCACGCTTAAGGCAGATGGATTGGCCAACACTGAAGCTTTCACAACTAGAACAGATTCTGTAATTGGACTTGAAAAACTAGGTGAGCATTTCCCAAGTGGTGAGGGATCTCCAGTTGAGATAGTGGTGAAAGAAAATGATGTTGCCGCTGCAACCTCAGCTCTTCTTGGTGTTACAAACGTGGCATTTGTTGAACCAGTTGTTGCAGGTCAAAAGATCCCGGGCCAACCAACACCACCAATCAAAGTGGTAGAGGGCAAAGTGTTGTTAAATGCTACTTTAAAAGTTGCTCCTGACTCGGTTGAGGCCAGAAATACAATTCCTCAGATCAGAGAAGCTGTTCATGCTGTGGATAAGGAAATTTTAGTTGGCGGTGGTACTGCAGTTCAATATGACACCGATGTGGCATCACGTCAAGACAATAGACTGATCATTCCAATCGTGCTGGTGATTATTGGAATTATTCTAGGCTTGTTACTGCGAAGCATTTTGGCTGCCGGCATTCTTTTGCTGACAGTTGTGCTTTCATTCATGGCTACCCTTGGTGTGTGCCAATTAGTCTTTGAGCATGTATTTGGATTTGCAGGTGCGGACGCATCATTCCCACTCTTTGCCTTTATTTTCTTAGTGGCGTTAGGAATTGATTACAACATCTTCCTGATGACTAGAGTTAGAGAAGAGGCTATGAAGATTGGTACTCGCAAGGGTGTAATTAAGGGATTAACGGTAACTGGTGGGGTAATTACCTCTGCTGGAATTGTATTGGCTGCAACATTTGCCGTGCTTGGTATCTTGCCATTGGTATTCCTAGCTCAACTTGGCTTTGCAGTTGCCTTTGGCGTATTGCTGGACACAATAGTTGTTCGATCCTTGTTGGTTCCAGCGCTGGTTCACGTAATGGGACCAAAGATTTGGTGGCCATCAAAGTTGCAATATGAGGGTAAGAAGTAGGATCTAAGTATGGCTCCCCGCGTTGGTATCGCAGGATACGGTTTAGCAGGGCGGTACTTTCATGCACCACTTTTGCGCGGAGCAGGCTTTGAAGTTGCGGCAATACTTACAACTAATTCTGCACGTATCTCAAATGCCAAAATTGATTTTCCACAAGCAAAAATTGTTCAAAGTATTGAAGAGCTACTAAGTAGCAAACTAGATCTGCTTGTTGTTGCCTCGACAAATGATGTTCACGCAGCGCAAGCTATAGCCAGTTTAAAAGCTGGAGTACCAGTTGTAGTTGATAAGCCAATGGGGCGAACTTTAAAAGAGACACAAGAGATAATTGATGTGTCAAAACAAACTGGCGTACCGGTAACAACCTACTTCAATCGAAAGTGGGATTCAGATTCTTTGACTATCAAGAATGTTTTAGCAGAGGGCCTCTTAGGAAAAGTATTTCGATTAGAGTCAAGATTTGAAGTTTTTAAGCCAAAATTAAAGGGAGATTCTTGGCGTGAAAATCAAAGCGCAGCTGAAGGTGGGGGAAATCTTCTAGATTTACAACCACACCTGCTCTCAACTGCTCTTGATTGGTTTGGTCCAGCGGAGTTGATATCTGCTTCTGTTAGATCAATTCGTGGCGCATCAGATGATGACATTGTTTTAGTGCTCAAGCATAAAAATGGAGTTGATTCATACTTGTCAGCAAGTGCGATTATGGGAGCAGCTGGTCCAAGAATTAGATTAGTTGGTGATCAAGCAACATTAATTATTCAGGAGCTAGATCCACAAGAGAGCCTGCTTAAAGCAGGGGGACAACCAGTAGATGGTAAGTGGCAACAGAGCACCAAGTCACAAGCTTTTATTCACAAGGGCTCTGAGGTGATTGCTTATCCAAGTGTTGATGGAAATTACACCGAGTTTTATTCGCTAGTAAAAGCAGCATTATCTGGTTCACCTTGGCCAGTTACTACCGATGAAGCGTTAGCGGTTGCAAAGATTATCGATCAAGCACGTGAAATTAGCTTTAGATAAGAATGAATTTTGATTGCATAGTTGTTGGTGCAGGCCTTGCCGGTATTACCGCAGCACGTACGGTTCAGCAGGCGGGTAACTCAGTTTTACTACTTGAAGCAAGTGATCAAGTTGGAGGCCGGGTTAGAAGTGATGTAATTGATGGGTTTATTTGCGATCGTGGGTTTCAAGTGATTAACCCTAAGTATCCCCAAGTAGTAAAAAGTAATGTAATCAAAGAGTTAGATTTTAAGTACATATCTGGAAAAATTAAGTTGGCAGATGAACAAATTAAGGTCGGCTATAGCCTCTCAACATTTTCACCAAAGTTAGGATCAATAAATCAAAAGTTAAGGTTTCTCAAATTTGTTGCAAGCCCAAAGGTTAAAAATGAGAGGAGTTTTGGACACTACACAAAAGATTTCCCAGATCTCTATCAAAAGGTATTAAAACCATTTTTATCAGGTGTTTTTTTAACAGACCCACAAGAGATCGCATCTGATGTAGCACAGGAGATCTTGCGTAGTTTTGTGAAATCTTTGCCTGGAGTTCCAGCAGCTGGCGTGGGGGAGTTCTCCAGAGCTCTGGCAAAGCCGATCCAAAACCTTAAATTAAATGAGAGTGTGCAATCTGTATCAAATGGTCAGGTAATTACCAACCAAGGCACTTATAAATCGCGGTATGTAATTGTGGCAACAGATCCTACTACCGCAGCTCAACTACTAAGTGGTGTGCAGTTGCCTAAGATGCTTTCTAGTACAACCGCTTACTTTGCGACAGATCAACTACCGATTGATTCAAAGAATCTAGTCGTATCTAGTAAATCAAAGTTAGTTAACTCAATAGTGATTAGCCAGGTTTCTAGTAAATACGCACCCATTGGCCAACACTTAGTAAGTGCAACCTCACTTTCACCGATTACTGAGAGTGTCTTTCGTAAAGAGCTCGCAGAGATTTGGCAGCTGAATACCCACTCTTGGGAGTACGTGGCAAGGTATGAGATAAAGCAATCTCTTCCAGCTCACCTGCCTGGGGTGAGTAAAACAAAGAGTGCAAAGTTTTCAGATCAGATATATCTTGCCGGAGATCATATGGCTGTGCCATCCCAGCAAGGTGCTATGCAGAGTGGCTTTTTAGCAGCGCGAGCGATTAATCAACTAATTCAGTAAGCGCAGCAAGTAGGTGCGGGTAATCAAACTCAAAATCATTGTCTTGTAAAACCTTCGGAATTACTTTCTTTGATCCTAAAATTTCAGTTGAAAATCCACCCAACACAGCACGAAGTGCAAAGGCAGGTGCAGGGAAAAATGCCGGCCGCTTTAATGCTCTGGCTAGAGCTGCAGTGAACTGTTGGTTAGTAACTGGATTTGGTGAGGTGATATTAACTGGGCCCTCGATTTTGGAATTCATTAAAAAAATCATCGCTCGAATCTGATCATGCAAAGTAATCCATGACCACCACTGTTTTCCGGAGCCTAACTTTCCGCCCAAACCAAATTTAAAGATAGGCAACATCCTGCCTAGTGCGCCCCCGGTTGGATCTAAAACTAAACCTGTTCTTAACTTAACTGTTCGAACGCTAGGAGCTTGGTTTGCAACTAACTCCCACTCGCGGCAAACAATAGATAAAAAGTCCTCACCACCACGATCTGTTTCAGTTACTGATCTATCGCCAGTTTCACCGTAATAACCAATTGCACTAGCGGAGATAAAGACCTCGGGCTGGATTTGTTCACATGCATTAGCGATTGTGGTTGTGCCGAGCAATCTTGAGTTTAAAATCTCTGATCGATAAGCAGCAGACCAACGTTTATCTCCAACACCAGCTCCTGCAAGATGAAATACTGCATC
>Ga0079299_1000168_pt1 | contig 15607 bp, 14 predicted proteins | sample Wag4_2014_7_11_2_FD_76334 | JGI IMG/M metagenome (GOLD analysis project Ga0079299, IMG submission 76334) | Lake water microbial communities from Ohio, USA - Utica-2 Time Series LW 2014_7_11 | ecosystem: Environmental > Aquatic > Freshwater > Lake | place: USA: Ohio | collected 2014-07-11
CCGTAATTTCACCACGGCGTGGAGCAACGATAACAAGACCATGACGTTGTCGCTCAAGCAGCCCCTGCGGGCGGGCAGCTACGATGTACGCTGGCAGGCGGCGGGCGCGGACGGCCATCGCATGACGGGCGCGGTCAGCTTCACCGTCAGCTGATTACGCCTGGATGCACGAATGGCTCCAGCCCGCGTTGCGCTTCCTGCATTATGCGCTGCGGCTCGGGCTTTTCGGCTGGGTCTGGAGCCACCACGGCGGCGAGGCGCCAGGCGAGGCGGCACGCTCCGGGTCCGGACTCGTCGTCGGCCTGACCGCTGGGATCTGACCTACTTCCCCTTGAACACCGGCTGACGCTTCTCGAAGAAGGCCTGGCGGGCCTCCTTGGCGTCCTCGCTGGCGAAGGCGATGCGGATGTTCGAGACCTCGTAGCGCAGCTGCACCTCGGGATCGGGGGTCTCGTAGGACTTGACCATGCCGCGCTTGAGCAGGCGCAGGGTGATGGGCGACCAGGCGCAGAGGCTCTGGCAATAGGCGGAAAAGCGCTCCTGGAAGTCGGCGTCGGCCACGGCCTCGCCGGCCAGCCCCCAGGCGACGGCCTCCTCGCCGGTCACCGTCCGGTTCTCCATCATGAAGCGCATGGCGCGCTCATAGCCCATGGCCTGGGGCAGGGTGATGGTCAGGCCGGCGTCAGGCGAGCCTCCGATCCGGGTATAGCCCGCCATCAGTCGCGCGGAATGGGCGACCAGGCGCACATCGCAGGCCATGGCCAGGCCCAGGCCCGCGCCCACGGCCACGCCGTTGATCCCGCCCACCACCGGCTTGTCGCAGGTCTTGCGCAGGGTCAGGACGAACTGGCCCACCCAGCCTATGTCGTCCAGCTGGGCGGCCTGGGGCGTCAGGGGCGTGTAGGGCTTGGCGCCGGGCGTCAGGTCGAGGCCCGCGCAGAAGGCATCGCCGGTCCCGGTCAGGCCCACCACCCAGACATTGTCATCGGCGGCGGCGTCGCGCACCGCCTGGATCACGCCCCAGGCGAGCTCCAGGGAAATGGCGTTCTTCTTCTCGGGCCGGTTGAGGGTGATGTAGCGGACGTGGCCTTCGTCGCGGACGGTGACGGGATCACTCAAGGGGAAAACTCCGGTCTGGGTGGGGGCAGGGTCAGGCGTCGACGGCACCGTGCTCGATCATGTGATCGGCGGCGCTGCCCAGCATCTGCATGAACATGTCATCGCCCCGGGCCGTCCGGGTGACGACCATGGCGGCAAAGAAGGCGGTCAGGAACAACAGGTAGGCGCCCTGGCCATAGTGGCGGCGCAGGTCGGCCATGGCGTAGCCGCTGACGCCGTGAGCGGTGAGGGTGTCGAGATAGAGCCCCAAGAGCTCGTCCTCGTGGGCCCGGCGGACCTCTCCGGGCAGGGCACCTGCCAGGAAATAGGCCAGGTCTGTGGGGCCGGCACCGTAGGCGAAGGACTGCCAGTCCAGGACGGTGACCGGATAGCCGCCCGCCGCCGTGGCGAACATCATGTTGTCGGGGCGGAAGTCGTTATGCGTCAGGCATCGGGGACCGTCATGCCTTTGGCCCAGCCAGGTGAAGCGCGTGGAGACCCAGTCCCCCACCTCGGCCCACTCCGGCTTCAACCGGTCGGCATAGCGGTCCTTGAAGCCCGCCCAGAGCATGGCCACGGCCTCGTCGCCGACGGCGCTGGCCGGGGCCGCCTTAGAGCCCGACACCCAGGGCAGGTCGTCCAGTCCGTCATCGCCCCAGTGCGAGGCGTGCAGCAGGCCGGCTTGTACCGTGACACGGCGGGCCTGCTCCAGGGTCACCCCGAGCAGCTGGTCACCCTGCTCCGCGGGCGCCAGGTCCTCCATCATCAGGACGAAGTTGTGGGTCGCCTCGTCGACGTCAGTGAACCAGCAGCGGGGCGTATGGATAAGGGCCCTGGGCGCCAGGTCCTGGTAGAAGCGCACCTCTCGCAGGTAGTTGCCCAGGGCCACGCCGGTGGCCCGGCTTTCCGGCCCGGCGGCGGGAAACTTGCCGACCAGGGAGTCCGGGGCGCCCTCGCCCCGGCGGGCATAATCCAGGGAGAAGCGGACACTGTCGCCGATCTGGCCCGTCCCGACGGACTTGGCCGTGAAGCTGCGGACCTCGGCCTCCACCCCGCCGGCGGCGAGGACGGCGGTCAGCCAGGCAGGGTCGATGTCGCCGGGGTCGCGGATGTCGGGTCGGGTCATGGGCGCGGGTGGACGCAGACTTGATTGACGGCGGTGCGGTCGCCGCCCTTCTGGCTCGAGTAGAAGCCCCGGTGTTCCTTCGTCATGCCGCACCTCCCGTCCGCGCGGCCTGAGCCGCGTCCGCTGTTGGCCGTCATATGAAAGCCCGGCGCGGGCGGGCGCAAGGCTTTCCCGACAGCGCCCGGCGGAGCCCTCCGGGAGGCTCAGGCCTCGCCAGCAAGGGCCATGGCGATGTAGTCAAGGGCCAGGACATAGCCCTGTACCCCCAGGCCCGCGACCACCCCGGTGACCCCGGCGCTCATGATGGAGTGGCCACGCCAGTCCGCCTCGACCGTGCGCTTGTGGATGTTGGAGATGTGCACCTCCACCACCGGGCCTTCGCACATCTTCAGGGCGTCCAGCACCGGGGCCGAGAAGTGGCTGAAGCCTGCCGGATTGATCACCAGGCCGGCGTCCTTCCGGGCGGCCTGGATCCAGTCGATCATCTCATACTCGCGGTTGGTCTGCCGGAACTCGAGGTCGAAGCCATGCCGCCCCGCCGCCGCGCGGCACAGGGCCTCCACGTCGGCCAGGGTGCGTGAGCCATAGAGATGCGGCTCCCGCTGGCCCAGCAGGTTCAGGTTCGGACCGTTCAGCACATGGACCCGGCGGCTCATGGCGCCCTCCCGCGACAGACACCGCCCGGCGGGGGCGGCGAAAAGGCCTTAGCCCCTTGCGGGGCGGATGTGAACCGGGGGCGCTGAGGCCCAAGCGCGGCGCACCTGCGAGACCGGAACTCGGGAGGGTCAAGGCAAGGATGTGAAGGTAGACGTGGAGGACGCGGCCTTGCGGGCCGGCTGGGCTCCGACTCTGGACAGGTTCGGGATTTCGAACTACGGCTAAGGTGCCAAAAACTATAACTCATAACCTGGGAGGCTAAATTGCCCAAACTACGTCTAAAGTGGCTCTCGCTGGGGGTAAGCCTTGCTTTCCTGCCTGCGCTTGCGCATGCGGCCACAGAGAACCTCGATCCAAATGACTATGTTGGCATCTCGTTCTGGCTGATCTCCATGGCGCTTGTTGCGTCCACCGCATTCTTCTTCCTTGAGACCCAGCGGGTTGCCGGGAAGTGGAAGACCTCTCTGACCGTATCGGGTCTCGTGACCCTGGTGGCTGCGGTTCACTATTTCTACATGCGGGACATCTGGGTTTCGACCGGCGCTACGCCAACCGTCTATCGCTATATCGACTGGTTGATCACCGTTCCGCTGCTGATGATCGAGTTCTACCTGATCCTGGCCGCGATCACGAAGGTCCCCAGTGGCGTTTTCTGGCGCCTGCTCATCGGTACCTTCGTCATGCTCGTTGGCGGCTATGTCGGTGAAGCCGGTTATGTCGGCGTATGGCCCGCCTTTATCGTGGGCATGCTCGGATGGTTCTACATCCTTTATGAAGTGTTCTTGGGGCAGGCTGGCAAGATCAGCGCCGCCGAAGCTCCGGAGTCGGTTCAATCCGCGTTCAAGTTGATGCGCTGGATCGTGACTATCGGATGGGCGATCTATCCGATCGGCTACTTCGTTGGCTATCTGATGGGTCAGGACCCGTCCAACAGCTCCGCCGCGCTCAACCTGATCTACAACCTCGCGGACGTCGTGAACAAGATTGCCTTCGGTGTGATCATCTGGACCGTTGCGACCTCCGAAACGGACCGCGCCTACGTGAAGTAGGTCTTCTCGGGCAGGGGTTTCAGAGGCTCGGCTCGAACACGCCGCCGCCTTTGAAACGGCCCGATCAAAAGTCTGGGTCCTGCCTTCGTGGCGGGACCCAGATATTGATTCCAGGGAAGGCGTGGCGGGCCGTTAATCGGCAAGCGCAGTCCACGTCAGCCCGCTTGCCGACGTCCAGTTGGGTCTCTAGCCCGAGAGCGAGCGGCATGAGAGCTTGGGATGGCCGCCCAAGGTCCCTGACAGGCCCTGACACAATACCTTGCTACCGCCGGCGCGACACGCTCACGAACCGCCCCGGTGGGCTACCGGACTTCCGGACTCGCCGGCTCGTGCGAACCCGTCTCTTGAATGAGGACCACCCATGTTGCTTCAGGCCTTTCGTGCAAACCGGAAATCCACCTCCATCGCCCTGAAGTCCGCGATCCTGGCAGGTGTTTCCGCCGGGTCCTTGATGGGTGCGGCCGCCCACGCCCAGGAGCGCGCGCCAGACACGGGCTTCTTGGTCCCCGAGATCATTGTCACCGCCCAGAAGCGGGAGGAAAACGCCAACACCGTGCCCATGTCGATCACGGCGGTGACGGGTGAACAGCTTGTCCGTACCGGGGTCAAAGAGGTCCGCGACCTGACCAAGGTCTCGCCGGGCTTCAGCTATGCCGACTCCTACGTGGGCTCGCCGATCTATACCCTTCGGGGCATCGGCTTCAGCGACATCAGCCTGGGGGGCCGATCCACCGTCAGCCTCTATCTCGATCAGGCTCCGATCCCTTTCGCGATTGAGGGGCGGGGGGTCATGATGGACCTTGAGCGCGTCGAAGTGCTGAAGGGGCCCCAAGGCACATTGTTCGGCCAGAACGCCACTGGCGGTGCGATCAACTTCATTGCGGCAAAGCCCACCCCGGGCTTCGCAGCCGGGATTGGCGCCAGTTACGGCACCTTCAATGCGTCGGACCTGACAGGATTCATCAGCGGCCCGCTCTCGGAGACCCTGGGCGTACGCCTGGCCGTCCAGGCCATCCGGTCCGATCCCTGGCAGAGGAGCTACACCAAGTCCGCGGAGAACGGAGCTGAAGATCTTCAAAGCGCCCGGCTGACGGTGGCGTGGGAACCCACGGCCCAGCTCAAGATTCAGGTGAGCCTCAACGGCTCGATCGACAAGTCCGAGGGTCAAGCCGGCCAACTGATCGGCATAAGCCCGGCCCTGCCCGGCGCAGCGCCCTTTGTTCCGGGGCTCCTGACCTACCCACTGGCTCCGGCAACGGCCCGCGCGGCGGACTTCAATCCCGGCAAGGACTACGGCAAAGACAACCGGTTCCGTCAGATATCGGCGCGTGTCGATTATCAGTTTCCCAACGGGATCGTCCTGACCTCGATCACGAGCGGTAGTCGCTTCGATCAGGACCAGCTCTTGGACATTGACGGCACGACACTGTCCAACTTCAGTCGGGATACAAAAGGTGAAATCGAGTCCTTCTCTGAAGAATTACGGGTCTCCGGTGAGCTGAACGGCAATACAAAATACACGCTTGGGGTGACGTATTCCGCCGACGATGTCAGGGAGTTCAGCCTGAATGATTTTTCTCAAAGCAGTCAGGCGCTTTTGTTCACGGGGTTTGGGCTCCCGGCCCTGAAGGGGTTTGGGGACTCCAACAATCAGAAGACGGATACACAGGCGATATTCGCCAGTGTCGACCACGCGATGAATGAAGACGTCAAGCTGACGGGCGGTGTGCGCTACACACGGTCGAACAATGATTTTGAGGGGTGCACGTCGGATCCGGGAGATGGCAGCAGCGCGGTGGTCTTCGGCCCCTTCTGGAACTCATTCCGGGCCCAGATGGGAATGCCGCCGAACCCGCCGATCGCAAACGGTGGGTGCATAACGGCCAATGCTGCGATCAGCCCTGAACTGGTGGTGGACAGTCTGAATGAGACCAACGTCGCCTGGCGGGTCGGTACGGAATGGACGCCGCGCGAGCGGACCCTGCTCTATGCCAATGTCAGCAAGGGCTACAAGGCTGGCGGCTTCCCTTCGCTTGGGGGGACATCGGCAAGCCAGTATCTGCCGGCAACCCAGGAGTCGGTGTTAGCCTATGAGGCTGGCTTCAAGACCACCACGACCAGTCGCAGGCTGCATATCGACGGCGCCCTTTTCTACTATGACTATCAGGACAAGCAGATTCTGGGACGCGTACTGGACCCCCTGTTTGGCCCCCTGCTGCAGATGATCAATGTGCCGAAGTCCCGGGTCACGGGGGCTGAGCTCCAGGCCAGCTGGTTCCCCCTCGAGGGACTGAGCCTCACCACGGGCGTGTCCTACGTCGACTCTGAAGTGCTGGATAACTTCGTGAACTACAATCCGGACGGGGTCCTGACCAATCTGGGTGGGGAAGCGTTTCCCAATACGCCAAAGTGGCACATGCTAGCCGACGTCAACTATGTCTGGCCAATCGGCGACCGTCTCAATGGCTTTGTCGGCGGCGGGGTAAACTACCAGGGCGAGACCAATAGCCAGTTGGGCGAGCTGCCGTCACTCAATGTGAAGGCCTATACCCTTGTTGACCTCCGTGCCGGCGTCGAAAGCCAGACCGGGAACTGGCGCCTGTGGGCCTGGGGCCGGAATGTCGGGGATGTCTACTACTGGACCGCCGCCAACCGTAACCTCGATACCACTGTGCGGTTTACCGGCCGGCCGGCCACCTACGGCGTTTCGGTCGGCTACCGGTTCCAGTAGGGGCCAGCCAATCTGGGCGGGCCTTACCGGAATGCGGGGGCGGCTCCAAAGGCAGCTTCCCTGTGGGAAGCCGGCCGATGGGCGCGAGATCATTGGATCGGGTTGATACCTGCGGGCGGACACCCTGGGATGACGCCTCCACCACGCAGGTATCGGGTTTCGATCAGCGCTTCTCTGCGCGGAGCGAGTCGCGGATTTCGGTCAGCAGGGCCTCCGAGGGGGTCGGGCCCGGCGCCGGGACTTCAGCAGGCTTCATCACCTTGTTGGCCACACGGACCAGCTGGAAAATCACGAAGGCAATGATCAGGAAATTGATCAGGACGGTCGCAAAGTTGCCAAAGCCAAGCATGGGCACACCGGCAGCCTTCAAGGCGGCATAGTCGGTCACCGCGCCCTTGTAGGATTCGGGGATCTTGCCGAGGACCATGAAGTGGCTCGAGAAGTCGACGCCACCGGTGATTGCGCCGATGACCGGCATGATCAGATCATCGGTCAGCGAGGTCACGATCTTGCCGAAGGCCGCGCCGATGATGACGGCAACAGCCAGATCGAGGACGTTGCCGCGGGAGATAAAGGCTTTGAATTCCTGGAACATTGACATTCTCCTGTCAGCGCTCAGACCCACGGGTGAGCACCATTGAAATGAGCGCCATGGGCCAGCCGACTTAAAGGCGGGTCGGGCCATGACGATAGGCGATCAGGTTCGTGCCCAATCAACCGCGGTCGTATCTACCCGTCGATGAAATTTTTACCAGTCCATAAGCTTGGCGAAATTGTCCGGCGGCGAAGCGCATCGGCGCAAAGGCCCGCCGGGTGAGATCGTAGATGGCGGGATAATCTGCCTCGACTTCAGACTGGATCCGGATCTCCCGAGGCATCATGTCCGGAGTTCCACAATTCCAACCTGCGTAAGGCCACTGTCGACCATTGAAGGGCTACCAGCGGACTTGTCCAAACAGGCCCACTTCGTCGTATGTGCCATCAATGGATCCACCAATGGGACCGTTGCTGGTCGAAAGCGTGCCGCCGTTGACCTTTTCGCGTTTGTAGACCAGAGCGAAGTCGACGATCTTTGTCGGGCTGAACTGCACGCCAATGTTTCCATAATCACCCGTCTCGGATGGCAGGCCATCCCGGCTCGGTCTCATATGGTCATACCGTCCAAACACGCTCCATTGCGGTGCCGGACGAACCGAACCGAAGAGCGAATAGCCGGTGGCCTTGTCGGGGGTTGGGACAGTGACCTGCTTGAAGTTTTTGGCCTGAAGATATTCTCCGCCGACCGTAAAAACAGGGTTCTGATAAGCAACGAGAGCCGATATCCGGTTCGCCGTGTTGTAGGTTTCGGTCCCGTACGTGTCCTTGTTGAGATTTCCTGAATAGCCGCCCACTGCCACTGTGAAACCCTGGTACTGGGCCGCGACTCGCCCCTCGTAATCGACAGATTGAGAGAGCTTGGGTTGGCGGTAGCCACCGCCGTTGATGACCGATGCCTGATAGCTGACGATGCCCCCAGCGAGCGTGCCCATCGCATGAACGCCCCAGTCTGACGATGTCGCGAAGGAGGTGCGATCGGCGATCGTGTTTTCGATATGCCGATAACCGTAGATGTTTTCGACAAAGGGAACCCAGGACGTGTCCGAAGCGCCAAGGCGAACTATAAATGCAGGATCAAGTTTGGCTTCGAGATAGGCCTTTTTGATGTAGAGGCCATTGCCAACTATGTTGCCGTCGTTCGGTCCAACAACGGGCGCCACATCAGTCGTAATGTTCGCAGAGTACACATCGTTGAATTTATGGTCGATGCCGATATAGACGCGTTTAATAGCGAACCCAGTGCCGGATTCGGTCTTCTCTCCATTGGAGACGCGCTTGATTTCACTCATATTATAGTAAATTCGCCCACTTAACTTCGTTTCATCATACCATTTGGCCGGGGCTTTCGGCGCATTTGCTGACGCGAGTTCGATCTTCTCGGGCGTCGGGGCGCCCTGCGCAATGACCGCGGCCGACCCCGCTGCGACCACAGTTGGGGCCGAAGCGACGGCAGGCGGCGCCTTTGCCGTTACAGCGCCGGGCGCTGTCGCGGCACGCGCCGCCGCTTCCTGCGCATCGAGACGCGCAGTTAGGGCCTTAAGCTTTTCCTTGAGCAGCCGAATTTCTTCGGCCTGCTGAGCGGCGGCGTCTTTCGGAGCCGCGGTGGCCGAGGCAGGCACCATAGCCAGGCCCAGTGTGAGGGCTGCGCTGGCCAACAGCCAAGTCTCGAGCCTCATGCTGGAGCCTGCTGTCCGGCTTCGGGCCACCGGGCCATGCCGCACCGAGGCGTTGCGGCCAGCACCAAGCACCCGAGTCGTGATGGGACGATGAGTCATGAAACCGTACTCCAGGTTCTCAGTAGCGTTGCGGAACATACAGAGCGGCAGGCACAGGATGGCGGACATAGCCTTCGTGGCGTTCGCGCTCCGGCAAGATAATCTCGGGCTGTTCGATATCCTCGTAGGGGATCTGTTCAAGCAGATGCGAGATGCAGTTCAACCGCGCGCGCTTCTTGTCATCACCATCCACCACCCACCAGCGGGCTTCGGGGATGTGTGTGCGCTGGAACATCTCCTCCTTGGCGGCGGTATAGTCCTCCCAGCGCCGGCGAGACTCCAGGTCCATCGGCGATAGCTTCCACTGCTTGAGCGGATCGTGGATGCGCATGTTGAATCGGAATTCCTGCTCTTCGTCACTGATGGAAAACCAGTACTTGATCAGCACAATCCCCGATCGAACCAGCATCCGTTCGAATTCAGTCACATCGTTGAAAAAGTCTTCAACCTGCGTCTGCGAGGCAAAGCCCATGACTCGCTCCACACCGGCACGGTTGTACCAACTGCGGTCGAACAGCACGATTTCGCCCGCTGAAGGCAGGTGCGCGACGTAGCGCTGGAAATACCATTGGGTTCGCTCGCGTTCACTGGGTGCCGGGAGGGCGACGACCCGCGCCACGCGCGGGTTGAGGCGTTGGGTGATACGCTTGATCGCCCCACCCTTACCTGCGGAGTCCCGGCCTTCAAACAGCACCAGGACCTTGAGTCCTTTGGACTGTACCCAGCTCTGCAGGCGGACGAGTTCGTGTTGTAGCCGAAACAGTTCCTTGAAATAGCTCTGCCGAGCCTTTGCCTGGGCCTCGGGGTCAGCCACCATGTCATCAAGTAACCCCGACATGCGTTCGTCATCGAACTCAAGCTCAAGTTCCTCGTCGAAACTGTCGGCAACCTCGGCTTTTACGCGTGCCAGCATAGCAGCGTGTTCGGCATCATCCTCGGTCATGACATCCTCACAAGTTTGAGAAATTCGGGCATGATTGGCGCTCAGCGTGCATTGCGGAGATAGCCACGTCGAAACAGCCAAGCAACGGCGGCAACTGTCGCCAGGATCATCACGCACGTGACCCAAACGGTACCAATGTTGTCGTCAACCCATGCAAGCCCACCTGTATTCATTCCGAAAAAGCTCGTAACGAGCGTAGGGGGTAGCAATACGACATTCATGATCGACAGTACGTACAAGTTCTGGTCAGTACGGCGCGCCGTTTGCATGTCGATTTCTTCGCGCACCTGCTGCAGGTTTTGGTGAACTTCTGCCGCGTCGCCATCAAGAGCGGCAATTTTTTGAGCTGTTTTATTCACGATTGGCCGAATGGCTTCGGGCAAGTGGTCATCAAGCTCGAGCCTGAGCAAGATGGATCGCAGGCCAAGGAGTTGGCGGTGGAGCGTGGCCGCGCGCCGCCGATCGTCCGCAACGACCCGGGGGTCGGGCATGGTTCCAAAATCGATCAGGGCGTCTTCGGCAACCCGGACAATAGTCGCCAGATCGCGCGCAACGATTTTTGAAACCTCGATCAGAGCGCTGAACACCAGGTCCAGCGCCGCAGGCGCGCCAGCAGGCACGGCGCCGGCCTGGATGCGGCGCAGGATCACGTCGGGGCAAAGAAGCGGATTTCGCCCCGCGGTGACCATCAACTGAGGGGAGAGGAGAAAGATCAAAACGCCCGTTCGCGTCGGCCGACCTTCACCGAACTCGCGTTCGAAGTCATGGACGGCGAATGCCAGGGTCTCGCCGACCCGCCGCACATGTTGATGTCCGTCGCCATCAAGGAGCATGTCGGCGATGTCACCTTCGACGGCCGGCAGGTCGTCGATCCAGCGCCGCGCTGATGGATCCAAAAGGTCCATATGAACCCAGCGGAAAGTGCCGGGTTCGGCCGGGCAATCAAGGTCGGCGAGGGTTACTGGAGCGGACTTGCCATCACAGAAATCAAATGCCCAGACCATTCCTGTCAGGGATCCCGGAGAGCCACGATCGATCACCGTTGTGCTGGCACCGAGCATTGCACTGTCTTGTCTTGCAGTGGCCTGATCGTCCGGGCTTTGGGCCCGGGTTAGATCCTGCGCACTGAGTGGCCTCCGGGACACGGCACCTTGCCTCAAGAGAGGTGCGTGAACAGCCAGTAAAGCGTTCCTGACAGCAGCATCGCCGCCGGCAGCGTCAGCACCCATGCCAATGCGAGGCTGCGGATTGTCGACATTTGCAAACCCGACCCATTGGCCGCCATGGTGCCGGCGATGCCTGATGAGAGGACGTGGGTGGTCGAAACCGGCAGCCCCAGGCCATCGGCCACGCCAATCATGCCGGCAGCGACAATTTCGGCTGAGGCACCCTGCGCGTAAGTCAGGTGGGTCTTACCGATCTTCTCGCCGACGGTGACAACGATCCGCTTCCAGCCGACCATCGTGCCAAGTCCAAGCGCGATGGCGATGGCGACCTTCACCCAGGTCGGGATGAAGTGGGTCGCGTTATCGATACCGGACTTGAAATCTTTCACCGCGGTTTGGCCGGCGGCATCCAGTTTGAGGTCGCCAGATTTCTTCAGCACCCTCAGCGCTTCTGAGGCGATGTACATCGTGCTGCGCAAATCGCCGATCTTATCGTCCGGAATGGCTTCGACCGTGCCGAAGCGAGTCGCCTGGCGGCCGATGTCGTCGATCATCGCCGCCAGAGCCGGGAGGGTTTGCGGAGTCAGTTCGCGTGTTTGCAAGTATGTTTGCACGGTTTGCTGCGCAGGTTCGACTAACACAACGCCCTTGGCCTGGGCTCGAACGGCCGTCGCTGCCGTTTTTGCGGTCGCTTCGAAACTGGCAATCGCCGCGGGCGGGATATCCCGACTGATGGCATAGGCCGTGGGGGCCACACCGATCAGGATCAGCATAATCAGTCCCATACCCTTCTGGCCATCGTTGGAGCCGTGAAAGAAGGACACCAGCGTGCAGGTGAAGATCAGAATGCCGCGGATCCACAACGGCGGCGGAGCCTTGCCAACCGGGGCCTGGTACAGCGCCGGCGCTTTGACGACCGACTTCAAGACCAGCAACAACAAAGCGGCGGCGACAAACCCCATAATGGGTGAAACGAGCAGGGACATGCCAATTTCCTGAGCCTTGCCCCAATCGACGCCCGATGTACCCTGTCCGTAGTGCATCAGCTGGTTGGCAAGGCCCACCCCCATGATCGAGCCGATCAACGTATGCGACGACGAGGCGGGCAGGCCGAGCCACCAGGTGCCGACATTCCAGATCACCGCGGCAACCAGCAGCGCAAAGACCATGGCAAAACCGGCACCGGAGTCAGCCTGAAGGATGAGTTCGACCGGCAAGAGCGAAATGATGCCGAAGGCGACCGCACCCGACGCGAACAACACCCCGAGGAAGTTCCACAACCCCGCCCAGACCACTGCAACCGTCGGGGGCAAGGCATGGGTGTAAATCACCGTCGCAACGGCGTTGGCGGTATCGTGAAAGCCATTGACGAATTCAAAGCCAAGCGCGACCAGCAGGGCGACGCCCAGGAGCAGTAACGCGCCCGACGCGAGCCCGCTGACTCCGGCACCGGCTAGATCTTGCGATACGCTATAGGCGACGAAACCAAGCCCAGCTAGAAGTAGGCCTAGGAACGCGAATGTCCCGACTCGCCCCAGCCCTTTGTCAAGATCAGGCCGACCTTCAGGCGTACCAAGATCGCTGTACGCGACATTTGTTTCTGCAGCTGACATTGCCGAACCCCCGGAATGCAATGATTACTTTCCTTTCCGTAGCGCCCGTTTGTGACAGTGGTTTTTCGATCCTCTGAATGTAAAGGCGCTGGAGTTCGTCGGGATGATATCTTTCCTCAAGTCATGGCGAGTGTGGTGCCGATCGCTGGCACCCTGGCACGGTTGCACGTCTCCACCGCACTCATCGCCGTGTGCCTGCAGATATCCCTGGCAGGAGGGTCGGCATCACTTGCGGCATGAAATGCCGTCGACGCATGGGAGCCGGCGCAGACTTCCAGCTCAAAAAAGCGGGAACCCGCGCTAATCGCGCTCGCCGACCCTGGCCGCCGTCGGCGGCTCGTCGCTGTCCTGCGTCATCGCTGCGACCAGCCGGGCATAGTTGAATGTCGATCGACTGCCGATGTCGTCACCATACTTGCCAAGCCATTCGTCGGCCGCCGCACGCCCGAGCGCCTTCAACTTGATCAGGAACGCCTTTTCGGCGAGCAGCTTCGAGGAGGGCGGGAAGCGGCCAAGCTCGTCATCGCCATGTATCATGTGGAGGTTGATGCGCGGGTGGAGGTCGCCCGAAAGCTCACCCTTGTCGATCAGCCGGTTGCGTTCGCCGATGAAGCGCAATTCGCTGACGAGACTGGCGTTGAAGGTGATTTCGTTCAACCGGTCCGCGATTTCGTGTGCGGTCCGGGGTATCTCGTTGCGCACAATCGGGTTCAACTGGACGATCAGGGCGTCACAGCACCCGGTGGCCCGGCTCATCGGCTCCAAAGCCGGGTTGGCGATGTAGCCGCCGTCCCAATAGCCTTCGCCGTCGATGATCGGCGTGTGAAACAGATAGGGCAGGCACCCCGATGCCAGCACCATGTCGACGGTCAGTTCGTGCTCGCGAAAGCACCTGAGCCCACCGGTGGCCACATGGGTGGTGTTGATGAACAGCTTGACCTTGCGGCTCTTGCGGACGCGCTCGAAATCGATCAGCGCGTTCAGCGCGTCGCGCAGCGGGTTGATCTCGAACGGATTGGCGACGTAGGGCGAAATCATCCGCGAGATCGCCAGGCTCATCTGGTACATCGGCGAAAAATTCAGCGAATAATCGTCGGTCTGCTGCTGCCAGAGCGTGCGCTGGAACGGCGACATCCGCGCAGCGGCATCGCCAATGCCGAGCCAGAAATGGTCGAGCTGCGCCCGGGCATGCGCGGCGTCGCCCTCCATCAGGCCTTCGCCGCAGACCACGGCGTTCATTGCGCCGGCACTGGTACCGCTGATGGCGGCGATTTCGATGTCGTCTTCCTCGAGCAGGCGGTCGAGGACACCCCAGGTGAAGGCGCCGTGGCTTCCGCCCCCCTGCAAGGCCAGGTTGATCTGCCGCTTTGTCTTCTTTGCCATCTTCGCTTCCTTGCTCGGTGCGCGGGGGGTTCTAATGTGCCGTCCAGCCACCGTCGACGGGAATATTGGTACCGGTCAACTGCGCCGCAGCATCCGAACAGAGGAACACCGCAAGGGCCGCCATCTGTTCGCTGGTAACGAACTGCTTGGTGGGCTGGGCCTCGAGCAGCACGTCGTGGATGACCTGTTCCTTGGTCATCCCGCGAGCCTTCATCGTCTCGGGGATCTGCTTTTCAACCAGCGGCGTCCAGACATAGCCCGGTGAAATGCAGTTGGCGGTGACGCCATGTGTGGCAAGCTCAAGGGCTACCGTCTTCATCAGGCCGTTGACGCCGTGTTTGGCGGCGACATAGGCCGATTTATACGGCGAGGCGATGATCGAATGGGCGCTCGCCGTGCTGATAATCCGGCCCCATTTGCGCGCCTTCATCCCCGGTACGACGGCACGGGTGGCGTGGAATGCGGCACTGAGGTTGATCGCGATGATCGCGTCCCATTTCGCCAATGGAAATTCTTCAATCGGCGAGACGAACTGGATCCCGGCGTTGTTGATGAGGATATCGACCTTGCCGAACTCAGCTTCGGCAGCGGCGATCATCGCGGCGATTTCATCGCCTTTCGACATGTCGGCACCGTTGTAAACGGCGCGAACCCCGTATTCGCTTTCTATGCCGGCACGTTCGGCCTCGATCGCTTCCACCTCGCCAAAGCCGTTGATCATCACATCGGCGCCAGCGGCGCCCAGCCCGCGGGCGATGGCGAGACCGATCCCAGAGGTCGATCCGGTAACGACAGCGGCTTTACCCTTCAGCATAGTCGATCTCCTTTTCGGTAGCGCGATCTGACAGCTTGTGATGACGGATTAACGACACGGGTCGTCAGCAGGCCCATGGGCAGGACCCAGATCCGGTTCAGAAAGAGATGGTGCCGCCTAGGTGACTCGAACACCTGACCTACGCATTACGAATGCGCCGCTCTACCGGCTGAGCTAAGGCGGCCCAAGGGCCTGTCGGGCGCTTAGGCCCGCGGACGCGGCCTACTTAGCGTCTCGCGGCGGTCTCGCCAAGCGGCGACGCACGGGCGGCGGGACAGGCGGGGATGCAGCCGCATCAGGCTCGTCGTCTTCCTCACCCTGCAGGCCCTCGCCGATGGGGAAGGGCACCGAAGCCTCGAAGCCTGAGAGGTCCTGCTCGGCATAGGACATGGGCAGGTCCGGCAGGTCCGAAAGGCCGGGCTCGCGCCGCTCGTGCCGGGGATGGATGAGGTCGCCGGTCTCAGCAAAGCTGACGGCCAGGCGAGCCCAGTCGGCGGGCTGGTAGGCGAAGGCCCGGCCCTCGGGGTCGAGGTCCGACCAGTCCGCCTCGCCCGGCGCCGTCAGGCCCCGGGCCCGCCAAAGCCGGGCCTCGTCGGGCCGTCCCGCGGCGAAGGCGGCCCGGGCCAGGAGGCCAGCAATCCGGGCGGTCAGGGGC
>Ga0079299_1000170_pt1 | contig 15483 bp, 9 predicted proteins | sample Wag4_2014_7_11_2_FD_76334 | JGI IMG/M metagenome (GOLD analysis project Ga0079299, IMG submission 76334) | Lake water microbial communities from Ohio, USA - Utica-2 Time Series LW 2014_7_11 | ecosystem: Environmental > Aquatic > Freshwater > Lake | place: USA: Ohio | collected 2014-07-11
CGGCGGCGCCGCCGCCGACGATCAGGATCGGGTGGTGGGCCATAGCGGTAGGCGCAGGTGGTGTGGAAGGGCGGTGAGGGCAGCGCATCGGTTCAACGGACCGCCTTGATCACGGCAAGGAACCCCGGAACCTGCCGGGGATCCGGCCAGAACAGATCCGCATCACCCGGGGAAGGCCCTGGGCAGGCCCCACTGCCATTCCCATCCCTGTCTACAGACCGGCTTCCTGAACGTCAGCAACCCTGACGTGAAATGTTCGGGAAGGCCTGCTGGGGTCGGATGGTCTGTTCGAGTGGTCTGGTCGGGTGAACTGATCGTATGGGCTGGTCGGGTGGTCTGGTCAGGTGAGCTGATCAAGTGGGCTGGTCGCGGGCTGGTGGAGCGATCTGGCCGGAGTGCCGAACGATCAGGACATCCAGCGCTTTCAGACAGCCGGTTGTTCGACCTCACGCTTCAGCAGGGCGTAGAGGTAATCGGGTGATTTGTAGCGGGTTGGCAGACACTTCTGGAGCAAGCTCAGGCGCTCCCAGCAGACCGTGCGCTGGATGGCCTCGAAGCTGCGACCGTTGCGGATCAGCAGGCGGAGGGCCTTGCAGTAGGTGGGATACCCCGCCTCCAGTTCCCCGATCGTGAGCTTGGCGTCAGCCATCGGTTCCTGGTGGTTCTGCCAACCTTAGGCAGCGGGCTGACCAGCCCTGGGTGCCGGTCGCCACAGGTGCACCAGGCCGTCACGAATCCTTACGGCTCCATGGCAACGCTCTGGCAGGGTGGATCTCACATCTCCGAGGGGGAGCATGGCTGTTGACCAGGCCGGTCTGCAGAAACCCACTCTGCAGAAACCCATTCAGCAGAAACCCATGCGGAAGGAGCTCAGCCTGCGGACGCCCGACGACTGGCATGTGCACCTGCGCGACGGCGACCTGCTCACGGTGGTGGCACCGGCCACGGCGGCCCAGTTCGCCCGGGCGATCGTGATGCCGAATCTGCGGCCCCCGATCAGCAGCGTGGCGGCTGCCGCGGCATACCGTCAGCGGATTCTTCAAGCCCTGCCGAGCGGCAGCGGGTTTGAGCCTCTGATGACGGCCTACCTCACCGACAACATCGCTCCTGCGGAGATCGAGCGCGGGTTTGTCGAGCGGGTCTGGACGGCCGCCAAGCTCTATCCGGCGGGTGCCACCACCAATTCCGATGCGGGAGTGACGGCGATCGACCGGATCGAACCTGTGTTGGCGGTGATGGAGCGCATCGGCATGCCCCTGCTGATCCACGGGGAAGTCACCGACCCTGAGATCGATATCTTCGATCGTGAGGCGGTCTTCATTGAGCGCGTGCTGGAGCCGCTGCTGGGGCGCCATCCGGGCCTGAAGGTGGTGCTTGAGCACATCACCACCAGCGATGCTGCCGACTTCGTGCGCAGTGGCCCCCCGACCCTGGCGGCCACCATCACCCCCCACCACCTGCACATCAACCGCAACGCCCTGTTCGCCGGCGGACTTCGACCAGACTTCTATTGCCTGCCGGTGGCCAAACGCGAGCTGCATCGCCTCGCCCTGCGGGCGGCGGCCACATCCGGCAACCCCAGGTACTTTCTCGGCACGGATTCAGCGCCCCACTACCGCGCCGCCAAAGAGTCGGCCTGCGGTTGCGCCGGCATTTTCAATGCGCCTTTCGCGATCGAAAGCTATGTGGAGGTGTTCGACCAGGAGAACGCGCTGGAGCGTTTGGAAGGGTTCGCCTCTGAATTCGGACCGCGCTTCTACGGTCTGCCCCTGAACCAGGGCCGCATCACCCTGGTGCGGGAGCCCCAGCCCGTGCCTGCCCTGGTGGAAGGACCGGCCAACGATCAGGCCCTGGTGCCGTTCCACGCCGGCACCACCCTCAACTGGCAGCTGGTCAGACGCCAGACGGGTTGAGCTGCCAGTCGATGGTCCCTGGGGAATGGACGCCAAAGCGCACCGTCACCCGCATCACCACCGTTTGGAATGGTTCCAGGTTCTGAGCTGACCTTTGGGGGCCGCCCCGCCGGGAGCGGGTGGACACCAGGGTTCAGGCATGGGCCGGAAGATCGCAGGCAAGGGTGAGCGGGCGGGACTGCACGTTCCAGATGTGCTCGGCGTAGTCGCGGATGGCGCGATCGGAGGAAAAGAAGCTGCTGCGAGCCGTGTTCAGCACGCTCATGCGCTGCCAGCAGGCCTGGTCTCGCCACACCTGGGCCAACCGATCTTGGGCAGCCAGGTAGTCGTGGAAGTCTGCAAAGACGTAGTACGGATCACGACCCACCAGGTTCTCCACAAGGGGACGGAAGAGGCCGCCATCGCCATCGGAGAACAGGCCGCTTTCGATCACCCGGATGGTCTCCTGCAGCAGGGGGTGCTGGCCCACCAGTTCCCATGGCCGGTAATGGGGCGCCAGGTCGGCGATCTGATCCGTGGTGTGGCCGAAGAGGAAGAAGTTCTCCGGGCCCACGCGCTCGCGGATCTCCACATTGGCCCCGTCAAGGGTGCCGATGGTGAGGGCCCCGTTCAGGGTGAACTTCATGTTGCCGGTGCCGGAAGCCTCCAGGCCAGCCGTGGAGATCTGTTCGGAGAGATCGGCCGCTGGATAGACCCGCTCCCCGAGCTTGACGTTGTAATCAGCCAGGAACACGACCCGCAGCAGCCCCGCGGTGGCAGGGTCAGCATTGACCACCGACGCGATGCCGTTGATGAAACGGATGATCAGCTTGGCCATTGCATAGCCGGGGGCCGCCTTGCCACCGAAGATCACCGTGCGGGGCACCAGGTCGGCGGTGTCTCCGTTCTTGATCCGCAGGTACTGGGCGATCACCTGCAGAGCATTGAGGTGCTGGCGCTTGTACTCGTGGATCCGCTTCACCTGCACATCAAACAGGCTGGTGGGATCCACCAGCAACTCAGACTGGCGATGGATGATCTGAGCGAGCCGCTGCTTGCAGGCGTGCTTGCAGGCCGCCCACTGCTGCTGGAAGCCCGGGTCGGCCGCCAGGGGCTCGAGCGCGGACAGGGCGTCAGCGCGACCAGGCCAGCCATGGCCGAGCTGGTTGGTGAGCAGGGTGTTCAGCGAGGGGTTGGCCAGGGCCAGCCAGCGGCGGGGGGTGACACCGTTGGTCACGTTGGTGAAGCGCTCGGGGAACAGGCGCGCAAAATCGGCGAACAGGGAGGTGCGCACCAACTCGCTGTGCAGTGCTGCCACCCCATTGACGTGATGGGAAGCGACCACGGCCAGGTGGGCCATGCGCACCTTGCGGCCGCCTGATTCATCAATCAGTGACACGCGACGCAGCAGGTCGGTGTCGCCGGGCGCCTTGATCCTCACCTGCTGGAGAAAGCGGGAGTTGATCTCGAAGATGATCTCGAGGTGGCGGGGCAGCAGATCGCCGAACAGGGTGATATCCCAGGTCTCGAGGGCTTCCGGCAGCAGGGTGTGGTTGGTGTAGGCGATGGCCCGGCTGACGATCCGCCAGGCTTCATCCCATCCCAGCTGGCGTTCATCGACCAGCAGGCGCATCAGTTCCGGCACGGCGATGGCCGGATGGGTGTCGTTGAGCTGGACAGCCCAGTGATCGGCGAAGCCATCGACCGGCAGTCCCCGCTGTTCCAGGCTGCGAAGCATGTCCTGCAGCGAGCAGCTCACAAAGAAGAACTGCTGTTGCAGCCGGAGGCGCTTGCCCGCATCGGTGCCGTCATTCGGATAGAGCACCTTGGAGAGGGTCTCGCTGGCGACCTTCTGCTCCACGGCTCCGCTGTAGTCGCCGTGGTCGAAGGCATGGAAATCAAAGGCCTCCGATGCTTCAGAGCGCCACAGACGCAGCCGGTCGCAGCTGTTGACCCGGTACCCCAGCACAGGAACGTCGTGGGGAATGCCGACCACCACCTGGGCGGGGTGCCAGCGGTGCTGCAGACGGCCGGCGCTGTCGGTATGGCACTCCACCTGGCCGCCGAAACCGACCCGACAGGCCTGATCGGGGCGCACGATTTCCCACGGCCAGCCGCCCTTGAGCCACTTGTCGGTGATCTCCACCTGCCAGCCGTCCCGGATCACCTGGTCGAAGATGCCGAACTCGTAGCGAATGCCGTAGCCGGTAGCGGGTATCTCCAGACTGGCCAGGGATTCGAGATAGCAGGCAGCCAGCCGCCCCAGGCCGCCATTGCCAAGGCCAGGCTCCTCCTCCACCGCCAGGATCTGATCGAGATCCTCGACACCGAAGCGGGACAGAGCCGCTGCAGCCGCATCCCGGATGCCCAGCATCAGCAGGTTGTTGCCCAGCTGGGGACCGATCAGGAACTCGGCGGAGAGGTAGGCCACCACCCGGGTGGGGGAGCTCTGGAGCGCATCGACCGTGGCCAGATGTCGCGCCATCAACCGGTCGCGCACGGCGTAGCTGAGCGCCATGTAGAGGTCGTGGGCCGTGGCGACGCTGGCCCGCTGGCCGAGGGTGAAGAACAGATGCTCGGTGATCGCATCAAAGATGTCGTCAGCGGTCAGGCCATTGCGCTGGGGATCGCCGTAGGTGGCGGGCTCGGGGATCCGGTGACGCGTTGACAGCTGAGCGGTCGGCAGGCTGGCGGTCATGGCAGGCGGGTCGCACTGTTGCTCACAGGCTGCACAGAGCCGGCTGGGCAAGGGTTAAGGATCGGTGGTGATCTCGCGGCTGCAGGATGGCGACCTGCAGCGGTGGCCGCAGCAGAAGGCGCCACTAGCGTGAGGCCAGCGAACCGGTGTGGCGGCTGCGGCGAACGGAGCCATCGGAGCCATGGGAGCGACTGAAGCCAGGGGAGCCAACCCAGCCGATCCAGCCCCTGATCGGTGCACTTCCGGACAGGACAACGCCGTTGCCGCTGCGGCGGCGGGCGGGGCTGCTGACAGCCAGGGCCAGGGCAGACGCGGGCCGGGCAGAGCGGCTCCGGGGAGCGATGGCTCCGTGCTGGTGTGCGGACTCGGGGCGCTCGGGCAGGCCTGTCTGCAGAGGCTGCTGGCCTTCAACGTCCCCCTGCGCTGTCTCGACCTGGCCGAACCCAGTTGGCGCGATCCCGATCTGCAGCGACGGCTTGCCGACCGACTGCTGCTCGGGGACATGCGCCGGGCCCACGTGCTGCGCGCCGCCGGGGCGGAGCAGGCGAGGGCCGTGCTGCTGCTCAGCTCCGAAAGCACGGTGAACATCGAGGCCGCACTGCAGGTGCGGGTGCTCAATCCACAGGCGGAAATCGTGGTGCGCTCCACCAGCCGGCAGACGAGCCTCGGTGCCCTGCTGGAGGAGCGGTTGCCCGGAATCGCAGTGGTGGATCCCCTGCTGCTCTGCGCTGGAGCGATCGCCTCGGCCCTCAGGCCCGACACCATTCCCGCGAGCTTCGAAGCCGACGGCATCGATCTGCAGATCTGTGCGGAGGATGGCGTGGTGGAGCGGCTGGCCCGGCCACTGCAGCAGGCCGGAGCCGAGACGAGCGGGGCGCTGGTGGTGATGCCCCGGCGCGATCTGACGCAGGGGGAGGGCGGCGAGGACAGTGGGAGGCGGCGCTGGCGTGGCCGCAGGCTGCGGCAGGGAATCGAACGCTTCCGCCGCAGCATGGTGCGGCTGAGCCGGCCCCAGCAACTGCTGCTTCTGGCGCTTGTGGCCTTGGCCCTGATCGGCGTGGCGGTCTTCTCCGGAGCAGGTGGCTGGCGCCAGGGCGTGTTCGTCACCCTGGGGTTGCTGAAGGGTGAATATGTCGATCCAGTGAATCTGCTCCTCACTGGGGAAGCAGGCGTGCGCGGGGCCAGTGGCTGGCTGATCGGCGGCACCCTCTTCTATGCCCTGGTCGGCACCTTGCTCACCTCGGCGCTCGCGGCGGTGATCCTGGAGTGGCTGCTGCGGGACAGGCTGGGGTCGAGTCGGCCCCGGCTGCCCCGGCGCAGCCGGCGGCCGATTCTGCTCGTGGAGGGCGGCGTCCTGGCCGAACGGGTCGGCCAGCTGATGCGCCGCGATGGTCGTCCCGTGCTGCGCGTGGGCGAAGCCGATGCTGCAGGCGGCCCGGATCTGCTGCTGCCAGACCTGCCATCTGCCCTGAAGCTGCTGGCCGACCGACCGGCGCAGGCAGTGGCGCTGCTGTCAACCGACCTGCTGGCCAACCTCCAGACCGCCCTCACCCTGCAGCAACGCTGGCAGGGGGTCCGGGTCGCCTTGCTGGCCCACAGCTTCGGTGCTGCAGAGGAGCTGGGCAATCTGCTCGGTGGCATGGCCGTGGTCTCAGCGGTTGATCTGGTGGCCGATGCGGTGGTGGCCACCGCCTTCGGTGAACGGATCGAGGCCGTGCTGCGGCTCGGCGGCAGCAACCTGTTGCAGGTGCGGTTCCGCATCCGCCAGGGAGACACCCTCTGCGAGCGCAACGTGTCGCGCATCCAGAACGGCTATGGCATCACGATCGTGTCGCTGCGGCGCCAGCGCCAACGGCAACCGCTCTGCCTGCCCAAGCTGGAAACGGTGGTGAGCGACGGCGATGAGCTGGTGGCGCTGGCCACCGCCGAGAGCCTGAGGCGGATCGAACTGGGGGATGCGACGGCGCCGCAGTGCCGGCTGCGGCTGGAGCAGGCCGGAGCACTGGGATCCGCAGGCCGCTTTGAGGTGCAGCGCACCCTGGCGCGCTGGCTTGGCTGCAAACCCGGGGAGGTGCTCGGACTGTTGGATGGCACCGAAACGCTCACACCGCCACTCGATGCTGACCTGTGCACGCCACTGAGCGAGCAGCTGAGGCGCCTTGGGGTGAGCTGCCGGATGGAGACAATCCCTTGAAGGCGAGCAAGAATCCTGGCGAGGGATGCTCGGGCCAACTTCCGCTCCCATGGGCCCCGAAAGGCCGCACCCTGGTCGATCTATCGTGAAGAGGCGGCGTTGTCTGCCGCTGCAGCAGCAACGATCCAGTCGCAGCGGTCGAGGGCACGCCAGGGCATGGGCTTCTTCATCCAGCTGACCGATGCCATGGCCGACCGGCAATCCCTGCTGGTGACCGGTCTGGATCCGAACCCGGAGATGCTGCAGAGCTGGGCGGCAAGACGCGGGCTGGCCGGCCGTTCCTTTCTCAGTCAGGCCAGACACTGGATCAAGACGGTGATCGATGCCACCGCCCCCCACGTGTGTGCCTACAAACCGAGCCTCGGCTTCTATCAGGCCCTCGGACCGGTGGGGCTGGAACTGCTGCTCGAGGTGCGGGATCTGGTACCGCGCGACCTGCCGCTGATCATCGACAGCAAGCACGGAGACCTCAACTCCTCCTCGGCACTCGCCCAGTACCTGTTCCGGGAGCTCGGTGCGGATGCGGTGACGCTCTCACCCCTGGCCGGCCAGGACATCGCCGCCCCGTTCCTGCTCTACCCAGACAAGGCGGTGGTGATGACCTGCCACAGCTCCAACCTGGCGGCGCGGCAGATCCAGCACTACCCCAATGAGGAGACGCCCCTCTACCTGCGGATCGTGCGCGAGACCCAGCTGTGGGCGACGCCGGAACAGCTGCTGCTCGAGGTCGGCACCAGCGATCCGGCGATCCTGGCGCGGGTGCGGCAGGAAGCACCGGAACGGTTCCTGATCCTGCGCAGCCTCTGGGGCGAGGAGGAGCGGCTGGAGGCCATGCTCCACGCGGGGCTGAGCGAGGCCGGTGACGGGCTGCTGCTGCCACTCCCCCAGAACCTGCTGGTGGAGGACGACATCGGCGAACGCAGTGCACGGCTGAAGCAGCAGATCCAGCAGAGCCGCCAGCGCTGGTTGGCAGCGCGCGCCGTGGCGGGTGACTGTTGCAGCCTCTGGCTGCCTGCCGCCACTGAAGCGGGCGAGTGCGGCGCTGAGCTGGCCCAGGCGCATCGGCCACCCCAGTCCGACCCACTGGCCTCCCTGATCGTCGATCTGTTCGACATCGGCTGTCTGCTGTTCGGGGAGTACGTGCAGGCCTCCGGGGCGGTGTTCAACTACTACATCGATCTTCGTCAGATCATTTCCGATCCAAACCTGTTCCATCGGGTGCTACACGCCTACGCGTCAGCGATGGCTGAGCTGGCCTTCGATCGCATCGCCGGCATTCCCTACGGCTCCCTGCCCACCGCCACGGGCCTGTCCCTGCTGCTCCACAGGCCACTGATCTACCCCCGCAAGGAAGTGAAGGCCCATGGCGCCCGCCGCCTGATCGAAGGCGACTTCGAGGACGGGGACCTGGTGGTGGTGGTGGATGACATCCTGATCACCGGCGGCAGCGTGCTGGAGGGCATCGCCAAGCTGGAGAGCTCAGGCCTGGTGGTGAACGATGTTGTGGTGTTCATCGACCACGGCGGCGATCACGATCGGCAGGCCCGGGAGCGGTTGGCGGCCGCTGGCTACCGCTGCCATGCCGTGCTCGACATCGCCCGGATCACGGCCGTGCTGCACCGGGCCGGTCGCCTCGACGATGCCCAGGTGACCACACTCCTGAGGGATGCCCGCCTGGCCTAGGACTGCGGCCCAGTCCGTAACCACCCCCATCTGGCCGCCTGAAGCTGCCGTGACCCCGCTGCCGTGACGTCGTTTTCCGAGCCCTTCCTGCGCCGGCCCGTGCTCACGCTGGTGGCAACCGTGCTGGTGCTGCTGGCTGGGCTTGTGGCCCTGCCAAGGCTGGAGGTGGAGAATCTGCCGGCGATCGCCCCCAGCCGCGTCACGGTGCGGGCCACCTACCCGGGCGCCAGCCCGGAAGTCGTGGAGCAGGGGGTGACAGCCCTGCTGGAGAAGCAGCTAAACGGAGTGGACCGGCTCGACCAGATCCGCTCGACCAGCTCCAACGGTGGCAGCGCGATCAACCTCACCTTCACCGGCGGCGATCCGGAACTCAATCAGATCAACACCCAGAACGAGGTGGCGGTGGTGCAGCGGCAGCTGCCGGCCCCGGTGGCCCGCTTCGGCGTGCAAGTGCGGCGCAGCTCCGACGACCTGCTGATGGTGTTGAGCTTCAGCGCCGATCGCGCCACCTACAGCGACACCTTTCTGAGCGGCTGGGTCGATCAGGTGGTGAAGGACAGGCTGCAGCGGGTACCGGGTGTGGGCAACGTCAACCTCTCCGGCGGCAGCAGCCCCGCCTTCCGGCTCTGGCTGGATCCGGTTCGCCTGCAGGAGCGGAACCTCACCTTGGCAGACGTACGGCGTGAACTGCAGGCCCAGAATGTGCTGGCCGCTCTGGGGCAGCTCGGCGAAGCCCCCAGTCCACCGGGTCAGGAGCTGACCCTGCCGCTGCGGCTGGAGGGCCGGCTCCGTTCAGCTGAGGCCTTCACCCAGTTGGTGGTGGGGCGTGCTCCGAACGGCGGCGTGACCCTGCTCGGCGATGTGGGCCGGGTGGAGCTTGGCAGCGAGAGCTACGACACCCTGGCCACGAACCTCGACGGTGATGCCGTGGTGGCGGTGGTGGTCTTCCAGCGCGACGGCAGCAACGCCCTGCAGGTGAGCGAGGCCGTCAACAGGGCCCTGGAGGAGCTTGCGCCCCAGTTCCCGCCGGGTGTGAATCTGCAGCTGATCGTCGACGAAGCCGACTTCGTGCGCGGCAGCATCGACGCCACCACAGCCAGCCTGCGCGATGCGGTGCTGCTGGTGTTCCTGGCACTGCTGCTGGGTCTGGGCAATCTGCGCCTCGCCCTGATCACAGCAATGGCGGTGCCGGTGGCCCTGGTGGGCTCGCTGATCCTGCTGCTGCTGAGCGGGCAGTCGATCAACAGCCTCACCCTGTTCGGGATGGTGCTGGCCACCGGGCTGGTGGTCGACGACGCGATCGTGGTGAGTGAAGACATCGGCCGAAGGCTCGAACAGGGCACCGCTCCGCTGCGGGCGGCCAGCGAGGCGATGGCCGAACTGGGCAGCGCGGTGATTGCCACCTCGCTGGTGCTGGTGGCGGTGTTCGTGCCGGTGCTGGGCTTGGGAGGGAGCGTCGGCCGGCTCTACGCACCGATCGCGATCACGATCAGCGCCACGATCACCTTCTCCACCTTCAACGCCCTGACGTTCACGCCGATGGCCGCCAGCCGGCTGCTGGGCAGCGGAGGGGCTGAACCTGGCTGGCTGCAGCGCTGGATTGACCCACCGAGGCGCTGGCTGGAATCGCTTGAAGCTCCCTATGGACGTCTGCTGGAGAGCTGCCTGGCGATGCGGCGTCGGCTGCTGGCGCTGCTGCTGGTCGGTCTGCTGCTGACCGGCGTGGCGCTCCAGCGGCTGCCGCGAGCGTTCATTCCCCAAGAGGACAACGGCCAGCTGCGAGGAGTGGTGATCCTCGCCGACGGCATGGGTCTGCAACCGACTGCGGCCGTGTTGGAGCAGGTGCGCCGCGTCGTGGCGGCGGAGCCGTTGATCACACGCGCCAACTTCTATGCGGGCCGCTCCTTTGGCGACAACAGCCCCAACAAGGGAACCTTCTACCTGCGCCTCAAGCCGATCGAAGCACGCCGCCGCGCCGACCAGAGCACGGCGGCCGTGGCCACACGTCTGAATGCCCGCCTGCGGCGCCAGGTGAAGGGCGCGGTGGTGCAACTGAGTGAAGCCCCCTCGGTGCGGGGTTTCAGCGCCGAAGGTGGACTGGAGCTGGAGCTGCTCGACAGCAGCGGGGGCCGCCTGAGCCTGACTGCGTTCGCCGATCAGGTGCAGGACTTCATCCGGGCCGCCATGGCCACCGGTCAGTTCGAGCGGGTCTCCACCCGGTTCACGGCCAACGCTCCCACCCTGCAGCTGGTGCCGGACCGACTCCAGCTCGCCTCGCTCGGTGTGGATCTGGCGACCGTGGTCGACACCCTGGGCAGTGGCATCGGCAGCGACTACGTCAACGACAGCTTCGAAAGTGAGCAGGTCCGCAAGGTGATCCTGCAGCTCGAAGGGTCCAGCCGCCGCGACCTCGACGACCTGCTGGCCCTGCCGGTACGCAGCGCGAGCGGCCGGCTGATCCCCCTGGCCCAACTGGTGCGGATCGAGCAGAGCAGTGGCCCGACGAGCATCAACCGCACCCGCCTGGTGCGCTCGATCAGCGTGCGCGCTCTGCCTGTGGCGGGCGTGAGCAGCGGTCAGGCGATGGCCACCCTCGAGCAGGTGCAACGGGAACGCGGAGCCGGCACGGAGCTGGAGTGGGCAGGTCTGGCCAGGGAAGAGGCCAGCGCCGCAGGGGGAAACACCCTCACCTTCGCTCTGGCAGTGCTTGTCACCCTGCTGGTGCTGGCAGCCCTCTACGACAACTTCCTCGACCCCTTCATCATCCTGATGACTGTGCCCCTGGCGGTGCTGGGGGCGCTGATCGGTCTGGCCTTGCGTGGCGTTGCCCTCGATGTCTACGGCCAGATGGGTCTGCTGGTGCTGGTGAGCCTGGCCGCCAAGAACGGGATCCTGATCGTTGAATTCGCCAACCAGCGTCTGCGGGACGCGCTGGCTCTCGACAGCGCCATCCGCGAGGCCGCCCGCTCGCGCCTGCGGCCGATCCTGCTCACTGCCATCTCCTCCCTGGCGGGGTTCGTGCCGCTGCTGCTGGCCACAGGCTTCGGCTCAGGCAGTCGGGTGAGCATCGGCACGGTGGTGTTCTCCGGCCTGCTGGTTGCCACCGTGCTCAGCCTGTTCGTGGTGCCGGTGCTTTACCGGATCGTGAAGGGCTGGGAACTGCGCCTGATCAGCCGTCGTGCCGCCGGTCTGCCTGGGTCAGGCGACTGATCAGCACCCCCAGCACCACCGCCAGATAGAGCGTGCCCGCCATGGCAACCGTAACGCTGAGAATCTGAGCCAGAGCGCTGACTGGATACAGATCGCCGAAGCCCGTCGTGGTGAGGCAGACAAAGGCGAAGTAGTTGAGCCGCACGAAGTTCAGACCCCACACCGGCCCATTCGGTGCCATCTCCGGGGTGCCGAGGATGTCGCTGCTGAAGCTGCCCGGCTCGATGGTTTCCAGCACGGAGAACACCAGGCCGGCGCTCAGGCCGAGCATCAGGTACCCGGCGAGGGCGCCGCGCAGCACATCGAAGTTGACCTCACGTTCCTGGGACAGGGCCTCGATCAGGCGAATGGCGCTCCAGACGCTGAACAGCCCCCAGAGAGCGAGCACGGGCAAACCGCTGCCGCGCATGCCGACCGGAGTGACGTACCAGAACATACCGGTGATGAGCGCCGCGCCACCGACGATGCGAAAGAACAGACCAGGCCAGGGTCCTTCACCGGGGCGAGCCCGCACCGGGGCGAAGGTCAGCAGCATCACCAGCCCGAGCAGCTGATAGCCGATCGCTGACAAGCGGTTCCAGGGGCCGGGCAGGGTGAAGCTCACCAGCACCGCCAGGCAGATGCTGAGCAGCAGGCGGTAGCTGATGGCGCGGCTCAAGGCAGAGGCCCGGGGAATGCCGTCAGCATTCCGCCAGGACGGCCCGCTGGCAACTACCAATCCACAACCACCAACCACAACCGCCCCGCCTGCAACAGCCCCGCCTACAACAGCCAACCGCGGCAGACCAGAGCCAGCCCGGCCGCGCAGGGATCAACAGAGCTCAGCCTCAGGGCCCTGCATGGATGGCAGCGAGGATCTCCGCCAGATCAGTGTGCGGAGTGATCGACAGGGCTCGCTCCCGTTCGGTTGCATCCAGCGGCTGCAACTGCTGCCGCTGCCGCTCCAGCACGATCAGATCGGCATCCGAAGGGTCCACGCCTGTCTGGACGCGCCGTTGAATCCGATCGCACATCAACGGCAGGGGCGTGCGCAGGTCGAGCAGATGCCAGGGCAACGCCAGGCGCTCCGCCACGGCGGCCATCGCTTGGCGCTGGCGCCGCTGCAGGAAGGTGGCGTCGACAATCACGTTGAAACCGCTCGCCAGCAGGCGGGTCGCCAACGCCGGCAGGTGTTGCAGATAGAGCTCCTCGCTCACGGCGTCGGCATACGGATCACCGTGCCGCCGGGTCTGGAGCGGTATGCCCCAGCGACCGAACCAGCGCTTGCGCTCCACATCTGAGCAGAGGCGAATGGCCGGCAGGGCGGCGGCGAGCCGCATCGCCAGATGGGACTTGCCGGAACCGGACAACCCATGACAGAGCAGCAACCGCGGCGATGCCGGCGCCAGTTGACGCTCGGCGACAGCCAGGTAGGCCGCCAGGGGGCCCCGCTCATCCCGGTCACCGCTGAGGGCCGCCACCTTGGCCCGCACCAGGGCCCGGTAGCTGACGTACCAACGCCACAGTTCCAGGCCGCCATAGTCGCCGCTGTGCTCCAGCCAGCGGTTCAGCAGGCGGCTGGCGAGTTCCGGCTGGCGACGCTCCTGCAGATCCATCACCAGAAAGGCCATGTCGCTGATCACGTCGATCCAGCGCAGGTCGGGACTGAAGGCCAGGCAGTCGAACACGACGATACGGCCGTGCTCCAGCAGCATGTTGCCCAGGTGCAGATCACCGTGGCATTCCCGCACGCGGCCCTCCTGCTGACGCCGGTGGATCAACGGGATCAGCAGCGGAAACCGGCTCTCGGTCCACTGGCGAATCCGATCCAGACGGGGGGCAAGGGTGGCAGGGATGCGGGACTGCAGCGCCTGAAAGTTGGCGCGCACCGGATCGAGCACGGCCGCCGGGCTGCCGAAGACGCTCCCCGCCGGCGCCACTGCCGCCTCAGCATGAAACCGGGCAAGGCTGTGGGCCAGGCCATCGATCTGGCCGGTCTGCACATCCCCCCGATCGAGCGCCGCTGGCAGCAGGCTCTCCTGGGGAAACTGACGCATGCGCACCGCCCAGGCCAGCACTTCGCTGGCAGCCAGGCCTCCGGCCGGCGCCGGCAACACCCGCGGACTGTCTGCGGGTGCAAGCACAACCGCCAGATCGAGATACAGATCGCTGCAGAGGCGGCGGTTCAGCCGCAGTTCCTCGCGGCAATCCCCCAGGCGCTGCTCGAGGCTGGTGAAGTCGAGAAAGCCGAGATTGAGCGGCTTGGGCAGCTTGTAGGCGTAGCGCCCGGTGAGCAGCACCCAGGAAATGTGGGTTTCCACCAGCCCGATCGGCTCCTGCACCGGATGGGGCCAGGGAGCGGGGGTGCGCAGCCGGTCGATCAGGCGCTGAGCATCGGCGAGCAGCGCGCTCTGGCGGTCTGCATCGGCAGCCGGGCGACTGCTGCCGTCGTCAATCAAACCCCAGCAGGTCGAAGATCTCCCTGTCCTTGAGCGGTTCAGCCTCCAGGGGCTCAACGCTGTCGAGCATAGCCTGGGCGAGCTTGATGTATTCCTTCTGCACCGCCTCCACCTCCGGAGTCGACTCCATCTCAAAAATCGTGCACTTCTTGAGACGGGAGCGGCGGATGGCGTCGAGATCGGGGAAATGGGCCATGGTCTTCATGCCGACCCGGGCATTGAACTTATCGATCTCATCGGTGTCCCTGGAGCGGTTGGCCACCACTCCGCCGAGCCGCACCTTGTAGTTTTTGGCCTTCGCCTGGATGGCGGCCATGATCCGGTTCATGGCAAAGATCGAATCGAAGTCGTTCGCCGTGACGATCAGGCAGTAGTGGGCGTGCTGCAGGGGTGCAGCGAAGCCGCCACACACCACATCGCCGAGCACGTCGAAGATCACCACATCGGTGTCCTCCAGCAAATGGTGCTCCTTCAGCAGCTTCACGGTCTGCCCGGTGACGTAACCACCGCAGCCGGTGCCGGCCGGCGGCCCCCCGGACTCCACACACTGAACGCCGTTGAATCCCTCGAACACGAAGTCTTCAGGACGCAGTTCCTCGGTGTGGAAATCAACGGTTTCGAGGATATCGATCACGGTTGGCACCATCCGCTTGGTGAGGGTGAAGGTGCTGTCGTGCTTGGGATCACAACCGATCTGCAACACCCGCTTGCCGAGCTTGGAAAAGGCAGCCGAAAGATTGGAGCTGGTGGTGCTCTTGCCGATGCCCCCTTTGCCGTACACGGCGATCACCAGGGCGCCCTCTTCGATGTGCAGGGCAGGATCCTGGTGCACCTGCACACTGCCATCCCCATCGGGGCGGCTGAGGGTGGCTGTCATGACAATGGTTCCTGACTCCAAACACCATCCAACTCAGGCCTGGGTGCACCTTGTGGGCTGTTGGTGCAAAGCGAAACATCAACGCCTGCACAGATGGGGATCCCCGCACAGATGAGTGGGTATCCATACTCAACAAGGGTGACATTCAGCCGTTTCGCCGCCTCTGGGCAGCATTCCTGACCGCTGCTCGCTTGCATGGTGCGGCCAGCGCATGGTGCGGCCAGGCCGTCAGCGGCTGAAGTGGGCCTTGGCGTCATGCAGAGTCTCGGCATCGATGGTGGCGATGCCTCGCTCGCGGGCAAAGGTCTCGGTGTTGCGCCGCACCTTGTTCCGCACGAAGAAGGGAATGCTGTGCAGCTCGGCCTCGCCATCGGCGCTCCAGACCAGAGCCTCCGCCGCGGCTGCCGGCAGGTCCAGCGGCTGGGTTGCTGCCGGCGTGTGTGCGGCGGCCGGCGCCCCCTCGGCCAAGTGGCTGCGGTGGCCTTCCACGA
>Ga0079299_1000176_pt1 | contig 15302 bp, 16 predicted proteins | sample Wag4_2014_7_11_2_FD_76334 | JGI IMG/M metagenome (GOLD analysis project Ga0079299, IMG submission 76334) | Lake water microbial communities from Ohio, USA - Utica-2 Time Series LW 2014_7_11 | ecosystem: Environmental > Aquatic > Freshwater > Lake | place: USA: Ohio | collected 2014-07-11
CGCCAGGGCTGAGGTAGCGGGCTTCGGCGTCCGCGTTGATGATCGAGTTGGAGACGATGCTCATGCAGTTCTGCCTCGAAACAAGCGGTCGCCTTGACGGAGACCGTATCCAGTGGGTAAGGGGTTGATCGACTTGCGCCGATCGCCGAATCATTCTGCGGCAAGGGGTGTTGGTGCCCTCGGCGGCGGTCACAGTTCTTCACGCTGCTGTCATGCCTCAAACCCGTTGTGGCGCAACGGCTCTGGCCGAGGTTTCTGATAGTGAACAGCTGCAGCAATTGTTCACCTCTGATGGGCGGCGATTGCGCTTCGCGGTCGTGGCGATCGCGAATCCGCTCCTGTTCCAGTCGGGTCGACTGCAAACGGTTCAGATGAGAACAACTCCGGCGATGCAATTGCGCCGGAGTTGTGTTGTTTTGAGACCCGGCCGATCGGCTGGACCGTATAGGTGGCGCCTGCCCCGGCACCAGGCGGGCCTGGCGGGGCGTAAAGCAGGGTTCAGATGGCTGCCCTGGGGCCGGGGGTGAGACCGGCGTTGCCGCTGTAAAGCGAGGCCGTGCGGTTCACTGTGGACAGGGGCACCCCGTCATTGCTGGCCATGCCGCGCAGGTAAGGCACCGTGTCCTGGCCGAAGGCCTGGGCGTATTCCCCGGTGTTGAGCAGGTCGTCGATGGCGACGGCAAGACCGCGGCTGGTGCGCAGGGCGAGGAACCGGCTCGTCTCCTGGGGCTGGGCCGCCCTGCCGAGCAGGGCCAGCCAGGCGGCACTGGCGGCGCGCAGGGGAGCCAGGCGGTTCAGACGCTGCTGGAACAGATCGCTGCTGGCCACCGCCGCCACAAACTCGGCCACCGTGAGCTGGCCATTGCGGAACTGGGATTCGCTGTCTCGCAGACGCTCAGCCGCCAGAGCCGGCCGATTGAGCAGCTGGCGGTAGACCGCATCCATCGCTGCGGCCACATCCTGTTCGCTGGCGGTGCGCCCCAGGCGAATCGGTTGTCCCAGGCTGGCGCGCCGCCGGAACCCCTGGGGTTGGGCGGGCTGCAGGGCCCTGGCCATCGCTGCACCCGGTGCCTGGGCCGGTGTGGCCGCCAGGTTGCCGCTTTCCCGCTTGGACCAGAGGCCCAGATTCAGGGGTTTGGTTGCGGCACCGGCCAGGCCGGCCCCGCCGGTGAGAGTCCAGCTGCCGGTCGCCTTGCCCCCACTCCAGCTCCGGCTGGGTGCTGGATTGCTGCGCACGCCCGCCGGGGCAGCCGCGTTCGGCCGGGCCGGCGCCGCCATCGCCTGTCCGCCAGCGATTTTGGCGCTCCAGCCCCCCCGCACCACGGTGCGGCGGCTGGGCAGGTTGCGCGGGGTGAGATCGCCGGTGGTGCGCAGGTTGGCGGGGCCGCTGGTTTCCGGGCGGATCCGGGGGGTCAGGTCTGCGTAGGCGGCGGCATTGAAGGCGCGCCTGAGGGCTGGAACAGCCCGGGCATTGCGATCGGCCGGAGTGATGAATCGCTCGTAGGGAACCGTGTCCTCCCCGAAACAGTCGTTGTATTCACGGCTGTTGATCAGTTGATCAACCACCCCGTAGAAGCCCCGGCGGGCTGCGGTGTCGAAATAAGCGTCGATCTCCCAGCGGCCGAAGGTGGGCCGGCCGAGAAGGCGGCGGTGCATCACCTCAATCGCCTTGGTGATGTAGAGGCCACTCCAGTAACGGCGGCGGAAGGCGTCGCTGCGGGCCACCTGGCGCACGAATTCCCGCAGGCTGATGTCACCGTTCTCCAGTTTGATCTCTTCGACCTTGTTGCGTTCTCCGGCATAGCCGGCGTTGCCGAGGACCTGCACGTAGACCGCATTGATCACCGCCTGGGTGCTGCTTTCCGTGCCCCGCACGCTCGGTTGGCCGCCCCGACGCGGCACCGAGTTGCCGCCGGTGGCAATCTGCTGCAGGCGCACCACCCTGGGCCCCACCCGTCGGGGGCTGGCCTGGCGGAAGGCGGGGCTGTCCATCTGGCCCGGCTGCTTCATGCCGTTGCCGATCAGGATCCGGCGCGTGTCGTAACTGAACGGAGCTGGCCTGGTGGCGACACGGGCCGTTCCGGAGGGGAAGATCGCGCCGTAGGTGAGGGCCAACGGGTCGTTGCCACCGCCGTAGGGATGCTGATCCGCGAGGGGCTGGCGATAGGCGGCGTAGAGGGTGACGTACTGGGGAGCTCCCTCGAACGGGGCGCTGAACCGGAACAGTTTGCGGTTGCTGCCCCAGCCGGCGCTCTCCTGGGCTTCCTCGCCGAGGTCGCGCAGATAGGGAACCGTTTCCTCGCCGAACACCCTGGCGTATTCCATCGAATTGACCAGGTAATCCACCAAGCCGTTCAGGCCCTGAGCACTGACGATGTCGAAGGCGGCGGTGAACTCCTCGCGCGAACTGATGCCTCGGCCCAGGAAGTGGCGGAAGGCCAGTTCCACCGCCCGGCTGTTCGAGAACCGGCCGTAAAACTGTTTCTGGTAGGCACGGCTGCGGCCGAGGGCACGAATGAACTCCCGCATCGAGATCTGCCCCTGGCGCACCTGGGTGGCTTCGACGGGACAGGGCACCTGCCCATAGGCCTTGGCGATGTCGCGTTCGAACACCTGGCGGTAAGCGGCCCGGATCACTTCGGCTTTCTGGCCGCCGCTCATCGCCGGCTTCATCACGAAGCGCTGGGCGGTGCCCTGGGCGGCCAGAGCGTAGGTGGCGGGCAGCTGCAGGCCCTGATTCACCGGGCTGCCCAGACGCTGACGGGCAGAGGGCGTCGGCACCGCCAGCTCCTGGATCAGCACATTGAAGGCCTCGATCACCAGCTGGCGGGTGTCTGGATCGTCCTTGAACAGCCCAGCCGCTGCGGCGCGCATCTCCTGGAGAGCCACATTCGTGGCAGCCAGGGAGCAGGCCTTCTCGAGCACATCCCGCAGGCCGCGGGTGTTGACGGTGAGGATGCTGGGGTCCCCGGCCACCAACGCGTAGCCCACGTAGCGGAGAAACCACGCCAGGTCGCGGATGGACTTCTTCATGCGGGCGGTGCCGTAGCGGCCAACCGCGATCGGATTGAAACCGGTGGGTAGGACGACGCGCACGTCGGCGTCCCCCCCGGCGCCCTCCAGCAGGCGGCTCAGGAGGTTGCCGCGGCGCTCGCTGGCCCCGCTGGCGCCGGCGAAGGTCTGCACCGAGCGGGCAAAGGCCGCCTGATCAGCGGCGAGCGGTGTATCGGCGGCGGCGGCGGCTCCCGGATTGATGGGGCCGTCGAGATAGGAGAGAGGCGTGCCACCGCTGAAGATGCGGCTGGCAGCCTTGGCGACGATGAACTCGGCGTTGGCGCTGAGGCGGCGGGCCGCTTCAACGCGACGCTGACCGTTCTGGAAGAAGTTGACGAGGTTGGCGAGTTCGCCCCCGTCTGGGAAGCGATCTTCCTGCTCGGCCTGACGGACGCTGGAGAGCGGCAGGGTGTCGTAGCGCTGGGGCGCAACCCTGGTGCTGCCGCTGCTGGCGGTCACGGTCATGGACGAGAGCGAACCGGGCTGGGCCAACTTACGGCTGGGGTTCCGGGCTCCCGCCGGCCCATGAACAAATGTTTGCAGCAGCAGGGCGCCATGAAAAGCTCGGCCCAGCGACTCTGCAGCCGTGTCCCTCAGCGATGCCGCCACGCCGGTGGTGAGCGCCTTCTACGACCGTTTCCCCTATCCGGGTGATCCGCTTCAGGACGGCCCGCCGCCCGGGTACAACTGGCGCTGGTGCGTCGACAGCGCCTGGGCCGCAGCGCACGGTTGCCTGCCGCCCCGGCCCCGCCCCTGGCGTGTGCTCGACGCCGGCTGCGGCACGGGCGTCAGCACCGACTATCTCTGCCACCTCAATCCGGGCGCATCGGTGCTGGCGGTGGACATCAGTGCCGGGGCCCTGGCTGTGGCGCGGGAGCGCACCAGCCGCTCCGGTGCCGCTGCCCAGGTGAGCGAGCTGCGCATCGAGCAGCGCAGCCTGCTCGAGCTGGCGGGCGAGGGCCCCTTCGACTACATCAATTCCGTGGGGGTGCTCCACCATCTCGAGCGACCGGAAGCGGGGCTGAGGGCGCTGGCGAGCCTGCTCCGTCCCGGCGGTGTGCTGCATCTGTTTCTCTACGCCGATGGGGGGCGCTGGGAGATCCACCGCACCCAGCGATGCCTCAGCCGGCTGGGAGTGGGCTGTGGCGAGGAAGGACTTCGGCTCGGTCGCCGCCTGCTTGAGGACCTGCCCGAGCACAACCGGCTGCGTCGCCACCACGAACAGCGCTGGGCGCTCGACACCCGCGCCGATGCCAACTTCGCCGACATGTATCTCCATCCCCAGGAGACCAGCTACAACCTGGAGCGGCTGATGGCTTTCGTCGGCGCTGCCGACCTGCACTTCGCGGGCTTCTCCAATCCGGAGGTCTGGGAGCCGGCCCGTCTGCTGAGCGGCGAGCTGCTCGAACGGGCCCGGGCTCTGCCAGAACCGGAGCGCTGGGCCCTGGTGGAGGATCTCGACCCCGACATCAGCCATTTCGAGTTCTTCCTCTGCCGGGGCGAGCCCCAGCGCCCTGACTGGGGCGATGACGCCGTGCTGCTGGCCGCGAGGGCTGAGCGCAACCGCTGCCTCTGGGGCTGGCCCCAGGAGAGCCTGCTCGGCCCGGATCTGCTGCCCCTTCAGCTCGATCCCGGCGATGTGCTGCTGATGCAGGCTGTCGAGGCGGCTCCCGACTGCTGCCTGGGCCAGCTGGAGACGCCGTTCAGCCCGGTGGACCGCGCCCGGAGGGCCCGCCGCCTGATCGCGCAGCGGGTGCTGCTGCCGGTTGCTTAACGCAGCGTGATAAGTTGCGCGGGCCTTGTGCCGCCGCCGCTTGCAGGCAACCTTCGCTGCGGAATCGGGTCCGTCCGGTTCCTCACCTGCAGGAGACGGTTCTGCCGCGCTTCCGCCATCAGGCTCAGGAGCTGTGGTTTCCGGTGTGATCGCCGCACCTGTTGATGAATACGGCCGGCTCCAGCGCCGGCTGCTGCTGGCCACCCTGGCTGTCAGCGTTCTGGTGTCGCTGGGCACCTGGATGATCGTCGGCGGGGCGACCGCCCGCAGTGTGCTGCTCGGAGGCTGCTGCGGCCTGCTGTATCTGCGGCTTCTGGCCCGGAGTGTGGGCCGTCTCGGCCCCGACTCCCGGTCCCTCGGCCGGTTCCAGATCCTGGTGCCGGCCCTGCTCGTGATCGGCGCAGCGCGGTTCCCGGCCATCCAGCTGCTCCCGGCTCTGCTGGGATTTCTTCTCTACAAGCCTGCTCTGCTTCTGCAGGCCGTCCTCGCCCCCTGAACCGCCCTCATCCCAATGGTTCCCTTGCACCTCACCCTGCCGTTCGCTGAACTGGAGGTTGGCCAGCAGCTCTACTGGAATCTCGGCAATCTTCACCTGCACGGCCAGGTGTTTCTGAGTTCCTGGATCGTGATCGGTGCCCTGCTGGCCCTTGTGGTGGTCGGCACCCGTCGGATGGAACGGGATCCCCGCGGCGTGCAGAACCTGCTGGAGTTCGTCTGGACCTACATCCGCGATCTGGCCCGGGAGCAGATCGGCGAGAAGGCCTATCGCGACTGGCTGCCGTTCATCGGCACCCTCTTCCTGTTCATCTTTGTCTGCAACTGGGGCGGGGCTCTGATCCCCTGGAAGCTGATTGAGCTGCCCAACGGCGAGCTCGGTGCGCCCACCGCGGACATCAACACCACCGTGGCCATGGCCCTGCTGGTGTCGCTCTCCTATTTCTATGCCGGTCTCAGCCGGAAGGGTTTGCGGTACTTCGAGTACTACGTGGAGCCCACGCCGATCATGCTCCCCTTCAAGATCATTGAGGACTTCACCAAGCCTCTGTCCCTCTCCTTCCGTCTGTTCGGAAACATCCTGGCCGACGAACTCGTTGTTGGTGTGCTGGCTTTCCTGGTGCCGGTGATCGTGCCCCTGCCGGCCATGTTCCTGGGGCTTTTCACCAGCGCCATCCAGGCTCTGATCTTCGCCACCCTCGCCGCCAACTACATCGGCGAGGCCGTGCACGAAGAGCACCACTGAGCGATACACAGGCCGGCTCCTCCGGTCTGGCAAACTCATCGCGCGCAGGTCCGGATGCAACCGGGCCCGCTCCCTGTGGGGAGTGTCCCGGCCGCGCTCCAGCCCATTCCGCGCTTTCCCTGCGCTCTCCTACCTCCTTTCCACCCATGAGTGATCTGACCTCCGCCGCTTCCGTTCTGGCCGCCGCTCTGGCTGTGGGTCTCGCCGCCATCGGTCCTGGCATCGGCCAGGGCACCGCAGCCGGTCAGGCTGTTGAAGGCATTGCCCGTCAGCCCGAAGCTGAAGGCAAGATCCGCGGCACCCTGCTGCTCTCCCTGGCCTTCATGGAAGCGCTCACCATCTACGGCCTCGTGGTGGCACTGGTGCTGCTGTTCGCCAACCCGTTCGTCGGCTGATCACGCACAGCGGAGGGAGGGGTCGCCCCGGGCTGACCCCATCCTCCATGTGACTGCTCCCCCGTCCACCCCGGCGATCCCTTCCCCATGACCAGCTGGCTCCTGCTTGCCACGGCTGACGCCGCCAACGGCGTTGCTTCCGGCGCCCCGGAGGGAGGTCTGTTCGACCTTGATGCCACCCTGCCGCTGATGGCGGTGCAGGTGGTGCTCCTCACCTTCATTCTCAATGCCCTGTTCTTCCGCCCGGTCGGCCGGGCTGTGGAGGAGCGCGAGGGCTATGTCGCAACCAGCCGTGCTGACGCCAAGCAGAAGCTGGCCCAGGCACAGCGGCTGGAGGCTGACCTGACCGACCAGCTCAAGGAGGCCCGCCTCGAGGCCCAGAAGCTGATCGTGGAGGCCGAACAGGAGTCTGACAAGCTCTACCGCGAGGCACTGGCCGTCGCCCAAGCCGAGTCGATCGCCGTGCGCGAGCAGTCCCGCCGGGAGATCGAGGCCGAGCGTGAACAGGCGCTCTCCGCTCTCCAGGGCCAGGCCGAACGGCTCGGCACCCTGATCGTTGACCGTCTGCTGGCTGCCCAATGAGTTCCACCATCACGGCTCACCCCCTGTTTGCCCATCACGGCGGCTTCGGGCTCAATCTCAATCCGCTCGACACCAATCTGATCAACCTGGTCATCGTGATCGGGGTGTTGATCTGGTTCCTGCGCGGCTTCCTCGGGGGGATGCTCGAGCGCCGGCGCCAGGCGATCCTGGCTGACCTCAAGGATGCGGAAGAGCGCCTGACGGCTGCCACCGCCGCTGTGGCCAAGGCCCAGCAGGATCTGGCCGCCGCCCAGCAGAAAGCCCAGCAGATCCGCGCGGATGGCCAGTCCCGCGCCGCGATGGTGCGCACCGAGAGCGAGCAGCGCACGATTGAAGAGATGGCCCGCCTTCGGGAAGACGCCACCGCTGATCTGGATGCGGAAGCAGCCCGTGTCACCGATCTGCTGCGCAAGGAAGCGGCTCGTCAAGCGATTGAGAAAGCCCTGGCCACCCTTCCCGGCAAGCTCGACAAAGGTGCTCAGGCGCGCCTGATCGATCAGTCCATCCATACCCTGGGGAACGGTTGATGCCTCTTCTCAATTCCATCGCCACCCCCTACGCCGAGGCGTTGCTCCAGGTGGTTGAGTCTCGCCAAGAGACCGATACCGTCGCCGAACAGGCGCGGCAGATTCTCGCCCTCTGGAATGAGAGCAGTGATCTGCGCTCTGCCATGGCCTCCCCTGTGCTGGAGCCCGCCGCCAAGAAGGGGGCGTTGCTCACCCTGTTCAAGGACCAACTCTCCCCGTCCCTCGAAAATCTGCTCAAGTTGCTGGCTGACAGGCAGCGGGTTGCCGTGCTGGATGCGGTGTTGAACCGATTCCTTGAGCTCTATCGCGAGCTGCGCAACGTCACGCTTGCCCGGGTGAGTTCCGCCACGCCACTGTCGGCCGAGCAGCAAGAGCAACTCAACGCCAAAGTCAAGGCCATTGCCGGCAGCGATGCTGTTGAGTTCCAGCTCACCGTCGACCCGGACCTGATCGGTGGTTTTGTTGTGAGCATGGGCTCCCAGGTGATCGACGCCAGCCTTGCCGGCCAGGTGCGTCGCCTCGGTCTGGCCCTGGCTCGCCTCGGCTAGGTCCCAGGTCTCCTCCTCTTCCCTAACGCTTCACTGCCCTCCCCACTCGCTCCCCACCGGGGACTTCCCAATCATGGTTTCCATCCGTCCCGACGAGATCAGCGCCATCCTCCGGCAGCAGATTGAGGATTACGACAAGTCCGTGTCCGTCAGCAACGTCGGCACCGTTCTGCAGATCGGTGACGGCATCGCCCGGATCTACGGCCTCCAGCAGGTGATGGCCGGCGAACTTGTGCAGTTCGAGGATGGCACCGAGGGCATCGCCCTCAACCTGGAAGACGACAACGTCGGCGTGGTGCTGATGGGCGAAGGTCGTGGCATTCAGGAGGGCAGCACGGTCAAGGCCACCGGCAAGATCGCCGCGGTGCCCGTTGGCGAGGCCATGCTCGGCCGGGTTGTCAACTCCCTCGGCCAGCCGATCGACGGCAAGGGGGACATCGCCACCACGGAGACGCGCCTGATCGAGTCGATGGCACCCGGCATCATCCAGCGCAAGTCGGTGCATGAGCCGATGCAGACCGGCATCACTGCCATCGACGCCATGATCCCCATCGGCCGGGGCCAGCGTGAGTTGATCATCGGCGACCGCCAGACCGGTAAGACCGCGATCGCGATCGACACGATCATCAACCAGAAGGGCGAAGACGTCGTCTGTGTGTACGTGGCCGTCGGCCAGAAAGCGGCCTCGGTCGCCAACGTGGTGGAGGTGCTGCGTGAGAAGGGCGCCCTCGACTACACCATCGTTGTGGCCGCCAACGCCTCTGACGCCGCCGCCCTCCAGTACCTGGCTCCCTACACCGGCGCAGCCCTGGCTGAGTCATTCATGTACAAGGGCAAGGCCACCCTGGTGATCTACGACGACCTCACCAAGCAGGCCCAGGCCTATCGCCAGATGTCGCTGCTGCTGCGTCGTCCCCCCGGTCGTGAGGCCTACCCCGGTGACGTGTTCTATTGCCATAGCCGTCTGCTGGAGCGGGCCGCCAAACTGAGCGACGCCATGGGCAAGGGCTCAATGACCGCCCTACCGATCATTGAAACCCAGGCCGGTGACGTGTCGGCCTACATCCCCACCAACGTGATTTCGATCACGGACGGTCAGGTGTTCCTCAGCTCCGACCTGTTCAACTCCGGTCTGCGTCCGGCCATCAACGTGGGTATCTCGGTGAGCCGTGTCGGCGGTGCCGCCCAGACCAAGGCCATCAAGAAGATCGCCGGCACCCTCAAGCTGGAGCTGGCCCAGTTCGATGAACTGGCCGCCTTCTCCCAGTTCGCCTCCGACCTCGACGCCGCCACCCAGGCCCAGCTCTCCCGCGGTAAGCGCCTGCGCGAGATCCTCAAGCAGGCCCAGTTCAGCCCCCTCAACCTGGCCGAGCAGGTCGCTGTGGTCTATGCCGGTGTGAAGGGCCTGATCGATGAGGTGCCTGTGGAGTCGGTGGTGGAGTTCTGCCGTGAACTGCGCGATTACCTCAAGACCAACAAGGCCGATTTCATCACCAAGGTGATGTCCGAGAAGCAACTCAGCGACGAAGCTGAGGCCATGCTCAAGGACGCCATCAACGAGGTGAAGTCGACCATGCTCGCCACCGTCTGAGGAGGACACTCAGATGGCCAATCTCAAGGAAATCCGCGACCGCATCAGTTCGGTCAAGAACACTCGCAAGATCACCGAAGCCATGCGCCTGGTCGCTGCGGCCAAGGTGCGTCGTGCCCAGGAGCAGGTGTTGCGCAGTCGGCCCTTCGCCGACCGCCTGGCCCGCGTGCTGGAGAACCTCCAATCACGGATGGGATTCGAAGACGTGGATGCTCCCCTGCTGGAGGAGCGTCCCGTTCAGACCATCACCCTGCTGGCCGTCACCGGCGACCGGGGTCTGTGCGGTGGCTACAACGCCAACATCATCAAGCGCACCGAGCAGCGTCACGCTGAACTCAGGGGCCAGGGATTCGCCGTTGATCTGGTGTTGATCGGCCGCAAGGCGATCACCTATTTCCAGAATCGCGCATCCCAATACAACATCCGGGCCACGTTCACCGGTCTGGAGCAGGTGCCGAATGCTGAAGAAGCGCGCGGCATTGCCAATGAGGTGCTGGCCGAGTTTCTCTCGGCTTCCACCGACCGGGTTGAAATCATCTTCACCAAGTTCATCAACTTGATGAGTTCCAAGCCCGTTATTCAGACACTCCTGCCCCTGGATCCCCAGGGGATTGCCAGCCCCGAGGATGAGATTTTCCGTCTCACCACCCGGGAAGGCCGCCTGGTGGTGGAACCGGGAACTTCCGCCAATGAGGTCCCCGCTCTGCCCTCAGACATCGTGTTTGAGCAGAGCCCGGAGCAGCTGCTCAATGCGCTGCTGCCCCTGTACCTCCAGAACCAGCTGCTTCGCTCGCTGCAGGAGGCAGCCGCTTCCGAGCTGGCCAGTCGCATGACGGCCATGAACAACGCCAGTGACAACGCCAAGGCTCTCGCCAAGACGCTGACCCTGGACTACAACAAGGCTCGCCAGGCCGCGATCACTCAGGAGATCCTGGAGGTGGTGGGCGGCGCCTCGGCGATGGGGTGACGGGCTCGCCGTCCCCTTCGATCGGCGCTCTGGCCATCCAGCCGCTGTTTCCGGTGGCCCTTGGCCAGGTGCAACTTGCTCTCGATCCCCTGGAGCTGGCCATTCAGCTCCAGGCCCTCTACGGTCTGCGCGGTACAGCCCTGAGCAATCCCGACCCGGATTGCGCCTGGACCGGCGATCTCAACCGGGTTTGGCAGCTTCATCTGCACCCGGCCTTCGCGCCGTTGATCGACACGGTCAGTGGTCACGCCCAGGCCTACCTGGGCCAGCTCGGCTTTGATCCCAGCCGCGTGGTGCTGCATCTGCAGCGGTGCTGGCCCGTGCTCTGCGAGCCCGGTCAGGTGGTGGGTCGCCATCACCATCCCAACGCCCATCTCAGCGCGGTCGTCTACCTCAGCGGTGATGGCAGCGGTGATTGCGGCTGTCTACGCTTCTGGCCCGACCGGCAGGTGAACGAGCTGGTGCCGGGCCTGGCTGTCGGTCACGGCGGGCCGCTGGGGTCGTCGGATTGGTTGCAGCCCTGGATGGATGTGGCGCCCCGGGCCGGACTGCTGCTGCTGTTCCCCGCCAGCCTCGACCACGCCGTGCTCGCCAACGAAGCCGCCGATGTGCTGCGGGTGTCGATCAGCCTCGACTTCGTGCTCACCGCCCGGGCCGATGACCCGGATCCGCCTGAATACCTGGCGCCCCACCCCTGCCAGTGGCAGCAGCGGTGATGCGGGCTGGGAGGATGGACCGGTTGCGCCGTTTGCCGTGAGCGAGATCAGCACCTTCACGATCAACGCCGAGCTGGAGGGCGTGCGCCATACCTTCGCTTGCCGCGGCGACCAGACCGTTCTGGCCGCCGCTCTCGCCGCCGGGATCCCCCTGCCGAGTTCCTGCTGTTCCGGGGTGTGCACCACCTGTGCGGCCCTGTTGAGCGAGGGCACGGTGCATCAGCCTGATGCGATGGGCGTGAAGGCTGAGCTCCAGCAGCAGGGGTATGCCCTGCTCTGCGTCGCGTTCCCCCGCAGCGACCTGACGCTGCGGGCCGGCATGGAGGACGCGCTCTACGAGGCCCAGTTCGGTCAATACCAGAAATGATCCGGCCGCTTCAGCCGCTGGGATCCGCGCCGCCAACCCTCCAGCCGCCAACCCTCCAGCCCCTGACGCTGGAGCTGCATCTGGAGCCTGAGCGCCAGGGTGCTGCGGCCCTGAGGCCTGCCATCCTGGCCGCTCTCAGCGCCCACGGCCGGCCCTTGCGCTGGGCGATCACGGCGGCCGCTGGTGGCCGGCTGGTGATCGAAGCGATCCTGGTGGTGGATGGCGGCGGATGACTGGCCTGGCTGCCGGCCCTGCGGCGTTGGATCGGTCGGCACCGCCGCTGCCGACCCTGCTGGTGATCCCCACGGGTATCGGTTGCGCCGTGGGGGGCTTTGCCGGTGATGGCCTGCCGGCGGCGCGGCTGCTGGCCGCCGCCAGCGGTTGCCTGATCACCCATCCGAATGTGATGAATGGCGCCGCGCTCTACTGGAGCGATCCACGCCTGCAGTACGTGGAGGGCGCTGCGCTGGATCGCTTCGCCGCCGCAGAGATCGCCCTGCGGCCCGTGCGCCGCCAGCGGCTGGGTCTGCTGCTGGACGCGGGCCTGGACCCGGAGCTGCGCTTGCGCCACCTGCAGGTGGCCGACGCCTGCCGCGCCAGCCTTGGCCTGGAAATCGGCCCCGTGCTCAGCACCGATGCGCCCCTGGCTGTGACCCTCCAGCAGGGTGCCAGCGGCAGCAGCTGGGGCACCCTGGGCCGTGCCGATGCCCTGTTGCGCGGAGCCGAGGCGCTGCAACGGGCCGGTGCCACCGCCATCGCCGTTGTGGCCCGTTTCCCCGATGATCCCGGCAGCGACGCCCTGGCGGCCTATCGCGCTGGCACCGGGGTCGACGCTCTGGCGGGCGCGGAAGCGGTGATCAGCCATCTGGTGAGCCGGGAGCTGGGCCTGCCCTGCGCCCATGCGCCGGCTCTGGCGCCATTGCCCCTGGATGCTCAGCTCGATCCCCGCGCTGCGGCCGAGGAGCTGGGGCACACCTTCCTGCCGTGCGTGCTGGTGGGATTGAGCCGGGCGCCCGACCTGGTGCCCCGCCCCGCCGCGGGCGACTGGGTGGAGCCTGGCCTGCTCCGGCCGGAGGCGATCGGAGCGGTGGTCGCCCCGGCCGGAGCCCTGGGGGGGGCGGCGGTGCTGGCCTGCGCAGAACGGGGCGTGCCCGTGATCGCGGTGCACAACCCCTGTGTGCTCGCCGTCACGGCCGAGGCGCTTGGGTTGGCGGTGTTGGCGGCGTCCAGCTACAGCGAGGCGGCCGGGTTGGTGCTGGCGCTGCGGGAAGGGCTGGCGCCTGCGGCGCTGACCCGGCCCCTGCCACCGCTTCAGGCCCGGTGATAAGGGCCGCCCTGCAGGATCGACTGGGCCCGGTAGAGCTGCTCCAGCAGCAGCAGGCGGGCCAGGTCGTGGGGGAAGGTGAGCGGTGAGAGGCTCAGCCGCCAGGCGGCCCGCTGCCGCAGCGCCGCGCTGAGGCCATCCGCACCGCCGATCACGAAGGCCAGCCGCTGGGAGCCGGCGTGGCGCAGCTGGTCGGCCAGCTGGCAGGAGTTCAGGCCCAGGCCTTCCTCGCTCAGGGCGACCAGCTGCTCATCACCACGCAGTTCCGCCAGGATCGCTGCCGCCTCCCGTTCGGGGGTGCTGTCGCGCAGTTCCACCAGGGTGAGGCCCGGCAGTCGACGGCGATAGGTCTCGACTCCCTCGCGCACCCAGCCCTTGCGCACCTTGCCAATGGCCAGCACCCGGATGCGGGCGGGATTGAGCATCGCCCCTCAGCGCAGACAGGCCATCGGATGGCGGGGCGCCAGGCCGAGGGCCCTGGCCACGCCCGGATGGCACACCGACCCGCCCACCGTGTTCAGGCCGGAGAGCAGTTCCGGCCGGTCGGTGACCGCCTCCTCCAGCCCCCTGCCGGCCATCACCAGGATGTACGGCAGGGTGACGCTTACCAGGGCCTCCGTGGAGGTGAAGGGCACGGCGCCGGGCATGTTGCCCACCGCGTAGTGCTGCACCCCGTGCAGCGTGTGCACCGGGTCGGTGTGGGTGGTTTCGCGGCTGGTGGCGATGCATCCGCCCTGATCGATCGCCACATCCACGATCACCGAGCCCGGTTTCATCTGCTGCACCAGCGCTTCGTTCACCAGGGTCGGCGCCCGACCGCCGGGGGTCAGCACGGCGCCGATCACCAGGTCGGCACTCGGCACCAGCCGTTCGATCAGGCTGCTGCTGCTCACCAGGCTCACCAGCCGACCGCGTCGATCGGCCTCCAGCTGGCGCAGCCGCTGGGGAGAGCGGTCGAGCAGAAACACCTCCGCATCCATGGCGGTGGCGATGCGGGCCGCATTCCAACCGACGCTGCCGGCGCCGAGCACCACCACCCGGGCCGGCCGCACGCCGGTGCAGCCCCCCATCAGGATGCCGCGACCGCCATGGGGTTTTTCCAGCAGATGGGCGCCCACCTGAGCCGCCAGCCTGCCGGCGATCTCGCTCATCGGTGCCAGCAGCGGCAGGCTGCCGTCCTCCACCTGCACGGTTTCGTAGGCCACCGCTGTGGTGCCTGCCTCGAGCAGGGCCCGGCCCACCTCCGGGTAGGCCGCCAGGTGCAGGTAGGTGAACAGCACCAGATCGGGCCGCAGGAACTGGAATTCCTCCGCCTGAGGCTCCTTCACCTTCACCACCAGATGGGCGGCCCAGGCCCCCTGCTGGTCCACCAGACGGGCGCCGGCGGCGGCGAAGTCCTGGTCGCTGATGCCCGCTCCCAGGCCGGCGCCGGTCTGCACGCGCACCTCCATGCCCTGGCTGGCCAGTTCGCGCACCCCGTCGGGGGTGAGTGCCACCCGCCGTTCGTCACGCTTGATTTCGCTGGGCACACCGATGCTGGCCATCGGAGCGCTGAAGGGGGGCGGACCGGCCATGGAGCCTCGTTGTCTCCCCCCAAGCCTGACTCAACGGGCAGCGATCGGCATCCGCCAGCCGCTGCCGAAGGCCTGGCCGCTCACCTTCAGCACCGGCGCGGCCTGGCGCCGTTTGAATTCGGCCCGTTGCAGCAGGCCGATCACCCGCTCGACCACGGCCCGCTCCTCCCCTGCCGCCACCAGTTGTTCGGCGTCGCGGCGCTGTTCCACCAGAGCTTCAAGCAGACGGTCGAGCAGGTCGTACTCCGGCAGCGAATCGCTGTCGCGCTGGTCGGGGCGCAGTTCGGCGCTGGGGGCTTTCTGCCGGATCGCGGCGCCCACCAGCTCGCCTTCGGCCGGCAGCCCCAGGTCGACGCGGCACGCCGCCGCCGCCGGGCTGTCGATCCAGGCGCACAGCGCGAACACCTGGCTCTTGTACACGTCGCCGATCACGGCCAGCCCGCCGTTCATGTCGCCGTAGAGGGTGCAGTACCCCACGGCCAGCTCGCTCTTGTTGCCGGTGGAGAGCAACAGCTGGCCCTGCTGGTTGGCCACGGCCATCAGCAGGGTGCCGCGGATGCGCGACTGCAGGTTCTCGGCGGTCAGGCCGGCCGGCGCGTCGCCGAGCGCCGGGGTGAGGGCCGCATCGAAGGCCTCCATCAAG
>Ga0079299_1000184_pt1 | contig 15069 bp, 11 predicted proteins | sample Wag4_2014_7_11_2_FD_76334 | JGI IMG/M metagenome (GOLD analysis project Ga0079299, IMG submission 76334) | Lake water microbial communities from Ohio, USA - Utica-2 Time Series LW 2014_7_11 | ecosystem: Environmental > Aquatic > Freshwater > Lake | place: USA: Ohio | collected 2014-07-11
CCTCGGCTGCGCCCGGCCAGGCGATCGAGAGCCCCGTCGGGGATCCCACGCATGCCCTGCAAGCCGGCAGCGCGACGCAGGATCTCGATGAGTTCGGCGGTGCCGTAGAAGCCCAGGTGGTGCGCGATGCCGAATCGGTTGCGGAGCGCCTGCGTGAGCAGACCGGGCCGCGTCGTCGCACCGATGAGCGTGAACGGCTTGAGCGCCACCGTCACCACGCGCGCATGCATGCCGCTGTCGACCGTGAAGTCGATGCGGAAATCCTCCATCGCCGGGTAGATGTACTCCTCGACGGCCGCCGGGAGCCGGTGGATCTCGTCGATGAACAGCACATCGCGCTCCTCCATCTTCGTGAGCGTGCCGATGAGGTCCGCCGCCTTCGTCAGGGCCGGACCGCTGGTCACGTACGCACGGCTGCCCATCTCATTGGCGATCACATGGGCAAGCGTGGTCTTGCCGAGTCCGGGCGGGCCGTGCAGCAGCACGTGCTCCATGGGTGAGGACCGGGCGCGAGCGGCATCGATGGCGATCGACAGCCGTTCCTTCAGGTCCGGCTGCCCGATGTACTCGGCAAGGTGCTGCGGCCGGAGCGCCGGGCCGGCCGGGGCCTCCGGTTCACGGTCGCGCCCTTGCTGCGCTGCCTCGACGATGCGTTCTCGTGCCATCCTTGGCCGCCTCGCGTCAGAACCTGACCTTCGGCGCCTCTCGCTCGCCCTCGCCCACCTCGAAGAAGCGGAAGGGCTGGAAGCGGAACACGCCGGCGATCACGTTGTTCGGGAAGACGGCCAGCTGCGTGTTGAACTCGCCTGCCTTGCCGTTGTAGCCCGTCCGGGCAAAGGCGATCTCGCCCTCGAGCTGGCCGAGCGTGCCCTGCAGCTGCAGGAAGTTCTGGTTCGCCTTCAGGTCCGGGTACGCCTCGGCCACGGCGAGCAGGCGACCGAGCGCGCCGGTCAGCTGCTGCTCGGCACCGATGCGTTCGTCGACCGACCCGGCGCCCATCGCCGAGGCCCGAGCCTTCATCACGGCCTCGAGCGCACCCTTCTCGTGCGCGGCATAGCCCTTCACCGTCTCGACCAGGTTGGGGACCAGGTCATGGCGCTTCTTCAGGCTGACGTCGATGCCACTGAACGCACCCTCGGTCGCCACGCGCGCACGCTGCAGGCTGTTGTAGACGCCGATCACCCACAGGGCGACCACGACGACGAACGCCAGCAACACCCCAACGATCACCACCAAGGCCATGCCCATTGCGGACCTCCTGCACCGGAGTGCCGCAGGATCCTACCGCTTCCCGAGCGCGCGCCCGCCGGCCGCCGATGCACGCCTTGGTTCGCGGGCCGTCGATGCGCCCGCCGCGCGCCCGGTGGCTCCGGGCGCAGCCTTCGATGACCGACCCATCCGCCGGACATGCTCGAAGTGGTCAGGGTCGCAGGGCATGACGCTGAGCCGGTTGCCGCGGGCAAGCACGGTCATGCCCTGCAGCGCCTTCTCGGCCCGGAGCGCCGTCAGCGTGACCACCTCGGGGAACCGCTCGACGAACTCCACCTCGACCATGATCCAGGTGGGGTCGTCACGCGACGACTTCGGATCATGGAACTCGCTGCGCGGATCGAACTGGGTCGGATCGGCCAACCCCGTCCTCGACACGCGCGCGATCCCGGCCACCCCGGTCGGATCGGCATTGGAGTGGTAGTACAGGATCAGGTCGCCCACCTTCATCTGGTCCCGCATGAAGTTGCGGGCCTGGTAGTTGCGAACGCTGTCCCATCCGGCCCGGCGATCGCGCTCCAGGTCGGTGATCGAGTAGCAGGTTTCCTCACTCTTGCAGAGCCAATGCCTCATGGTGTCCTCGGTGTGCGGTGATCGGTCGGGATGGGTGCAGGTGCGATGGGCTGGGATCCGCCGCTCAGTTCCAGGATGCGCCGCGCGGCCAGCGCCCCTGCGATTGCCGGTCAGCCGCCCGCGCCAGGCCGCGCATGCGCTGCACATGCTCCCAGATGATCGATCCCTGCGAGCGACTGTCACCCGCTGCCAGCAGCGCGTAGCGGTCCTCGTCACCGTGCACGAGCGCATCGCCCGCGACATCGATCGCCGCCTGCGCAGGGACCTCGCTGTTGCCGACGATGCCCAGCACCTGTTCCACCATGTGGAAGCGCCGCAGCGACGCATCCGCCAGGGCCCCGTGCAACTCCCGACGCACGCCTCGCGCCACGCCGGGATCCTCGGGCCGCATGGGCTCGAACATGGCTTGGTGATAGAGGCGATCTCCCTCGGGTGCCTCGGCCTCGACCATCCGGGCCCGGGTCACGCCGTGCAGCACGACGTTGAACCGGCCATCGGCCAACGGTTGTACCTGAACGAGCTTGCCGACGCACGCTACCTCGCGGAGGCGGCGCGGCGATCCATGGCAACTCGACAGGGCGATGCCACGGGCGTGGAGCAGGCCGCGATCCCCGGCCGCATCGAGGCAATCCCGCACCATCTGCCGGTAGCGCGGCTCGAAGATGTGCAGCGGGACCGCCGCGTGCGGCAACAACGCCACCGACCCGAGCGCGAAGATCGGGAGCGGTTCGCTGAAGTCGACGCTGAGTTCGACGGCCATGTGCAACAATGGTAGGACCATGGCCGACTGGCTCGACAACCATCTCTTCGCCGGCGCCTGGCCGACGGCCGTCGTCCTGGCGGGGCTCGCCGTCGGGGTGGCCGCGCTCGCGGTGCAGTCCGGCGTGGCCCGCCCGCTCATCGTGGCAGCCCTGTTGCTCATGGGGGCGATCGCGGCGCCGATCGCGGATCGGCTCGTCACCACTCCCGGCGAACATGCCGACGCGCTCGTCCGCACGCTCGTCGCCGCGGCCGAGGCGGGGAACCTCGGTGCCATGCGGGGCTGCTTCGACCGCGACGGATCGATCCACTACGGATCGACCGAATCACCCGGCATGGACTTCGCCGAGATCGACCGCGGACTCGCCAGCCTCCGAGGCAGGCACCGCATCGCGTCGAACCGGATCACGACGCTCGACGCCCGGACCGACGCCGGCGAGGGGATCGTCGATCTGTCCTGCAGCACCGAGACCGCCAGCATGGGCGGCATGGGTGCCGTGCCGACGGACTGGATCATCCACGTCCGTCGGTTGCCCGATGGGACGTGGGCGATCCATCGCCTGGTCTGGACCCGCGTCTTCCGTGATCGGCCGCGCGCGTCGATGTGGTAGTGCCCGGCCGGTCCCTAGACTGGCGCCATGGACATCGATCTGCGCAGCGACACCGTGACCAGGCCGACGGCTGCCATGCGCGAAGCCATGATGGCCGCGCCGCTGGGCGACGACGTCCTCGGCGACGAGCCAACCGTCCAGGCGCTCGAGGCCAAGGTGGCCGCGCTGCTGGGCAAGGACGCTGCGCTGTTCACGCCGAGCGGCACGATGGCGAACCAACTGGCCATCCGGTGCCACACGGAACCCGGCGATGAGATCATCGCCCACGCCGAGAGCCACATCATCCACTACGAGACCGGCTCGCCCGCCGCACTGTCCGGCTGCATGATCCGGCCACTCGAAGGTCCACTCGGCCAGTTCGACGCCCACGCCGTGCAGGCGGCGATCCGGGGCAGCGACATTCACTCGCCCAGGTCCCGGTTGTTGGTCCTTGAAAACACGCAGAACCGCGCCGGCGGCACCGTCTGGCCGCTCGATGCCGCACGATCCGTGGCCGACGCCGCCCGCGGCGCCGGACTCGCCGTCCACATCGACGGTGCGCGGCTCTTCAATGCCGCCATCGCCGCCGGGTACGGCGTGGCCACGTTCGCCTCGATCGCCGACACCGTGAGCGTGTGCTTCAGCAAGGGACTGGGCGCTCCCGTCGGCAGCGCGCTGTGCGGACCGGCGCCACTCATCGCGCGCGCGCGGCGGTTCCGGAAGATGTTCGGTGGCGGCATGCGTCAGAGCGGGCTGCTCGCCGCCGCGTGCATCCACGCCCTCGACCACCACGTCCAGCGACTCGCCGAAGATCATGCCAACGCGCGCCACCTTGCCTCGCTGCTCCAGGGCATTCCGGGCACCCGGCTCGACCCCGGCCTCGAAGGCATCCAGACGAACATGGTCTTCCTGTCGCTCGATGCCTCGCTCGGCACGGCCGCCGAGGTCTGCACGCGGCTCGCAGCGGTCGGTGTGCGCATGATCCCCATGGGTGCCCGACGCATCCGCGCGGTCACCCACCTCGACGTCGACCGTGCCTCGATCGAGCGGGCAGCGGGCACCGTGCGTTCGATGCTGACCCGGGGTGCGCCCTAGCATGACGGCATGACCGACCCGCGCTTCGACCAGCTGGCCTCCATCATCAGCCGTCATTCCTGCGACCTCCAGAAGGGCGAGCACGTCCTCATCGAGGCGTTCGACATCCCAGACGAGATGGTCGTGTCGCTCGTCGAAGCCGCGCGCACCATGGGTGCCCACCCACACGTGGCCGAGCGCTCCCCAAGGGTCATGCGCGCCCTGAACGAGGCCGCGTCCGAGGACCAGCTCCGGATGTGGGCCGACTGCGACCTCTTCCGCATGGAGCGCATGCAGGCGTACGTCGGGCTGCGTGGCGGGGCCAACGCCAACGAGATGGCCGGCGTACCGGACGAGCAGACCAAGCGCATCGGCGCGCTCTACGGCAAGCCGGTGCACATGGAGCGTCGCGTGAAGCACACCAAGTGGGTCGTGCTGCGCTGGCCAAGCCCCGGCATGGCGCAACTGGCGCGCATGAGCACCCGCGACTTCGAGGACTTCTACTTCCGGGTCTGCTGCGTCGACTATGCGCGCATGGAGCGCGCCGTCGCACCGCTGGTGGCGCGCATGTCGTCGACCGACCGCGTGCGGATCAAGGGCCCCGGCGACACCGACCTGTCCTTCAGCATCAAGGGCATCGGCGTGGTGCCCTGCTGCGGCTCGCGCAACATCCCGGACGGGGAGTGCTTCACGGCGCCGGTGCGCGACAGCGTCGAGGGCGTGCTCCAGTACAACACGCCCACGATCTACAACGGCACCAGCTTCGCCAACGTGCGGCTGGAGTTCCGCAAGGGCCGCATCGAGCGGGCGACGTGCGACGGCGACTCGGCGCGCCTCAACGCCATCCTGGATGCCGACGCCGGTGCACGCTTCATCGGCGAGTTCGCGCTCGGCTTCAACCCGATGATCCTGCACCCCATGCAGGACATCCTCTTCGACGAGAAGATCGCCGGGAGCTTCCACTTCACGCCCGGTCAGTGCTACGAGGAAACCGAGAACGGCAACCGAAGCCAGGTCCACTGGGACCTCGTCTGCATCCAGCGACCGGAGTGCGGCGGCGGCACGATCGAGTTCGATGGCCAGGTGATCCGCCACGACGGACTCTTCGTGGTCGACGACCTGAAGGACCTGAATCCCGATCGACTCGCCTGAACACCATCGCGCAGGAGCGTAGGAGGACGACGAACATGCAACGAACGATCACGATGACGGCCCTGGTCTCCATCGCCACGCTCGTTGCTCCGGGGTGCGATGACGGTGCGACCTACAGCACCGCCACACCCACCGCGACCGGCGCAACCCCCGTTCCAGCCCCGGCGGCTTCTGGGCCATCCGCAGGCCAGCCACCGGCAGCCCCCGCCGGCAAGCGGCAATCCAGCAGTGTGCTGGGAAAGGCGCGGGACAGGGCACTCGACGTGCGCGACCAGATGGAAGCACGCGACCGCGAGATCCAGAAGCAGATCGACGACATCCAGCCCTGACCTCAGTCAGGCCGGCCTGCGGCCGAGCCGACGACGATCACTTGCCGGAGGCAGGCGAGGCAGGCGCCGCACCTGGATCGCTCACGATCTCGAGCAGCTCGACGTCGAAGAACAACGTGGCCTTGGGCGGAATCGGTCCACGGCCTTCCGGGCCGTAGGCGAGCTCGAAGGGAATGACGAGCTTGCGCTTGCCACCGACCTTCATGCTGCCCACGCCTTCGGTCCAGCCCTTGATCACCTGGCCGAGGGGGAACTCAGCCGGCTGGCCGCGGCTCACGGAGCTGTCGAACACCTTGCCGTCGTTGAAGTATCCGGTGTAGTGCACCTTGACCTTCGCGGATGGGCCGCTGGGCTGGGCGCCGGTGCCCTCGACGAGGTCCACGTACTGCAGGCCGCTGGGAAGGACCACGGGTTCCTTGTCGCCAGTGTCCTCGCCGGGGAATCGCCCCTGCGCCGTCGCGTTGGCGATGGCGCCGTCGACGGCGCTCAGGGTGATGGTGTGCATCTTGCCCTTGTGGTACATGCGGACTGTGTAGGTCGGCGGATCGGCGAGCTGGTCGGAGACCACGCTCATGACCTGGCCATCGACCTTCGCCCGGGCCGCAGCCACGGCACCCTTCAGGTCGAGCGCCGGCGCCGTGACGACGCCAGTGGTCGCGTTGACGACCACGCGCTTGATGGTGCCGTTGCCACCGATGATGATCTCGTACTGCAGCACGCCGCCGTGGTCATGCACGTCGGCCTCCACCACCATGCCGGGCACCTTGGCCACGGCCAACTCGATCGCCTTGTCGAAGCTCACGGCGCAGGCCGCCAGGCGCTGCTCCATCTCGGCAGGATCAACCGGAAGCGCCGAGTAGTCGGGAGCGCCGTCCGAGACGGCAACAAGCGAGAGAACGAGTGCGGCGAGCAGCGAGGTCATGGAGGCTCCTTGGTTGGGGCCGGGATCGTAGACCGGGCGCTCGCCCGCTGCCGGAATGAAAAAGGCGCCCCAGACTCCCCCACGATGGAGTCCGGTGGCGCCCGAAACTCAGAAGGTCGGGGCCCAGATCGGGGGCGCCGCGCAGGCGCGCGAGTGACCGCGCACCAGTGAGCCCCCGTGCCGATTGCCTGCATCGCTGGAAGGCGGGCAGGTGCCCCTTGCGGGGCCAACCGACGTGCCGCTTGCGCGGCGAGGGCCCTTTCCTTCCAAGCACTTGCAAGGTAGTTCGGACTCTGCGCAGCGCAAGTGAATTTCCTCCCGCTCGCTCACCTTTTCCGCGCGTTGAAGCCGCCGAACAGGTTTTCGGTCCTTCTCTGGCGCGCACCCCCGCGGACGAGCCGTCCCCGGAGCTGGCATGGGTCCGTCACGCCGCGCGTGGATCGCGGCAGAGCGAGATGGCCGCTTGCAGGCCCTGCATCGGATCGAGTGCCGGGATGAACTCCTGGCCGATGAAACCAGTGAAGCCGGTCGCCGCGATGGCGGAGCAGATGGCCGGATAGAACAGTTCCTGCGTCGTGCCGATCTCGTTGCGGCCTGGGACGCCGCCGGTGTGGTAGTGACCGATCCACTTCGCGTGATCGCGGATGGTGCGGATGACATCGCCCTCCATGACCTGCATGTGATAGATGTCGTACAGCAGTCGGAACCGGTCGTCGCCGACCGCCTCGGCCAGCCGAACGCCCCAGGGGGTTCGATCGCACATGTAATCGCGGTGATCGACCTTGGAGTTCAGCAACTCCATGATGACCGTCACGCCCTCGGCGTTGGCTGCCGGCATGATCCTGCGAAGGCACTCCGCGCAGTTCGCCAGGCCCTCGTCATCAGCCATGCCTCGGCGATTTCCGCTGAACACGATCATCTGCGGGATGCCTGCCTTGGCCACGAGCGGAAGGAGCCGCTCGGCCTCCTTCACGATGCGGTCGTGCGTCTCGCGACGATTCATGCCTTCGACGATCGACGTGGGGCCGTTGGACACGGCGCACTGCAGACCCCCATCGCGCACCACCCCCCACTCGTCCTCGCTCAGGAGCTCGACGCTCCCGTAGCCCATGGCCTTGACCCGGACGCACAGGTCCTTGAGCTCGAATCCGCCGTAGCACCAGCGGCAGACCGAGTGGCCATAGGTCGGGGCACCACTCGGGCCAGCGGCGCGCTCTCGGATCTGCGCTCTCGAGCCGACCGTGGACTCCGGCGTGGCGCCTGAGGAGAGTTGTGCAGCGGCGGCGACGGATCCGGCAGAGGCCAGGAAGGTGCGGCGGTCCATCAGGTCAGGCTAGCGTGGCCGAGGCCAAGACGGTCCAGGCACCAAAAAGAACAGCGCCCCCGGCAAGCCGAGGGCGCTGTAGAAAAGAGCAGTTGGAGCCATTCCAGCTCGTTGCCGAGCCGGTTTCCACGTGAGTGGACGAGGTACGTTGACGATTGCATCTGCGAGATCGCTCTCGCGGGATGTCTAAGAACATTCCCTTAGAAAGGAGGTGATCCAGCCGCAGGTTCCCCTACGGCTACCTTGTTACGACTTAGTCCCAGTCACCAGCCTCGCCGTAGGGACCCCTGAAACGGGGCCACTTCGGGCGCTGCCAGCTCCCATGACTTGACGGGCGGTGTGTACAAAGCTCAGGAACTTATTCACCGCGGCGTGCTGATCCGCGATTACTAGCGATTCCAACTTCATGGAGGCGGGTTGCAGCCTCCAATCCGAACTGGGGTGCCTTTTAAGCGATTTGCTCCGCCTTGCGGCCTCGCATCGTTCTGTCGGCACCATTGTATCACGTGTGCAGCCCTAGGCGTAAAGGCCATGAGGACTTGACGTCATCCCCACCTTCCTCCGGTTTGACACCGGCAGTCTCGCTAGAGTCCTCGGCATTACCCGTTAGCAACTAGAGACAGGGGTTGCGCTCGTTGAGGGACTTAACCCGACACTTCACAGCACGAGCTGACGACAGCCATGCAGCACCTGTGCACGTTCCGCCCTTGCGGGTGTGGCTCCACTTTCATGGAGTTGATCCGTGCATGTCAAGCCTAGGATAAGGTTCTTCGCGTTGCTTCGAATTAAGCCACATGATCCACCGCTTGTGTGAGCTCCCGTCAATTCCTTTGAGTTTTAATCTTGCGACCGTACTCCCCAGGCGGCGCACTTAACACTTTTGCTACGGCCGAGGGCGCGTCAAGCATCCTCAACCTAGTGCGCATCGTTTACGGCGTGGACTACCGGGGTATCTAATCCCGTTTGATCCCCACGCTTTCGAGCCTCAGCGTCAGTTCGAGCCCAGTAGCCTGTCTTCACCTTCGGCATTCCGATAGATCTCTACGCATTTCACCGCTCCACCTATCGTTCTGGCTACCTCTACTCGCCTCAAGATCGGGGGTTCACGCTGCAATTCCACGGTTGAGCCGTGGGCTTTCACAACGTGCCTACCGATCCGCCTACGCTCGCTTTAAGCCCAGTGATTCCGATTAACGCTTGAGCCCTCTGTATTACCGCGGCTGCTGGCACAGAGTTAGCCGGCTCTTCCTCTGGAACTGGTCATTGCGTTCCTGGTTCCTGACAGCAGTTTACACCCCGAGGGGCTTCATCCTGCACGCGGCATTACCCCGTCACGCTTTCGCGCATTGCGGAAGATTCGTTACTGCAGCCTCCCGTAGGAGTCCGAACAGTGTCTCAGTTTCGATGTGGCAGGCCGTGCTCTCACACCTGCTACCCGTCTTAGGCTTGGTGAGCCGTTACCCCACCAACTACCTGATAGGACATTCCCCGCTCATGAGGCGATGAATCTTTGATCTTGCGACCACATCGGGTATTACCCAGAGTTTCCCCTGGCTATCCCCGACCTCACGGTACGTAGGAATGTATTCCTCACCCTTTCGCCGCTCAGTCAGCATTGCTGCTGCTTCGCTCGACTTGCATGTTTTAGCTATGCCGCCAGCGTTCAATCTGAGCCAGGATCAAACTCTTCAATTGGACGAATAAACAGGGCAAGCCCTGTGATCTTCGATGAAGGTTGCCTGGCGACCGGTGCCGAAAGCACCGGCCGGTCGTTCACCATTCTGTTGGTGCCATCGGATGGCAATCCGATGGAAGTTTCCGACATCCGTCGCCATGGGCTTTCGCCCCGCGAAGGAGTCCTCAGAATCGACTATCTATCACATTCTGGCATCACAGAGGATGTCGGCGCTCACTACTGTGATAGTGAGCGATTTTTGCCTGCACTCAACGCTGTGAACGTTGCGTGCGAAGCCCGCATCCTCGCGGTTCCAACTGCTCGATTGTCAAGGAAACTCACTGCTGCGTAGCGCACCAGTGTGCCCGCTGCGAGATGCGGCGGGAGGGAGAGTGTACGCAAATCAAACGGCCTGTCAAGGGGTTGTGAGGCTGTCCACAATTCATTCAAGGCTCAATAAGCAGCGCTTTCCGCCGATCTGGCCGATGGTTTTATCGGTGCGCTCGGGCCAGCACTCCCAAGGCGACCCAGGAGGCGCCCGCACGGCGGATCGCGTGGGCGCAATCGGCGCCGGTGGAGCCAGTCGTGCAGACGTCATCCACGAGCACGACTTGCTCTGGAACGGTCATGATTTTTGATCGGAGTGCGAATCGCCCGTGCAACGACCGACGTTGTTGCGCCCGGCGCGACGCTTGCCGCACCCGGTCATGGCGGACCAGCAGCGAGCGGGACGGCCATCCGCAGGCCGTGGACGCCGCTCGGGTCAACGCGCCGGCATGGTCAATCCCGCGCACGAGCGTGCGCCACGGATCGCCGGGAACGGGCACCAGCACGGCGCCCTTCATGGGGGCGTATGCCGAGACACCGCCGCACCCGATCCCTGCTCCGGCGTTTCGCTCGCACGCCGACCACGCAAGGAGCCGCTCGCCGAGTGCTCTCCCCCACCACCACGCACCGTCAGCCCAGCATGTGCCCTTGATGAGTCGAGCGGCCTGGCCAGCTGGGCCGTCATAGTCGCCCAACGAGATCACCGCATCGACCCCTTCCGGAAGTTCGCATCCGTCACGGCTCGCGGGGTCCGACCCGCCACCGTTCGTCCACGCACCGCAGACGGTGCAATGACCCACGGATGTGCCGAGCGCCCGCGGCAACGGGAGCTCGGTCAGACCGAGGATGTCTGGATCGATCCACGCGCGAAGCGCATCCGGCAATGAGAAGCGGGGCATGGCGCGGAGCAGACATGCTCCAGGCCATGCCCCGCGGGGGCACGAAGGAAGTTCGGTGCAGATCAGGCGCGCGCCATGGCACGCAGCACGGTCTGGAGGATGCCTCCGTTGCGGTAGTAGTCGATCTCGACGGGCGTATCGATGCGGCAGAGCGCCTCGAAGGCCGTGACGCCCTTCTCACCCTTGGCCACCACCTTCAGCCGCTGACGCGGCTTGAGCGTGGACGGCACGTCGATGTCGAAGGTCTCGGATCCATCAAGGCCAAGGCTGGCCGCCGACTGGCCCTCGAGGAAGCAGAGCGGGAGCACGCCCATGCCCACCAGATTCGAGCGATGGATGCGCTCGAAGCTCTCGGCGATCACCGCCTTCACCCCAAGCAGGTACGTGCCCTTGGCCGCCCAGTCACGGCTGGACCCCATGCCGTAATCCTTGCCGGCAAGCACAATGAGCGGGATGCCCAGCGCCTTGGAGCGCTCCGCTGCATCGAAGATCGGCTTCACCTGGCCATCGGTGAAGTCCATCGTCACGCCACCCGTGGTGCCCGGCGCAAGTTGGTTCTGGATGCGGGTGTTGGCGAACGTGCCCCGCGTCATGACACGGTCGTTGCCACGACGGCTGCCGTACGAATTGAACATCGAGACCGGAACGCCGTGCTGCTGCAGGTACGAGCCCGCAGGGCCGTCCTTCTTGATGTTGCCGGCGGGCGAGATGTGGTCGGTCGTGATGCTGTCGCCGAGCTTGGCCAGCACACGCGCCCCGCCGATCGAACCGATCGGGCCGGGCTCCTCGAGCGTCATGGTGGTGAAGAACGGTGGTTCCTGGATGTAGGTGCTCTTGGCATCCCACGAGTACATGTCGCCACCACCGGTGCGGATCGCCTGCCACTCCGTGCTGCCACGAAAGACATCCGCGTACTGCGTGCGGAACTGCTCATTGGTCACGCTGGCCTTGACGGCTGCATCCACCTCGGCCTGGCTCGGCCAGACGTCGCGCAGGTAGACGGGGCTGCCGTCCTTGCCGATGCCGATGGGATCCTTCTGCAGGTCGATGTCGACCGTGCCGGCGATCGCGTACGCCACGACCAGTGGCGGGCTCGCGAGGTAGTTCGCCTTCACATCCTGGTGCACGCGGGCCTCGAAGTTGCGGTTGCCGCTGAGCACGCTGGCCACCACGAGGTCGCTGCCCTTGATGGCCGACTCGATCGCCTCCGGCAGCGGACCGCTGTTGCCGATGCACGTGGTGCATCCGTAGCCGACCGTCTGGAAGCCAAGCTCATCGAGCGCACCCTGCAGGCCGGCCTTGTTCAGGTACTCCGTCACGACCTTGGACCCCGGGGCGAGGCTGCTCTTGACCCACGGCTTGCGCTCGAGGCCGAACTGGCGCGCCTTCTTCGCGAGAAGGCCCGCGCCGATCATGACGCTTGGATTGCTGGTGTTCGTGCAGCTGGTGATCGCCGCGATCACGACTGCACCGTGCTTCAGGATGAACTCCTGGCCATCCATCATCACGGCCGCGCCATCCTCGGCAAGCGCCGTAGCGGTGGGCAGCGTGGTGGCCTTGGATCCGGCCTTCAACTTGGGCAGTGCGCCCTGCCAGGTCTTCTGCATGGCCGGCAGGTCCACGCGATCCTGGGGGCGGCTCGGGCCGGCAAGGCTCGGCACGATCGTCGACTGGTCGAGCTCCACCACGGCGCCGTACGAGATCGGGAGGCTGTCGTCGCGCCAGAGCCCCTGCGCCTTGGCGTACGCCTCGACCGTGCGCACGAGCTCCTCGGGGCGGCTCGACAGGCGCATGTAGTCAAGCGTGTGTTCGTCGAAGGGGAAGAAGCCGCAGGTCGCGCCGTACTCAGGCGCCATGTTCGCGATCGTGGCGCGGTTGGCCAGCGGCATGTCGGCCAGGCCGGGACCGAAGAACTCGACGAACTTGCCGACCACGCCGTGCTTGCGCAGCACTTCGGTCACGCGAAGCACGAGGTCGGTCGCCGTGGTGCCTTCAGGCAGCTTCCCGGTGAGCCGCACGCCGACGACCTCGGGAATGAGCATGTAGATCGGCTGCCCCAGCATGACGGCCTCGGCCTCGATGCCGCCCACGCCCCAGCCCAGCACGCCGAGGCCGTTGATCATGGTGGTGTGGCTGTCGGTGCCGACCAGGCTGTCGGGGTACAGGACGCCATCCTTCTCCCAGACGCCCTTGGCCAGGTACTCGAGATTGACCTGGTGGACGATGCCGGTGGCCGGCGGGACGACCCGGAAGTTGCTGAACGCGCCCTGGCCCCACTTCAGGAATTCGTAGCGTTCCGCGTTGCGCTCGAACTCCTTCTCGTTGTTGATCGAGAGGGCCACGCCGCTGGCGTAGGCGTCGACCTGCACGCTGTGGTCAATGACCAGGTCGCACGGCACGAGCGGATTGACCTTGCGCGGATCCCCTCCCATCCGCTTCATGGCGCCGCGCATCGCAGCCAGGTCCACCACGCACGGCACGCCGGTGAAGTCCTGCAGCACCACGCGGCCGGGCATGAAGGGAATCTCGTCCTCGCCCGGGTTGCGGGGGTCGTAGTTCGCGATCGCCCGCACGTGGTCCTCGGTGTAGACGCGGCCGTCGAGGTTGCGCAGCACGCTCTCGAGCAGCACCTTGATCGAGTACGGGAGGCGATCGATATTGCCGATGCCCTTCAGGGCAGCGAGGCTGTAGTACGACTTGGGTCCGGTCGGGGTCTGGAGCGTGGCCTTGGCCTTGAAGGGATCGTGCATGGGGTGTTCCTTGGGGAAGAGCGATTCTAGGGCCGTGCCGACCACGCGTGCGCGCAGGCCGGCATGCCGGAACATGCTGGGATTCCCGTCGGAACCGGATCAGGCCGTGCCCGCCAGGCGCCGCACGATCGTCATGAAGCGTTGCCGCAGCGACGCGCGGATCGCGATGACGATGGCCAGGTAGCCGACCGAGCCGGCGATGGCACCGGCCACCAGTGCGGCACGGGTGGCCGAGAGCTCGGCGAGCGACTCGACCGCGAGTGCGGCGAAGAGGTCCTGCGGCGCCAGCCCCAGCTGCAGGACCGCCAACGGATTGAACCCCGCGAGGAACGGCCCCAGGACCGGGATGCGGCCGCCCAGGCCCAGGCCACACAGTCCACTCACGAGCGCCACCGCCGCGGCGACGCCGGTGGCCGCGAAGACGCTGCCGATGGTCCCCTTGCTCTGCACCGACCACTGCAGACCGACCATGACGCAGAAGGCCGTGAACGCCACGAGGACCAGCGGGAACGCGATCGCCACCTCCGGCAGGATCAGCGGCGCGCGCACCGATCCGCCGGGGAGTGCCACGAGCAGGCCGCGGGCCATGGAGTACGCCACCGCCACGAGCACGCCCAGGATCGGGGCGGCCAGCATGGGCCAGAGGTACGTGACGATCCCGCGCAGTTTGCCCGACAAGTACGCACCGGGATCGATCGGGGTGGTCAGCAGGATGTCGAGCGAACCGTCCTCGCGCTCCTTGGTGACGGCGGTCGCGCTGGCGTTCAGTGCAGCGAGGGCAACGATCACGCTCTCGGCCGCGACCACGATGAGGACCGCCACGGGGAACCCGGCGTCGTTGAGCGTGCCCCGGGCGTGCAGGATGGCCGGCACGGCCGACGCCGCCACGCCGATCGACAGGAACCCCCAGCGCATGACGAGCGACCCCAGCCCGAGGTTGCGTGCATGCAGCTCGCGCCAGGCGATGCCGTTCTGCCAGACTTCGCTCGGCGGACGGCTCGAACCCTGCCGGACGCGACCCAGCGAACCACGCTCGTCGGCTCCGATCAGTCGTACGCGCAGCACGCTCCATGCCATGAGCACCAGCGCCGTGCCCAGGAAGAGGACCGCCTGCGCCAGGACTGGACGCGTCATCCAGAAGCCGCCCTCGGCCGGCACCACGTAGCGATTGGATCGCAACAGGACCTCGAGGGTGAGGAACGGATTCAGGGGCGTGATGACCGTGGTCGAGGTGACGTCCAGCGTGGTCCCGACCTGCTGCCGCAATCCCGCATCGACCCCGTACGTGACGAAGAGATAGGCCACCACCGAGACGTAGAAGGCGAAGACCGCCCGCTGGCCGCCCACGCGCGTGACGCACAGCATGATGGCGATGCTGCCCACCAGGATCGCCGTCGACGCCGCGATGGCGTACGACCCCATGATC
>Ga0079299_1000187_pt1 | contig 14913 bp, 12 predicted proteins | sample Wag4_2014_7_11_2_FD_76334 | JGI IMG/M metagenome (GOLD analysis project Ga0079299, IMG submission 76334) | Lake water microbial communities from Ohio, USA - Utica-2 Time Series LW 2014_7_11 | ecosystem: Environmental > Aquatic > Freshwater > Lake | place: USA: Ohio | collected 2014-07-11
CAACGCCGGCCGGCCCGTGACCACGATCACCGTGGCCAATACCGGCGACCGCCCGGTGCAGGTGGGCTCCCACTTCCACTTCCACGAGGCCAACAGCGCCCTGAGGTTTGATCGCGACGCGGCCCGCGGCCTGCGGCTCGACATCCCCGCCGGCACCGCCATCCGCTTCGAGCCGGGGGACAGCCGCGACGTGCAGCTGGTGCCCTTCGCCGGGGAGCGCCGCGTGTTCGGCTTCAACGGGCTGATCAACGGCCCCCTGGACTAGCGCCAGACACCAGACCCACCGCGCACCGACCTGCCCCCACGCCGCCGACCGCCGTCCCGCCTCCCATGCCCTACCGCATCTCCCGCCGCGCCTACGCCGAGACCTACGGCCCCACCACGGGCGATCGGCTGCGGCTGGCTGACACCGAGCTGATCCTGGAGGTGGAACAGGACTTCACCGTGTACGGCGACGAGGTGAAGTTCGGCGGCGGCAAGGTGATCCGCGACGGCATGGGCCAGGCCCAGGCCAGCCGCAGCGAGGGCGCCGTGGACACGGTGATCACCAACGCCCTGATCCTGGATTGGTGGGGCATCGTCAAGGCCGACATCGGCCTGCGTGACGGCCGCATCTGCGCGATCGGCAAGGCCGGCAACCCGGACACCCAGGCAGGCGTCACGATCGTGGTGGGCCCCGGCACCGAGGCGATCGCCGGCGAGGGCCACATCCTCACCGCCGGCTCAATCGACACCCACGTGCACTTCATCTGCCCCCAGCAGATCGAGACCGCCCTGGCCAGTGGCGTCACCACCCTGCTGGGCGGCGGCACCGGCCCGGCCACCGGCACCAACGCCACCACCTGCACCCCTGGCGCCTTCCACCTGGCCCGCATGCTCCAGGCCGCCGAGGGGCTGCCGGTCAACCTGGGCTTCTACGGGAAGGGCAACGCCTCCACCCCGGAGGCGATCGAGGAGCAGGTGCGGGCCGGCGCCTGCGGCCTCAAGCTCCACGAGGACTGGGGCACCACCCCCGCCGCCATCGACTGCTGCCTGACGGTGGCCGACCAGCTCGACGTGCAGGTGTGCATCCACTCCGACACGCTCAATGAGGCGGGCTTCGTGGAGGACACGATCCGCGCCATCGGCGGCCGCACCATTCATACCTTTCACACCGAGGGGGCCGGCGGCGGCCATGCGCCCGACATCATCAAGATCTGCGGCGAAGCCAACGTGCTGCCCAGCAGCACCAACCCCACCCGGCCCTACACGGTGAACACCCTCGAGGAACACCTCGACATGCTGATGGTGTGCCATCACCTGGATCCGAAGATCCCGGAGGACGTGGCCTTCGCCGAGTCGCGCATCCGCCGCGAGACGATCGCCGCTGAGGACATCCTGCACGATCTGGGCGCCTTCTCGATCATCGCCAGCGACTCCCAGGCCATGGGCCGGGTGGGCGAGGTGATCACCCGCACCTTCCAGACCGCCCACAAGATGAAGGTGCAGCGTGGTGCCCTGCCCGAAGACGCCGCAGCCGGCGGCCGCCACGACAACACCCGCCTGAAGCGCTACATCGCCAAGACCACGATCAACCCGGCGATCGCCCATGGGCTCGACTCCCAGATCGGCTCGGTGGAGGTGGGCAAGCTGGCCGACCTGGTGCTGTGGAAGCCGGGCTTCTTCGGCGTGAAACCGGAGCTGGTGATCAAGGGCGGCTCGATCGTGTGGGCCCAGATGGGCGATGCCAACGCCTCGATCCCCACCCCCGGGCCCGTGCACGGCCGGCCGATGTTCGCCGCCTGCGGCTCAGCCCTGGCCCCCAGTTGCCTGACATTTGTGAGCCAGGCGGCCCTCGATGCGGACATTCCTCGCCAGCTGGGCCTGACGCGCCCCTGCGTGCCCGTGCTGAACACCCGCGGCGGCATCGGCAAGGCCGCCATGAAGAACAACACCGCCCTGCCGAAGGTGGAGGTCGACCCCCAGACCTATGAAGTGTTCGCCGACGGGGAGCTGCTCAGCTGCGAACCGGCCGCGGTGCTACCGATGGCCCAGCGGTATTTCCTGCTCTGAGGGCCCTTCAGATCAGTGGCTGTTGGGATCGCGCCCCTGCTGCCGCCGTTCCGCAAGCAGTTCAGGTAGCTCAGGCAAGGGGGTTTCAAAACTGATGCCCAAGGTGCTGACGAATCCGGATTGCATGAACCAACGCAACCGGGCCGCGATCAAGGTCTGAGGCTGGAGCGACTCAGGCAGCCGATGGGCCTTGAAATCGAGGGTCATCCTCTGGCCCAGATGCATGTCCGGGGTGCCGGTGATCAGCACACAGACGCCACCGAGGCTGATGTCGAGGATGTCTGCAGAAAACCACTGCGAGGGAGGCGCATCCGGGGTTTCCCCCTCCAGACGAGCCGTCAGCGGCCGGCAAGGAGGTGCTTCCAGGCGCTCATACCGACGCTGATTTTCCAGACTGCCCAAGCTCTGGCCTTCGGTGCCCATCAGCGGCTTTAAGTAGATGCCCACCTCCAGAGCATCCGGGTCCCGCCGACCCCCGGATTGCGACTCCCCACTGGCGTTGAGACGAAAATCCATGGGCTGGATCGAAAACTGATCCCACGAGTGAGCCAAGGGTAGAACCAACCGCCACAACGCGCCCACCCTGATCGGCCGGACTTGCACGAAGCCGCTCTTGCGCATGGACAGCGATCCTGCGCATCAGGCCAGGCTCGTCAGAGCAAGCCGACCAGCATGATCAACGTAAGCCAGCAAGGTCGCAGCGAGAGCAACCAGGCGGGAAGGCGCCCTGCAGGCAAGGCCAAAACGCCTGAATCAATCCAGCCACGAAGGCACCGACAAGATGAATGCCAATCAGCCAATCAGCCAATCAGCCAATCAGCCAATCAGCCAATCAGCCAATCAGCCAATCAGCCAATCAGCCAATCAGCCAATCAGCCAATCAGCCAATCAGCCAATCAGCCAATCATCTTATCGGTCAGCCATTAAGTCAGCAAGTCAGCCTGGCAACCCAAACTTGCAGCGGGAACCCGCAACACGTTCCAATGCGAGGACCTGGATTGCGCCGGAGACACGTTACCGGATTGCAGGACGATTACAAGCTGGACGTAATTTGAACCTAGGCAGATACCACGTAAAGAACACTCTCGCTCAAGTCAGGCTGCGGCCAGGGCAAAGGAGCATTTCGTAACATTGAATACCCGCTCGATCCGGATGCTTTCGGATGATCAGCCTGCTGCCCAGGCCAGGCATGTTCACCGAATACGCACCGAACCGCGGCTATGACGAATACTTCAGTGCCGCTGACCAGCCCCGCAGCGCCCTCAGGCCGCTGCTCTCGTCCCTTGGTCGTCTGGGCCTCGACGAGCTGAACCGCAACCATGCGGCTGCCGGCGTGCTGCTGAAACGGCTCGGGGCCACCTTTCGGCTCAACGGCGCCGATCAACGCGGCGCCGAGCGGATCCTGCCCTTCGATCCGCTGCCCCGACTGATCAGCACGGCCGACTGGCAGATCCTGGAGCGGGGCCTGGTGCAGCGGCTCGAGGCGATCGACCGTTTCCTGGCCGATGTGTACGGCCACCAGCTGATCCTGCGCGACGGCATCATTCCCCGTGCCGATGTGGAGAGTTCGCAGGGCTGGCGACCCCAACTCCAGGGGTTCGAGCCGCCGCTGGGACGTTGGTGCCACATTTCCGGCCTCGATCTGGTGCGCGACGGCGACGGCACCTGGCGGGTGCTGGAAGACAACCTGCGCTGTCCCTCAGGCGTGGCCTACTTCCTGGAGAACCGGCGCGTGATGAAACGCATGTTCCCCAGCCTGTTCGCCGGCCGCACCGTGCAGCCGATCGACGACTACCCCTCCCACCTGCTGCAGACCCTGCGGCAGATCGCCCCCTGGACTGAAACGCCCAAGGTGGTGCTGCTCACACCGGGGGTTTACAACAGCGCCTACTTCGAGCACAGCTACCTGGCCCAGCAGATGGGCATCCAGCTGGTGGAGGGCCGCGACCTGGTGTGCCAGGACGAGCGGGTCTGGATGCGCAGCACCGCCGGCCTGGAGCAGGTGGATGTGATCTACCGCCGCATCGACGACGATTTCCTCGATCCCGAGGTGTTCCGCAGCGATTCGATGCTGGGAGTGCCGGGTCTGATGCGGGCCTACCGGGCCGGCCGGGTGGCGATTGCCAACGCGCCCGGCACCGGCGTGGCCGACGACAAGCTGATCTACGCCTACGTGCCGGACATGATCCGCTACTACCTGGGCGAAGAGCCGGTGATCGCCAATGTGCCGACCTATCTCTGCTCCAGACCCGACGACCAGGCCTACGTGCTGGCCCACCTGGGCGAACTGGTGGTGAAGTCGGTGGCGGAAGCCGGCGGCTACGGCATGCTGATCGGCCCCCACGCCAGCGCGGCGGAGATCGCCGCTTTCGCCGCCAAGATCCAGGCCGACCCGCGCAATTTCATCGCCCAGCCCACCCTCGAGCTCTCCACCGTTCCCTCCCTCAGCGACGGGGAGCTGTTCCCCTGCCATGTGGATCTGCGCCCGTATGTGCTGCGCGGCCGGGACGCCTGGGTGAGTCCCGGCGGCCTCACCCGCGTCGCCCTGCGCCGCGGCTCGCTGGTGGTGAACTCCTCCCAGGGCGGCGGCTGCAAGGACACCTGGATCGTGAGCGAAAGCCCGGAGGTGGCGGCATGCTGAGCCGAGTCGCTGACTCGCTGTACTGGATCAATCGCTACGTGGAACGGGCGGAGAACATCTCCCGCTTCGTCGAGGTGAGCGAGGCGATGGCGCTCGACTGTCCACCGGGCAGCGCCGAGCCCTGGCTGCCCCTGATTGATGCCAGCGGCGACCGGGACCTGTTCGATTCCCTCTACCCCCAGGGATCCCCCGATGAGGTGGTGGAGTTTCTGGTGCGGGCCGAGGCCAATCCGAACAGCATCGTGAACTGCATCGACTTCGCCCGCGAGAACGCCCGCCAGATCCGGGAGGTGATCACCACCGAGATGTGGGAGCAGCTCAACGACATCTACTGGACCCTCCAGGAAGAGGAGGGCTTCTGGCGGCAGCCGCCCCAGGAGTTGCTGCGCCAGATCCGCCGCGCCTGCCAGCTCTTCTACGGCATCACCGACGCGACCCTCAGCCGGGATCTCTCCTGGCAGTTCAGCCGCCTCGGCCGCCTGCTGGAACGGGCCGACAAGACCACCCGCATCCTCGATGTGAAGTACTTCCTGCTGCTGCCCTCCCCGGATGAGGTGGGCGGTGTGCTCGATGAGCTGCAGTGGATCTCGCTGCTGCGCAGCGCCGGGGCTTATCAGATGTTCCGCCAGGCTCGCCAGCAGGCGATCGAACCGAAGGCCGTGGCCGGGTTCCTGCTGCTCGACCCGATCTTCCCCCGCTCGGTGCGCTACTGCCTCGAGCGCATCCAGGAGACCCTGCGAATCGTGCAGGGCCAGGCCGTTCCCGGCGCACCGGACGAGCTGGAATGCCTGAGCGGCCTCACCCTGGCCCGCTGGAGCTACACCCGCATCGATGACCTGATCGCCGGCGGCCTGCACGAGGCCATCGACACGCTACAGAGCGACCTCAACCGGCTGCACGGTCTGATCGAACAGCGCTACCTCACCCCTGCCAACATCCAGTCCACCGACGCCGGTCCGGCATGCGTGCTCGCGTAATCCACACCTTCACCTACGGGTACGACGCGCCGGTGCTGCTGGGTCCTCACCGCTTCGGGCTCAAACCCCGCGGCCACGGCTTCCAGCGGCTGTTGGATTTCCGCCTGGAGATCAGCCCTGAGCCCAGCCGCCTCTACCCACTGGTGGCGGCCAGTGGTGACGAGATCCTGCGGGCCCGCTTCCAGGGCAGCACCGAAAGCTTCCTGGTGCGGGCGATCAGCGCGGTGGAAACCGAAGCGGCGCCTCTGCTGCAGGCCTGCCTGGAGGAGAACGACCCCCAGCTGCCCTATCCGGTGGGTCAGCTGAACGGCGATCTGATGGGCTCACTGGCGGGCTGGCTACCCAACGGTCAGCACGATCCCGCCGCGGTGGACCTGGCCCAGGAGGCGCTGATGGGCAGCGATCAACGGGCGCTGATGTTCCTGCAGCAACTGGTGGAGATCATCCAGGACCGGGTGAAATACACCCAGCGGCATGTGGGTCCGGCCTGGCCGGCGGGCCGCACCCTCAAGGAGCGGGTGGGCTCCTGCCGCGACCTGGCGATGCTGATGGTGGAAGCCTGCCGGTGCGTGGGCCTGCCGGCGCGGTTCGCGAGCGGTTATCACCTGGTGGAACCGAAACCGGAGCGCTATGACCTGCACGCCTGGGCCGAGGTGTACCTCCCTGGCGCCGGCTGGCGCGGTTTCGATCCCAGCGGCATGGGGGTGATCGACGACCGCTACATCACCCTGGCCACATCCTCCAAACCGGAGCTCACCGCCGCGATCACCGGCAGCTTCTCCGGTCCTCCCGGTGTGAGCAGCCAGTTCAGCTGGCAGATCGAGGCCGACAGTCTCGATGCCCCCCCAGCCGCGCCTCAGATTCCGCCCACCTGCCACTCCCCCAACGGAGTCGCTCCTGATCGGGACGGGCGCGATCCGCGCTGTTCCTCCTCCAGGTTGACCACCTGAGCACGCCCCCGGTCCTTGGCGACATAGAGAGCCGCATCGGCGGCGCTGATCAGCTCCGCCAGGCCATAGCCGGCCGAACCGCTGCTGCAGGCCACGCCGATCGAGAGGTTGACCTCCACCACCGGTGCCGAAGAGTCGAGGGCAGCATCGGACTCCACAGCGCCCAGCATCCGGATGCCCGTGGCCTGAATGCGCACGCGAGCGCGATCGAGGATGGCGGTGGCGGTGGCGCCAGGCAGCTGGGCAAGCACGGCGAATTCATCGCCGCCGATCCGGCCCACCAGATCCACACTGCGCACGGCAGACCTCAGCAGCTCCGAGACAGCACGGATCACCGCATCGCCGGCGTCATGACCGAAGGTGTCGTTGATGCGTTTGAAGTGATCCACATCGATCAGCGCCAGGGTGACCGGCAGTTGCCGCTGCTCGGCCTGGGCCAGGATCTGGGCAGCGGTTTCGTGGAACGCCCGGCGGTTGTAGATGCCCGAGAGGGCATCGATCTGGGCCAGTTTGAGCAGCTCCGGGATCAGCTCGCGGCGCAGCAGCACCATCAATCCAAGGCAACCCGCCAGCAGGGGCAGCAGGCCTGCGGCAAACATCTGCAGGATGAACAGCAGCACCTCGAGGCGCTGGGGGCGCACATCGGTGATCGTGATCAGGGTGCCCCGATCACCGAAGCGACCCAGCCCTTCCAGAACGAGCGGATACTGGCGCATGGTCATCAGCACCTCCCCGCCGATCCACGGCACTGGACCCTGAAACACCACCTCCTCACGGGTGAGGCAACTGAGCAGGCTGGAGAAGGACGGACATTCAGCGAACAGCTCCCGCAGGTGTGCCTGGTCTGGTCGCTGCAGCACCTTGGCGAGCGGCTGACCGACCAGGGCGTTGTCGGAAGCGGCCAGCACGAAGCCCCGTTGATCGAGCACCAGGGCCATCTCCACCTCTCGGCCGGAGGACGCCTGCTGCAGGCGTCGCTGCAGGTTGTGGAGCGGCTCGTAGCTGGTGAGACCCACGCTCAGCTGGCGCTGCAGGTCCTCCGCGTTGTGGCGGAGCTGGCGGGCGCTCTGCGAGAGCACCAGCAGCCCGGAGACCACCGCCATCAGCGCCGAGGCGATCGACGCGGCCAGCACCATCTCCAGCCAGAGGCGACGGTTCACCCAGTTCCCCAGACCGACGGCCTGCTGCCGGGTCAGCTGGAAGAGGTTCTGAATCATGGAGCCTCCAGGAAGGCGGTGGTCGGGCGGGGCAGGGGAGCACCCGCCTCGAGGCGCCCGGCCTGCCGCATCAGCTGGGCCAGGCGCTCGATCGAGCGGGCCACGGGCCCGTCCGACGCCAGCAGCAGACGCTGCTGCGATGCATCCGGGTAGCGGAGCCCCCGTTCCGACTCCCGGAACTGATCCGGTGTGATCTGTTGCCGCTGCGCCATCACCTCCACGGCTTCGCGCCGCCGCTGGCGGGCATAGGCCTGGGCTGCCCACCAGGTGCGCACCAGAGCCTGGAGATCGCGCCGACGGGTGCGGGCGAACTCCGGGGCCACAGCGATCACATCCACGATCTCGCCGGGGACGCGCCGGCTGCTGAACAGCTCCCGGAACCGGGGATCAGTCCGCAGGGGCGTGTCGTGGGGGGCATAGGTGACGATCGCATCCAGATCTCCAGCCTGAAGAGCCCGCACCAGCGCCACCGGCCCATCGAAGCGCAACTGCAGGTCCTCCAGACGGATGGGCTGGCCCGCGAAGCTGCGCAGCAGCAGGTATTCCGCCAGCACGGTGCGCTCGAGTCCGACCCGCTGACCCACCAGCTGGGCCGGAGCACTCAAGCCGCTGCGGCCGATCAGCCGATCGGCTCCGAGTGATTCATCCAGCACCAGCATCAGCTCCGGACAACGCTTTGGGGCCTCCTGACAGACAGCGATCGCCTCCGGCACCGTGGTTGCCATCACGTTGTGATCGCCCCTGACAAAGGCCTGGCGCTGGTCGGCCAAGGAACTGGTCTGCTTGATCACAAGGTCAAGCCCGAAGGGCCGGGCCAGCTGCCGCTGCTCCGCCAGGTAGAGGTACTCGTTGCCCGGCCAGGAGGTGATCGAGACCAGCAGCCGGCGCCCCTGGGTGAACCGGAACCAGATGGCGAGCGCCAGCAGGGAAACGATCCCCCCTCCGATCACCGTCAGAGCGACCCCGCGCACCAGACGCCGGCTGGGGCTTAGGGGCAGAGCGAGCGGCAGGCGACGGAGCATGGCCATCAACGCAGGGCGGCCTGCACGAGGGTCGGCGTGACCTGCGGCAGAGGGGCTTCTCCGGCATGCAAGCCGAGATGACGCTGCACACGCTGCACGGCGGCGAGGTTGCGGGCCAGGGGGCCGGCGCCCGCGAGCAGCCGTTCCTGCTCCCGCAGGCTGAAATACACCAGACCCCGCTCCGCCTCGGCGAACTCCTGCACGCTCAGCCCTTCCCGGCGTGCCATCGGGGCGCGGGCCTGATCGGGCCGGCTGCGGGCCAGGGCATGGGCCGCCTGCCAGGCCCGCAGCAGCCGCACCAGCGCGGAACGATCACGGTTGAGCACCTGCGGACTGACCACCAGCACATCGAAGATTTCGCCGGGGATGGCCCGGCTGTCGAACAGGGTTCGGGCATGGCCGCGTCTGGCGGCAACCGTGCTGTAGGGCGGGTAGAACGCCACCGCGTCCACCGCACCCCGGGCCAGGGCATCGGGCATCGCGGCCAGGGGCATGTTCCGCAGGCGCACATCAGCCAGGGAGAGGCCCTCCCGCTCCAGCGCCCGGCTCAGCACGTAAGGCCCGAGCGTGGAGTGGGTCACCCCCACGGGCCGGCCACGCAGCTGGGCGATCGTGTCGATGCCGGCGCGCACGGCCACCTGATCCCCCCCTCGCGACTCATCCAGCACCAGCACCACCACCGGGCAACGCGACGGAGCGCGATAGCAGAGGTCGACCGCCTCGACGGTGGTGAGCTGGGCCAGGTCCAGCTCTCCGCGCAGGTAGCCATGCACGATGTCCTGGGGATCGTTGAACTGCAGGATCCGCAGATCCAGCCCCTGCCTGCTGGCCAGCCCCCGCTCGCTGGCGAGATAGATGTACTCATAACCCGGCCAGTTGGACACCGGCACGGTGAGCTGGGCCCTCTGGGGATGACAACCGGCTCCAGCCAGCAGGGCCAGGGCCAGGCCACTGAAGGGGATCAGGCGGCGCCACACGGAGCAACGCTGCAACCGACCGGTGATCGCCGCAGGTCTGTTGCCGGCCTGCGGGGGGGCTGGAACAACCATGGCGAGGGGGGTGAAACCCGAAATTAGGCAGCCCCGGCAGGATCGGGGCGGATTGTGTCGATGCCGCTGGGGGCAAACGCCGTCATCCTGAGGGGGTGGAAACCCTGAACAGCCGAAGCGGATGCAGCCAGCCGGAGCAGCCGTGCCTGCCCAAGACCGCACCGACACGATCCCGCCCCGACTGGGACTGCCCCAGCTCCCCTGGCTCGCCCTGCTCACCGGCCTGGCCCTGCTGCTGAACACACTGCCCCTGCCGCTGTTCTTCGGGGTCCAGCTGCTGCTGGGGTCGGTGCCACCGATCCTGGCGCTGCTGCTCTGGCGCACCTGGTGGGCGGTGCCGCTGGGAACGGTGGCCAGCCTGCAGACCTGGCGGCTCTGGGGACACCCCTGGGCGATCGTGATCTTCAGCCTGGAGATGGTGTGGCTCTGCCTGGGGCTGCGGCGCTTCAACGGCCCACCCGCCCAGGACAGCAACGGTCGGGTGGTGCTGCAGGCGATCGCCTACTGGCTGCTGCTCGGCACCCCCCTGGTGCTGCTCTTCTACGGCCGGGTGATGGGGATCGACCCCGCCAACGTCACCGTGGTGGCGGTGAAGCAGAGCTTCAACGGGGTGTTCAACACCATGCTGGCCTTCGCCGGCCTGATCCTGGTGCGGGCGGTGCAGGCCCGCCGCGGCGAAGGACCGGGCCTCTCGCTGCGGGGGGTGATCGTGACCCTCACGCTGATGGCGATCACCCTGCCCACCCTGCTGATCGGCATCAGCGCCGGGCAGCAACTGGAGCAGGCCGTCCAGAGCGGAGCGCTCGATGGCCTGCGCACCGTCAGCCTGGCGGTGTCACGGGCCGGTGCCGGCGACGCCACCAAGCGGCTGCTGATGGACCAGCTGGGCGGGGATCTGGCCTACCGGCGCATCGAGGCCAGCGGACGCACGGTCAGTTCCGATCCCGCGCTGTTTGTTCGGCTGGACGACCAGTTCAGCGATGGCGGCCGCAACCACGTGCCGGTGGCCGACCTGGCGATCCTGATCCCCCGCGGCCCGATGCCGGCCCTGCGCAGATGGGTGAACGGCTACTGGAGTTACAGCCAGCAGTACGCCGGTCCGGGCGGACCCTACCTGGTGCAGGTGGTGCAGCCGGCCCGGCCGATGGTGGTGCGGCTGCAGCAGCAGAGCGCCGCCCTGCTTGGAGTGACGCTGGCCGTGCTGGTGCTGGGGGCCCTGGTGGGGCACTGGCTGGGCCGGCGCTTCGAGCGGGAGTGCGCGCTGGTGCTTTCCCCACTGCAGAACACCACCAGGCTGATGCAGCCCCTGCGGCTCTCGCCGGTGAGTGAGCTGCGCAGCATGGCCCTGCTGGTCAACCACCGCATCCGCCAGGTGAACCTGCTGTCCGAGAGCCTGCGGCAGGCCAACGCCCGGCTGCGGCAGTCTCAGCTGGAGCTGCGGGAGCTGCTCACCTGCGATCCGCTCACCGGCTGCGGCAACCGCAAGGCACTGGGCCGACGCCTCGAAGAGGAGTGGCTGCGAAGCCGCCGCAGCAGCGAACCTCTCACCTGCCTCTGCTTTGCCGTGGATGGGTTCACCGATCTGAGGCGTCGCTGGGGACGCCGGGCCGGCGATGTGCTGCTGCAGGGGCTGGCCGAGGCCACTCGCAGCAGGCTGCGGGTGACCGATCACATCTTCCGTTCAGGTGCCGATGGCTTCACCTTGCTGGCCACGGGCTGCGGCGCCGACCATGCCATGACGCTGGCCCGCACCCTCCAGGAGGTGCTGGGCCAGGTCACGCTCACCCCACCGCCGGATCACCCTGCACGCCGATCGGGGCCGCAGCTGGGGCTGGATCCGATCCGGATCCGCATCAGCATGGGGGTGAGTTGTCTGACGGCGCAGCTGGAGCGGCCTGAAGACCTGCTGCTGGCGGCTGAACAGGCCCTGGCGGCAGCCCAGCGAGGCGCAGGAGCCGGGCTGATCTTCCAGGGGACTCCCACGGCAGAAGCGGCCTGAACGCCGGGTCAGCAGCGGTTACCAGTGAAGACCGTGCAGCTTGGGGAGGGGCGCAGTCCTGCAGGTGGTGGCGTAAAGGCGCGGGATGCGGCGGCTGTTGTAGACCCGAAACTCCCGCAGCACGCTGGCGCCGGGATCGCGCACCGCCTGATTGAGCACCACCGAACCGTCCGGATCGGAGACGGAACGGTGGAAGGTGCCCGGCGGGATCCGCAGGATGTCGCCACCGTTGTCCAGCCGCACGATGTGAAACGGATAATTCCAGCCGAAGTTCACCAGGTAGAAGGTGCGGCCACCGTGCAGGGCCAGCAGGTTGTCTTCCTGGTGGGGATGCAGATAGAACTGCCAGGCGCCGCTTTCGGCCTCATCCGGAGGCGAGATCGCCGCACCGCTGTGCACCACCAGATCGCGGGCATTCGATGCCGGCACGGTGATATCGAAGAAGCGCACACTTGGAGTATCGCGGAAGCGCTCGTAGGGGATCAGCTCGAACATCGGAGCCGGCCTCGGGCAGGGGCACGAAGCCGGCTCAGCACTGGGCTGGAGCCTGGGCTGGCGTTCTATCGGCGCGGGAAGCACGGCGAGGAGTGGGCTTGGGTGGTGGGTCAGTGAACCGAACGAAGCCGGGACCTGGCCGTTGCAGCAGCTACCGAAAGCCATTCAGGGGCAGACAGTTCCCGAGGTGATCGCGATCGAACCGGGCTGTCAGAACGGGATCGGCATCTCCACCGCCGCCGGCGCCGGGCTGCAGACGGCCACGCGCTGGGCCACCACCTGGCCCACCAGCACGATCGAGGGCGAGGCGAAGTTGCCGGCGGCGGCCCGGTCAGCCAGCTCCGCCAGGGGACTGAGCAGCAGGCGCTGGCCTTCCACCGTGCCCTGCTGGATCACCGCCGCCGGCGTGTCCGCCGCCAGACCGCCGGCCAGCAGTTCCTCGGCGATGCGGCGCAGGTTGTGCAGGCCCATGTAGATCACCAGGCCGTCGCTGCTGCGGGCCAGGCCGCGCCAGTCAACGCCGGGGCGTTGCTTGTCGATCTCCTCATGGCCGGTCACGAAGGTGACGCTGGAGCCCGCCTTGCGGTGGGTGACCGGGATGCCGGCATAGGCCGGCGCGGCGATGCCGGCAGTGACCCCGGGCACCACCTGCACCGGGATGCCCCGGGCCGCCAGGTGGGCGGCCTCCTCGCCGCCGCGGCCGAACAGGAAGGGATCGCCCCCCTTGAGGCGCACGATCAGGCGGCGGCGGCCGGCCAGCTCCGCCAGCACGGCGTTGGTGCTGGGCTGGGGAACGGAGTGGTGGCCGCGGCGCTTGCCCACGAAATGGCGCTCGCAGCCGGCCGGCACCAGGTCGAGCAGGGCCTTGGGCACCAGGGAGTCGTAGACGAGGGCATCGCACTGCTGCAGCAGGCGCTGGGCCTTGACGGTGAGCAGGTCGGGATCGCCCGGGCCTGCCCCCACCAGGTACACCGTGCCCAGGGCTGATGCCTCGCTGCTCATGGCAGGGCCTCGAGGGCGTCGAGCAGCACGGCCCGCAGCGCCGGCCGCTGCAGCAGAGGCAGGCCGATGGGGCCAGGGAGCCGGTCTGTGAGGCGGTTGGCCGCCAGCACCAGGGGCAGAGCTGGGGCGGCGACGTTCAGGGGCGGATCCTCTGGGCCAGCGGCACTGTATGCAGCAGCCAGGGCTCGGCCACCGCTCACCCGCTCCAGCCAGGCCAGGTAGCGCTCAGCCAGGGGGTGGGCGAGCGGGTGGTGCAACAGCAGCGGCCGCCCCTGGCCCGGCCCACAGGCCTGCCGCAGCTGCTCAAGCTCCTGGCACAGGGCCCGCTGCCAGCAGGGCCAGGCCCCGAGAAAGGGCAGGCGCCGCACGCGGGTGTGGCGGCGCCAGTGGGCGGCGATGGCGGGCACGTCATGGCGCACATGGCCGCCGGGCAACAGCAACAGCGGCACCAGGGTGAGGGGCAGACCCGGCACCAGCAGGTCGTCGGCAGCAGGGGGGCCGCTGGCGGTGAGGGCCTGGAGGCGCACCGGCGCCCCGCGCCGCTGCTCCAGCTCGGCCGCCAGGCTCACCAGCTCGGCCGGCAGGGCGCCGCCGCTGCGGCCATGCACCACCAGCAGCAGGGGCTGCACGGGCGTCGCCACCAGGCGGCGCCGCAACCGCTGGGCCACAGCAGGATCCAGCTCACGGCGACTGAGAGGCACCAGCTGGCGGCGGCAGCCGGGCAGGCGGGCCAGCAGGTCCACGGCCGGAGCCGCCAACTGGGGATCAAGATCAGCCGCCAGCCGCTGCAGGCCATCGCCCAGAGCGGACCGGGGCCAGGCCGCCAGCCCCAGCGCCAGCCCCTCCAGGGCAGCCCGCCGCAGGGCCGCGGGCACAGCCGCCTGCACCCAGGCGCTCAGCAGGGGCCAGGCCTGGGGAACGCGCTGGTGACCCAGCAGCGGAAGCAGGCCCGTCAGCAGCACCGTCGGACGGGAGGCGGCCAGCCGCACGGGATCCCCCCGCAACTGCTCCAGCAACCAGGCCGCCAGGGCCGGATGGCGCGCCATCCCCACCAGCGGCGGCAGCCGGGGATCCGGCACGGCCTGGCCCACCCACCAGCGCAGCAGGCGCAGCGGCGCCCCGTCACTCCAATGGCTGGCCAGGGCCACGAGCAGATCGGCCTCAGGCTGCAGGGTTCCGCTCTCGATCGCCTGCAGCCAGGGCTCCACATCGAGGTGAGGCAGGCGCCGCAGCCGCTGCAAAAAAGGCCAGCGGCTGGAGTCACCGTTGGCGGGGAGGGTTGCGGGACAAGGCGGGACGTGGGCCTGGGTGATCACGCCACGGGGACGGCAGGGAAAGGGCGACGAGGAAACCAACGCTCCGAAAACGCTAAGGGAGGCCAACGCAGGACGACGTTTCTGCCGCCGGAAGCCGGCGGCGTGCCCCGAAGCGCTCCACGAGCAGCTGTTCAAGCACAACCGCCAGGTCGCTGAGCGGCACGCCCTTCTCGTGCAGCTCGGCCAGCTTCGG
>Ga0079299_1000193_pt1 | contig 14853 bp, 12 predicted proteins | sample Wag4_2014_7_11_2_FD_76334 | JGI IMG/M metagenome (GOLD analysis project Ga0079299, IMG submission 76334) | Lake water microbial communities from Ohio, USA - Utica-2 Time Series LW 2014_7_11 | ecosystem: Environmental > Aquatic > Freshwater > Lake | place: USA: Ohio | collected 2014-07-11
ACCAGGAACCGACCCGAGGAACCCACCGAACCGCTCAGCGCGATCACCGACTCGACCACGCCGTTGGGCGAACCAGCGTCGCCATCACCCACGACGACGATCGACAGGTCATTGAGGCTGGTGCCCGCAACGCCGGCGAGTTCCACGTACTCGCTCAGGTCAAAGCCCGGCTCGTCGACGCGAATCTCGCTGAGCACGACATCCTGCGCAAAGGCAGTCGGCGCGAAACACAGGGCCAAGGTGGCAACGGTGAGACGATGGTTCATAATGCGAAGGCTCCTCTTGGACGCCAACAGTAGCCCACACGGGCCTCGGGGCAAAATCGCGATGTCCGGAATCATGCAGCCCTTGCAGAATCCCCACACAACGGCTTCGCAGGCCGCCAGCCGCCCCCAGCGCGACGATCACAACGAAAAGCGGACCCACGAGGGGTCCGCTTGGTCGCATCTCACAGTGGCTGCCGCGAGGCGAGCACCCAGCCGCCGGGACCTTGCAGGAAGGCCCCTTTCGCGACTCAGTTCGGATCCTTCTCGGGAGCTGGACGGGTCACGACGGGGGCCGTCGCCGGTGCCGTCGAGTCCTTCTCCGGCGTGGCGCGGGGGGCCGCAGCCGGACGAGGCTCGCCCGATGAGCCGCCGCCTGAGCCACCCCCTGAGCCACCCCATGAGCCGGACGAGGTGTCGTACGTCATCGGGCGGATGAAGACCTCGACGCGACGGTTCTGGGCGGCACCGCGGGGGCCGTTCTCGACGATCGGGCGGTACTCGCCCCAACCGGCCACCTCAACACGGTTGGGGGAAACGCCATCACCCACCAGGAGATCACGGACCGAGATCGCGCGGTGCGCGGACAGGTGCGTGTTGGTGGGGTGGTTCTTGAGGGTCTCGGGCTTGCCGATGCGGACGTTGTCGGTGTGACCGGTGACGACCGTTTCGAATGCAGCCAGCTCAGGATTGTTGAGGATCGCAGCGAAGCGGCGGAGCACTTCACGGGCGGAGTCCTTCACGCGCGCCGAACCGCTGTCGAAGGTCACGTCCGACAGGAAGCGCAGCATGCCCGTCTTGGCATCGAACTGCAGCATGTCGGGGTACTGCTCGGCGAGCGATGCGAGCAGGATGTTGATGTTCTCGGGAAGCGGACCACCCGCATCCATGCCGGCGACCTGCTTGCTGAGTGCGTCGTAGGCATCACGCAGCTTTTCGAGGTCAACCTTGCTGCCGTCGCTGAGGCCCTGCATCGACTCGAGGTCGGCGCGGGCCTGCGAGATCTGCGAGCGAAGGCGATCCTCGTTCGCGCGCGACGTGCTGAGTTCGTCGCGAGTCGATCCGAGCTGCTGCTCGTAGCTGCGCGCTGCGGTGACCGCGGCGTCATACTTTTCTTGCGGGACACATCCGGCGAAGCCGAGGGCCAGGGTGACCAAGCTTCCGCCGAACACGATGCGATGCGCTGCCAGTGCGTTCATGGACATATCTCCCCTCGGGCGTCCTGCCCGAGTTATTCGAGGCAATATAACCATGCCCCGCCTCCAGTGGGCCGTAATCCGCCGGATTTTGCTACTTTCCGGGCATGGCCCCGCCCAAGCCCGTCGAACTCGACCTCAAGCAGCTCCAAGCCGCGTCGGGAGCCTACCCCCGGGAGGCGTTTGAGTTCGTGCAACGGGGCCTGTCGGCCACGGCGGCCCAGGTGCATGCGGCCCAACTGGGCGGAGCCGGCGGGGGGCACGTGACCGGCCAGCAGCTCTGCCTGGGCCTGGCCGAGATGGCCATTCAGCAGTACGGCTTGATGGCCCAGTCCGTCCTGGAGAGCTGGAACATCCACCGGACCGATGACTTCGGCAAGATCGTCTTCGGCCTCATCGAGTGCGGGTTGATGAGCAAGACGCCGCAGGATTCGATCGACGACTTCCGCTCGGTGTTCGACTTCGACGAGACCTTCCACCACGCGCACGTCGCGCAGAGGATCACGCTCCATGCCGGACGAACCACAGCAGAGTGAAGCCGACTGGACCCGCCGCCACCTCTGGCACATCCAGCCGGTCCGTGACCTGTTGCTGGTCGGCATCGTGTTCGCGATCGTGTGGGCGGGGTACGCACTGCGCTACATCACGATCCCGCTGATCGTGGCGCTCGGGCTCGCGTACCTGGTCGAGCCCTTGGTGCGCTGGCTCAGCACGCGCTTCCGCCTCAGCCGCGGTGCGGTGGTGGGTGGCGTCACCGGTGCCATCGTGCTCGGCGCGGCCAGCGGCACGTTCGTCCTGATTCCGTCCGTCATCCGCCAGAGCGAGGCCATCGTCAACAAGGTGCAGTCCGGTGCACTCAAGGCCTCGATCGGCGAGTTCCAGGCGCAGTTGCCCGAAGCGTTCCGGAAGGAGGCTGCGGACTGGATCATGTGGATCGAGACGACCACCGATGTCGATCTCAACGGGGACAAGCTCGCCGGCAAGGTGCCGTTGGTCGAACCGCACGCGGGCCCGGTGGACCCGACCGCGATCGAGGCGCCCAACCGCGCGCCATTGCGTTCGATCTGGGAGGTCGGGCTCGCCTTCCTCGGTGCGCGGAGCGGCGACATCGCCGGCTTCATCTTCGGCGTGCTCAGCCTGCTCTTCGCTGCGGCGCTCGTCCCGTTCTACTTCTACTTCTTCAGCGTGCACTTCCCCGACATCGTCGCCTTCCTAGACTCGCTGATCCCGGATGGGGCGAAGGGCGAGGTGCATCGCCTCACCGGGCAGATGGATGCGGCGGTCGCGGGCTTCGTGCGCGGACGCATCGTGATCGCTGCGATCATGGCCGTGCTCTTCACGGTGGGCTGGGCCCTCTGCGGAGTCCCGTACGCACTGACGTTGGGGGTCGCGGCCGGTGTGCTGGCGGTGGTGCCGTACCTGAGTGGCGTCGTGCTGCTGCTGGCCGTCCCGATGCTCGCGGTGGCGCAGCTGCAGCTGCCGGAAGCCGAGCGCATGAGCATGCTGTGGGTCCTGCTCGGACCCACGATCGTCTTCGCGGCGGTGCAGGCGCTCGAGGGCAACGTGCTCACGCCGATCATCGCAGGACGCGCCACGAACCTCGATCCCGTCACCGTGTTCGTCGCCATCCTGGCCGGCGGCAGCGTGGCTGGCGTGTACGGCATGCTGCTGGCGATCCCGCTGGCCGCGTGCGCCAAGATCCTGATTCGCGAGGTCGCGCTGCCACGCATCCGGGCGTGGGCGGCCGGCACGGTGAACGATCCGCTGCCGCTCGACGATCACTGAGTCGCGCCACCGGCACGACGGTCGAGCGCACGCTCAGCGCTTCTTGGCCTTGCGGAACCGGTCCTTGGGGCTGACGGTCTTCGTCGAGCCACGCGCCATCGGGTTGAAGCCGGGCATGCCGCCCATGCCGGGCTGCGTGGAACCCATCTGCTTCATCGCCTGCATGCGGCCGAGCGCACCCATGCCGGCCATCTGCTTCATCATCTTCTGCATGCCCTCGAACTGCTTGGCCAGCCGCGAGACGTCCTCGGGCTTGGACCCGCTGCCCTTGGCGATGCGCCGGGTCCGGCTTGGATTGAGGACGGCGAGGTCGTTGCGCTCGCGACGGGTCATGCTGTTGACCATGCCCTCGAGCCGGTTGAGTTGGTGGTCATCGATGTCGATGCCCTTGAGCGCGCTGCCCACCCCGGGGAGCAATCCCAGGATCTGCTTGAGCGGCCCCATTCGGCGGATCGTCTTGAGCTGCGAGAGGAAGTCATCGAGGGAGAACTCACCCTTCGCCATGCGATCGCTCAGGCGTTGGGCCTCCTCCTCGCTCACTTCCTGCTGCGCCTTCTCGACGAGCGAGACCACGTCGCCCATGCCGAGGATGCGGCCGGCGATGCGCTCCGGGCTGAACTCGTCGAGGGCATCGAGCTTCTCGCCCGTTCCGATGAACTTGATCGGCGCACCGGTGACCTTGCGGGCCGTGAGTGCGGCACCGCCGCGGGTGTCGGAGTCGAACTTCGTCAGGATGAGGCCGTCGACCGCCAAACGCGCGTGGAAGGCCTTGGCGCTTGCAAGGGCATCCTGGCCGGTCATCGCGTCGATGACCAGGAGCTTCTCGTGCGCACCCACCGCGCGGTCGACCGACTCCAGTTCGCGCATGAGCTCGTCGTTCACGTGGAGCCGGCCCGCCGTGTCGACGATGAGCACGTCATAGCCGCCGTCGCGCGCAGCCTTGAGGGCGCGTTGGGCGACCTGGACGGCCACCCCGACGGCCTTGCCGTACTCCGCGCAGCGCTCGGGCTCGCCGTAGTAGGCGCATCGGGCGCCGCCGGTCGCAGCCTGCACACCCTCCGCGACCACCCGGAGCTGCTCGACGGCGGCGGGGCGCTGCAGGTCGCATGCGGCCAGCATGACGTTCTTGCCCCGGCGCTTGAGCCACGCCGCGAGCTTGCCGCAGGTCGTGGTCTTGCCGGAACCCTGGAGCCCGCACATCAGGATCACCGTCGGGCCGGGTTCCACGAGCGGGATGCCCGACTCGGCAGGTCCCATGAGCGACACGAGTCGCTTGTGCACGATGCCCACCATCTGCTGGGCCGGCTGCAGGCTCTTGGTGACCTCGGCGCCAAGGGCATCCTGAACCACCTCGGCACAGAACTCATCGACGAGGGTCTGCTGCACGTCGGCCTCGAGCAGCGCCGTGCGCACCTCGCCCATGACCTCGCGCACGTTCGATTCGCTGATGCGGCCGCGGCCGGAGAGGTTGCGCAGGGCGGACCCGAGGCGATCGGTGAGGCTTTCGAACATGATCGACTGATGGTAGCCCGGGTTCGGTCAGCGGCCGCGACGGGCGGCGATCCACGCATGCATGCGCGCGGCATCCCACGCATTGATGACCTGGTCCGGACCGGCCCCCGCGCGGCGGGCAACCTGCACGCCGAAACGGAGCACGTCGAAGCCGTCGCGCCCATGCACGTCGCAGTCGATGGCCAGCGGAACGCCGGCTTCGATGGCCATGCGGGCATGCAGATCCCGGAGGTCCAGCCGGGCTGGATGGGCATTGATCTCGAGGGCCACGCCCGATTCCCGCGCCGCGGCGATGACGGCGTGCATGTCGGGTTCGAGGCCCGGCCGGCCGTTCACCAGCCGCCCCGTGGGATGCCCGAGGATGTGGACGAGCGGATGCCGCACCGCGCGCACCAACCGTGCCGTGGCCACGTCGGGCGCCTGCTTCAGGCTTGCGTGCGGGCTGGCCACGACCAGGTCGAGTTGGGCCAGCACGTCGTCCGGATAGTCCAGGCTGCCATCGACCAGGATGTCGACCTCCGAACCGGCCAGCACGCGAATGCCGCCCACGCGTGCTTCGGCCTCGCGCACGGCCTCGATCTGCCTGAGGAGCCGCTCGATGGACAGCCCGTTGGCCTGCACACTCGAGCGCGAATGGTCGGTGACGGCGATGGTGTGGAACCCGCGGTCCTTGGCTCGCTGGACGAGTTCCAGGAGCGGCATGGCGCCATCGCTCTCGTTGGTGTGCGCGTGGAGCTCGGCATGGATGTCGTCGACCGTCACGAGCCGGGCGTGGCCGCACACGTCATCGAGTGGGCGAAGCTCACGCAACTCCGGCTCGGCCCATTGCAGCCCAAGGGCTTCGTACAGCTCAGCCTCGGTCCGGGACGCGATGGGGGCCTGGCGGTCCTGCGGAGCATCGACGCCGTCATCCGTGAACAGGCCGTACTCGTTCAGCCGGAGGCCGCGCTGCTGCGCGCGACCCCGCAGGAGGACGTTGTGTTCCTTGCTGCCCGTGAAGTAGAGCAGCGCCGCACCGAAGGACTGTTCTGGCACGATGCGAAGGTCGACCTGGAGTCCATCCTGCATGCGGATGCTGGACTTCGTCGGACCGGTCACCAGCACCTTCGTCACACCCGGCAAGGCGCAGAAGGTCTCCATCGCACGCGCTGCATCCGGTGCCACGGCGACGAGGTCGACGTCGCCGATGGTCTCCTTGCCGCGCCGGAGGCTGCCTGCGAACTCGATCCGGGACACCACGCCCGCGGCGCGGAGCTGCTCCACCGCGGATTCGGCCACCGCCAGCGCGTGATCGATCCGCACACGACCGACCGCGGTCTTCAGGAACTCGATGCCGTCACGGAGATTCTGGATCTTCTTGGGTCCGAAGCCCGTCAGGCCGGCGAGACGGTCCTCGGCGAGCGCAGACTCCAGCGTCGCGAGGTCGACGACTCCACGCTCCTGCCACAGCAGCCGGACGGACTTGGGGCCGACACCCGGCAACGCCAGCAGGGCCGGCAGGCCGGCGGGGACCTGCGAGCGCAGGTCGACCAGATCCTTGACCGTGCCCGTCGTGACGAGTTCGATGATCTTCGCGGCACTGCCCGCGCCGATCCCATCGATGGCCGACAGTGCCTTGGGGTCGGTCCGCGCGAGCTCCACGAGGTCGATCGTCGACGACTCGGCAGCGCGCGCGACCTTGGTGTGCGCCAGCACCCGGAAGGCGTTGGCCCCGGTGAGTTCGAGCAGGACGGCGAACTCCTCGAACAGTCGCACGATGTCGGCGTTGCCCATGGGATCCTCCTGACATGACAACGCCCCCGGTGGCGGGGGCGTCGAACGCGACTGGATGGGCTCGAACCATCAACCTTCGGTTTCGTAGACCGATGCTCTATCCAATTGAGCTACAGTCGCAGCGGGGCGGGAAGTATAGCGAGTCGACCGGGGGGATGCGGCTCACCATAACCTTGGTCGCCCGACGTCCTGCCCTGATCCGATCAGCGCTCGGTCTCGCTGGCCACGGCCTCTCCGAGATCGACGTAGCCATCCACCGTGGTGGCACTGGCGTCGACCAAGCGGCTGAGGAATGCGGGAAGCACGATGAGGCCCAGCCCGGCGACGATGGCGGCCGTCTTGGGCCACCAATGTGGAATCGCCACGACCTCCTGGCTCTTGGCGTTCTGCGGGTTGACGACGGCAGCCCCCACGAACCGGAGGTAGTAGACGGCGCCGATGGCGGTGTTCAGCAGGAGCACCGCAGCCAACGACGCCTGGCCGCCCTCGAACGCCACGAAGACCAGGACGATCTTGGCCAACGCACCGAAGAGCGGCGGCACGCCGAGCAGGCTCAGCGCACTCACCGTGAGCAGGAAGGCAAGGCCGGGGTGCGTCGCGCGCAGGCCGGCAAGCGATTCGAAACTGTCGACTTCCTCGCCCTTGCGCTCGAGCGCAGCCAGGACCCCGAAGGTGGCGATGGTCATCACCCCGTAGCCCAGCATGAACAGGTACATCGCTCCGATGCCACCCTTGGGACCGACGATCACGCCGACGAGCATGTAGCCGCTGTTGGCGATCGATGAGTAGGCGAGGGTGCGCTTGAGGCTCGTCTGGAGGATGCCACCGATGTTGCCCAGCACCATGGTGAGTGCGGCCACCATCCAGAGCACGGCCGTGACCGGTTGTGGAAGGCCCTCGTAGGCGATGCGGACGCCGTCGTGGTCGACCATCGCGTGGCCCGACCAGCCCACGGCGCCGAGCACGGTGATGAGCGCCGAGAAGCCCGCGATCTTCGGCGTGAACGACAGGAACGCCGTGACCGGCAGCGGTGCGCCCTCGTAGACATCGGGCGCGTAGAAGTGCATCGGAACCGCAGCGAGCTTGAAGCACAGGCCCAGCACCGTCAGGATGGTGCCCAAGAGCGCCGTCGTGCTCAGCCCAGGCCCTGCGGCCTGTTCGGCGAGGACGTCGCGCATGGCGATCAGCTGCATGGTGCCGGTGGCGCCATAGAGCATCGCAAAGCCGTAGAGCGTCACCGCCGTCGCCAGCGCACCGAGGAAGAAGTACTTCATCGCCGCTTCCATGCTGCGGCGGCCGGTCCGTGCCACCGCCACCATGATGTAGGTGGGCAGGCTCACCAGTTCGAGGCCCAGGAAGAGCCAGATGAGGTCCGGCGCGCTCATCACGAGCATGGCGCCGGTCAGGCTCAGCAGCAGGAACGCGTAATACTCGCCACGCACGACCCGGAGGGCGTCGAAGGATGCGCGGCCGCGGGCCACGGCCTCCTCGTATCGACGGTCGATCGATCCCGCCGACACGGCCACCAGTCCGATGCCGATGAGCGCGATGAGCGCCTTGCCGTACTTGCCCAGCATGGGGAAGAGCAGCCGGGCACCCTGGATGCGCTCGGGCGTCCAGACGGCCTCGAGCGCAAGGATGGATCCGACCAGCGCCACGACGCAGACCCACGGCACGAGCGAGCGGATCCCGGTCGAACGCGACAGGCCAAGCACGGCCACGAGCATCGAGGCCACGAACAGCACGATCTCCGGCGCAAGCAGCGCCACCGTCTGGCTCATGTCAACCACGGTCATCCTCCTTGGAGTCGGCCTGCACGGCCTCGGCAGCCTGCGGCTGCGACTTCAGCGTTCGCTCGACGGCGGCCGGGTAGGGCGCAAGCGTGCGCTCGACCACGGGTCCGATGGCCTGCAGCATGGGCTTCGGATACACGCCGATGAACAGGCACACCAGCGCCAGCGGGACCAGCAAGCCGACCTCGCGGCCGGTGAGGTCGCCGTGCCCGCCATCATGCCCACCGTCATGCGCGTGTGCACCGTCATGACCGTGCTTGGCGTGCGCATCATCCTTGGGTTCACGCAGCGGACCGAACACGTACCGGCCCACCAGAAGCAGCATGTACATGGCGCCCAGGATCAGGCCGGTCCCTGCGACGAGTGCGAAGCCCGGGCCGAGGAGGCCCGGATACCCGGTCGATGCATCGCCGGTGGCGATGTAGGCGCCGAAGAGGCAGAGGTACTCGCCGACGAACCCGTTGAGCCCGGGAAGGCCGATGGAACTCATGGTGAAGAACACCATGAAGAACGCCCAGACCGGCATGCGCTTGGCCAGACCACCGATCTGGTCCATGTCCTTCACGTGGTAGCGCTCGTACGCCATCCCGATCAGGAGGAAGAGCGCCCCGGTCGAGAGGCCGTGGTTGATCATGTAGAGCACGCTGCCCTGTGCACCGACGGGGTTCAGCGCGAACAGGCCGAGCATGCAGATGCCCAGGTGGCTCACGGACGAATAGGCCACGAGCTTCTTCGCATCGGTCTGCACCCAGCAGATGAGGGCGGCGTAGACGACCGCCACCGTGCAGAGCACGGAGGCGAGCACAGCCAGGGCCGCACCGCCCTCGGGCGCCATGGGCAGCGCGAGGCGGAAGATGCCGTACGTGCCGAGCTTGAGCAGCGTGCCGGCCAGGATGACCGAGCCGGCCGTCGGCGCCTGGTTGTGGGCCAGTGGCAACCACGTGTGCACGGGGAAGAGCGGCACCTTCACCGCGAAGCCGGCCAGGAGCGCGGCGAACAGCCAGTACTGGGTGTTCGCCGGCAGACGGGCGCTGGCGAAGGTCGACAGGGTGCCCATGTCCCAGCTCCACAGCCCTGTCGAGGCGTGGTGCTGCCAACCGACGAAGAGGATCGAACCCAGGAAGAACAGCGATCCCAGGAAGGTGTAGAGGAACAGTTTGTGCGCTGCCTGCCGACGCTCCGGTCCACCCCAGATCGCGATGATGAACAGCAGCGGCACGAGGGTGAACTCGTACCCGACGTAGAACAGGAGCACGTCACGCGCGGCGAACGCCAGCAGGATGCTGGCGTGAAGGAGCATGAACCAACCGTAGTACTCGCGCTGGCGCTCGGAGATCGCGGTCCAGGAGCCGATCACGCAGATCGGGATCAGGAACGCCTCGAGCAGGGCCAGCATGAGGCTGACGGAATCGAACCCGACGCCGAGCGTCGCGTTGATCGACGAGAGCCAGGGACAGCCGCATGGCTCGGGGTGGACCGCGCCGGTCGACCAGGCGGGAAACTGCCACGCGAATGCGGCAAGCGCGCCGAGGCTGGCGAGCGATCCGACGGCGGCGAGGCTGCGTGCAGCCCGCGCGTTCGCCACGGCGATCACCGCAGCGGTGGCGACAGGAATCAGGATGGATGCCCAGATGAGGTTCATGTTCAGTTCGCTCCCCGCAGCCAGATCCAGATCACCCACGCGGCCACCAGCGCCACGCCACCTGCCATCGTGACGGCGTAGCCCTGCACGACGCCGCCGTACAGCGGGCGGAAGATCCTCCCGACGGCGGCCGGCAGGGCACCGAGCCCGTTCACGATGCCGGCATCGAGCAGCAATTCATCGATCGCGGACAGGATGTTCGCGACCAGCCGCAAGGGCAGACGGATCACCCAGTCGTAGAACTCGTCCACCATCCACTTGCGCTCAGCACCGACGACGATCCATCGCGTGGCGATCGATCCCATGAGCGCCCGGCGCAAGGCATCGGCAGCGCCTCGATTGATGAGGTGCAGGTAGAGCGACACCAGGATGCCCGCGATGCAGGCGAGCGAACCCAGGCGACCCACGGCGGTGTGGGCATCCATGCCGAGGACCAGGTGTTCATGGTCGGCGTGGGCATGATCAGCATGATCAGCATGCGCAGCATCGTGCGAGGCTGCGTCTTGGCCGCCGTGCGTGGCATGGTCACCGGCCGGAGCACCTTGGTACGCGCTGGACTGCGCCACCTGGGTCTTGACCCAGTTGGGCGCATCGTGATCCAGCATCGTGCGGTAGCTCGGCCAACCGGCGAGGATGGCCCCGACGGCGATCAGCATCAGCGGGACGCGGATGGCCCAGCGCGGTCCATGCGGATGGAACTCGCCATGGTGGCCATGGTGGCCATGCTGAGCATGCTGGCCATGCTGGGCATGCCCACCGTGCGAGGCGTGGGCGTCGTGCCCACCGTGCGCATGGTCATGATCGTCGTAACCGTGGTGCTCATCGCCGGGCTCGTACTTCACCGGCCCGAAGAAGACCCGGAAACCGACCCGGAACGTGTAGTACGCAGTGAGCGCAGCCACCACCAGGCCGATCCAGCCGAGCACGTGCACGCGCTCATCCTTGGCCGTGAAGGCCGAGACCAGGATCTCGTCCTTGCTGAAGAAGGCTGCCGTGAACGGGAACGCCGCGAGCCAGAAGCAGCCGAGCACCGCGAGCAGGCTCACGAGCCTGAAGCCGGGGACCTTGAGGAGGCCGCTCAGCTTGCGGATGTCGAGCTGGCCGGCGAAGCCGTGCATGACGGCGCCGGCGGTCAGGAAGAGCAGCGCCTTGAAGAACGCGTGGGTGAAGACGTGGTACGAGGCACCGAAGGTGGTGCCGACGCCAAGCCCGAGGAACATGTATCCCAGCTGGGAGATCGTGGAGTACGCCCAGATGCGCTTCATGTCGTACTGCGCCATGCCGATCGTCGCGGCGAGCAGGGCGGTCAGTCCGCCGACCCAGGCCACGGCGGCCAGGGCATCGGGATTGACGACGAAGAGCGGGAACATCCTCGCGATCAGGTACACGCCGGCCGTGACCATGGTTGCGGCATGGATGAGTGCCGACACGGGGGTCGGGCCTTCCATCGCATCCGGGAGCCAGACGTAGAGCGGCAACTGCGCGCTCTTGCCGAAGGCGCCGAGCATGAGCAGCCAGGGGATGGCCTGCGCGGTCCATTCGCTGCTCGCGGGCGCCGCCTCGATCGCCTTCCAGAGGGCCGCGTACTCGACGGTGCCGTAGCACTGCCAGGTCAGGAAGAGCGCGAGCGCCAGGCCGAGGTCGCCGATGCGGTTGACGATGAAGGCCTTCTTCGCGGCCGCGACGGCCTCGGGCTTGGTGAAGTAGTAGCCGATGAGCAGGTAGCTCGCGAGGCCCACGCCTTCCCAGCCGAGGTAGAGCATGACGAGGTTGCCGCCCATCACCAGGCAACCCATCGCGAAGAGGAAGATGCTGACCGCACCGAAGAAGCGCGTGTACCCCTTGCCGACGTCCGACTCCATGTACTCGCTCGCGTAGAGCGCGATGAGCGTGCCGAGGCCCGTGACGAACAGCATCCAGAAGACGGTGAGCCGATCGACGTACAGGTCGACGTTGGCGGTGAATCCGTGGAAGCGGCTGCCATCGCCCCATGTCCAGCTGATCCAGTCGAAGAGGTTGATGACGACCGGCGTCTCGCCGACCACGCCCTGCAGGCGGAGGATCGTCGCGAAGGCTCCGCCGAGCGCCGCGATCGTGAGCGCGGCGGGCAGCTTCGAGCGGACCTTCGCCCAGCCGCACAGCAGGCAGAGCAGGCCGCTGACCAGGGGCAGCAGCAGGGCCAGCCCGGCCCAGCGGAGTTCAGGTGCGGCCTGGGCATCGAGCGGGCCCTGCGCAAGGGCGAGGACCGACGACAGCATCGCGGGAGCAGCGATCATGACTCAGCGAGTTCCTTCCACGCTTCGGCGCTCAGGGTTTCCTTGCGTCGGTAGAGCAGCACCACGAGACCGAGCGCGAGCGCGGCTTCGGCGGCGGCCACCGTCAGGATGAAGATCACGAACACCTGGCCCGACAGGTCCATGTGCTGGCGTCCGTACGAGATCATGGCGAGCCCGGCACCCTGGAACATGAGTTCCGTGCACAGGAACATGGTGATCATGTTGCGTCGGCTGAGGAAGCCGACGATGCCCACGGCGAACAGGATGGCGCTCGCGAGGAGGCCGAGCATCACCAGTGGATCACCCGGCGGCAACTGTGGATCGATGGGATTCATGCTCGGTCTCCGGCAAGGTCGGCATCCTCGACGTTGGTGCGCGACAGGCCCGCGGCCGCGCGACGGTCATCCTCGGCCATGTCGGTCTGGCGGCGAGCCAGCACCACGGCGCCCAGCATCGCCATCAGCAGGATCACGCCTGCGAGTTCCAGGCTGCCTGGATACGACGTGACCAGCTCCCAGCCCAGCGCGGTGCTGTTCACGGGCAGGTCCGCAGCCTTGAGCACGGTTTCGTGACGCGAGCCATCCGCAAGCGTGACCGGCATCATGGCCGTCCGGCCATCCTGGGCGACCTCCAAGCCTCCGGCCGGCGACCATCCCATGGGGTCCTTGCCGGCTGCGGCGAGCTCGGCGGTGACTCGCTCCTGGACCAGTTCAGGCATGCCGCGCATGCGGTTCCATGCGGCGGCGTTGGCGCGGGCCTGGACCACGGCGACGGGCTGTTGGGTGGCCCGGGCATCGCCCACCACGCTGGCCAGCGCCGCAAGCAGCACGAACCCACAGAGCACCGCGGCGGCGGGCTCACGGGCCACGCGGTCGTACGCCACGCTCGGGCCATCGGCATCAGGTGCCTGTTGCGCGAGCATCAGCACGAACATGTACGTGATCAGGATGGCACCGGCGTAGACGATGATCAGCGAGAACGCCATGAACTCCGCGCCCATCACCAGATAGGCGACGGCACCCGCGACGACCACGAGCACGAAGTACAGCGCGGCGAACACAGGCCTGGTTGTGGTGATGACCCGCACGGCGGCTGCGGTGGCCATGGCCACGGCCAGCGACATGATCGCCACGCGTGGATCGAGGCCGACGGCGCCGGAAGCCTGGACTCCTTGGACGAGCAGCCAGGCAAGGCCGGCCAGACCGAGGATGGTTGCACCAAGACGGACCTTGCCCGTGGGCTGCCGAAGCAGCAGGAACAGCCCGACGGCGCAGATCGCTGACGCGGCGTACAAGAGTGGGGGGATCATGCTCGTGAGATTGGGTGGCGAGGCACCCTCGGGTCCGCGCGCGCGGGCCCTTCAGGGTCGCGGAAAGATAGACGCGTCGCGCCAAGGCCGCAACTTATGCGGACGCTCGGCCGTACGATCGTGTCCCATGGACCGACGCCACCTGCCCAACCTCATCACCATGAGTCGGCTGGTCCTGGCCATCGTGTACTTCTGGATGATGCTTGATCTGGTGCACGGCTGGTCCGGAGTGGATCCGTCGGAGCGCGCGCGTCGGTCCGTCGCCGCCGGCTGGGTCTTCGGCGTGGCTGCGGGAACCGACTTCCTCGACGGCTACTTCGCGCGGCGTTTCAACGCGGTCAGCGCCTTCGGGCGCATCATGGACCCCTTCGTCGACAAGGTGCTGGTGCTTGGGGCGCTCGTCCTGGTGGTCGAGCCGCTCTGCCCCGGATCGGGCGTGAAGCCCTGGATGGTCATCGCCATCCTGTCCCGTGAACTCTTCGTGACGAGCCTGCGCGCGAGCATGGAGGCGCGGGGCATGCCGTGCCCAGCCGACCGATGGGGCAAGTGGAAGATGACGGCCCAGTCGCTCACGATCCCGTTTGCGGGCGTGGCCGCGGCGGGGGCGTTCCCGAACCTCGGTGTGACGAACGAGACCTTCGTGCCGATCACCCACTGGTTCGTGCTGTTCACCGTGGTGCTGACGCTCGTCAGCGCGCTGCCCTACATCGTGCGTTCCCGCGAGGCGTGGCGGTGAGTGCAGGTTCGCGTCGTCCCAGCGGGCTGCCGAGCTCCACCTCCCTCTGGCTCACGGCAGGCGGCCTGGGCCTGCTGCGTCCGGCGCCAGGAACCTGGGGAAGCCTTCCGCCCGCCGCGCTCGCGTGCCTGATGCTGGGCTTCGGCGCTCCAGTCTGGGTGTCTGCCCTCGGGTTGGTCGCGCTGTGCCTGGTGTCAACGTGGGCGTGCATTCGCTGGGGCGATGACGGAGAACGTGGCTTCGGCGCCAAGGACGCCTCCAGCATCGTGATCGACGAGGTGGCCGGCGGTGCCGTGGCCGCCATGCCTCTTGCCTTCATCGAGGGCGCAGGCTGGATCGACGCCGTGGTGCTGAGCGGAGCGTCCTTCCTGCTCTTCCGCGCGTTCGACATCTGGAAGCCCGGGCCGATCCGCCTGATGCAGCGTTGGCACGGCGGGCTCGGCGTGGTGGCGGATGACCTTGCGGCCGGATCGCTGGCCGGCGTGGTGCTGATGGTCTTCACGCCGCAGGCGCTTGCGCTCGCCGCATGGATCGCTGCGGCCATCAGCGGCGCACCGGCGGCCTGAGC
>Ga0079299_1000195_pt1 | contig 14829 bp, 12 predicted proteins | sample Wag4_2014_7_11_2_FD_76334 | JGI IMG/M metagenome (GOLD analysis project Ga0079299, IMG submission 76334) | Lake water microbial communities from Ohio, USA - Utica-2 Time Series LW 2014_7_11 | ecosystem: Environmental > Aquatic > Freshwater > Lake | place: USA: Ohio | collected 2014-07-11
CATCCCACTCGATGGGCTGCGCAGGCCGGCCGATCGCCAACCGAACGGCTCGGGCCCCGGGACACTTGCCGTGTGGAATGGCCAGACCCTCGCCGATGCCGGTCGAGCGCTGCCGTTCACGCTCCCACACCGAATCGCGAAGGACCGCCGCATCACCGATGTCCCCCTGCGCAGCGAGCATGTCGACGAGCTCGTAGATCGCATCCTGCCGCGTCGTGGCCTTCAGCGGCACGCGGATCGTGGCGGGCGTGAGGATGTCGAGCAGCGCGCTCGGCATGGGGTCGCGGACTCTACCACCGTCACTGCGCCGTGTGCGATCAGCGCCGCCCGGCCTCGAGGCGCTTCTGCTCCTCGGCAGCCAGGCGCTCGGCTTCGGCCAGCGCGGCCTGCGACTCCATCTCACGTCCGGCACGGGCACAGGCATCGGCGAGCGCCTCCCACAGCCCGCGTTCGGTCGGGGCCATCCGCACTGCATCCTGGAGGGTCGAGACCGCAGCATCGTTCTGCCCCAGACGGGCGAAGCCGTTGGCCTTCACGAGCATGGCCCCCACGTTGCCCGGCGCCAGCTCGAGGGTGCGATCGACCAGCGCGATGCCTGCGTGGACCTCGCCGTCGCCTGAGCCGCGCTCGACCAGGACCACGCTCAGCCGGCGCAGCGCGTTGAGGCTGTCGGGGCGCGCATCCACCCAGGCGCGAGCGGCCTCGATCGCTTCCTCGTCGCGGCCCTCGGACATCAGCCAGAGGATCTCCTCGTCGCGGATCGCTTCCCACGCCGGATATTCCGCCAGCGCGCTGGCGACCCAGGAACGGGCCTCGTTGCCCTTGCGCGCCGCCCGGAGGATCCGCGCCACGCTCGCGGCGATGATCTCGTTGGTGCCTTCGGCGTGCATGGCCTGGAGGATGTCGAGCGCCTGTCCATGCTCGCGCTTCACCGCAGCCAGCCAGGCCATGCGCATGCTGAACTCGCGGTCCCGCCAGGGCAACACGGCCCATCCGCCTTGGCTGATCGAGCGTGCACGTGCGTACCAGGTGGTGGCCGCGTCGGCCAGGTCGATGGTCTCGCGGTCGGGCAGCACGCCGTCGGCATCGAAGACCATCTGCTCGGCCACGAGCACCTTGCGGTCGAATCGGTCGGCCGTCCACGCCGCCACGCCGGCGGCAGCGGTCGGCAGGACCAGGCCGAGTGCCACCGCCGCGGCGAGCACGGCCACGACGCCCGCGGCACGCACGCGACCGCCCTGGCGCAGCACGACGCCGAGCGCGGCCGCATCCCGCGAGGCGAGCACGCACCAGCCGGTCCACACGACCCACGTGATGCACGCCGCCAGTCCACTCGCGAAGAGCAAGGGCAGCAACGAGTACGCCGCCAGGAACGACACCCCGGCGACGACGGCGATGAAGGCCTCATCGGCGATGGTGAGATCGAAGAGCCTGGCCGCCGCCGGGACCGATTGGCCGGGGCCGGGACCGAACCCGAACGAGAGTGCCTGCTTGGGGCACGCACTCACGCAGTCCATGCACTTCATGCAGCCGCTGTCCACCACCATCCGGAAGTCCCGCACTTCCTCGTGCACGCGCACGTTGCTGGTGCAGACCGCGGTGCAGTGGCCGCACTGGTCGCAGGCATCGCTCACGCGGATCCTCGCGCGGGCGAAGCGATCCAGCGGCGCGAAGAACCCGCCGTAGGGACAGGCATAGGTGCAGTAGCCCTTGTTGCCCAGGAAGACGACCGTGAGCGCACCGCACACCAGGAGGAACGGGATCCCCACGGCCCAACCGGGGAAGGTGGCCCAGAAGTCGTCGGTCACGAGCTTCATGCTGAACCCCGGCCACCGCAGCTCGGGCTGCAGGATCGGCGCCAGCGCGAAGCGGTAGACCAGCGGCCAGACGAACATGTAGAGCGCAAGCAGGAACGGCAGCCAGAGCAGCACACGGCTTCGGAAGGGCCGCGGGCGGATGCCCAGCCGCGCCAGCAACGCAGCGCATGCATCCTGGAGGAGCACGACGTGACACCCCCAGCCACAGAACCAACGCCCCAGGATCGCCGTGCTGCCGAGGGCCAGCGCGAAGAAGATGGCCCCGACGGTGATCACGCCATCCTTGACGGTCTCCATGGATTCACTCGGCTCGATGGGCGCCAGGGTGGTGTCGGCCCAGAGCCAATGGAGCACGTGCAGGATCATGAGCGCCTGCACCACGAGCAGCACGGCGAAGCGCTTGCGGGACATCCGGCTCGCGGGCGCCGGTCGATGCCCCCCGCCCGGGAGCACCGTGAGCGAGACATGGCGGGGTTGGCAGTCCGATGGCATGGGCTTTGCTCCTCGCGGCAAATCTATACTCATGACGATGCCACGCGACTACTACGAGGTGCTCGGGGTCAAGCGTGACGCGTCCGCCGACGATCTTCGTCGTGCGCACCGCAAGCTGGCCCGCCAATGGCACCCCGACGTGAACAAGACCCCCGAAGCCGCGGCGAAGTTCGCTGAGGCGCAGGAGGCCTACGACATCCTTTCCGATGCCGACAAGCGGGCCCGGTACGACCGGTTCGGCCACGCAGGGCTCCAAGGCGGCGCCGGTGCGGGCCCGGAGGCCGGCGAGCAGCCGTTCGGTGGCGGCTTCAGCGGCTTCGATCCATCCCAGATCGACCCGGAGATGTTCGAACAGATCTTCGGCGGCATGGGCGGCGGCGCGCGTGCTCGGGGCCGCTCGCGTGGACCATCGAAGGGGCAGGATCGCCACGCCGAGATCACCGTGCCGTTCCAGGTGTCCATCCTCGGCGGGCGTCATGGCATCGGCGGCGGCGACCAGGCGATCGACGTGCAGATCCCGGCAGGCATCGAGGACGGCGCCCAGTTGCGCGTGCGCGGCCAGGGCGAGCCCGGGAGCAACGGTGGCCCCGCCGGCGACCTCATCGTCACCGTGCAGGTCGCTGCGCATCCGGACTTCCGCCGCGACGGCGACGATGTCCTCCGTGACGTGCACATCTCCATCGCCGATGCAGCGCTCGGCGCCAAGATCGACGTGCCCCTGCTGAAGGGAACGGTCACGCTCACCATTCCCCCCGGCACCGGCAGCGGGAAGCGCCTGCGCGTGCGCGGGCAGGGCGTGCGGCGTGCGGCAGGCCCCAGCGGCGACTTCCTGGCGGTCATCCAGATCGATGCCCCGCAGCACCTCGACGTCGAGGATCGTGCCGCGCTCGAGGCGATGCGCGGGCGGCTCGGTCAGCGCGAGTAGCGACGACGCGCATCGACGATCGCCGCCTGGCAGCGCGGCGCATCGTGGACGCAGGTCCACGCCAACCGTGCCATCCCGCGGGGCGAGCGCCGGATCGCGACGTGGCCCAGGCCGAGCAGCCGTTCGGGCTTCGTGGCGCCTGCATCGACGCACTCGGCATCGCGCAGCGGCATGGACTGCACCTGCGGCACGGCGCCTGAACGCACGATGATCCGACGATCGGTGAGCACGTAGACGCGGCTCCACCAGTCGCTGGCCGCCCAGACCAGCCGCGCGACCACGATCACGCCGCCTGCACCGACGGCATGGGTCGCATCCCACGGCACGCTTGGGTCCGAGGTCGCCGCCAGCAGGCCCAACGCGACCACGATGCCCATGCACGCCACACGGACGCTGACGAGCAGGATCAGGAGCGCCGACGGCTTGACCGCGAGCAGGATGATCTCGCCATCGTCAAGGCACTCCTGCACGCCCGGGTGGGCGACGACGTCCAGCGCCAGCCCGGCCGTCGGGGCCTGCGGGCTCACCGGATCACCTCGCGCCGCAGCACGCCGATGTACGGAAGGTTCCGGTACTCGTCGTCGTAGTCCAGTCCGTAGCCCACCACGAACTCATCCGGGATGTCGAAGCCCGAGTACTCGCATGGCGTCGCCATGGCTTCAGGCTTGTCCTTGCGCACGAGGACGCACGTGGCGACGCTCGCTGCACCCTTGGCGAGGATCTCGTGGCGAAGCAGGGCAAGCGTGCGCCCCGTGTCGAGGATGTCGTCGATGATCAGGGCGTGCGCGCCTTCGAGTCCCGCGGGCAGGGCGCCTCGGATGGCCGCGCCCCTGCTTTCGGTGCTGGTGCCCGGGTAGCTCGAGACCGTGACCAGGCCCAGGCGCAATCGATGCGGGAGCTGCCGCATCAGGTCGGCTGCGAAGACGATGCCGCCGGTCATCACCGGGACCAGCAGCAAGCGCCCTTCCCGGCCGGCGTACTCCGCCGCGATCTGCGCGCCGAGTTCGGCCACGCGCCGTTCGATCGCGGCCCGATCCACGAGCACGCGCTCGATGTCGTGGTCGAGGCGCGGCGAGCGGGGCGTCATGCGCCCTTCCCCACGCGCTCCATCACGCGCGCCTGGACGGTCTTGGCGTCGACCGTGCCGCCGGAGGACTTCATCACGTGCCCCATGATGCGGCCCATCGCGGCCATCTTCCCTGCCCGGAGGTCGTCCGCGGCCTGCGCGTTCGCGGCCAGGGCGGCATCGACCCAGGCATCGAGCGCGCGGTCATCGCGCACGATCACCATGCCGGCCCGCTCCGCAGCCGCCCGGGGTTCGTCGTCGCCGTCGCAGAGCATGCCGAAGAGCGCGTCGGCCGAACCAGCATTGACCGTGCCTTCGTCGCGCAGTGCCATGAGCCCGGCAACCTGCGCCGGCGTGATGCCCGCCAGGTGCAGCGGCTTCTGCCGTTCGTTGGCGTGCTTCATGCCGACGTTGAGCAGGAGCTTGGCGATCGCGGCCGCAGCCGCCGGTGCGCCGCCCGCGGCTGCCACGCATGCTTCGAAGAAGTCGCTGAGGTCGGGCTCGGCCAGGAGCTGGTCGGCATCCTTGCGGGCGAGCCCCCACGGGCCCACGTACCGCTGTGCGCGCGAACCCGGCAGTTCGACGAGCTCCCCGCGCACGCGCGCGAGCCAGGCCTCATCGACCTCGACCCACACCAGGTCGGGATCGGGGAAGTACCGGTAGTCGTGCGCATCTTCCTTCTCGCGTTGCAGCACGGTGACCAGGCGCACGTCGTCCCAGCCACGCGTGGCCTTCATGCCGCGCCCCATGACGCGCCCGTCGGCCTGCCACGCCTCGACCTGCCGGATGGCCTCGTGCTCGATCGCGCCCTTGAGGGCACGGAACGAATTCAGGTTCTTCACCTCGACCACCGGGGTGCGGACCTCGCGACCGTCGTCGAGCGTGAGCGCGAGGTTCACGTTGGGCTCGAACCGCATGTGCCCCTTCTGCATGATGCCCTCGGTCACGCGCAGGTACCGGCAGAGATCCCGGAGTTCCTGCGCGAACTGCACGACCTCGTCGGCCGTCGTGAAGTCGGGCGCCGTGACGACCTCGAGCAGCGGCGTGCCGGCACGATTGAGGTCGACCAACGAGCCCGCGTAGTCCAGTCCGCCGGGGAGTTCATGGCCGAGCTTGCCGGTGTCCTCCTCAAGGTGTGCGCGGATGATGCCGATGCGACGGCCGCTGCCGGCGAGTTCCCACGCGCCATCGGTGCACAGCGGCCGGTCGTACTGGCTGATCTGGTAGCCCTTGGGAAGGTCGGGGTAGTAGTAGTTCTTGCGATCCCATCGGCAGCGTCGGGCGATCGAGCAGCCGAGGGCCAGGCCGACCTTCATGGACATCTCCACCGCGCGGCGGTTCATGACCGGGAGCGCGCCGGGCAGGGCCATGACCAGCGGGTCGACCAGCGTGTTGGGCGCCGAGTCGTACCGGCTCGGATGGGCCACGTTCGGTGCGCGGGTGAACATCTTGGTCCGCGTGGCGAGCTCGATGTGGATCTCAAGGCCGATGATCAGCCGGGTCGAAGTGATCTCGGGCGTCTGCGTCGTGGCCATTCGTGGCATGATACGAGGCACCGACGGAGGCCCCATGGACCCGACCTGCCTCGCTGCCGTGCTGATCTTGACCAACGACCCCCCACGCCCGATCGCCGAGATCGCCCTTCGACCGAGCCGCCGGTACATCGCACCCGATGCGCCGATCACGATCGAGGTCGATGGATCCGATCGTCCGGGCCTGTCGGTGCAGGTGCTCGATGCGATCGGGCAGCGCGTCGGATCGGCGATCCCGGGCGCACCCGCCGTCGACCTCCGCGATGCGTTCACGCCCGCGCAAGCGCCCGAACGGGCGGTCTTCGTGCAGGCCTTCATCGGCGAGGAAGCCGTTGGTTCGCCGCTGGTGCTCGAGCCGCTGCGCGCGGCACCGGCGTGCCGAACCGTCCGGTCCACCGGTGTTCGATCGCGCGGCCCGTACACCAAGGTGGTGGGTTGGGGATCGTCGGTGCTGCCGGGCTGCGAGGACGAAGCCGCTGCGGTCGCGCCGACCTGGATCGAGGGTGATCCGGTCGTGACCTCGGGCTGGCGCGTCTATCCGGAGCGCGATGCCATCCTCGAGACCGACAAGGGGCCGATCCGCATGGCGTTCGCGCCCGACGTCGCCCCCGGCACCGTGTGGACGATGGTGCAGCTGGCGCAGGACGGCTTCTTCGACGGCACGAGCTTCCATCGCATCGTGCCGCAGGATGCGCAGGGCCATCCATTCGTGATCCAGGGCGGCGACCTGCATGGCTCCGGCAACGGAACGCCGGGCTTCAACATGGCGCTCGAACCGAGTTCGCTGCCCTTCGACTACGGCGTGGTCGGCATGGCCCGCGCCGATGAACCGCACAGCGCCGGCAGCCAGTTCTTCATCGGCCTCTCGCGCGAGGGCACCGCGCGGCTCGATGGCCAGTACTGCGCCTTTGCCTACGTGATCGACGGCGCCTCGACGATCAACCGCATCGCCGCGCTGCCCATCGATGATCCGGCGAGCGGCCGCCCCGTGAAGGCACCGCGCATCACCACGATGCGGCTCGTGCCGTCGCCGCCCCGGCTCGTGGGGATCGACCGCACCGGCCAGCGCATCGATCGCGCCAGCGCGCCGCCACCGGACCGCGACACGCGCTGAGCCGCCCGTTCAGAGCTTGGTGTACTTGTCGCGGCGGCCGCGTGCCTTCTCGACCGGGTACTTCTCGGCGTTGCGCCTGATCTTGGCGTGCGCCGCCTCGGCGAGATCGATGCCGAAGGCCTCGGCCACCAGGATCGAGAAGAGGAACACATCGGCGACCTCCTCCCGGACGCGGGCCACGTCCTCGGCCTCGAGCCGCTTGCACTCCTCGGTCGTCTTCCACAGGAAGACCTCCTGCAGCTCGGCGGCCTCGATGGCCAGGCCCTGCGCGAGGTTCTTCGGGTCGTGGAACTGCGCCCAGTCGCGCTCGTCGCGGAAGGCCAGGATCGCCCGGCGGATCGACTCGAGCCGATCAGGCGCCGCGTCCATGGTCAGCGACCGGCCGGCTGGTTCGCGTTCACCGTCACCTTGGTCATGCGCGGGGCCTTCGCCGGCGTGCCACCGCGCGGATCACGCAGCGGCGTCGCAGCGATCTTCTCGACCACGTCCATGCCCTTGGTGACCTTGCCGAACGCGGTGTACTGGCGATCGAGGTGCTGGCACTGCTCGCGCGTGAGGCACACGAAGAACTGGCTGCCCGCGCTGTCCGGGTGGCCGCTGCGCGCCATGCTCAGCACGCCGGGGACATGCTGACGGTCGTTGAACTCGGCCTTGATGTTCCAGCCGGGACCGCCGGTGCCGTCGCCCTTGGGGCAGCCGCCCTGGATGACGAAGCCGGGGATGATGCGGTGGAACGAGAGTCCGTCGTAGAAGCCCTTGCCGGCGAGCTTGAGGAAGTTCTCGGCGTGCCCGGGGGCGACGTCGTTCCAGAGTTCGAGTTCGAAGGTGCCGTGGTCGGTCTCGACGGTGCAGGTTGGGTAGGCCATGGTCGCGGGACTGTAGCAGGCTCGTGTGCGCGGACGAGCCGAGCACCGCCCCGCCACGGGCCAACGGCGTCAGGGCGTGACGCCGCGACCGGCCTTGAGCGTCTCGGCGCGGTCAGGCAGCAACCACCATGCTCCGTCGGCCTCCCAGCTTGCACCGCTGACGAGCATCGCCGTGCCCACCGGCGCGAGGCGGGCGGCCTCTTCGATCCGCTGCAGCGCGGTGCAGGGCACGAACTGCAGGCGTCGCTGCAGGCCAAGGTCGTTGTCGAAGGTCAGTGCGTACCACGCGCCGGTCAAGGCATCGCGCTCGATCGTGCAGCGCTGCCGCTGCAAGGAGCGCACGGGCGCCGGCGGCGGCCCGCCCGGGCTCGCGACCGCGCCGCTCTTGGGTGCCGTGCCCACGCGCTGCTCGAGCGCGCGTTCGAGCCGAGCCGCGACGTCCTCGGGAGCGCTCGCACCCTCGCCGAGCGCCGCATCCAGTCGAGCCTCCGCGGAGCCCGCGGCCTGCTCGGGAGCAACGTCTGCGACCGGAGCCGGGCTCTTGGCCGAGGGCGTGCGCTCCACGCGGGCCACATCGACGGGAGCGCTGCCACCGGGCGGCACGATGGCCACCGCGACGGCCGCGGGCGGCTCGCCGTCCAGTCGCGTGGCGAACGTGGGCACGATGAAGTTCATGCCTCGATAGGTCGTCACGATGCCATTGAGCTTGAACCAGACGGGGCCCTTGGCTTGCGCCATCGCTGCACGGAAATCCTCGAGCACGGGGCTCGGCAGGAGCGGCGCGCGTCGTTCGATGGTGCCGAGGTACTTGCGCTGGGGGAATGCCACCAGGCCGCCTGCATCAGTGCGCTCGATGCGCACGACCAGGCCAACCACGTCGCTCCGATCGGGAAGCAGCGGCGGACGAGACTGGCCTGATGCCGATGTGACGCCGGACGATGCTGCGGGCGGAACGCTCGGCGTGGCGACGTTTGACGATGCCGGTGCGGCGGGCGGTGTGGGCGGAGGGCTCGAAGGAGCTTGGGCCGACGCGGCGGCACCGATTGCGATAACCGCGTACTGCACCAGCAACCAGTGTTGACGCGCCATCATCGGCATGCCACTATATCGGTTCATCAGGAACACCGGCCGTGTACCCAAGTGGCCTAAGGGGCTAGATTGCAAATCTGGTATTTCGTGGGTTCAAATCCCACCGCGGCCTTCACGAAGCGACCCCGCCAACCGGCGGGGTCGTTGCGTTTGATGGACCGTCGATCCCCGGCCCGGGGCCGTCCACGCACGTCTCAGCGGTTGCGGACCTCGCCCACCTGCCCCGACGGATTCACGTCGAAGCCCGCTCGCGGCTTTTCCTGGGAGTCGTAGAGCACGCTGCCGCTGGCGCCGTCGAGCAGCGTGAAGGCATCGATCCGCATGCGCTCGTTGGAGTCGAACCACTGCACGCTGGCCTGTCCGCCCGCAAGGGTGCTGGCATCGATGCGCCGGGTACCGCCCTGGTCGAACCACTGCAGGCTGGTCTGGCCATCCTCGAGCGTGAACGCATCGAGCCGACGATTCTCGCCGCCGTCAAACCACTGCAGGCTGGCCACGCCATCGGTGAGGGTGAAGGCATCGAGGCGCTTGCGCTCGCGGGTGTCGAACCACTGCATGCTCGCCTGGCCGTCGGCGAGCGTCGACCCATCCATGCGCAGGCGCCCCGCCCCGTCGAACCAGTGCAGGCTCGACTGACCGTTGGGCAGGGTCGTCGCATCCAGCCGGCGCGTGCCCTCAGGATCGAGCCACTGCACGCTCGCCTGGCCGTCGGCGAACGTGAAGACATCGACCCGGACCGTTTCGTTGGTGTCGTACCACTGCATGCTGGCGCCGCCGTCGGAGAGCGTGAAGGCGTCCATGCGCAGGTTGCCCGCGGTATCGAGGCACTGCAGGCTCGCCTGGCCGTCGGCGAGCGTGAAGATGTCCATGCGACGGCGTTCGCGGTCGTCGAACCACTGCATGCTCGCCTGGCCGTCGGTCGTGGTGAAGCCCTCCATCCGATCGCGACCGCCGCCATCGGTCCATTTGAGGCTCGAGATGCCATCACCGAGGACGAAGGCCTCGAGACGGTTCTGGCCCGAACGATCCGCCAACTTCAGGCTGACCTGACCATCACGCAGCGTGGAAAGGTCCATGCCCGGCGTCTGGTCCATGCCGAAGAGCTGCAGACTCGCCTGACCGGTTGGAAGCGTGAAGGCATCGAGCCTGCGCATCCCGGTACGGTCGAAGAACTGCAGGCTGGCCTGGCCATTCTCGAGCGTGCCCAGGTCGACGCGGCGATACTGGTCCTGGTCGAAGAACTGCATGCTCGACTGGCCGCTGGCCAGCGTGAACAGGTCCATGCGGAGGCCACCGAAGGCATCGCTCAGCTGCATGGCCGCATCACCCTCGCCGGTCGTGAAGGCGTCGAGGCGCAGCGAACCATCGGCGTCGTACCACTCGGTCGAGGCCGTGCCGTCGGCCGAGGCATACGCGACGAAGCGCTCCATCCCGTTGCCATCGACGATCTCGAGCCGTCGGACGCGGAGTTCATCGCGACTCGACGCGACGTAGGCCACGACGCATGCCCCGATCGCGAGCACCGTGAGGATGTTCATGGTGGTGCGCTGACGGCTGACCGTGGCTTCGAGCTGGGCGATTCGATCTTCGATGTTGGACATGGGTGCACCTCGGATCGCAGGACGCTACCCGAGCCCGGGCCACACTGGCCCCGAGTGGTGATCAGGGAAGCGTGAAAATCAGCCCCAATCGCCGAGGAGGACCGCCAGGTCGCCGCCATTGACCACCCCATCGTCGGTCAAATCGGCCGGGCTCGACGCCCCGGCTCCCCACTGCCCCAACAGGATGGCCAGGTCCGCACCATCCACCGCACCGCTGGAATTCAGGTCAGCGGGCCGATTCGATGGGGGCAGGTAGTTCACGACCAGCAGGGGCTGGTTCGCCGCGGCCTCGCGGGATTCGAAGCGCTTCACCGTGGTGGACGCGGCCTCGTTGCCCTTGATGACCCAACCGTGGTTGGTCGAGGGCCGGTCGACCCAGGACTGCACATCCGCCACGAGCGACGCCGTGGAGCTCCAGGTGTAGAACCCGACGGCCGCAACGGCCTTGGTGGCGCTCGCGGTTGCCGCGTACACGCCGCCCGGGGTCGGCCACGGAACCGAGGGGTACACCTGGTAGTTCCAGGTGCTGTCACCGATGCCGGCATTGGTGCCGGCCCCACCGAACGCGAAGGCCGTCCCCTCGGTCCAGGGCAGCGAGCATCGGTGCAGTCCGACGTTCTGTGAACCCGATTGGGTCTGGCTCATGTAGAGCCGCAGCGTGACGCTCGTGATGGTGCTGCCGGCCGGGATCGCGCCGAGATTGAAGCGAATCAACCCGCGACGGATGGTGGCGCCGCCGTTGTCGCCGATGCGGCCCGCGTAGACGTTGTAGGCCGCACCAAGCGCGTACTCGCCGGTCGGTTCCTGGATGAGCGTGGCATCAGCCGCCGAGCCGAGCGAGATCGAATCGGCACGCGCGCCCATGCACGGCGCAGCGACGGCGAGCACGAGGAGCGACGGTCGGCGCATGGCTCAGCCCCACGCCGACAGCAGCATGCCGAGGTCCGACCCATCCACGAGACCGCTCCCGTCGATGTCGGCCTCGCCGGTCGTGCCCCACTGCGAGAGCAGCACCGCGAGGTCACCGCCATCGACGATGCCATCCTGGTTGATGTCCTCGGGACGCGAGGAACCCTCGACCGTGATCGTGACGTTGATGGTGCTCGAATAGGACTGCCGGCCCGGCAGGTTCTCATCGCTGGACTGGACCTGGACCGTGGCGGGGTACGAGCCCGGCGCGAGGGCCGCGCTGGCGGGCAGGCGGAGGCGGATCGTGCCGGGCATGGCACCGACCTGCGAGCCGATGCCGGAGACGGCCGAGATCGCCTGCCCCGACGAGGTGATGCCATCGATCACCAGGAGCGATGCCGTGCCCGCAAAGCCGAAGTTGGCGATCGTCACGTCGATCTCTGCATTGACGGTGCCCGCTGGGAACGCCCACGCCAGCGCGCGCGTGTCCTGGTCGGCCGTCGTCGAGAACGAAGGGTTGGCGTGGGCGCTGACCTGCACCGACACCGGGAGTTGGATCGTCGGGTTGGCTGCGGCCTGTGCGGTGGTGGTCACCGTGACGATGCCCGACGCGATGCCGGCGGACGCGGTGTTCAGGGCGAGTTGCGCGACCGCCACCGAGGGCGACAGCGGCGCCGTGCCCGATGCCGAGCCGACCACGGCACCCGATCCGCTCACGGAGTACGGAAGGTCATCGATGCCCGAGTCCCAGACACCTTCGGCGACATTGCTGACGTTGGCACGCACGGGGACCGCGGCGCCGACGAGCACGCGCGCCGGCATGGCCTGGAGCACGGCCGACGACGCAGCCGGCACCTGGAACTCCAGCACCACGGGCATGTGGTCCGACGCGCCGAACAGGTGGTTGGCCAGGGCGTTCGACCGGGCAATGTTCGCCGGGTAGTAGGAATTGGTGCCCGTGTTGATGGCGATGTCGAAGTGGTTGCCGTCGTTGCCGAGCGTGCGCACCGCGCCGGGGATGTAGGAGAGTCCGAGGCCATCGTTCAACCCACCGGCGAAGAGCGTCAAGTCGAAACGGTCATCGACCCCACCGCCGACGAGTGCATCGTTGGCCAGTCGCGGCGACTGCGAGTGCTTGATTGCATTGGCGCTGCCGGTCCAGTTCGAGGTGCCCCACGGATCGACGGCTGGGTACACCCCACCGGTCGTCATCTTCTCGTATCCGGACTCGGTGTTCGTGTACATGTTGTAGTCACCGAGGAAGATGATGTTGCTGCCCGCCGGCAGCGTGTCGGCGTTGTTGCGCAGCGTGGTTGCGCCGGCGAGCCGCTCCGCGACGTTCGCACTGCCCGTGCTCGCCTTGAGGTGGGAGCTGTAGACGTAGACCCGCGCCGCGGTGCTCGAATAGCCGCTGAGCTGCAACAGCCAGCGGTCACTGTTGCGGCCGCCGCCGGTCGACAGGTCGACGTGCCCGCTGGTGATCTCCGTGAATCGGCCCGTTCGATAGAACAGGGCCTGCGCACCGGTCGCTCCATCCTCGCTGGAACTCGTCGTGTAGGTCGCACGGGTGTAGGTCACCCCGACCGGGGCCGACGCCGCAAGCAGATTGCCCAACGTCGTCACCGCTGCCTGCGGGCACTCCTGGAAGCAGATGATGTCGATCGGCTGAGCCGGACCGATGCGGTCGTCGGCATGCAGGCCCGCGAAGACCCCCTGCAGCGCCGATGCGTTGCCTTCGAGTGCGGAGATGTTGTAGGTCACCACGCGGAGCTGGGCCGCCGCTGGGAGGCACGCCAACAGGGTGGCGATAACTCCTGCACACAATGTTCGTGGAGACATGGTCGAAGAGTAGTTCGCCCAGCTCGATGGACAAGTGGCGGCTGTCCAAGTCACGCCAGAATCCACAGATGAAGGGCTCGCGTAGAGTCTCCGTTTCGCCCCCTTGGAGCACCTCATGCGATACCTGATCAGCAGCGCCGTCGCGCTCATCGTCTCTGCCGCCGCCACCGCGCAGCAGCTTCCCGTGGAAGTCTTCACCCTCGACAACGGCATGGAGTTCCTGCTCGTGCCGCGCAACGACCAGCCCAACACGGTGTCGGCGGGCTGGGTGGCCAAGGTCGGCAGCGCCAACGAGCGCCCCGGCATCACGGGCATCAGCCACTTCTTCGAACACATGATGTTCAAGGGGACCAACACGGTCGCCACGCGTGACCCCAAGCGCGACGAGGAGTTCCGCACGGGCCAGAAGGCCCTGCGTGACCGGATGAACCAGCTGATCTGGGGCGACCAGTACGCCCGCTACTTCCGCGGCGAGATCGACGACCCGTGGAATCCCGCCAACGACACCCCGGAACTCAAGCGCCTGCGCGCCGAGCTCAAGGCATCGATGGATGCCCAGCAGGGCCGCGCCAACACCGAGGCGATCAACGCGCTGCAGGCCAAGCTCGGCGCGATGGATCCGGCGAAGGATGCCGATGCGATGAAGGCCGCGCAGGCCGAGATCGCCAAGCTCGAGGCGGAGCAGAAGACCAAGGGCAGCATCGTCAAGGACGAGTTCGACCAGCTGTACACCGCCGGCGGCGGCAGCCGGATGAACGCGTTCACCAGCTACGACCAGACCTTCTACTTCATCAACGTGCCGAGCAACAAGATGGAGCTCTGGTGCTGGATGGAGTCCGACCGCCTGAATGACAGCGTGTTCCGTGAGTTCTTCTCCGAGCGCGATGTCGTGCACGAGGAGCGCCGCCTCCGCACCGAAAGCACGCCCACCGGCACCTTCGACGAGCAGTTCGAGGCCATGTTCTGGCTCTCGAGCCCGTACTCCTGGCCGGTCATCGGCTGGCCGAGCGACCTCAACAGCTACACGATGGACGAGGCGCAGCGCTACTTCCAGACCTACTACTGCCCCAACAACCTCACGGGCGTGATCGTCGGCGACTTCGATGCCGCCAAGGTCAAGCCCATGCTCAAGCGCTACTTCAGCCGGCTCAAGCGCGGCGCGACGCCGCCGCCGGTGGTGACGCTCGAGGTGAAGCAGCTCGCCGAGATGCGCATGAACGCCGAGGCCGAGACCGAGCCGCAGGTCGAGGTGCGCTACCACACGGTGCCCTTCCAGCACGCCGACTCGTACCCGCTCGAGGTCATGTCGCAGATCCTCAACGGCCGCACGGGCCGCCTGTACAAGTCGATGGTCGAGGGCTCGGGCGTCGCTTCGGACGCGGGTGCCCGCCAGGACTCGCGCAAGTACGCCGGCGCCTTCTCCTTCAGCGCCGAAGTGAAGGGTGGCGCGACCCCGCGCCAGCTCGAGGATGGCTGGTACGCCGCGCTCAAGCGCCTGCAGGACGAGCCGGTGTCGGAGCAGGAACTGCAGAAGGTGCGCAACGGCATCGCCGCCGATGAATACCGCCGCCTGCAGAAC
>Ga0079299_1000197_pt1 | contig 14725 bp, 14 predicted proteins | sample Wag4_2014_7_11_2_FD_76334 | JGI IMG/M metagenome (GOLD analysis project Ga0079299, IMG submission 76334) | Lake water microbial communities from Ohio, USA - Utica-2 Time Series LW 2014_7_11 | ecosystem: Environmental > Aquatic > Freshwater > Lake | place: USA: Ohio | collected 2014-07-11
AAGATACTTTTCGCAACACAAATTGGCCATAAACCACCGGCATTTGCATTGTTTACAACAGGATTAATTGATGAAAGTTACACAAGATTTATTGAAAGACGTTTAAGAGAAGAATATGGTTTTGTTGGTTCTCCGATTCATATAAAGGTAAAGGTCAGAGAAAGAAGAAAACGATAGTGATTAATATTCCTAACTCCATTAGTTTTCTTCGCCTTCTACTAATTCCAGTATTTTTATGGACTGCTTTCAATGGTCAATTAGTCTCCAGTTGCTTGATCATCTTTATTGCATCATTTACCGATTGGCTTGATGGATTTGCCGCTAGAAGACTAAATCAATTTACTCGGATCGGCCAATTATTGGATCCAATCTCAGATCGTCTTTACATAATTGCCATGTTGGTAGTTGTTTTTTACTTAGAACTTGCAAACATTTATATAGTTTTGTTTATTTTCTTAAGAGAGCTGATTCTTTCGTTCTTAATGCTGTATTTGAAAATAAGAGGCGTGACTGGTTTACCGGTCCACTATTTAGGAAAAATGGGTGCTTTCTGTTTACTAATTGGGCTTCCAGGATTGATTTTTGCAGAAGCATTTCCTGAACAAGTAGACATTTGGTTCACCATAGGTTGGTCGTTTCTAACTTGGGGACTGTTCCTCTATGCATTTTCTGGTTATAAGTATTTCGTTCATGCGCGCCTAGTATTATCAAAATATGTCTAAAGATTCATTCTTCAAGGATGATGACTCTAAATCTATGGGTCTTTTGGCAATGTTAAATAGCGAAATTGAAACTGATGAATACACAAATCCTTCTCGACCTTTAGTTGGCAAAAAAGATCCAAAGTGGTGGATAGCAGTAGTCCTTTCATTTTCTGGACTGCTTTTTGGTACTGCCATAGCAAATACACAGCGCCAACAACCAATTCTTGAAAAGAACCGAGAAGATTTAAGAACCACGATCACAAAAAATATTGACAATCTGAATAAAACTTCTGAAAATCTAAGTGCCATTAATAACGAGATCGCTCAAATACAAACAAATACGCCCGGTCTGGATTTTCACGGAATAAGTAAAAGTAATGAATCTAATCTTCAGGTATTTTCAGGATTAAGTTCTGTGAAAGGTGAAGGAATTGAAATTGTAATCAATGACGCAGTCAAGACTGATTCACTGGAGAGTACTGATATCGAATTAGCTCGAGTTTATGATTCCGATATACAACTCTTAGTCAACGCACTCTGGGCAAGTGGCGCAGAATCAATTGCTATTAATGAGGGAAGACTAACTTCAACCAGTGCAATTAGATCTGCCGGTGATGCGATTTTAGTAAATTATCGTCCATTGCTACCGCCATTTGTAATATCTGCAATAGGGGACCAGGAATTAAGAAATCGTCTGGTTAAGCATCCGGACTACATTGATCTTGAATTTGTTGTGAAAACATACGGCTTAGGATTTAACGTGTCCGATATTAAGGAAATAGAGATGATTGCAACCGGAGTAGCATTGCCTAGTCTGCAAGGCATTACAGTTGGGAACAGATCATGATTCCTGTCGTCGGCTTACTCATTGGTGTAATTGTTGGAATAATTCTGGATCCGACAGTGCCTCTTTGGATGCAACCTTATTTACCAATCGCGGTAATTGCTGCACTTGACGCTGTATTTGGTGCAATTCGAGCAAACTTAGAAGATGTTTTCGACGATAAAATCTTTATTTCTTCTTTCGCAAGTAACGTTTTGATTGCGGCTGTTATCGTATTTTTAGGTGATCAATTAGGTGTTGGAACTCAACTTTCAACAGGTGTCGTTGTTGTGTTGGCGATGCGAATATTTGCGAATGCAGCAGCGATTAGAAGAAATCTTTTCAATCGTAAATGAAAAAGAAAATATCAATCAAAACACCAGAAACTCTACAAACCCCTCAGGGTAGAAAATACCTCGCAGTTATTCTTGTATTTCTCTTGGGAATTTTCATAACGATTGCTATCAAACAAAATGATCAACCAGAACTACTTACCTCAGCTCGTGAAGGTGAACTCGTTCTTATTTTGGATGATTTAACTAAGCAAAAAGATCTTTTGGAAGATGAATTGATTAAGCAAAACCAAGTTCTCGAATCATTAAAAAATGGTTCAAATGAAGACGCTAGAAAAGCTGCCCAAGACAGAATTGATCAACTGATTTTGCTTTCAGGAACTGCTCCAGTTTCAGGACGAGGAATTCAAGTTTTAGTCACAGGTGATCTTTACTCTGTAAATTCTTTCACCATTCTTGATACTGTGCAAGAATTACGAGACGCAGGTGCTGTAGCCATTGAAATTAATGGAGTTCGAGTTATTAACAGTACATATTTTAATGACACAAACAGTGGTATAAGTATTAATCTAACTCCCATACGAAGCCCATATAAAATATTAGCTTTGGGAGATCCAGAAACTATGGCCACTGCACTTAAAATTCCAGGTGGGATGAGTGAGTCGATTACAACTTCTGGAGGACAAGTAATAATTAACGAGTTCTCATCATTAGAGATACAGGCAAGTGTTCCTCTCACCACACCGCAATATGCTGTTCCCGTAAACGAAAAATAGATAGGACCTCAATTGAACACACCTTCAGATTTGAAATACACCAAAGAACATGAGTGGGTAAAAGAAGTATCAGCAGGAGTGGTTGTCTTTGGTATTACTGATTTTGCTCAATCAGCATTAGGAGACATAGTTTTTGCAAGCTTGCCAAAAGTAGGAACTAAATTGAATGCTGGTCAGACTTGCGGTGAAGTTGAATCAACTAAGTCAGTGAGTGATATTTATACTCCTGTTGCTGGAGTTGTTAAAGAAGTCAATGAGAAACTTGCTAACAATCCTGAAATTCTAAATTCAGATCCATATGGTGCTGGTTGGATGATTAAACTTTCAGATGTCGATACAAATGAATTATCTGCTCTTTTAGATGCAGCTGGTTATCAAAAAATCACTGAAAACGCCTAACTAATAACCTCCACCTCAGGTTGACCCTTTACTTGGGTTGTCTTAGGGTTAGCAGTAGAGGCGAGGTCGTTTATGAATATGGAAAATACTGGTGCTATTCCAGCAGTGTCTTCTGATACAAGTCCACTACCTGCCATTGAAGATGGTCATTTAGAAGGTTTAGAAAAGGGAAGTGCTGCACTTTTAGTTAGAAGCGGGCCGCAAAAAAATCAAAGATTTATTCTCACTGGATCAAATATAACTTTAGGCAGATCAGATGATTCAAATATTGTGCTTGATGATGTAACTGTTTCTCGTTCCCATGCCTTGATTGTCAAAGATAGTTCTTCCTGGACAATTAAAGATTCAGGAAGTTTAAACGGTATTTATGTAAATTTCATTCGTATCGAAGATGCCAAACTTTCAGCGGGCGATGATGTTCAAATTGGAAAATATAGATTCACATTCCTACTTCCAGAGCAGAAAATCTAGATGGCAATAGTTTCAAAAAGATCTGATCTTCTCACCATTGGTGAAGTTTTAAATCAAGTTAGATCAGAATTTGATGACATATCGATTTCTAAGATTCGATTCTTGGAAGCAGAAGGTCTGATTGTTCCATCCAGAACAAAGAGTGGTTATCGAAAATTCTCAAGTTCTGATGTTGATAAATTACGCTACATTTTGCGAATGCAACGTGATCACTATTTACCTTTAAAAGTTATAAAGGAACATATTGAGGCCATAGATAGAGGATTAAAACCTGAAATTGATGAGATTGAAAAACCTAAAGTTCCCTCAGCTCTTGTTGATTTAAATCAGTTAGGTATCAAGAAATCAAATATTCGGGTAACTCGCGAGGAATTAATCGCTAACACCTCAATAACCGACCAAGACTTAAAAGAATCTGAAGATTACGGACTAATCAAAGTCTTAGCCGATAAACGACATTATGACGATATTGCCGTAAAAACTGCTCGAGTTATCGCCGCCTTATCTGGATTTGGTTTGGAACCTAGGCATTTAAAGTTTTTAAAATCAGGAAGCGACAGAGAATCCTCTTTAATCAAGCAAGTTGCATCTCCCATGTCTCGTTCCAAGAGACCTGATGCTGGAGAACAAGCATTAGAAATGATGCGCGAGATCTCAAACCTGACAAACCAATTGCATTTCATCTTGGTTTCTTCCACCTTGGATGAGGAAATCTTGTGAGTGAAGCTAAACCTGGCTTTGTAAAAGTAAATGTGGTTGGTGTTCGCGTTGAAATGCCTACAAATCAACCAATTATTTTGTTGCAAGATCAAGCAGGCGACAGATATCTGCCAATTTGGGTGGGAGCAGTTGAAGCTACAGCAATCGCGTTTGCTCAACAAGGCATCAAACCGCCACGTCCTTTAACTCATGATCTTTTCACTGACGTCTTAAAAACTTTGCAAGCAAATTTGCAGGAAGTTCGCATCACATCCTTAAAAGATGGAGTTTTCTATGCCGAGATTGAGTTTGGGGGAGGGCAGGTTTTGTCTTCTAGACCATCTGATGCCATCGCTTTAGCTCTTAGAAATGATTCCTCGATCTTTGTTGCAGAGGAAGTCTTAGCAGCTGCTGGAATTGATATTCCCGCTGAAGAGGAAGACGAACTAGACAAGTTCCGTGAGTTCTTAGACCAAGTTAAGCCTGAAGACTTTAATTTGTGAGCAAGATTAAACCTCAATCTATAGTTGAGAGTTACGGCGTGTCATCTCACCAATGCCTGGAAACTATGTACCTTTGGTTTACTCTTGTAACACAAACCCACACAGATCGGTGATTATCTGATGCTTACATCTAAAGGTCACCAAGAATCATTATTCGAACCTAAAGAATTAAATCGACTTCCAGAAGGCGTTGGATATCGCGGTGCAGTGGCATGTTCAGCTGCTGGAATTAGTTATCGCCAACTTGATTACTGGGCTAGAACTGGATTGATTGAACCAACTGTTAGACCTGCACAAGGATCTGGAACGCAAAGACTTTATTCATTCACCGACGTATTAGTTCTTAAAGTAATCAAAAGACTGCTTGATACAGGTGTTTCATTACAAAACATTAGAACCGCTGTTGAATTGTTGCGCAATCGTGGCACAGAAGATCTTTCAAATCTAACTCTTATCAGTGATGGTGCTTCAGTTTATGAATGCACAAGTGATGATGAAGTAATTGATTTGGTTCGTGGTGGTCAAGGAGTATTTGGCATAGCTGTTGGAAGTGTTTGGCGCGAAGTTGAAGGTTCATTGGCTCAATTCCCAGCTGAAACTCCTGAAGGAAATATTGTTATGACCGACAAAGTAATCGACGATTTGGCATCAAGAAGAGCAGCCCGCGACGCAATTGCCTAATTCTCAAGGCAAAGTAAGATTGACTCAAGGGAAGTATTCTTTCCACAAATTGAGTCAGGGCGGCAATTAATTCAGATGGTAAACAAAGAAGCCATATTTCAGGATCGCCATATTGGTCCAACCCCTGAACATATTCAAACCATGTTGAAAGAAACAGGTTTTTCATCCCTTGATGAGTTATTAGACAAAACTGTTCCTGGATCTATTCATTTTAGAGACAAATTGAATTTGCCACCTGCCTTATCTGAAGCAGCTGCACAAGCAGAATTAAAAACGTTGGCAGACATTAATGAACTTAAAACCAGCCTTATCGGTTTAGGCTACACAAATTGTCACACACCTGCGGTTATTAGAAGAAATATTCTAGAAAATCCGGCTTGGTACACCGCCTATACGCCATATCAAGCAGAAATTGCGCAAGGAAGACTCGAAGCCTTATTGCTATTTCAAACCATGATTCAAGATTTAACAGGTCTTGCTGTTTCTAATGCTTCGTTGTTGGATGAACCAACTGCTGCAGCAGAAGCCATGAGAATGGCCCAAAGAGCTTCTAAAAATGATTCAAACGTGTTTTTAGTTGACCAAGATACACATCCACAAACAATTGCGGTATTGCAAACCAGAGCAGCGCCTGTGAACATTGAGATCAAATTGATTGATGTTGAAAATCATAAAATCGATTCAAATGCTTTTGGTGTGCTCATTTCATATCCATCAAGTTCAGGACAAATTAAAGATATAAAAGATTTTGTTAACAAATCTAAAGAGAATGGATTAGTTGTAATCACCACAACAGATTTATTGGCTTTAACTCTAATTGAGGAACCAGGATCTTTTGGTGTTGATATCGCAGTTGGTAGTGCACAAAGATTTGGAGTACCACTTGGGTTCGGGGGACCACATGCTGGATTTATTGCGGTTAATGAAGATTTATCAAGATCTTTACCTGGAAGATTAATCGGCGTAAGCATTGATTCAACAGGTCGAGCTGCTTTTCGTTTAGCTTTACAAACTAGAGAACAACATATACGTCGAGGTAAAGCAACAAGCAATATTTGTACTGCACAAGTTTTATTAGCCGTAATTGCTGCATCTTATGCTGCATATCACGGTCCGCACAGATTAAAAGCAATGGCAATAAGAATTAATAATCAAGCAATTTCTGTTGCAAAAATGGCTGAAAACGCAGGTTTAAAAGTCAAACATGACAAATTCTTTGACACTGTTTCATTGATAGTTAAAGATGCTGATGAGATAATTAGTAACTTCTTAAAGAATGATTTAAACATAAGAAAAATCAGCCAAACTGAAGTTGCTATAACAGTTGATGAGACTACCAATGATGAGATTATGGAACTAACATCCAAATCTCTTAACACCGCTATTGTAAATAAGACGGATAACAAGGTTCTTATCAATAACCGAACTTCAAAGTTCCTTACTCATATACATTTCAATAAATACCATAATGAGACAGCGATGCTTCGATGGTTACGCTCACTAAGTGACAAAGACGTGGCTTTAGATAGATCGATGATCCCGCTAGGTTCATGCACAATGAAATTAAACTCTGCATCAGAAATGGAACCAATTACCTGGCCAAATCTTGCCAACATTCATCCTTTTGCTCCGGTAAAACAATCAAATGGTTGGAAACAAATAATCAATCAATTGCAAGATTGGTTATGTGAAATAACTGGTTATGACGCCATAAGTTTGCAACCAAATGCTGGTTCTCAAGGTGAATTTGCAGGCCTTCTTGCTATTAGGGGATATCACTTATCAAGAGGAGACAATCAAAGAAATGTTTGCTTAATTCCTTTGAATGCTCATGGAACCAATGCAGCTAGTGCGGTGATGGCTGGAATGAATGTTGAAGTGGTGGAGTGCACTGAAAATGGTGACGTTGATTTAGAAGATCTAAAAAATCAAATTAAACAGCATAAGAATAATCTCGCGGCAGTTATGGTTACCTATCCATCAACACATGGAGTTTTTGAGGAGCAAATATCAACTCTTTGCGAGATGATTCATGAAGCTGGGGGACAGGTTTACATCGATGGTGCAAATCTAAATGCACTTGTTGCTGTGGCAAAACCTGGAAAATTTGGTGCTGATGTCTCACATTTAAACTTGCATAAAACATTTTGCATTCCACACGGTGGTGGAGGACCAGGAGTGGGTCCAGTAGCAGTTAAATCTCATTTAGCAGACTTTTTACCGACTCATCCACTAAATGAAGAAGCTGGACCTAAAAACCCAATCACAGGGCCAGTAAGCGGAGCACCATATGGATCTGCAGGCATTCTGCCAATATCTTGGATGTATATAAAGATGATGGGTGCACAAGGTTTATTTGATGCAACTGCAACAGCAATTTTGTCTGCCAATTACATCGCTAGCAAACTAAAGAATCATTATCCAATTCTTTACACTGGTATTAATGGAACAATTGCACATGAATGCATTCTTGATATCAGGGATATAACTAAAAGTACTGGAGTATCAGTTGACGATATTGCCAAAAGATTAATGGATTATGGTTTTCATGCACCAACAATGTCTTTTCCTGTAGCTGGAACTTTAATGATTGAACCAACTGAATCAGAAGATTTGTTTGAAATGGATCGCTTTATTGAGGCGATGCTTCACATTAGAGCAGAAATTAGTGAGATTGAGTCAGGAAAGATAACTATTGAAGATACAGCTTTAAGAAATAGTCCTCATACCGCAGAAGATATTGCAGGGGAATGGAATAGAAAATATTCTAGAGAAACTGCAGTTTTCCCAGTTAGTGGTTTAAGAACTGGTAAATACTGGCCACCAGTTAACAGAATTGATGGTGCATATGGAGATAGAAATCTGATTTGTTCATGTCCATCACCAAGAGAGATGGCTAATTCCTAATAGAGGAAGTTAGTTCTAGAAGCAATTATCTACTTTACATAACATATCTTATCGGACTTATTCCATGAGGGAATTAACGGGAGAAAACCCTTTGCAAACCCCAAATACCTATCTTTAAGAAGGCTTCTAGGACGATATTTCTACTCATCTTTGAAGTACCAATGGTTCTTTCGGTGAAGGTAATTGGCACTTCTTTGATCTTGAAACCTTTTTTAAGCAATCTTCGAACCATGTCGACTTGAAAACAATAACCTTGACTATCAATGTCAGACAAATCTAATTGTTTCAAGGCAGTTGTTTTATAAGCTCTAAAACCTCCTGTTGCATCTCCTATTTCAATGCCTAGCATCAATCTTGCATAGGAATTTCCGCCTCTAGAAAGAATCTCTCTACTCTTTGGCCAATTAATAACTTTCCCACCTGGCACCCATCTTGAACCAAGAACGCAATCATAATTATCAATTTCTTTAAGAATTGTCACTAAATCCTGTGGGTCGTGAGAACCATCTGCATCCATTTCCACCAAGACATCAAATTCATTAATGGAATTATTAAAGCCATCGATATAGGCAGCACCTAAACCATTCTTACTTTTTCGATGCAAGACTTCCAAATTAGAATATTTTGCTTTCAATTGATCTGCTAATTTACCCGTTCCGTCAGGACTGTTGTCATCAATTACAAGTACATGTACTTCAGGATTATGTTCAAATATTCTATGAACAATGGAAGCTAATGTATGAAGTTCTTGATATGTAGGTACTAATACCCTAGTTTTCATATCTTCCTTCTAACGTATGTTATAAACAAGATTATAAAGGGAATTACGAAGCCAAATAAGGATAATTTCTCAATTATTGACGCATATTTAACAGCCGGAGTTATGTCTGAATATAGAGAAGCCGTCACAATTTTAGATTGTGGCACAAACACTTTTGAAGCCCACAAAACATCACCATTTCGGTCTATATGAGCCGATATTCCTGTTGTGGATGTTACGACGACATCCCTACCAGTCTCCATGGCTCGCATTCGGGAAATCATGAATTGCTGTTCTAATTGATCTGAAAAAGCATAAGTCGCATTATTCGTGTGGACTGAAATAAGTTGTCCACCTTCTTTTATTTGTTCAATCAGAGAGCTATTCCATGCAACTTCAAAACAAATAATTGGGCTTATCAAAGCATTATTTACCCTTAAATTATTTGATCTTGTACCTGGAATGAAATCCTGTGGAATTAGATCAAATCTATTGACATAATTACCTATCAAACTTCTAAAGGGAATGTACTCGCCAAATGGAACCAGTCGGTTTTTCTCATAAGAATCGATAACCTTTGCATCCTCAGGATCCCAAAGTAAAACGCTATTGGAAAGCCCATTTGCTTTTTGGACAACTGCCCCGCTTATCAATGGTTTTTCAAATCTTTTTACTAAATCTTCAATTAAAATTCCAGCTTCCATATTACGAAATGGATCAACATCTATGGAGTTTTCCGGCCAAAGGATTGCGTCGTAGTTCTTTTCATTTGACTTAAGGAGATTGTTTGTCTCTTTGATGTGATATTTCAGAACTTCCATTTTTTGCTCATTAAACAGCAATCCAGAGCGAGGTACACTCCCCTGAATTATTGCAAGATCTATCTTTCCTGATTCTTTCTTGTCGGATTGGTCTAAATCTATTAAGAAAAGATTAAATGCGGCTATAGAGATAACGAAGACTAGTGATGCTGAAAATGCTTTTTGTAAAAGAAATCCAAGACTTGGAATCATTAGTGCTGCGATAAGCAAAACTGAGGCTGTAACTAAAGGACTAGAACCATATGGCATCAAATTTGCCCAGGGCGCATCTGCGGAATCGTAGGCTAATTTACCCCAAGGAAATCCACCAAAAGGAAAATAATCTGTCAAAGCTTCCATGGAAATGAAAATCAAACCGTATGAAATAAATGGTAAAGGTAAATTCCTTACTTTGTACATTAAGTATCCAAAACTTCCGTAAATTATTGACATTAGAAACGCCAAACCAATGTATGCATCGATTCCAACAAGAGTTACCCAGTTTATTCGGGCAAACCAAAAAGCAATTGATAAAGAAAATGAGAAGAACAGATAATCACTTAGTTGTCGTTTGTGCGTTCCCGCCCACCAAACTGCGATACCAATTGGTAACAAGATCCAGGTATCTGAATAAGTAACACTTCGGGCGATAAGGACACCAGATGCAGTACCGAGAAATATCTTGGTCTGAAGTTGTAATTTGTTCATTAAGTGAAGTCTATATAAAGACTAAATCCTTCGTTGTATTGTTACAATTCACTGATTTGTCACCGTTTTTGATAACAATATCCTCTATACGAGCTCCATATTTTCCTTCAATATAGAAACCTGGTTCGATACTGAATGCATTACCGTCTTTTATTTGATTCTTATTTCCATGAACGATATAGGGTTCTTCGTGTGTTTCCATTCCAATTCCATGACCTGTTCTGTGAATAAAGTATTCAGCCAAGTCATTTTTACGTAGATGATCTCTTGCTACTGCGTCTAATTGTTCTGCAGAAAAGTCATTACTTACTGCCTGAATCGATAATTCTTGTGCCTGCTTCAAAATCTCATATTTGTTTTGAAAATCTGGAGAACACTCCCCGATCACATAAGTTCTCGTAGAATCACTGCAGTAACCGCTTGGAGTTGTGCCACCTATGTCGATAACAAGAACGTCACCCTTTTTAATTACTGTCTCTCCTGGTTCATGATGTGGACTGGCTGAGTTTTTACCTGATGCAACGATTGTGAAGTCAACGCTCTCATGCCCGGCTTCGATTATTTGATTTCCGATTTTTTTTGCAAGCGATATTTCAGTATCGCCAATTTGGAATAGAGATGGAATGGCTCTATGTACCTCATCAATATATTTGCCAGCCATTAACAGTTGGTCAATTTCATAGCTTGATTTAATACTTCTAAGTTCATTCATGATAAATCCTGCGTCAGTAAATTTAGAATCAGCAAACAATTGCTGAAAATTTAACAATTTGGAAGAGTTCATATTGGAATCCACCGCAATTTTGCCACTATTTTTTGGTGGCTTTATCTTTTCAAAAGCAGATTCTGTCTCATCCCAAGTAATAATTTCTACGTCAATCTCATTGATGCCTGACTCTATGGCCGCTAATTTTTCAAGCTTTGGAACAATAAGTTTTGGCAATTCATTTTCTTGCAAAACAAGACAAGTCAATCGTTCAAGATTTTTTGCCTTGTATCCAGTCAAATAGCGAAGGTTTGGCCCTGGTGTAATCAGCAGAGTTGAAACATCGTGCTCAGTCATTAATTTTGAAGCTTTGTTGAGTCTTTCTTTATGCTCAATAACAAGATTCATGCACCTAACGTATCCTGAATCTCGACGATAACTTTCGGAGACTATTGGAATGTTGAATAAATACACCACTATTGCTGTGGATCTTTCATCATTGGCATATAGATCTTTTTATGGTCTTCCAGACTCGATAAAAAGCACCGAAGGTAAACCAGTAAACGCTATTAAAGGTTATCTTGATGCGCTTAACAGATTTATCAAGTTATATAAACCGAAAGAGATAATCCATGCCGTGGATGAAGATTGGCGACCACAATGGCGAGTTGACCTACTTCCTCAGTACAAAGCTCATCGCGTTGAAGAAAGTGATGAAGAATTAGTTCCAGACGATTTGGAATATCAATTAGAACTACTCCCCCAAATTCTACAAGATATGGGAATGAAAGTCGTTGGTGCAGCAAAAGCAGAAGCCGATGATCTTCTAGCAGTAATTTGCAAACAAAAAAGTAATGTAGTAGTCATAACCGGTGATCGTGATCTCCTGCAATTGATTGATGACAAAAGAACAAACGCAGTACATATGCTAGGAAAAGATGGCGGATCCCTGTTCACCGAAAAGGAAGTCTTGAATAAATATTGTGTCAAGGCAAATCAATACATTGATTTTTCAGTGCTAAGAGGTGACGCATCAGATGGCTTACCTGGTGTTAAGGGAATTGGTGAAAAAACTGCAGCAAAATTGGTTTATGAATTTGAAAACGTTGACAATTTAATTCTTGAAGCATCAAAGGGTAATGCCAGCATCTCTAAGAGAATCGCTGCTTCGATTCTGGATTCAAACGAATACATCTTAAATGCAATGAAAGTAGTAACTTTAAAGAACGATTTAGATATTGATTTATCTCGCAGATCTCACGGCATTTCAATTGCAGAAATAAGAGCAAAATACCAAAGCCTCAAGATAGGTAATCAGCTTGATACATTTAACGATTCATCAAAATCAAGATCTTGATCATCAAACACCTTTGGTTCATAAGCAACAACTCCCCTATTAATTCGGTGGACCGACTCACGAGCTATTTGAGAAATTGGATCAATCTTAAGTTTGGCAATTTGCCTTAGTAAGTCCGTAACTTGTTTGGCTACTCTCACAAAATCACCAGGAGCGAGATCGGAATTCTTTAGGACTTTTTGCAAACTTTCTCCTTGAGCCCATTTTCTTACCTGTTCGGCTACTCCAAAATGTGGCAGTCTGACATACTCAAGTTTGTACTTCATTTCGAGATTAATTAATTCATTTGCCAAAATAGAAATCTCTTTAGCCCTTTCTCTTATCTTTGAAGATATGTTGCCAGGAATTTCGTATTCGTCTCTTCTGGGCTGATAGATAAAACTACTCAAAACTGCTGGTAATTCTTCGATTGTTAAATCATTCAAGAGGCCTTTGACGATAGTTGCAGCTGTAAGTAAATCTTGATCTGAATGAATCTCTTTAAGGATTTGGGCTTGGCTATTCAATTTCACTTTGTCATCAATTATGTCGATGTAGTGTATTTCGTTCAATAGCTTAAGTACTTCATCACATTTGTTACTTAAGCTCATCATTGAATTGTTGAAATTAAGTTCAAGAGAATTTACTGAACGGACTAACTTATCTTTTCGTTCAGCCCATCGAAGATGTTCATATAGATCTGAGCATGAATGGCAAGGGTGTTTTCGAATATCTCTTCGAAGTTCATCAATAGACATTGAACTTCGAGAATCTTTCTCGTTTTTATCTGGTTTTCTATAACCTAAAGAGGCTAGGACCTTCGCAATTTGCTTTCGAGATTCTCTCTTTGAAAAATCCATAGTTCTATTAATGACAAGTTCTGAGATGACACCTGCTACTGGATCAATCTCATTTAAGTGAAATTTCTTACCGTCTCCATTTTCAAGGACAATCCAGTAAGAATCTTGCCCTCTTCGTTCTCGCATAATTTTGGTGATAAGCCCCGACTGATATTTACCTGCTGTTTTAACCCTAACTACACTTCCTGGATTTAATTGTCCAGATAAATCAAATCTATTTTGTCTTGTCTTATCTCTTTTTGATGTTTTTTGCTCTCTTTCTAAACGAGTGATGTCTTTAACTATTTCGTAATAGGAATCAAAATCGCCTTTTTCACAAAAAGTATTTTTCGCATACCCTGCGATTGCCTTACGCTCTTCGTCAATTCTCGATTTCATCTTAAGATTGGATTTTTCCTGCGAAAACTGAGCAAAAGACTTGTTCAGTAATAGTTTTGTCGCATCAATATTTCGATGCTCTAGCAAATTTAACAACATATTGTAGCGAGGTGTAAAAGTAGAAAGAAGTTCGAAAGTTCTTGATGAAACAAGGTTTAATAAAAATCGAGGCTCTGAGTCAGGATGAAATGCAATAACTGCTGTCCCGGAAGTATCAATTCCGCGTCTTCCCGCTCTACCAGTCAATTGAGTAAATTCAGCTGGAGTTAGATACTCGTGAGTGTCCCCATTCCATTTATCCATTCTTTCCAGGACTACAGATTTAGCGGGCATATTCACGCCAACAGCCAAGGTCTCAGTTGCAAATACAACTTTCATTAATCCTTTTTGAAACAGAAGTTCAGTGACTTCTTTTAACTGAGGAATCAAGCCTGCGTGATGTGAGCCAAAACCTCTGATTGCACAATCAATCCAATCATCGATTCTTAAGGTGGCCCAGTCCGAAGTCGCTATCTCATCAAATCTATTTCGGATTATTTCTTCAATCTCAGTTCTTTCCTCTGGCGAAGTTAATCTTGTATTTGATTTCTGCAACAAATCAACTGCATGTTCGCATCCTTTACGGCTGAATATGAAATATATAGATGGCAGTAATTTGTTGGTCTGTAATAATTCCACAATCTGACTTTTATCTGGAACCTCGGATTTACTATGAGATTTTGTGAAATTTCGTTTATAAAGATTAGATACCTTATTGTTTAATCTGGTTGGATCTTCAATAGTGATAAGCGGAATTAACTCTTTAGAAGTAGCTATGACCTGAGTCAGCGGAACGGGTCTTTTCTCTTCAATGACAAATGTGCAACTTCCTCGTACTTTTCTAAGCCAGTCGCCAAAATCCTCAACGTTACTTACTGTGGC
>Ga0079299_1000201_pt1 | contig 14559 bp, 9 predicted proteins | sample Wag4_2014_7_11_2_FD_76334 | JGI IMG/M metagenome (GOLD analysis project Ga0079299, IMG submission 76334) | Lake water microbial communities from Ohio, USA - Utica-2 Time Series LW 2014_7_11 | ecosystem: Environmental > Aquatic > Freshwater > Lake | place: USA: Ohio | collected 2014-07-11
TATTATCTCCTCTCCCCTCCTTAATAAAGCCAGGCTTGCTCTCCGAGACAAGAAACTCCCTCTACTAGCTCTAAGCATTGATGACTGAGGGCATGGGCCTACTAGAGGCTATTAGACTCTATAGAGACAAGCCTCCTATTCTTGTCGCTGGATCTTTTCATATAAGATAAACGGCTAAAATCTATTGCTTGGAATTAGTTCTTTAGAAGCAGTGGATCGACATCACTATTCTAATGTCTCAAGTCTGCGAAGGCGCTAAACTCTAGGCAACCAATAAAGTGCTCAAACCTGTGGAATCGATTGTTGTATGCAAGTCGACTCCTGCTATCCCTAAGGCATAACAATCTACTTGTCCCCAGATCTGTTGTTGAGCTTAGATCACCATGACTAGCCAACGGTTCACTACCTGTTATGGTAAATATCTCAACTCGACTAAGTCGAGTCAAGACCGATCGATTTTCGATGATCTACTTGGTGTTATTAGGATGCAATCACTCTCATTTGATGAAATAATCAATTGAACCCATTCTCAGTCAAGAGCTGACGAAAATCATTGCATTCAATGTCAAAAAGTGGAGTGGCCTGGATTGAGGCATGTCTGACTGGCATAGCATAAAAAGATGGGGAAAAAAGATGCGCCATCATGTCGCAGTATCGATGATGCTCAAACAAAATGACTCGTGCCGAGCGAGGCAGGTTAAACGATGTGTTGCATCGTTCCGTAAGATTCACCAAAGGCGATGACTTGATTGAACTGAGGCATGTGTGAATGACCTCGGCAACATGGCGAGTCATAATCCAGAAGCGATCTCCCATACCTCCGACTGGGGGGACAACAAAGGCCTCCATGTCAATATCCGCAGCAATGGCAATATTCTGACGCGCAAAAATCTTGCTTTCATCAATAAAATCAATAATCCGCGCTAATGACACATCTGAACGGTGCAGTATAAGTGGGTAATTACAGGAGGAATCGAGATATAATTGAATCGCTGCATTGATAGTGCACCACATTTTGTATTGATTCCTCAATACCTTCTTCTGCGCATCGCTAATATCGATAGCCGAGGATACGTTGTAAATAGCATCAAAGTCTCTCTCTGACTGCTTTTCATCTAGAGCTCTAATCTCAATATTCTCTAAGTTGTTACATAAAGCTGGCAAAGCTTCGTGCAGTCTTTGGTTTGTTAGGCTTAGATTATGATAAGAGGCCAGTAAAGAGTAGATTGAGTCCACAGACTCATCGTTGGCGACGCTTCTTGCTAGGGCAGCAGCTTCTGAATGCCTAAACAGACAAGATAATTCAACAACATTCTTGGGATATCGAGAGGCTGCCGTCTCACTCCAAGAGGATAAAGAACATGTGTCAAAGCGTTGGCCCATTTGTTCTACACAAAAACGCAGATTGCCACTGATTGTAGGAAATGCACTCTGCCGTGTTTGGCCAAACATTGCTACTGCAAACCTGTCTGCATTAATATAGTTAGTGCGGCTCTTATTTAAGTCTATTGTATTAATGCCGCGGAAGCTTGGAATAACTTCAGTTAGGTCGCATTCAGCAACAGGGCCATCTAGCTCTGACAGCGTTTGAAAATAGTAGCTGTTTTCACAGGCTGCCAATGCATCAGGTAGAGTTGCGATATCTTTGCCGTCGTCGCCGGGGTGTAAAACCGCACGTGGACCATTAATTGTTTGTCTTAGAAACTGTGTTGCCAGTGACGGGGGAGCTGCTCGCAGAAAGAATCGTGTAACCAGATCTGAGGATGCGTATATACTGATATTGTCACCACATACAAGTCTCAATGCCTCAATGCGCTCTTGAGGACTATCGTAGTCTAGGCAGCAAGCGCAAACTCCAATAAGATGAGCTCCGATATAGTTGCATTTCTCATTCATAGCTAACATTCTGACTTGATCTGTGAGTAACTGAATGCGCTCGCTGGTGTTGTCGATGGAGTGAAGAACTGGCTTCAAATGCTGATTAAAAATGGAGAGCGAGTCAACGTTTGGAATTTGAACCTTCAACTTGCATTCCAAAGCAAAGCTGTATTTCCTTGCAAGCCGTGCAAGATCCATATGAACATGGAGAGGTACTGTGTGAATTGACCCATCTTCAAGCTGAGGAGACTTTATAAGTCTGCCGATGATATCCTTCATCACCGTTGAATCTGGTCCTGGGTTATTTAATGCAGATTCATAGGCCAGTAGAACTGCTGTGGCATGTTCAAGATTGCCGAGACTAATAATTCTTTCAACTGTAGCTGGCAGAGCCTGTAAATCGGATGTCCGCCTGCCATTTGCATGAGTTAACAAATGTCCACCGTCTATGAGTACTGGCAGCAATGGTCTGCCAAGTGAGGCAATTGTTTCCAGGAATAAGGAGTGCCATGGACTATCTGTTGTCCAGGTCTTAAGAGCACGAATCAGGATATCCATTGTCACTGGATGATCCACCCCGAAAATCAGACTACCAGTAATTCCATGATGAACAATAAGAGGGTCGTTATCATGAAATCCTGCCGTTGCGAGATGGTGCCAATGGTAGAGAGACTGTGGATGCAATCCCAGCAGCTCAGCCGCCACCTTGGAGAAGTCAGCTGCCATGAAATCAAGCGGTAGAGAAAACGTGCTTGCCTAGTCTGACATAGTGTTGGGCGGCTACATCACTAATAGTCAGGTTCATCAATCCATTCATTATCATCTATGCCAGCAGGATAGCCGCCATCTCTCATTACTACAAGATGTCGCAAAAGTCATGAGTTGCAATCATAATGCCCTCAAGCCCAACGCAGTCTGAAGACTCTAGGGCAAGTCTCTGCCGCTAGCAAACTCGAAGCGAAAAATCTTCGCGATCTTTTGTGAGATTTGGATTGTAGGAAAAGTCTTCTCTCAACGTGTGTTTCCATGCTTTTGCAAGATTCGATTGTTCTTTTGCAAAGCGTGCCTTTTTCTCGGGAGAATCCTCATAACCTCGCGACTTAGACTCATAATGATAAAGAACTGCACTGGGAACGTAGATGTTCTTGAGGCCAATCTCGCGGGCTTTGAGGCAAAAATCTACATCGTTATAGGCTACAGCGAACAATGTCTCGTCAAGACCGTTTACTTGTCTGAAGACTTCGGAGCGGACCATGAGACATGCTCCTGTTACGGCACTCACTTCTTGGGTCAAGTGAGGGCGCATGAAATAGCCAAATGACTGGTTGTCCAATCCTTTGTGTGAGTGCCCAGCAAATCCCCCCAAAGAAAGAATAATGCCAGCGTGCTGTATTGTATCGTCTTCATAAAGTAGTTTGGCTCCGACGCAGCCAATATCCTTGCGGACTGCATAGCTTGCCATCATACGCATCCACTCGGGTTCGACTACTTCAGTATCATTGTTGAGCAAGCAGACCAGATCACCCGTGGCATGTTGAAATGCAAAATTATTGATTCGTGAATAGTTGAACGGTTCATCGAACCGAAAAACGCTAATCGGCACTGGCCCTGCGCCCCCCGATCTGAGCCGTTCAAAATAACTCAAGATTTCTGGGTCATCCGAACCGTTGTCAACAATAATAACTTCATACAAGCTATAACTTGTTCTTTCTAGAACTGAATTAATACAATTCCTGAGCAGATCTAGGCCGTTGCGAGTTGGTATAATGATGGAAACCTTAGGTTCAACGCCTCCTGGAAAGCGCCACGAAACGTTATAAAAATTGTCTTGTACATGAGTATCAACAATAACATCCTCTCCCCTCTCCAGCAATGCGTCTGTCAGAGCCTTTTGACCGGCAGCCACTGTGTAGGGCTTGGCATCACTGGACCCGGCAGTTGACGTTTCCGAGATTCGCCAATGATAGAGAATCTCAGGGATATGATAGATTTCTCGGTCCTCTAGAAGATTGCCAATCCTGAGAAGAAGATCGTAATCCTGAGATCCTTCGGTCCCAATTCTTAGTCCACCAACCTGTCGGACTAAATTTGCTTCGATGCAAACGAAGTGAGTGATGTAATTATGAGAATATAGGAGATAGCGATTCCAGTCTGATTTAAAATGAGGGCTGATTCGATTACCTTTAGGGTCCAGGAAGTCTTCGTCTGAGTAAATCAATCGAATCTCGGGACGATTGGCAATGATCTTCTCCATGGCTTGCAAGGCATAAGGAGATAGAATGTCGTCGTGGTCAAGGAAGCAGATCCTATCGCCTGTCGCCAAGTCTAATGCGTCATTAGTTGCACGACAAATATGGCCATTCTCTTCTCGAATGACAACTCTAATTCTGTCATCAAGGTTAACCAGTGCTTGCAGTTCATCTTTGGTCTCTTGTCGACTGCTATTGTCGTCTGCTATGCAAAGTTCCCAGTTTGAATACGTTTGGCAGATCACTGACATGACACACTCCCTTAGGTGTGCAGGTTCTGTGTTGTATACCGGTACAAGAATTGAGAACTTGATGGTTGATTTGATTGTAGGGGACGTCTTGTAGCGAAGAATGGATGTTTTCTCTATATACTTTGCCCAAAGAGAATAAGGATTCTTGACAGGCTCGCTATCTCCTGCTAAGTAGTGCAAGTAAGCATCTTCAAAGCTTTTGGCAGTTGTCAGCATGGCCGCCTCATTGATTCCCTGCAGAGGCTGCATTTTTGTGGGATCTTCAAGTCTCCGAGCAAAATCCTTGACCAGTGATACATAGGATGCCCTCTCGCCCCACGTGTAGAACAAAAGATGTTTGATCCGAAGCCTTCCTGGTCGATTATGGGGGTCATACCTTAATAACCCTTTCGCAAACCTTTTGTGCAAGATGTACTCCTGGATCTCCCCGGATGCGAATGAGCGGGTAAGGGAGCATTCCTGGCTGTAGCCTTTGCCGGTATCAAAGTAGAGTTCACTTGTAATCTTGTCATCATCAGAGTCAACGACGACGACCATTCGTATGTGACCGCTTTCTCCGTCTAATCGTTTTCCCTCTACCGTTAAATCAATGAGAATTGAGGGGTCGTTGGATGTCGCTGAGTAGAGCCCGTCTCCATGCGAAAGAAGATTCGCCGTTGAATTGATGCTGTAACTAATCTGCCGTGGTGGATTCTTCATCTGATCAGAATGTCTGGTGGGTTCAATTAGACCGCGTGATGCACTGAAGCTTAGAGCGAGTTAGTCGCAATCTGGAGCTGACAGCATGGCTTGGGGTGTGTGAGGTGATCTGTTGGAGTAGGTCGTCACCCTTGAGTCCGGCGAGGAGGTGGGTGTTGATCTAAGTTTGTGCATCCTGATATTAATCTGGCGTGTGTACTCCATAAAGTAATGTTTTTTGCTCGCTCAGTCTCTGTCGTCACGAAACAAAAGCAAGAAGGCATGCGCAATTCGCTGGGTTCAATACAAAGAGATCATGCCCACGGTGGGCCAGGGGATTTTGTCATCGTCGCTTGGGAAGCATTCTTTTGTCGGAGTCTTCTAAATAAAACATAACTCTTGTCATCTATCAAGTCTTTTCGATCAAGGCATATTCTTCCCATGCTACTTATCTCATCTGAACTGGCCTGTTGATGTTGCACTTCTGTTTGTTCTTGTCTCGACTGGGGTCTCGCATCGGCTTCCCAATGCGCATGCACCAAGGTTAAGGATGTATTGGTGATGAAGACGGATGTACGCGCAATCACGGTATCGAGCTAGCTTCAATTCCTGCGTCTCTGTTGCTGTTGCAATGTCCCTGGTGTGATCTAGATCGTGTAGTCTTTGAAGGGGGGAAGCGTCTTGAAATGCGAATAGTGCTATTCCTCCAGTTCTATGATCATCTTGGGTGTCTTGTGGGCAGCTCAAAAACTCTCTCATGAACGTCGGACTTGCGATTGTAGTTTGCGATACAGCAGGAGGCGTCCCTCTATCCCGTTGACTGGCTGTTGTTGGCTTTGGCCTGCGCCTCCTGCGCCTCCTGCGCATTGCGTCAAGCCCCTCCTTGCACGGAAGACGTTCCCGTATCGTTCCTGATCTGAACCTTGGCCGACGGCGCCAAAACAGTGCATGCCTCACCCAATGCCTCATCAAAAGGCAAGCAATTCTAGGAAGACGTTGTCTCCAGCAGGCCAAAGCCCTGCATCATTCAAAAGGTTCCGTCATACGTTGCTCCGCTTGGATGGCTTTCAAGCGGCATTTCGGCGATCCCGTCCCATGAACGCGATCGCGATGATCACTGCATCCTGTCGTTTTCTCTGTTCCTGCATCCATACTCGAGCCCCGGTTCAGGCTTGTCATGGTGGTGTGCACCTGGCTAGGCCAACGCGCCTGTCAGCACGCTGACAGGGCAATGCACCGATGGATGCTTGCAACTCCCGATCAGAGCAGCATCCGACTGTTCTCGCTGCCCAGTTCTGGGTTGGGTGTGCCAGCACAACTACGAATCGTCATAGGATCCAGGTCATGACAGGCACGCAATCCAGCACTGAGCAGCTCCTCGGCGGTATGGCCCCTTTTGAGGGACTGCCGGCAGCCCGCCTCCGCTGGCTCGCTCAGACAGTTGAAAGCCACAGGCTCCCCCTCGGTCACACCTTGCTTGAGCCGGGTGAAGAGCCTGCCTTGGTTTGGATTCTTCTCGAAGGCAGTGTGCGCAGCTTCGGGCCAGCGGTCGATGGTTCTCCCGCGACACCGCCTCGAACTCTCGAGAAGCTGGGTCCTGGTTCGATCCTTGGCTGGGTCAGCCTGCTCCATCGGACCCCTCTGGAACATTTGCGCACCAGCACCGAAGTTCATGCGTTGTCCCTCCCGGCGGAAGATGCGCTCACGCTGATCAATTCCGAACCGAGCATTCAGACATGGTGTGCGCAGCATCTTCCGGCGGCTGAGCTCTACGCCTTGCTTCGTCAGCTTGCCGTAGCTCAGGATCCCCAGGCTGTCGATCTTCTCTCTTCCTGGCCAGGAGATATCAAAGGGGTGCGTCTCTGGGCAAGTGCCAGCGAACTCCCCGGCACCCTTTCACTGGATCCAGCTTATCGCTGGTTTCAGAGCCGTCCTCCACAGACGCCGCTGACTCTTGATCTCTCCATGACGGGTCTCCTGCGGTCGCAGGGATGGATCAGGCTGATTGGTCTGCCTGAGTCGTTGGAGCCTGAGGTCGCTCCCCTGGTCGCCATGCCGTCCAACGACCTTGTCGACTCGCCGCAGCCAGCGGGTGTTCTGCTCAACATTGCGGATCCACCGCTGCTGTTGCCTTTCACTGGCGACGGTGTCGGTGCGAAGCAGGGTTCCCTGGAGCTCGACAGAGCTGCGGGGCCTCGGGATGTGCCTCTGGTGATTTGCCTCGCTCTTGCAAGTTATTTCGGTGTTCCTGCCAATCGAGACGCCATACGTGACCAGATCGATGCATTGCTGCAACGTCAGCCTCAACTCAATCTCATCAATTATGGGCAGTTGATCAGCAGCCTCAGCCTTCGGGTTGTCCTCAGCGAGCTTCCTGCGCGTCAGATGCAGCGGGTTCCGACTCCGGCTGTCCTCATGTTTCGCCAGCACGTTGGCCTCCTCGACGGCATCGACCGACATGCTGATGGCGATGTTGCTCGCCTGCTGGAGCCCGAGCTCGGGCCCGTGCGCATCCCCGTGGCGGATTTGGCAAACTCCGAAACCGGGCTTGTAGAGCTTTTGCTGATTGAGCGTCGGCCGGACAGTAAAACAAGCCGCTTCAATTGGGGTTGGTACGGCCCATATCTTAAATCACATCGACGTGAGCTGCTTGAGGTACTGGCCACCAGTGCGGTCGTCAATACGCTCGCTTTGGTCACACCACTTGGTCTTCAGGTGTTGATTGACCAGGTGGCTAAAACGACTAATTCTAGTGGAGCTCTGATCAGCATCTCAGCAGTTCTTCTTCTCTCTAGCCTCGTCAGTGCTGTTGTCCGTGGTCTGCGCAGTCTTATTTTTACCAGTGTCGCCAATCGAGTAGATCAAGCAACCAAGAGTACCATTCTTGACCAGCTTGTCCGGTTGCCTCAGAGCTTTTTTGATAACCGTCCAGTAGGTCAGATTACCTTTTATTTCTCGCAGCTTGATCGTGTAAGGGAATTCCTTATCAGTCAAAGCTTGACCACTGTTGTGGACTTTGGCTTTTCTTTGCTGTACATCGCCGTATTGCTTGCGCTGAATCCCCTTCTCACGCTCGTCACCCTCAGCACGTTACCTCTTTTCGTGGCGCTTGGACTGCTCAGCAATCCGATAGTAGAGAGGCTTATTGAGCGCTCAGTGAACCAGGCAATTCGTACCTACAGTTATCTGAATGAGGCTATTACGGGCATTCAGACCATTAAATCCCAAAATGCCGAACTGAAGACTCGCTGGGAATTCCAGAACCGGTATGCCCGCTTCATCGGCGAAGACTTCAAGCTGCGCGTGGCAGGTGAGACGATTACTAGTCTCGCGACCTTTATCAACGATCTCAATGGCTTGTTGGTGATTGGTTTTGGCATCTACTTGGTTATGCAGAACCAGCTGAGTCTGGGCGCCTTTATTGCTTTCAGAATCATCAGTGGTTACATTACAGCCCCTCTTGTGAAACTGGTGAACACCTGGCAGCAGTTCAAGCAGGCCAGCCAAGGCCTTCAAATCGTCGGTGATGTTGTGGATCGCACCACGGAGCAGACAGATAGCGAAGCCACGAACATTCCGATGCCACCAATCCAGGGTCATGTTCAACTTCGCAACGTCGCCTTTCGTTTCTCAGATGACGCCCCACGGGTGCTTCACAACGTGAATCTGGAAGTGCCTGCAGGCAGTTTTGTGGGCATGGTCGGCGGTTCTGGTAGCGGGAAGAGCACGGTCCTTAAACTCCTTCCTCGTTTTTATCGGCCTGAACGTGGTGCCGTAACCATTGATGGATACGATATTAACAAGGTGGAGCTATATTCGCTTCGCCGTCAAATCGGTGTAGTCCCGCAAGATTCTTTGCTTTTTGATGGAACCATTAAGGATAACCTTTTGATGGTCAGGCCCGATGCCACCGCTGATGATCTGATCCGCGCTGCCAAGATCGCCTGTGCCCACGATTTCATCATGGCCATGCCACAGGGCTACAACTCTTCGGTAGGTGAACGCGGCGCTGGTTTGTCTGGGGGGCAACGCCAGCGGATGGCACTGGCGCGTGCAGTACTCCAGAATCCGCGGATGCTCATTCTGGATGAAGCAACCAGTGCTCTGGATGCCCGTACGGAACGCCAAGTCTGTCTTAACCTCTTTGATGCATTCCGTGGCCGTACGGTCTTTTTCATCACCCACCGCCTTTCCACTGTTCGTCCTGCTGACATGATCGTTTTGATGGATCAAGGTGCCGTGATGGAGGTCGGCAATCATCGCCAGCTTATGGATCAACGTGGTTGGTATTACGCCCTGTACCAAAGTCAGAACCAGGAGGGGTTGGGTTGATGCCTGATCTGGTCCCGCGTCCCCCTGATCTACCGGAGCAGGCTCCGCTGACCCGCCTGGAGCCCTGGAGCTTCAATCAGCCTGTGCTGCTGAACAAGACCCAGCGCGTATCGACAGCTCTGGTGTGGACTGCCGTTGGTGGTACTGCGGCTGCCATTCTCTGGGCTGTGATTGCACCCCTACCTCAGACCATTGCCGTTCAGGGTAAGTTGCAACCTGGTTCAAGCGTCCGCGAGATTGAAGCTCCAGCACCGGGTGTGGTGGCTGCTGTGTTGGTAAAAGATGGTGATCGGGTGCGATCAGGCCAGTCTCTGCTGCGCTTCGACCAGAGCGACGCCACCTCCAAGCTCACTGCAGCCACCGAGATCCGCACTCGCCTGCTCAGCGAAATCACCGTTTACCGAGCCATCCTTGGTGAGATTCCGCCGTCTGGCCTTACGCCGAATCAGCTCCAGCAACTGACCAGTCAAAAGCAGGCCGTTGCCGGACGCAATCTGGCTGCGCGCGAAGACCTTGCCAAAAGTCGGGAGCGGCTAGCTGGGTTGCGCATCAGCCTGGCCACTGCCCGAGATATCTCTGAACGTTATCGCGTGCTGGCTTCCCAGGGCGCCACCAGCCAGGTGCAGTTCCTTGATGCCCAAGCCAAGGTTGATGAGCTCGAAACATTGATCAGCACTGAGGAGAAGGAGATCGCCCGCCTTGCAGCCAGCCTCAGCGCTACCACCGGCGGCAACGAATCAGATCTGCGTGCGAACATTGAGGCTAATCTACGCCAGATCGCCGATCTGGATAAAGAGATTAAAGAGGCTAGGTTGCTTATTTCTTACAATCAGATCAAGTCACCTACCGGAGGCATTGTATTTGATGTTGCAGTCAAAGCCGGTAGTGTTGTTCGTGATCGTAGCGAAAAGCCGCTGCTTAAGGTTGTTCCGCAGGACAACCTTCAGGCTAAAGTCTACTTGCCAAATGATGCTGTAGGTTTTGTCAAGGCTGGGCAGAAAGCTGATATCTCGTTGGACTCCTACGAGGCATCCGACTATGGTCGCCTTCCGGCTGTGGTCCTACGAGTTGGTTCAGACGCGCTTACTCCGGACGAGCAGATTCGTGTGCTTGGCACAGAGTCAACCGGTCTCTTCTTCCCTGCAGTACTGCAGTTGCGCCAACAGCATCTTCAAGTTGGTCGTCGGCGAGTTGCACTTCAGTCTGGGATGTCACTGACGGCGGATATCTACTTACGTGAACGCCGTTTCATCAGTGTGTTGACAAGTTTCTTTGAGAACAAACGACGCTCGCTTGAGCGCATGCGGTAACGGTTTATGAATCGTCGTTCCTCCCATTCCTGGATCCCTTACCTTTCAAGTCGACGTCAGCGTGTTGCCAGATTTGAACGCCGCCTTCTTTTGACTCGCGCTGCTTTTGGTGACCGAAGATACCAGTTTGTTTCCCTGCTCGCTGTTTATTTATTGGCTTGCTTGGTGACTTTTGCTTCTGGCTTTGTCACCCTGGCCGGATTTGCTATTCTTCCGGTTGTTCTCGTGCCTCCAGTGGGGCTTTTGATTTATTGGCTGGTTTGGAAGGAGTTTCACCATTGACGTTTTTAGATTCTGCCAACAGTCGGCAACCTGATTTATCCGTGGCAATTGAGCTGAAGCCTGGCGTAGCATGGGCCACTCCCGATCAGCTGAATCGTCTCATGCGTCAGCAGGGGCTCTGCCTGGCTGTAGCGCAGGCTGCCGTGCTCGACGAGATTGCCAGAGCCATTCCGCTGGATCGCCAGGAAGAAAACCAATTGATCGAGGCATGGTTGCGTTATCAGGGCGTTACCAGCGATCAGCAATTGGCTGACTGGCTGCCTCGTAAAGGTTGGTCGCACGCTGATCTTCGTTACTTCGCCACCAAAGGCGCAAGATTGCAGATCTTCAAACAGCGTATGTTTGCAGATGAGATTGAGCTTCGTTTTCTTGAAAAAAAGCTCCAGCTTGACCAGGTTACCTATTCACTGATCCGGGTAAAGGAGGGTGCGCTGGCACAGGAGCTTTATCATCGAATCCACGATGATGGCGATGATTTTGCTGTGCTTGCTGCTGCTTTTTCTGAGGGGCCTGAACGGCACAGTGGCGGCGTGGTTGGTCCAGTTCCCCTGGATCAGGCCCATGAGGTTGTCGCCAATCAGCTGAGGGTCAGTCAGCCTGGGCAACTCTGGCCTCCTTTGTTCTTGGTGAACATCTGGCTGATCATCCGCCTTGATCAGTTGCAGCAGGCACGTCTCGACGACGACGTTCGTCACTCCATGGTGAATGACCTCTTCGATGAGTGGCTAGAACGAAGGGTTGGCCAGCTGCTCATGGGCGAACAGCCGCCAGAATTACCCCTGCAATTGCTCACATCTGAGCAAGTTCCTCCTGTAACCACTTCGGAATGAATTCCTGCCCTGCGACGAACTCCACTTTTCCGTGCTCGAAATACAACAGAGATGCGAGCAGGTTGTTGATGGCGGATGGCTGGCTTAGATCCTCCACTCGGCTCGCAAGCTCTCTCCGTGTCAATTGATCTTTTTCATTGACCATTTCTCTAGAGAATCCGCTGGTGATCAGGCTCCGGTGCACAGTTCCTACTGGAGTTCGATATAGCTTTTCTAGCTGATCAGGATGCACATCCAGCCAAAGCTGGGCGATCGTGTCGCGCAACCCCGCCAGTTCCGAGCGCGTGGCATCATCCCCCGGATCCAGCCCATAGAGATTAATCAGAGCCGCCATCCGGTTGACAACTTCTGCCTGCTCAAACAGGGAAAGGGCATCCTGTCCCCTTCGTTCGCTCAGCGCCAGCGCTGCGTTCCGAGTGGCTTCTGATGTCGTCTCCTCCGCTGGGGACGACGGTTGAAGAAAGCCAACTGGCTGTTGCAGGCGCGCACTCAACAAAGGGTCGCAGTAGCTGGCGTAATCCTTCAGTAGCCAGTCCGGAACCTGCTCCTGGGCCTGCTCCACTTTCATGCCACCTGGGGCGAAGAAGGGCATCAAGGCCAGCAGCAGGTTTACCCGTTCGGGTGCGTCCCACTGTTGATGCAATTGCTGAGACAACTGATCCCGCCATTCCAGCTCGTCTGCGGCAAGAGGCTGCACAGGCAGGCAGCTTGTGAGCACGTTGCGCTGCAGCTCGCCGATTTCGCCGTCGTACAGCGACTTCAGTTGGTCAATCGGTGCGCTCAGCCAGAAACTGGACAGGCAATGGCGGGCATGCCGCGCCTGTCTCAGGCTTTCTTCAGCAGGGAAGCGTTCGGCTTCGCGGAAGATGGAGGCCAGCCTTGCCACTGACCAAGGTCTCACCTGGACGCTGACATTGAGACCGAGACGTGCCGGCGGTGCGACCTGCACTTCCGGCCGAGCAACGAGATTGACCGCCTGGGCGGATTTACGCCCCAGTCGTTCGCGAAGCCAGCCCCGAAGCGAACCCATCTCCCTTTTGCCTCTGATTGGCCACATAGCCTAAAGGGGTGGTCACCCTCCTGGCCACCCTGTGCCTGGTCATGCACATTCTGCTGATCCATCAGAATTTTCCTGGACAATTCCGCGAGCTGGCACCCGCCTGGTTGCGCTCCGGCCATCAGATCACCGCGATTGGCAACTCCTCGCAAGGTCTTTTTCAGTCCCAAACCTGGTCTGGGCTCGGCTACTTCCCATACCAGTGTCCCGGGCATCGCTGGCGCCCTCAGGCCTTAGCCAACCATCTACAGGCGCTCGTTCAGAAGCATCAGCTCCAGCCCGATCTGGTGATCGCGCACAGCGGCTGGGGTGAGGCCATTCCGATCAAGGACATCTGGCCCCGGACGCCGCTCCTGGTGTACCCGGAGCTCTGGGGATCTCCCATGGCCCTTGGCGATGGCTTCGACCCGTTGCAGCCGGCTCTTTCCGCCGCTCAGCACCGGGAGATCACCCTGCAGAACAGACGCAGCGCCTATGCCCTGCGGCAGGCCGACGCCGCCGTCGCCCCAACCGCACACCAGCGAGACAGCTTCCCCAGCCCCTGGCGCGAGCGGATTCAGGTGATCCATGAAGGGGTGAACTGCGATCAGCTCCATCCCGACCCCAGTGCATCCGTGCTGCTTCCCCAGGGGCTGCTGCTGGACCGCTGGGATCGGGTGATCACCTATGTGAGCCGCCAGTTCGAGCCCTTGCGCGGTCTGCGCACCTTCCTGGCGGCGCTGCCTCCGCTTCTGGATCGGGACCCGCGCCTGCAAGTGGTGATGGTGGGTGGAACCGGTCCCGGCTACGGCCTCCACGCGTCCCATCCCGACGGCCATCTCGCCCGGGAGCTGGCGCGGCTGCCCGCTGATCTGGATCACAGCCGCCTGCATCGCCTCGGCCCCCTGCCCTACAGCCAGCTGCGCTCCCTTCTGCAGATCAGCACGGCGCACGTGTATCTCACCTATCCCTACACCCTCTCCTGGAGCGTGCTGGAAGCGATGGCCTGCGGCGCTCCGGTGGTCGGGAACCACAGCGGCCCCCTCGATGAGGTGATCACCGATGGGCAGAACGGCCTGCTGGTTGACTTCAACAGCACTGATCAGCTCGTGGAGGCGTTGACCCGGCTGCTGGCGGATCCACCGCTGGGCCAGCGCCTTGGGCTGGCGGGCCGCCGCACCGTGCAGGAGCGCTTCTCCCTCACCCAGGCCCTGGAACGCTATGAGGCTCTGTTCCGGGAGCTGTCGGCTGCCGCAGGCTGAAATCGGCGAGCCACACATCCAGGTGGGCGAGCAGCAGCTGGATCAGTCCATACCAATCCTGATGGGAGGGTTGGCGCAGCAGGCGCATCGTGGGGTACCACGGGCTGTCGTGGCGATTCCGCTGCCAGCGGCATTCGGCCGCCCAGGGCAGCAGGGTCCACACGGGGCACCCCAGGGCTCCGGCCAGGTGGGCCGAGGCGGTGTCCACACTGATGATCAGGTCGAGATCGCGCATCCAGCAGGCCTCGGTGAGGAAGTCGGCGTCGGCGGGCAGTGCGGCCGCAAAGCTGCCGATCCAGGGTGGTGCCTCCCGGTCGGGGCCGAACTGCAGGTTCACCAGCTCCAGCGGGCGGAGCGCCAGGGCATTGAGCAGGGAGATCAGGGGCCGGCGTTCCAGGCTCTTGCGCCGGTAGTCGCGCTCCAGCATGCCCCGGTCGAGATAACGGCCTGA